>Ga0066709_100003757_pt1 | contig 11829 bp, 11 predicted proteins | sample GraSoiAngelo_158_FD_79665 | JGI IMG/M metagenome (GOLD analysis project Ga0066709, IMG submission 79665) | Grasslands soil microbial communities from the Angelo Coastal Reserve, California, USA - 14_1009_16_30cm | ecosystem: Environmental > Terrestrial > Soil > Grasslands | place: USA... | reverse complement strand
TCCGAGGAGCGCCAGCGGCGCGCCGACTCTGGGTCGTGCGCGACGACGGTCGCACTTGCGGCGCCCGCTTCTCGGGCCATGAGGATCATCCGCCGCAGCAAGGTCAGTCCGGCGAGGCGGTCCTCTGCGGAAACATCGGATGCGGGCGCATCCCCAGCGCGGAACGGAGCGTCCGTATCGAAGACGACGGCATGGATCATCGCGCGCTCAGCATTCGCCGCGCCCGTTCCACGTCTTCGGGAAAGTCGATCTCGGTCCACGGCACGCCGTCGGTTGTCACGTAGCCGATCCGGCACTCGCGCATGAGGTCGGGGTAGAGCTCCTCGTGCTCGATGGTGTCTCGGCCCGCTCGCATTGCTCCTTCCATGAGCCGGAGGAGCACCTGAGCGGTCTCCTGGTTGAGCTTCAGGAAGCCGATCGATTCGCCGCACGCGTCATACTCGCCGCGGAGACCACGCGTGATGTCCACGGTGCGTCCTTCACGCGCCATCAGCATCTGCGCCTCACCATCGTTTGCGCCGGACGCGTCCATCAGAAAGCAGTTCTCGTCGCGCGAGTCGACGAGACGCCGGAGCAGTTCCGTCGGGAAGAGGACGTCGGCGTCCATGATGAGCAGGTCGTCGTCGAAGTAGTCCCGCGCGCGCCAGAGCGACACGACCGCGCCCTTTCGGTACTCCGGGTTGAAGATCGTGCGGACACCCTGTCGGCCGGCCACCGCTTCACGGATCTGCTCCCCCAGGTAGCCGATGACGACAACGATGTCGCGTACGCCCACGGCCCCCAGCGCATCGAGCATCCGATCGAGGAGTGTCCGGCCCTCGAGCTCGAGGAGGCACTTCGGGCGCTCCGTGACGCTGTCCCCGAGACGCCGTCCGACCCCCGCAGCCAGGATGATCGCTCTCATCGGCTCGGACCTCTTTCCCCGGCGTGGAGACACGAACGACGAGCACTCACACTAGAAGTGGCTCGTCCTGAGCGAAGGGGTGCGGCGAGACGTTGCCTTGTCGTTGGGGTCCGCTACCATCGAACGCATGTTCGCTTCCCCGTGAGCTGTAGTCCTTGGCGTTGGAGTACGTCATGCGTCTGTGCGACGTGGAAGCGGAATTGCGCGAGGTCGTGGCCGGGCTCGAGCCCGAGACGCTGCCTGCCGAGGCGGCGGCGGGTCTGGTCGACACCTTTGCCACCATCGAGAGGCTGGCCGATGCGGGCCGGGCGCTGGCCGCCCGGCAGGTAGCGGCCTCGGACCCGTAGCGGGGCTCGGGTGAGCGCTCCGCCGCCCACTGGCTGGCGCGCCGGGCGGGCTCGTCGGTGGGTGCGGCGATGGCGGCGCTCGAGACCGCGGCGCGGCTCGGCGAGCTGCCGGCGGTGGACACAGCGATGCGGGCGGGTGAGCTGTCCGCGGTGCAGGCCAACGAGATCGGCGGGCGGTGCCGCGGATCACTGCGTCAACGCGGGAGGCGACGTACGCATGCGAGGCGAGCCGGAACCCGGCCGCATCTGGCAGGTCGGGATCGCCCACCCGCTCGTGCGCGACGCCCGCTGCGCGGTGCTGTCGCTCGGCGATGGCGCGGTCGCCACGTCGGGCACTGCGGAACGCGGCGCCCACGTCTTCGATCCCCACACCGGCAGGGCCGCGCTCGACCTGGCGTCGGTCACGGTCCTGGGCCCGGATCTCGCCACCGCCGACGCATTCGCCACGGGCGCCCTCGCCCGCAGGCACGTCTGGAGCACGCCGGGGCTCGCCGCGGCGTCAGGAGCGATTGAGGGCTGCCGACACTCGGCTTCAGGGCCGGGTCAGGTCGAACGATTCGTGACCGGAAGGTTCGTTGACAGCGGTGTCCGTCGCGCGTCGGCCGTCGATGCGAAAGGTGAGCGTTGCTCCGCGTCCGCATCGGGCGATGGAGTCGGGACCGACGACGGAGAGGGTGTACCCGGAGAAGTTCCCCGTGCGCCGCACGGACGCGACGCCGCATCGCGTCCCGCCCACATATGCCTCGATCCGCGTGCCGGGGGGCAACTGCCGGCCGTTGCGAGCGAAGACCTCGCCTGCGAAGTCCGAGGTCGGTGGAGCCGCGCCTTGCGGGCTCGAGGTCGAGAAGGTGGCGTCGAAGCTCGTCGTGGCGCCGTTTCCCGGCCAACGCACCGCCTCGCGGCTGTAGAGCTGCTTCTTCCGAGCGAACGTCCAGAGCACGACCTCCGCACCGGGCGCGCCGCATCCGCTCCCCTCGCCGTCGGCGAGCACGGTGATCTCGTACCGACCGTTCGTGACCGGCGAGAGCGTGTACTGGCAGGGAGTGACCAACCCGGCCCTGCGCACGACCGCGCCGAGCCACTTGGCGTCGAACGGGGCGCCGTCGAGGGTGAGCTGGCCGCGCACCACGACACGGTCGCCGGCACCCTTGACCGAGCTCGCCTCCGGCGTACCGGGCCGCGGGCTGAGCTCGAAGGTCCGGTCCAACCGTCGCAGGTCCTTGACCAGGACGTTGGTGCCCTTGGGCTTCACGCCGTGCTCCACCCAGGCGACGAGAGCCTCGAGGCCGGCCTCCGCCTCGGTGCTCGTGAACCCGCAGTGGCTCGCGTCGCGCATGACCCGCTGCACGAGCAGGTCGCGTGCGCCGGCCGCGTCGACGCGCCGCTGAAGGATGCGCGCCTGCTCGATCGGCACCTGGCCGTCGCCCGTGGTGTGCAGCGTCAAGAGAGGCATCCGGAGGTGGCCCGTGGTCTCATTGCCCTCGACGAACGAGCGCAGGAGCGGGTCGTTCGTCTGAAGGCGTACGACGGCCCGGTTGAACTCGTCGCTCGAAACGGTGCTGAGCGGTCCGAGCTCGTAGTGGGTGTCGCGGTTCGGTGCCAGGTGGGCGGCAACGAGCAGCTCACCTCGTCTCCAGTTCGTGTCCTCCTCCAGGCTGAAGCCTTCGCGGTCCGACGAGCGCGGCCCGCCCGTCAGGTCGAGCACGATCCGTTCGAATCGCTCGTGCGCGGTCGGGTCTCGAAGCGCGGGAAGGATGCGATCGCGCACGAGGCCGGCGATGTCGGTGCCGGCGTCGAGCTCCGGCTGGGTGACACCCGCGACGAAGGCGCCGGCGACGAAGAAGTCGGCGTTGGCCATCACGGCAGGGGTCTGCCCCGCGCTGCCGCACAGGGCGAGCGCGCCGTCGAAGCGGCTGGCGTAGCGCTCGGCCGCGATGTGCGTCGCCATGCCGCCCATCGAGAGGCCGGTCACATAGGTCCGCGTCGGCCTCCCGTACTTCCGGGCGAAGTGGTCCCAGAGCGCGGCCGTCTCGTCGGCCGCCCGGCCCGGGATGAGCGACGTGCTGCTGAAGCTCGAAGCGCCCCACGCGTAGCCGTTGGCGATCAGGTATCTCCGAATGTCGGGCGCGGTGACGTGGGCTTCCGGTCCGAGCTCCTCGTAGCCGTGCATGAACAGCACGAGGCGGCGGTTCCAGTGCTCGGGCAACTCGATCCGGTACACCGCCCCGCCGAGCCGTCCGAAGTCGGCGCGCGCACCGGGCAACGGCACGAACGCAGGATCGCCAAGCGTGACCCCCTCCGGCTCGGGTCGGACCTGGACGGGAGGCGGCAGCGGACGCACCCTCGCGCCGGCAGTCGCCGAAGGCGCCGTCGCCTTCTCGTTGTCACCCGTGCACGCGGGTGCCGTCATCAGCGTCACGATGGTCGCCGCGCACGCCAATCGCCTCACCATGCACATCGCGCGTCACGTCCCTTCCGGCGCCAGGACCAACAGTCATCCCTACACCGGCCGCCTCGCGAAGGGTTCCATCTCCGACGTGGAGGCGATGGGTCGCAGCGGCCCGGTCTACACGGCCGGATTTGCGATCAGGCAGAACTCGTTCCCCTCCGGGTCGGACATGACGGCGATCCGGCCACGCTCGAGCACCTGCACGGCGCCGCGGCGCGCTCCCCCCAGACGCTCCACCAGCTCGATCGATTCCTCTAGATCGTCGACCCAGAGATCGAGGTGGACGCGCGCCTTGCCCGCCTTCTCCTCGGGCACGGGCTGGAAGTTCAGGACGGGACCGCCTCGAACGGCCGGGCCGATGCGGTACCAGCCCGCCCGGTCCGCTCCCGCCGGTCTCGCGGGCACATCGAGCAGCGTCGACCAGAACCCGGCGAGGAGCCGCGCATCGTGACAGTCGATGGTCACACCGGCCCACGCCGTCACGGGTGTGGGGCCATCGGCGTGCGTCTCGCCGACTCGATCCGGGTCGACCGTCATCGTCGCCCATCGTGGCACCACCGCTTGACAGGATGACGGCGTGACGTGGGATCGCGTGGGCTCGTCGTACGACCGCGTCGCGGGGAAGTACGAGACCCGCTTCCTCCACGAGCTACGAGGCAAGCCCCGCGACAGGGAGCTGCTCGCCACGTTCGCGGCGTCAGTCGGCGATCCGGTCGTCGAGGTCGGGTGCGGGCCGGGCCAGATCGGCGACTTCGTGCGGCGGCGCGGGCGGCGCGTCGTCGGGATCGATCTCAGCCTCGAGATGGCGAGGCTCGCCGGCGGTCGGCTCGACGGCGCACTGGCGGGTGACATGCGTGCGCTGCCGCTCGCGACCGAGGGGTGCGGCGGGGTGCTCGCCTTCTACTCGTTGATCCACGTCCGACGTTCGGAGGTGGTTGCTGTTCTGCGGGAGTTCCACCGGGTGCTCCGGCCCGGGGGTCGCGTGCTCTTCTCCGCGCACGAGGGTGAAGGCGAGGTCGAGCTCGAGACACTGCTCGACGAGCCGGTGCCGATGGCCGCGACCTTCTTCGCGCTCGACGAGCTGACCGCATGGAGCCGGGCCGCCGGGCTCGAGGTTGCGCTCGCCGAACGGCGGGCGCCGTATCCATCGGAGTCCGAGACCGGGCGGCTGTACGTCGACGCGCAGCGACCGTGAGCGATCACCCCTTGATCGCGTTCGCCACCATCGAGAGCATCGTGTACTGCCCGACCACGTAGAGCAGCTCGACCACGGCAGCCCGATCGTGCTGTGCGACAAGGGCGGACCACGTGGCATCGGTGATCGATTGGTCGCGGTGCAGCTCGTCGGCCGCCTGTAACAGCGACCGTTCGCGCTCGCCCCACCCGGCATCGGGGCCGGCTCGCACCCGCTCGATCTCTTCTGCGCTGAGCCCGGCGGCCTCCGCGTAGCGGACGTGCTCTTCCCACTCGAAGTCCGAGTCGCAGAGCCGGGCGGTGCGCAGCGCGAGCAGCTCGTGATCGCGCGTCGACAGCGCGCCCTGCAACGCGAGCGCGGCCGCCCACCCCAGGAACGGGCCGACGAGCGGAGGGTGATGCGCGAGCACTGCGATCGTGAGCAACGGCTCGCCGTCGGAGCCCGAGGCGAGGCGGAGCAGCTCTGCGGTGGCCTGGTCGAGCGCGTCGACCGGCGGCGGGGGGATGCGCTCGCCGCTCACCGCCCAATCGCCTCCACGGTAGACGCGGCCTCGACGTCGACCCAGCGACCTTCGGATGCCGACAGGCGGACGGCGTCCAGCACGGCCATGCCCTCGACGCCGTCGACGAAGGTGGCCGGACGGGGGTCGTCCACGACAGGCCGCCCGAGGATCCGGTCGCGGAACGCTTCGGCCAGCCGCGTGTACGGAGGCAGATCGAGGCCGTGGGCGATCATGTGGTCGTACGCGGTATGCAACACGTCGGCCGGCAGCGGCTCGGGACGCTGCAGCTGCGGAAGGTCGTCGCCGATCGGCAGCCGTCGGGTGCCGGTCGCGTCGCTCACCCACACCGCGGCGCTGATGCCGTCGATCCAAGCCGTGCCCGCGCTCCCGGCGATGCGGGTCTCGATCATGTAGGGACCCCAGTCGGCGGCGCTGCTCTGCAGCACTCCGACGACACCCGATCTCAGCCGGAAGTGCACGACGAACGAGTCTTCAGCCGTCATCGCCGCGCCGCGGACACGGACGAGCGATGCGCTGACGCCGGCGAACTCGCCCAGGGCCACGCGGACCTGGTCGATCACCTGCGAACCGTGCGCCCCGAGCCACCCTCCCCCGCTCGAGACATCGGCCCACCACGGCGGGACCTGCGCGACCGGGTCGGCGAGGGCGGGCACGTGCAGGATGGCCGTCACCAACCGCGGCTCGCCGACGAGCCCCGAGGCGACGGCCCGGGCCAAGGTCGCCTGTCCGGGGTCCCAACGGAACTCGGTCCCGAGCAGGTGGACGATGCCGGCGGCCTCGGCCGCCCCGAGGACCTCGACGGCCTCGGCCCGGTCGCGGGCGAACGGCTTCTCGCACAGCACGTGCCGACCCGCGGCGACAGCCGTGAGCGTGAGCTCGGCGTGTGTGTGCGGCGGTGTCGCGATCGTGACGGCGTCGACACCGGGCAGCTCGAGCGCGGCCGCGAGCGACGTGCATGCGTTCTCCACACCGAAGCGCGCGGCTCTCTCCGCCGTGCGCGCCGGATCACGTCCGACGACCGCGACGACATCGAAACCGGCCGCCCGAAGCGCCCGCACATGGGTGATGCAGCCGAATCCCGTGCCGACCACGACGGCACCGATCATCCGCGCGTCCCGTCCCGCGCCCGCCGGTCGTCGAGGTCCGTCCGACGCTGCTCACCCATCGACGGGAACCCAGCTCCGTTCGGCAGCCGCCCGGCGGATGGCATCGAGCACCTCCATGACCGCCACGCCGTCGACGAACGTCGCCGGGGCGGGGTCCTCGGCCGGCGCGCGGCCGAGGATGAGGTCGCGGAACGTCTCCGCCAGCCGCGTGTACGGGCCGATGTCGATCCCCGTGGCGTGGAGGAGGTCGTACGCAGTGACGAGGAGGTCGGCGGGCGGTGGTTCGGGCGGTCCGGTCACCAGGTCGTCAGGAACCGGCACGTCCCGGGGGCCGGAGGCGTCGGCGATCTGAACCCGATCGCCTTCCGTCCACACCGTGCCTTTCGTGCCCGCGATGCGTGAGGTGATGAGGAACGGTCCGCGGTCGGCCGCCGACGATTGCATGATCCCGGCACAGCCACCGTGTGTCCGGAAGTGCACGACGTAGGTGTCTTCGGCCGTCCACGCCCGGTCCGACAACGAGGGAAGCGACGCGCTCACGCCGGCGATCTCACCCAGCGTGGATCGCACCTGATCCACGACGTGCGCGGCGTGCGCGCCGAGCCAGCCCCCGCCCTGGCTCTTGTCGGACCACCATTCGGGAACCTCGCTCGCCGGATCGGCGAGGAGCGGGATGTGCAGCAGGAAGGTCGCCAGACGGGGCTCGCCGATGTCGCCGCCGCGTACCACCCGGGCCATCAGCGCGGGCCCGGTACCCCAGCGGAATTCCGTACCGAGGAGGTGGACGACTCCCGCGTCCTGGGCCACTTTGAGCAGTGCGCGCGCTTCCGCCGCGTCCCGCGTGAACGGCTTCTCACACAGGACGTGCTTTCCCGCGCGCATCGCCTCCGACGCGATCGGCGCATGGGTGTGCGGCGGTGTCGCGATCGTGACCGCGTCGACACCAGGGAGCGCGAGCGCCTCGTCCAACGATGTCGTGCCCACCGGCACGTCGAACCGCTTGGCCCGCTCGAGGGTCCGCCCGGGATCGCGTCCCACGAGCGCGCTGACGGTGAAGCCCGCGGCGCGCAAGGCCCGAACGTGCGTGAGACAGCCGAAGCTGGTGCCGACGACGACTGCATTCAGATCACTCATGGCGTGCCTCGCGCCTCGCTTCGCGTCGTAGTTAGCCGTCCTGAAAACGGCTAACTACGACAAGAACGAACATGTGCGGTTACGAGCCGATGGTCACCGGGCAGGGTCCGCACCTTCATCCGTCTTCCTCGCTCACGAGGTTGTCGAGCCGCTCCACCGTGTCGATGAACTCCTCCACCATCTCGAGGACGACTCGGCGGGTAGGCCGGACCGTGTTCATGCTGCCGACGACCTGGCCGACGAAGTACGTGGCGAGATCGTTCGCGCCCGTGCCCTCCTTCGAGGCGACGCGATGGATGCGACGCATCGCGTCGCTGATGAGCATCGGCTGGAGCGGCATGGGGAGGGGACCGGGGCCGTCGGCTCTCTCCCACTCGTCGGTCCACGCCGTCCGCAGCATCCGGGCCGGCTTGCCCGTCATCGAGCGCGACCGCACGGTGTCGCCCAGGCCCGCCTTGAGGAACTTGTCCTTCACCGAGGGCGGCGTCTCGGCCTCGTCGGTCGTGAGCCACACGGAGCCGCACCACACGCCGTCGGCCCCCAGAGCCATGCCCGCCGCGAGCTGGCGACCGCGGGCGATCCCTCCCGCGGCAAGGACGGGCACTGGCGCGACCGCGTCGACGACCTCGGGCACCAGCACCATGGTGGCGATCATCCCGGTGTGACCGCCCGCCTCGGTTCCCTGGGCGACGATGAGGTCGGCGCCGGCACGCACGTGGCGCTCCGCGTGCACCACCGCTCCTGCGAGCGCGGCGACGGGGATGCCGGCGGCGTGGGCCCGCTCGATGAAGTGTGCGGGCGGCGGCCCGAGCGCCGATGCGACGAGGTGTGTGTCGTGTGCGAACAGCACGTCGAGGAGCGGCGCCATGCTCTTCGGGTCGATCCGCATGCCACCGATTCCCCCTCCCGACGTGTCGTCGTCGGGCGCAGGTGGCACGTCGTAGCGAGCGAGCAGCTCGTCGACCCAGTGCCGGTGCTCCTCGGGAAGCAGCTTGACGAGCTCGCTGCGATCGAGACCGCCCTCGTCGGCGCCCGCGAACTTCTCGGGCACCAGCAGGTCGACGCCGAACGGCTTTCCCTTCACCTCCTGCTCGATCCAGCGGAGGTCGATGTCGAGCTGCTCGGGGGTGTGCGCGACGGCACCGAGGACGCCGCACCCGCCTGCGTTGGTCACCGCCGCGACGACGTCGCGGCAGTGGCTGAAGCCGAAGATGGGGACGTCGATGCCGATGAGGTCAGTGGCCGCTGTGCGCATCGCACGATCCTCCTTGTGACGGTCCTTCCTCGTGACAGACGGTGGGGCTCATGGGGCACCGTATCGGTCCGCCGGCTCCTCTGGAGTCGACCGCACCGCGTCAGGCGCGGACGAGGAGCAGAACGAGCGCGAAATGACAGACGCCTGCACCGACGACGAACGAGTGCCAGACCTCGTGGTAGCCGAACACCGCCGGGCGTGGGTCCGGACGCCTGCACGCGAGCACGACCGCGCCGACGGTGTACAGCAGGCCGCCGGTGATCAGCAGCGCCAGCTCCACCGGCGAGAGCGTGCGGAGCAGTTGGTGGGTCGCGACGACCGCGAGCCAGCCGAGCGCCAGGTACATCACGAACCCGACGACGTGCCAGCGTTCGAGCCGCAAGACCGTGATGAGGACTCCCACGGCCGCGCCGGTCCAGGCGATCGCGAGGAGCGTGATCCCCCACGCGGGCCGGAGCGCCAGCAGGGTGATCGGTGTGTAGGAGCCGGCGATGAGCACGAAGATCATGGAGTGGTCGAGCTGCCTCAGAACTCGTTGCGTACCGACCGACCAGCGGCCGCGGTGATAGGTGGCGCTCACGCCGTAGAGCCCGGTCAGGCTTGCGGCGAAGATCGCCGCGGCCACCCGGCCCTCAGCGCCCCGGGCGAGCGCCACGAGCGCGACCCCGGCCGGGATCGACACGAAGAACGCGACCTCGTGGAGCCAGCCGCGCAGACGCGGCTTGGGCGAGGACGAAAGATGCACCGGAGCACCATACGCGGCCCGGGAGGTCGATGTCCGCGCCGACGCCGCAACGTGATTCGAAATAGGTTGGGACCGATGTCACATCCGCGTCGGTTTCGCTTCGGCGTCGACCTGCACCAGCCCTTCGAGGGGAGCTCGTGGCTCGACACGGTTCGCGAGGTCGAGGGGCTCGGCTACTCGACCCTCTTCGTTCCCGACCACTTCGACGAGGGCTTCGGGCCGATCACGGCGCTCGCCATGGCAGCGGCAGTGACGACCACGATCAACCTCGGAACGCTGGTGCTCGACTGCGACTTCCGCCATCCGGCGGTGCTCGCCCGCGAGCTGGCGAGCATCGACGTGCTGTCGGAAGGACGACTCGAGGTGGGCATCGGTGCCGGTTGGAAGCGCCTCGACTACGAGCGCTCGGGGATCGCGATGGACCCCCCGAAGGTCCGCGTCGATCGCATGATCGAACACGCCCAGGTGCTCAAGGGCCTCTTCGCGGACGGCCCCTTCACGTTCGCCGGCACCCACTACTCGATCACCGATCTCGACGGCACACCGAAGCCGCACCGCCCGGGCGGTCCCCCGTTCCTGATCGGCGGCGGCGCGCCGCGGGTGCTGCGATTCGCCGGCGCCGTCGCCGACATCGTGGGCGTGAACGCGTCGATCCACTCCGGCGAGGTCGACACCGCGGCCGCGCAGGACTCGCTCCCCGAGCGGATCGACGAGAAGGTGAGATGGCTCCAGGAGGGTGCGGGAGAGCGCTTCGACGATCTCGAGATCAACGCGTGGCTCGCGGTGGCCGAGGTCACCGAGACCAGCGGCGAGCTCGCGGAGGTGCTCGCCACCGTCTTCGCGACCGACCCGGCATCGGTGCTCGCATCGCCGCTCAGCCTGGTCGGAGCGCCGACCGAGATCGGCGAACGGCTCCTCGAACGACGGGAGCGGTGGGGCTACTCCTACACGGTGGTGCCCGGCGACAAGGCCAGTGACTTCGCACCCATCGTCGCGAAGCTCACCGGCGCCTGATCGTCACCAAGCCGGACGCAGCGGACCACCCGTCGACTCGATGTCGCATTTCCGCTAGAGAAGCTCGCCCCCGCGCAGGCACACTGGGGCCGTGTTCCGGGACACCGAGCGGTGCTTGCGAGCCGTGCTCTCGAACGACGGCCGCTTCGACGGACAGTTCGTCAGCGCGGTGGTCACGACGGGCATCTACTGCCGGCCGAGCTGCCCGGTCGCTCCGCCCAAGCCCGAGAACATGCGGTTCCTGCCCACCGCGGCCGCCGCACAGGCAGCCGGGTTCCGTGCGTGCAAGCGCTGCCGTCCCGACGCCGCCCCGGGCTCGCCCGAATGGGACACACGATCTGACCTCGTCGCGCGCGCGCTCCGTCTCATCGCGGACGGAATCGTGGATCGCGAGGGAGTCGACGGCCTCGCCCACCGCCTCGGATACAGCCGCCGGCAGCTTCAGCGTCAGATGACCGCGGTTCTCGGGGCGGGACCGGTCGCGGTCGCGCGCGCGCAACGAGCGCAGGCCGCTCGGGTGCTGCTGGAGACGACGGTCCTCTCGATGAGCGATGTGGCCTTCGCGGCGGGATTCGGCAGCATCCGGCAGTTCAACGACACCGTCCGCGAGGTGTTCGCGACGTCGCCCTCCGCGCTGCGGGCAGCGGCCGAGGTCAGGGCGCCGTCGACGCCCGGGTCCGTGACGGTGCGGCTCGCGTTCCGATCGCCCCTCTGGCCCGACAGCCTCTTCGGCCACCTCGCGGCGACGGCTGTGCCCGGGGTCGAAGAGTGGCGCGACGGTGCCTACCGGCGCACGATGCGCCTGCCGTTCGGGTCGGGGATCGTCGCCCTCTCACCACAGCGCGACCACGTCAGTTGCCGGCTCACCCTCACCGACATGCGGGACTTCTCCACTGCGATCGCGCGCTGCCGACGCTTGTTGGACCTCGATGCCGACCCGGTCGCAGTCGATGCCGCGCTGGCCAAGGATCCTGCTCTGCGACCGCTGATCAAGGCGTCACCCGGTCCACGGGTCCCGCGGACGGTCGACGAGCACGAGCTCGCGCTCCGCGTCGTGCTGGGACAGCAGATCAGCACCGCCGCGGCACGCACACTCGCGGGCGGGCTCGTCGTCGCGTCCGGTGAGCCGATCGACGACCCCAGCGGCGGTCTCACGC
>Ga0066709_100003756_pt1 | contig 11832 bp, 18 predicted proteins | sample GraSoiAngelo_158_FD_79665 | JGI IMG/M metagenome (GOLD analysis project Ga0066709, IMG submission 79665) | Grasslands soil microbial communities from the Angelo Coastal Reserve, California, USA - 14_1009_16_30cm | ecosystem: Environmental > Terrestrial > Soil > Grasslands | place: USA... | reverse complement strand
GGTGGTTCAGAAGCTCTTGAAGAAGGTGACGAAGATCGCCATCAGCCAGGCACAGCCGCACGCAACGAAGGACATGACCCCTGAGCCAAGCGCGGTTCGGGCGGTCCAGGTGCCCGCCGTGCGCAACAGCAGGCAGAGCCCCGTGGCCAGCGCCACGCATACGAGCGGAATCGCGATCAGAGCGAGCATCGGGTCGACGACACCGGCGAACAGTACGAGGCAGAACGCCATCATGGGCAGGGCGAGCACGCCGACCAGGCCGGTCGTCTGTTCGTAGGGATCCTCCGGGCGTCTGCCGTCGCCCGGCCAGGAGCCGAGACTGCCGAGGACGAATCCTGCGACGAGATCGAAGAGCATCGACGTCTTATCGGCCGCGGACAGCGGCTGATTGAGGCGGTCGTTCTGCTGTCCGACGGGCCGCTTCAACCCAAGGCACACAGCGACCGTTCGTGACTCTCAGTAGCGACGAGGAGGGCGGGCACGACGGCAATGCCCGCTCCCCAGCAAACAGCCCCGATCCCGCGACCCCGTCCGGGGCCGCGGCCAAGCTCAGACGTGTACGCCCTCCAGCTCGACGACCAGGGCCTCGAAGAGATCCGCGGACTCGACCGTGAGACCGACTCCACTCGCCATCTGCCGGCGCCGCTCCGCCAGCGTCTCCTCGGCAGCGTTTGCGGCCTCCTCGGAATCCCACAGGATGACGGCCTTGGCACGACGGTTCGCATCGTCGTAGAGGGCGAGGTAGCCGGCGAAGCCGTCGTATCCGCGCAACGTCGGGATCACTGTCTCGCGGATCGTCTGCAGTGCAGTCTCGCGCTTCTCGGGGTCCGCGCCCGAGAACGAGATCAGCCGTGCGTGCATCTCCTCTCCTTTCAGTCGCGCTACGCGTGCCGCTCGAGCAGCACCTCGTACTGGTCGACGGAGACGCGGCGAATGTTGCCGATGTCCGGCGGGCTCATCGCTTCCAGCGCAGCGCCGCCCTTGCGGAGATCCTCTTCAGAGGCGAATCGAGTCGCCACGACAACTCGCCCTGCGGATTTGTCGGCGAGCACGATGATCCGCGTGGCGGGAATGTCCTCGGGTGGTCCTTCCGCGGAGTTGATCTCGTTGACCAGTGCGTCGATCGCTGGTGCGTCGGCCTCGAACGTGACCACGCGGGCGAACTCGGGCATCTGCTTCCTCCTTTTCGCGGCGGTGAGGCGAGTCTACGCCGTTGCGTGACTGCGGCCCGGGCCGAGGTTCCGTCCACCTGCGGCAAATTGCCGGTTTTCGGGCCCCGTACTCGGGTAAGCGTGTTCTTGCATGTGTCGTGACACGGAAACTGACGAGGTCTGCGCGAGGAGATTGGGGTTCGGGCGCGTAGACGAACGGGCTGGGGCGTCTGTCCCCCTCCCCCCGGGTCGACGGCGCCCTGGCACCTCTCGTCAGGGCTGAGCACCCTCGACCAGAGGCTCGGCGTAGACATTGGCGACGACCGACTGGGTGTCGGCGCCGTCGCCGGCGCGCGGCTGGACCTCCCGCACGACACACGGCGTGCCGTTCACGTCGATCGAGTCTCCTACCTGCGGTGGCTCGGACAGCGTCACGACGACGCTCCAGACCGCAGCAGGGAATTCGACATTGATCCTGTAGAGGTGGACGCCCACCTCGCAAAACCTCCGACGGCCGGAGGAACTAACGGCGCTTCGATCTTATTCGACGGCGGCGCTGTCGGGAAGTTGTGTCTACCGCCCCTCGCGTGCGTGCCGGTACGCCGAGCGCACCAGCGCGACGGCAGCCATGCTGAGCGCGCGCCCGAGCAGATGGCTGAGGGTCGCGAGACAGACGATCAGGACGACGAACGCAGTGACGATCACGGTGTGGTTATCGACCAGCCGGACGCCTTTGCAAACCCGGCGTCACCTGCCGAGCCCGAGTCGATAGAGGTAGCGGGCGTGGGCTGTCGATCCCGGCGTGGCCCGCGGCCAGACCACCGCAGTCTGAACCGGGGGAGTCGCGCTCTGCGTGTGTCGACGAGTGGAGTTGCGCCCCACCGCCAGGGCGAGAAGTGCAACGGCGATGACGGCGAGCACCGTCGCCAGCCACAACATGGTCAACACCCTCGCGTGCGGGGTCGTTCCGAACATGCTGGCCTCATCGGCACGATCGGCCGGCACCTGAAGAGTCACGCGATCAGCGCCAATGCACTCGGATAGTCCCCCGCAACGTGCCCCCGAATGGGGGAGTGTCCGGGTGAGATTTTCGACCGATATCCCCCACTGTGAGGGAGAGCAACGTGGATCGGCGGCTCCTCGGGCATTTCGAGCGAAGCTGGGAGCGCCAGGACAAAGCGCGCAGGATCCTGCCCGAGCGGTGGCTCACGGACGAGCGTCCGGCCGCACAGCAGCTGAACGAGCTCTTCCTCGACCTGATCGAGCGCGCCCGCACACGGGTCTACGACGAGCGCGATGCGTTCGCGATGCAACAGCTCGGCGCCGTCGACGCACGCGACTGATCGCGGCCACGTCGGTCGCCTCGGCGAGGCTACGTCAGCCGGACGCCAAGTCGGGCGAGTAGCTGCCCAGCCTCCTGCCGCCGTCGCCTGCGACGACGATCACGTCCTCGATCCGAATACCGAACTCCCCGGCTGCGATGATCGACGGCTCGTCCGTGAAGGTCATCCCCTCCGTGAGCGGCGTTTCGTCCTCGGCGGAGAGAAACGGCCGCTCGTGAACGTCGAGCCCGATGCCGTGCCCCATGCGATGCCGGAAGCTCGGCCCCAGGCCCGCCTCCTCGATCGGCGCGCGGCACGCTGCGTTTACGTCACGGGCCAGCGCGCCCGGACGCGCGGCCCGGCGCCCCTCCTCCTGTGCCTCGAGCAGGACGTCGTAGGTACGTCGCATGTCGGCCGTCGCCTCGCCGCACACGACAGTTCGCCCGAAGTCCGAGCAGTAGCCGTCGTGGACGGCGCCGAAGTCGAACATCACCACCTCGCCCTCGCGCAGCGGCAGGCGACCCGTCTCGTCGCCCGAGTCAAGCGTCCGTTCTCCGACGGCGAAGATGTGCGTCGGGAAGGAGGGAGACGGAGATCCTTCGCGGCGGAGCGCGGCGTCGACCTCGGCGACGAGGTCGGACATCGTCACTCCTACGACGATCTTCTGCTCGACGGCAGCCATCGCGCGCTCTGCCTTCTCACAGGCCAAGGCCATCGCGTCGATCTCGGCAGGCGACTTCGTCCGCCGGAGCTCGTTGACGAGGCTCGATACCTCGCGGATCTCTTCCGGCCGGGCGATCCTCTCCAGACCGAGAACCGTCTCGCCCCACGTGCGCGCGCCGATGCCGAGCCTGTGAATCGGTCCGGCGCGTCCGACAGCATCGCGAAGGCGTTCCTCGGCGTCGTCGGTCTCCGCGACGACGATCGTGCCCTCCGGCGGCGCGTCGCCCAGATGGAAGGTGACGACCATCCGCGGCAGCACGAACACGGGCTCGTTGTCCACGGAGAAGAAGGCGCCGGTCACCCAGCCGTGCGCGTACGCGATCTGCCCGAAGCTCGGGAGGTCGCGCTCGACCCCGGTCAGATACTCGAGGTCGGAGGAGGGGGGAAGGAAGACCGTGTCGAGACCCGCAGCGGCCATGGCCGTCCTGAACCGCTCGCGCCGCGACGCGTACTCGACTTCCGGGAGCGCTGTCACCCTGGATTCCCTCCAGCTCATGAGTGAGGCCCGCCGCACCCGCTCGAAACGGACCCTTCCCCGACGGCCGAAACCAATGTACGGTAGCGCCGGCTTGGTGAGGGTAGCGGCGGTGCTTGCGGCAACGGCCGGCGCGGCGGCGCTCGTCGTCGCGTCTGTCGGTGCGCGCCCCATCGACGGCACCAGCAAGAAGCTCTCGCCCCGTGTCGGGATCTTCTTCTACCCCTGGTACGGAACGCCCGCGCGCGACGGCTCCTATCAACACTGGGCAGAGCACGGCGCCCTTCCGCCGTCCGACATCGCCTCGAGCTTCTACCCGGCGCGAGGCATCTACTCGTCCACCGACCCGAACGTCCTACGCGCTCAGATGACCGACATTGCGGATGCGCGCATCGGCGTCGTCATCGTCTCGTGGTGGGGGACAGGGAGCCCCGAGGACGTGCGACTGCCCGCCGTGATTGCGGCAGCGCGGTCGTTCGGCCTGCGGATTGCCATCCACATCGAGCCGTACGAGGGCCGAACGCCGGAGACGGTCGCGGCGGATGTCGCGAAGTTGCGCACGCTCGGCATCACGGACTTCTACGTCTACGACTCGAGCAGCGCACCCGACGCTGCCTGGGCCGCGGTCAACAAGGACCTCCACGGCGTCAGGTTGTTCGCGAACACCGCCCTCCCCGGAAAGGCCGCGGCCGGCGGCTTCGCGGGCCTGTACACGTACGACGTGTACGAGTACGACGGCTCCTCGTTCCCGCGCGTCTGCGAGTCGGCGCGCGCCCTCAAGCTCCTCTGCGCACCCTCCGTGGGGCCGGGCTACGACGCCCGCGCGATGGGCGACCCGAGGATCCGCCCCAGAGCCGACGGCGTCACCTACGACGGCATGTGGCGAAGCGCGATCCGCGCACGCGCCGACCTCGTCACGATCACGAGCTACAACGAATGGCACGAGGGGACGCAGATCGAGCCCTCGGCCGAAGCGGGTGTCCGCTACCTCTCGTACGACGGCGCGTGGGGCCTGTTCGGCAAGACGGCTGAGCGGGCATACCTCGACCGCACGAGCATGTGGGCCGGCCGCTACCTCGCGAAGGTCGCGCCCGGCAAGGCAGCCTCGTAGCGCTTAGTACAGGGCAGTCGCCAGTCGTCGCCGGTATCCGACCGACAGCGGATCGTCCGGCCCCAGCCGCTCGAAGAGTGCGACCGCCACTTCTCGCAGGCGGTCCCGCTGCTCGCTGCTCGCGCCCGGCACTGCCTCGACGATCCAGGCGAGCGCGCCGTCCAGGTCCTGCCGGTCGAGCGCGGCGACGACTTCAGGAAGCTCCCCCGACTCACGGAGCTCCTCGACAAGCAAGTCCGCACGCGGCGGTGCCAGGAGCTCGTCCAGGAAAGCCGACACGGACGCCGGAGAGCGTGCGCCGACGAACTCGGCCACGACGCGCCCGTCGCGAAACGCCTTGACCGCCGGAATGCCGCTGACCCGGAACCGCTGCGACAGGCCGGGATTGGCGTCGACGTCGACCTTGGCGAGCTCGACGGAGCCCCCTCGGGCCTCGATCTCACGCTCGAGCACGGGGGTGAGCGCGTGGCAGGGGCCGCACCACTCCGCCCAGAAGTCGACGAGCACGGGCACGCCTTGCGAGCGCTCCACGACAGCCGTCTCGAATGTCGTCTCGTCGACGTCCACGACGTGGAGGCTAGCGACCGGCGACTGCGTCACCGCGCGAGCACGACGTCGGCACCGCACCCGGCGACGAGGGCGGCGCGGACGTGCTCGGCCGCCACGCCTGCCAGCGAGCGGTGCTCCAGATCGATCTCGATCTCCTCCCATTCCGGGAGCGCGAGAGACCTCGCTCCGGCGACGGTGCCGATCTGGAGCAGCGCGTCGGGCGAGAAGACACCGCGCTGCAAGCTCTCGCGCCGGGCAATGCCCTCGAGCTCCCGCAACTCTTCGAGCGGGTCGATGCGCACGTTGGAGTCGGAGCCGATCGCGATCGCGATGCCGCGCGCGAGCCATTCCCCGGCCGGAGCGAACCCGTCGCCGAGATCCGCCTCTGTCGTCGGACAGACGCAGACGGTGGAGCGGTGGGCGGCCAGGAGCTCGAGCTCGGAGGCGTCCGCATGGGTGGCGTGGATGATCGTCGTTCTCTCGCCGAGACACCCGCAACGTGCGAGCAGCTCGATCGGTCGCACGCCGTGCTCCGCCAGGCACTCTTCGATTTCCCGCGGCTGCTCGTCCGCATGGACGTGCAGCGGCAGACCTTCACGCTCGGCATACGCCCCGATCTCTTCGAGCCAGTCCGACGGACAGGCGCGCACCGAGTGGGGGGCGACGCCGACCGCGATCCCTTCGGCGCGGAGAGCCTCGACCTCCTCCAGAAAGGCCGCGACCGACACCTGGCGGAACCGTTCGATGCCACCGCGGGCGTAGGCGACGTGAAGGAGGACGAAGCCGATCCCCGTGTCGGCAGCGGCATCAGCCGCCGCGCGCGCCTCGGGAACACCGAGATAGTGGAACTCGCCGACGGCTCTGTAGCCCGCCGCCAGCATCTCGCGGTAGGCGTCGGCATACGTGGCTCGGACGAGGTCGGGCGTCTGCCGGGCCGCCTCGTCGAGCATGCCGTCGCGCCACGCCCAGAAGTCGCGTCCGGCCGCACGGCCACGGAGCGCACGCTGGAACGTGTGGCTGTGCGCGTTCACGAAGCCGGGCAGCCGTAGTGTCGCAGTCACGAGCGGCGACGCTACACGACAAGGGTCTAGCCTTCGGCCAGACCCGATCAAAGGCGGGTCAGACCGGAGGTCTGACCCCTGGGCTGACCCATGACGCGCCAGATTCCGAACGCACTCACGATCGTCCGCTTCGCGGCAGTCCCTGCGTTCGCCGTCGCGTTCATCGCTGCCGGCAGCGGCGCGGCGTGGGGGGCAGGGTTCCTCTTCGGCGGCGCCGCCATCACCGACCAGCTGGACGGCTGGCTCGCACGCCGCTGGCACGTCGAGTCCCAGTTCGGGCGCATCGCCGACCCGCTGGCGGACAGGCTGATGATCTCCGTGGCCGCAGTGCTCCTCTGGCACGAGGGACGCCTGCCGTGGCCTGCGGCGCTGATCCTGCTCTCGCGCGACCTCACGCTGGTGATCGGCTACCGCCTCCTCGCGCCCCGCGGCGTCACGGTCGACGTCACCCGCCTGGGGAAGGTCGCCACCTGGGTCCTCTACCTCAGCATCTCCATGGTGATCGTGACCGACGAGGGCACCCGGTGGCCGCTCTGGATCTTCTGGGCCGGGGTCGCTCTCGCGCTCGCCGCCGCCGCGCAGTACGTCGCGCGGGCCCGGCGCACGATCGCGGTGTAGACGGGAGGGAGAGCAGCCTCCGCGCCGAACTTGGCTTCAAGTCTCAAGCTGAGGTTGACCCCTCGCGCGCGGGGCTGCTTCAATCATGTCGAGCCCCGACAGACGAAAGGCGATGCCGGTGGAACCCGAACCTCTTCCAGACCTGAGCACGCTCACCGACGACGAGCTCCGGTCACGGATTCGCGACCTCGAGCACGAAGAGGACTCGATCTCCTTCCGCAGGCGCATGCTCCACGGACGCATCGACATCCTCCGGGGGGAATACGTGGGCCGGCTGCGGCAGCACGTGGACGACGCCGAGGCGATCGCCGACCACGAGCCGACCCTGCTCGAGCGACCCATCTTCGAGGGCACCGGCGACCTGCCGGAGGAGCACGAGCTCGAGCCTCTGCCGGATCTCACGACGATCTCGGACGCCGACCTGCGCGCGATGATCCACGACCTCGAGCGTGAGGAGGACGACGTCTCGCTGCGGCGCCGGTTTCTCCAGGGGCAGGTCGACATTCTTCGCGCCGCGCGCTACCACCGGCTTCGGTCGGGATCGCTGGACGTCTCCGATCTCGCCCGCGTCCTCACGAGCCACGGGAAGAACGATCCCAGCGAGCCGGAGTGAGCCACGTCTACTGCTCAGAGTGCGGCTTCCAGAGCCCGGCCGCGGCCACCTACTGCGCGCGCTGCGGGGCGCTCCTCGTTCGCGACGACGGAGGGGAGACGACGATGAGCCTGAAGCCCGACGACGTCCAGGACGACGACTCGGACGCACTCGACGTGACGGTCGAGGGGACGGCGCTCGTCGTCCGCGCCGGCGGTGGGATCGCCGGTCAGACGTTCACGCCTGCCGGACCGCGGACGCTGATCGGCCGTGCCCCGGAGTGCGACATCTTCCTCGACGACGTCACCGTCTCGCGGCGCCACGCTGAGCTCCTCCACGAGGGTGACCGCTTCACGATCCGCGATCTCGGCAGCCTCAACGGCACATTCGTCAATCGCCGCCGCGTCGAGTCCGCCGAGCTCCACGACGACGACGAGGTGCAGGTCGGCAAGTACCGGATGACCTTCCTCCAGCGATGACGACGACCGAGCAGCCGAGCGCAGCACACCTCCACACGATCGGGGAGGTGTGCCGGCACCTCCAGGACGAGTTCCCGGACATCTCGATTTCGAAGATCCGGTACCTCGAGGATCAGGGTCTGCTGTCACCGAAGCGAACGCGGGGCGGCTACCGGTTGTTCACGGACGACGACGTCGAGCGCCTCGAGACGATCCTGCGGCTGCAGCGGGACGAGTTCCTGCCGCTTCGCGTCATTCGCGAGGAGCTGGAGATGCCCGGCGCCGAGCGCGCGCGGCGGCGCAGCCACGGCATTCGGGACAGGGAGGAGGAGATCGACCAGGCCGACTTGTGCGAGCGCGGAGGGGTGACGCCCGAGTTCGTGCGGGAGCTCGAGGAATACGGACTGCTGACGCCGCGGCTCGAGGGAGGCGACCGGCTGTATCGGGAGAGCGAGGCCGATATCGCGACGACCTGCGCCCGGATCGCCCGCTACGGCATCGACGCCCGTCATCTCCGTGCGTTCCGAACGGCTGCCGGCCGGCAATCCGCGTTGCTCGAGCAGCTCGTCGCGCCCGCCTTGCGCTCACGCCATCAGGAGCGCCGCAAGGCGGCTCTCGACGACCTCGAGGCGCTCTCGGCGGTCGCACGCGAGCTCCACCAACTGCTTTTCCTGCGCGACCTGCGACAGCTCGTCGACCGCTGATGGCCGTCGAGCTCGCGAGCCGCATTCGCGACATACCGGACTTCCCCAGCCCGGGGATCGTCTTCAAGGACATCACGCCGCTCGTCGCCGACCCGACGGCGTTCCGGCAGGCGGTCGACGAGCTTGCAGCCTGGGCCGGCCCGCGCACACCTGATGTCATCCTGGGCGCCGAGGCTCGCGGGTTCATCTTCGGCGGGGCACTCGCCTACGCGCTCGGATGCGGGTTCGTACCGGCGCGCAAGCCGGGCAAGCTGCCATGGCAGACGGTCGAGGCGACGTATGCGCTCGAGTACGGAAACGACACCCTGCAGGTGCACGCGGACGCGATCCTCGCGGGTCAGAGGGTGATCGTCCTGGACGACGTGCTCGCGACGGGTGGCACGGCGAAGGCGAAGGTCGACCTCGTCGAGAAGCTCGGCGGGACGGTCGTCGGCGCGCTGTTCGTGATCGAGCTGGCGTTTCTCGACGGGCGGTCGAAGCTCGGCGGCTACGACGTCCATGCGTTGATCACGTACTCGTAGGACGGCGAGGGGGAACGGCACCTCGACACATTTCTTCTTCCGTCCGATAACAGGGGTAGAAGGTCCCATGGACGCTCTGACGTCGACCTACCGGTTCTCGTGCCCGCACAAGGGGGAGGCAACGGTCCGCCTGTCGGCGTTCCGCCAGATCGAGCGCCTGCCGGGAGCGGCGCATCCGGTGGTGTTCTGCGTTCTCTTTGCGTGCAACTGCGGCGACGAGCACATCGGACTGGTCACCGAGACGGAGCTCGACTGGCAGCCGCTCGGGCTCGAGCCGGGTCGGACGTTCGTCAACCTGATGACGAGCCGCCACGACGACTTCTCGGATGATCTGCGCGCCATCGCGCTCAGCAGGCTCGAAGCGGGGGAGTGGCCCTGGAGCTTCTTCTGCTACCTCGAGGAGCGGGCGCGGCCGGTCACCCCGTCGTCGTTCGTGCGACTCGCACCGGGCGGGGAGATGCGGTCGGAAAGCGTCGGTCTCGCCGTGCGCTGCCCCGTCTGCGGCTCACTCTCGATCAACGTCGTCAGCGAGCCCCACGTCGATCTGCCGTTCTGGAACGACCAGCATATCGGCGTGGTCGAGCACGTCTTCGGCGACGACGCGCTGCGGACGATCGACGACTTCCACGCGGAACTGCACTCCGCCCGCTTCGACGAGCGGCGTCTCGCTCTCGGCTAGACCTCGAGGCATTGCCTGAGGAGAAAAACTGTTCCCTCCGGGGAGGGATCGACGCCGCCCTGCATGCGTGACGATCTATGAGGCGTGGACTGCATTTCCAACGTCCCACCTCGCCCGCAGGTCCCTGCGGAGCACCTGCTCCGTCACTGCCTCGCGCTCGGAATGCCGGCGCGCGGCCGGCGACCGGTGAAGGCACGGCTCGAGGAGGCGCTGGGTCCGGAGCTGGCTCACAAGCTCGTCGCGACGCTGACGGTCGGCAGTCGCGGCAGCGCCTGACGGCAGCAGGTGCTACTCCCGCGCGTCGCCGCGGGTGCGGACGAACAGAAAGATGAGGAAGCCGGAGACGAGCGCGACGATGAGTGACGTCGCGCCGTCGATCCCGATCGCCTTCATGCCGAAGAAGATGTAGAGGAAGAAGACGACCGCCCAGACGAAGCTCTGGACTCCCTTGTCGATACTCGGCATCCGCAGGTGCATCGCGCGGATCCTACAGCTGTGAGGCGCGCGTGACTCGGCGGCGACCCGCGCGAGCCCCACCAGAAAAACACCGCAAATTGCGACGTTCACCAGCGGAGTAGCCTTGACCCGATCGGCGAGGCATCGTAGGTTCCCCTCTGCACCGAGCACGGAGCGCGAGTAGGTCGAGGCTCAGCTCGAGGGCCGTACGGGCAACCGGAAGGTCAGCGGGTTGGGTGGACGAAAGCGCCACCGGCTCGGTGAATTTTTGTGCCAGACCTTCGGGTCTGACACAGCTCTTTCTTCTGATCATCTGCCTTAGGCCCCTCGGACATGCGCGTCGACGTCGGCGACATCGAGCTTCACGTCCACGAGAAAGGCGCAGGCCGCCCGTTTCTGGCCCTGCACGGCGGGCCGGGCGTCGACGGCTCGGTGTGGTTCCCGGCGCTCGACCCGCTCGCCGATGAGGGCTGGCGCGTCCTCGCCGTCGACCAGCGGGCGAACGGCCTGTCCGACGGAGGCGACCCGGCGCGGGCACCGTTGGGGAACCCGCAGCGGTCCACGCCGTCCACGAACGCCTCGCCGTCTTCGAGCCCGAGCGCCTGAGAGCGCAGGTGACCGCCTCGTGGGAGCGCGAGGCCACCGTTCAGACAGCCGAGGAGGCCAAGCAGCTCCTGCACGACCAGTACCCGTTTCACGTGGCCGACCCCGAAGGCCCCCTCGTCCAGTGGCTGATCGACAACGACCGGATCGTCTACCGGCCCGAGGTGCTCCGGCACTTCGCCGCCGGCGGGGATTACGGGCTCGTCGATCAGCGCGACGCGCTCCGCTCCTTCGCGCGTCCTGTTCTCGTCCTGAGCGGGGCGGAGGACCGCACGACCCCCGCCGCGTCCGCCCACGATCTCGCCCACGCGATTCCCGGCGCCCAGGAGATCGTGATCGGCGCACCCTCGTGCCGGACGAGCAGCCGGAGGCCTTCCTGGGGGCGCTCAGGGCCTTTCTGGCACGCGTCTGACCCTCGTCGCGGTGGGGAGAGGGCCGTTCCACCCGTCGATCTGCCTCAACTTGACATAACAGCGGTTATCGTGCACCGGCTCGATTCACCGCCGTCCACGGCTTCTGCGACCATTCCGCGCCGTGCCGACGACGTACCGAGGGGTCACGGTCTGGTTCACCGGCCTGCCGCGCAGCGGCAAGACGACGCTGAGCTCGCTCGTGACGGAGAAACTCCGCGCGGCGGGCGTCGGTGTCGAGCTCCTCGACGGCGACGCCATTCGCAAGACGTTCAGCGTCGGTCTCGGCTACTCGAAGGCCGACCGCAACGAAAACGTTCGCAGGATCGCCGAGCACGCGGACACCGTCACCCGCTCGGGCGCGGTCTGCGTCGTCGCCGCCATCTCCCCCTACGCAGC
>Ga0066709_100003755_pt1 | contig 11832 bp, 11 predicted proteins | sample GraSoiAngelo_158_FD_79665 | JGI IMG/M metagenome (GOLD analysis project Ga0066709, IMG submission 79665) | Grasslands soil microbial communities from the Angelo Coastal Reserve, California, USA - 14_1009_16_30cm | ecosystem: Environmental > Terrestrial > Soil > Grasslands | place: USA... | reverse complement strand
CTTCGTCGTCGAGCTCGAGGATTCGCGCATATTGCCGGATGAAACTGCGGGCGAATACACCGCCTGGAAGACGATCGAATTGGTTCGCTTCGATGGCTTCGAGCTGATGCCGGCCGATCTTGGTCTCGGCGGCCACTTTGTCGAGATCTAAGCCGCGACGCAGACGTTCACGACGGAGCGTGTCGCCAATCGAGGTCATAGCGGGTTCCTGAGAGCCCCTCTAAATCCATGATACAACAGATACAAATTCATCCCCCTTTTTGGCTTTCTGCGCCTCCCTAAATCATTGAAAATCCACACGGCGTAGAGTTTCCGGCCGCCTTCGCCGACAATGGTTCTGATGGATTCTCGCTGGAAATCGTTTCGCAAGAACTTGCCGCGGTTGCTGCGCATGGTTGCGATTTTCGCCCTTGGAAACGTATGCCTTCGCACCCTGACTCTGGTCGCGCTGGCGGGATCTGGTCCCAGCACGCCGGCCGTCGGGTTTAGTGGCACCGAGGCGCTGGCATTCACGCGGCGGGCAGTTTCTTTCGGCCCCAGGCCTTCCGGATCGCCGGAAATCAAGAAACTGCAAGCCTATATTTTGGGCGAACTGAAGGCCTCCGGCTGTCAAGTGATCCAGGACGATTTTACGGGTTCGACACCGCTCGGCCCGATTCCCTTGAAAAATATCCTGGCGCGCTTCCCCGGGACATCCGGAAAAGCGGTTGTGATCACCGGCCATTACGATACGAAATCCATGCCGGGCACTTACTTCGTGGGCGCCAACGATGGCGGCTCCTCGGCGGGATTCCTGCTGGAAATGGCTAAGGCTCTGTTGCACGCCGCGCGGAAGGATGACGTGTATCTGGTCTGGTTCGATGGGGAAGAAGCCATCGCTCAGTGGACCGATGACGACAGCTTGTACGGCAGCCGGCATCTGGCCGGCAAGTGGTCGGCGGATGGCACGCTTCCGCGCATCAAAGCGCTGATCAACGTGGATATGATCGGCGACCGCGATCTGGGCATCTTGCAGGAGATGAATTCTTCGGCGCCTCTGCGCGATCTGGTCTGGCGCACCGCCGACCGCCTCGGCTATGGCAAGCACTTCCTGCGAACTGATGGGGCTACCGAGGACGACCACATTCCGTTTCTGCGCCGTGGTGTCAATGCCCTGGACTTGATCGATTTCGGTTACGGTCCCGGCAATTCGTACTGGCACACCGATAAAGACACCGTGGACAAACTGAGCGCGGAGAGTTTTCACATCGTGGGCCGCGTCCTGCTCGAGACATTGAAAGAACTTGAAGCGCGGTGACGGAGCCGATGGACGGGATCATCGTCGTCGATAAACCGCAGGGCTGGACTTCGCACGATGCCGTGGGCAAGATGCGCAGGCTGGCCAACACCCGCAAAGTCGGGCACCTGGGCACGCTCGATCCCATGGCGACGGGTGTGTTGCCCCTGGTGATCGGGCGGGCCACGCGGCTGGCGCAATTTTACGTGCGCAGCGACAAGGTCTACGATGCGCGCGTGCGCTTTGGCTATTCCACCGACACTTACGATGCCGCGGGCACGGCGACTTCGGCTCCCGTCGATCCGGTGTTGGATCGCGAAGCCATCGAGCGGAAGCTCGAACCCTTTCGCGGAGAATTTCTGCTGCGGCCGCCCGCAGTATCCGCCAAGAAGATTCAGGGCGTGCCCGCGTACCGGCTGGCGCGCCAGCCGGTCGCCGTCGAGATGAAGCCCGTTCCGGTCGAAGTTTTTGAATTGAAGCTACTGGAAATCGAAGGTCCGGAAGCGCGGATTTGGGCGCACTGCTCCGCCGGAACTTACATGCGCTCGATTGCGCACGAACTCGGGCAGGCGATGGGTTGGGGAGCGCATCTGTCGGCACTGCGGCGGGAACGCTCGGGCGATTTCCCGATCGAGCAGGCGCGTACCATCCCCGATCTCGAAGCACTAGCCGCCGAGGGTCGGCTGGCGGAAGCGCTGATTCCGGCGTCGTCGCTGCTGCCGGCGTTCCCGGCGGTCATCATCGATCCGGCTACCGCGGGCCTTGTCCGGCACGGCCAGGATTTCGCGGTTTCGCCGTTTCGCGTCGAGCTAGGCACGCGCTACGTGAAGGCGGTGTCGACCGAAGGCGATCTGCTGGCAATCGGGGAGGCCAAACTGCCGCACATCTACCATCCAGTGGTCGTGCTCTAGACAGGTTATGCATCCTGCCTACTTGTGCAAAAAATCGAAATCGCATCCCAGATTCGCTTGCGTGACATGCTCCAAAAAGAGCCGGCCGTAGCCGCGCGCGTAGTGCGGAGGCGCGGGCTGGAACTGCGCCAGCCGTTGCTTGATTTCCTCGGCGGACACACGCAACTCCAGGCGCCGGGCGGCGACGTCTAGCTCGATCTCATCGCCCGTGCGAACAGCGCCCAGCGGCCCCCCCACTGCTGATTCCGGCGCGACGTGCAGCGCCACGGTACCGAAGCTCGTACCGCTCATGCGGGCGTCGCTGATGCGCACCATATCGTCGACGCCCCGATTGAGCAGCACGCGCGGCATCGGGATATGCCCCCATTCCGGAAATCCCGGCGCGCCTTTGGGCCCGCAGCCTTTCATGACCAGTACCGTATTTTCGTCCACGGGCAGGTCTTCGCGATCGATCTGCGCGCGCATCTCCTGATAGGTCTCGAATACGTACGCGCGGCCCCGATGCTGCAGCAGACGCGGTGACGCGGCGGTCTGCTTGAGAACGGCGCCATCCGGAGCGAGATTGCCGTAAAGCACCACCGTTCCTCCTTCGGGATTGAGCGGCTCGACTACCGTGCGGATCACTTCGCGGCGGTGGCACTGGGCGCGCTCCAGATTCTCGCGCATGGTCTTACCGGTAACGGTCAGCGCGTCGCCATCGAGCAAGTACAGAATCTCCTTCATGACCGCCGGCAGGCCACCAGCATAAAAGAAATCCTCCATGAGAAACTCGCCCGACGGCTTGACGTTGGCAATCCAGGGTGTGCGCCTGGAGACGGCATCGAAATCGTTCAACGTGATCGGAATGCCGAGCCTTCCTGCGATGGCGATGAGATGCACGACTGCGTTGGTCGAGCCGCCAATCGCCATGTCCACGGTCATGGCGTTCTGGAAGGCCTGCCGCGTCATGATGCGCGAAGGCAGTAGGTCTTCGCGCACCAGGTCGACAATGCGGCGCCCGCTCAACTCGGCGATGGCCAGGCGGCGCGAATCGGCTGCTGGAATATTCGCGCAGCCGGTGAGCGTCATGCCTAGCGCTTCGGCGATGCTGGTCATAGTGGATGCGGTCCCCATCACCGTGCAGTGGCCCGCGCTGCGCGAGAGGCCGCCCTCGATCTCAGACCATTCCTCTTCAGTAAGCCGCCCGGTGCGGAACAAATCGAAGAGCTTTCGCCCGTCGGTACCTGAGCCGAGCTTGCGGTCCTTCCACTGGCCGCTCAACATCGGCCCTCCAGGCACGACGATCGCGGGGATGTCGGCGCTGGCCGCACCCATAAGCTGCGCGGGCGTAGTTTTGTCGCAGCCGCACAGCAGCACGACGCCATCGATGGGATTGGCGCGAATCGATTCCTCGACGTCCATCGCCATGAGATTGCGATAGAGCATGGTGGTGGGCTTCATGAACATCTCGCCCAGCGAAATGGTGGGGAATTCGAGCGGCACCCCGCCCGCGGCCCAAACGCCGCGCTTGACGGATTCGGCAACCGTGCGCAGATGCGCGTTGCAGTTGTTCAACTCGCTCCACGAATTGCAAATGCCGATGACGGGCTTGTTCTGAAAGACGTCGGCGGGAAATCCCTCGGCCCGCAGCCAGGCGCGACGCGCGTAGTTTTCATACGCCTGGCCGCTCCACCACTCTTGGCTCCGAAGTTTCTTGACGCTGTTTGTAGACATGAGGCTTTATTAGAACGCGCAGAATGGAGGGAAGTCCACACACGGGCAGCCGGTGGCGTACAGGCGAGGAACATCCTCAGTCTGCCTGGTGTTCAAGTGATAGGGCGTCAGGAAGGCTCAACGGCGCTCTCGGACTGAAGGTCGCGCACGACGGAGCGGGATGCTCGACGCTCCAGCTCACTCCCCTGCGAAGCGACGCATCATCGCACGATGGTTCGCGGTCTTAACGCTGCTCAGCGAGCGCAAGCGTTTGCGCGCTACCGTTTCCATGCGAGGATCATCCATCTCATCGAGCAGCGCCTTGAAAGCCCGGACCGACAGTATCACAGCGGCCGGAGCCTTGTTTTTCAGAACCACGAACCACTCCTGCCGACCGTTGCGCAGATTTTCGTAGCGTCCTTATCGGCGCATAATCCTCTCGCGGAACTATTCTTTCCCCGTGGTGTCAAATCCATCGAAGTCACGCGCGCGGGTCTTTAAAAAATTACGATGTACGCCACGAGGAGGCGAACATGTTCGAACCGATCATCAGCGAGAACACCGCGCGCACGCGGCGGCCGCTGGCCGTTGCGCTGTCGTTTGCCGGCCAGGTACTGCTGGTTATACTGGCCGTCGTAGCTCCGCTATTGCATACCGAGACCATCGCGCCCGGCCATCTGCTGCGCATCATCTCGGCGCCGCGGCGGGTAGGTCCGGTACGCGTGTTCAGCGAGAGACCACCGGCAGGCGTTTATCACCAAAGGCCGGGGTTGCGCGTCTTCACCGACCATGTCTTGCGGCAGCCGCTGCAAGTCCCAAGCGGCATTCTCCCGGAGATGAAGGAGCCATCGCCCAATCTGCTTGCCGGACTGTCCGGCCCCGCGATTCCCGGGGACCCGAGTGGCGTGGCCTTTGGCGCCGGAATGGATCTGGCTCAGATCCCCAGGCTGGCCCCGCCGAAAACCACGCCGGCTCTCGCGGCCGCCACGCATGTTCCTTTGAGAGTTGGCGGTAAGGTACAGGCAGCCAAGATGGTGCACCAGGTGACACCGGTGTATCCACCGCTCGCTAGGCAAGCGCGCATTTCTGGAATCGTTCGCCTCGAAGCGGTCATCAGCCGGAGCGGCATGATCGAAAGTCTGCAGGTAGTGAGCGGGCATCCGCTGCTGACGCAGGCGGCGCTCGATGCTGTGCGCCAGTGGGTGTACCAGCCGACGCTGCTCAACGGCCAGCCGGTGGAGGTCGTAACGCAAATCGAATTGAACTTCAAGCTGGCGGAGTGACTGGCGGTAGGGCGCGAGTGATGACGGCGCCTAAGAAATCATGCGCGCAATGGCGAACGCTGCGGCTGCGGCCAGCCCACCGATGAACGCCGTGTGGACTCCGCCCTTGAGCGGGGAGATACCGGTGAAACGTCCTTTGATCCATCCGAAAGCGAACAGCGCGACGGGCGTGATGCCCGCGGAGATCCAGAGGGCCGTATGCACTTGTCGCCAAACCATGTAGGGAAACAGCGGGATTAAGCCGCCTACAACGTACGATGCTGCGATCAGCGACGCGCTCTTGCGGGCTCGATCGGCGTCTGGCGCCTCGAGGCCCAGCTCGAATCGCATCATGAAATCCACCCAGCGCTTGGTGTCCGCGCTGATCGCTTCCACAATGGGAGCGGCCTGCTCCACGCTCAAGCCGTAACCGTGGAAGATTTCCGCCACCTCTTCTTTTTCACGCTCGGTCTTTTCCTGCGTCTCGACGTACTCGCGCTGTTCCTCGGAGCGGTAGTGTTCCAGTTCGGTCTTCGCGGCCAGATACCCGCCGAGGCCCATGGCAATGGACCCGGCTGCAATCTCCGCCAAGCCAGCGATCACCACGATGTGCGTGGATTGAACCGTTCCCGAGAGCCCCGCGGCGAGGGCGAAGGGGACCGTGAGCCCATCGGACATACCGATCACGATGTCGCGCACGACTTCGGTCGAGGTGAAGTGGTGTTCGGTGTGCTGCATAGTCGATCCAGGCTAACAGACTCGATGTCGCGGCGTTATGCTAAACAGGTTGTGGAAGTGGCCGCACATACTCGCGAATTTTTTTACAGGTGCTGATTCCCGCCTGTTCGCGTGCATTCTCGGCCCATGGGAGGAAAGTCGTGAAACGACGCCAGGCCTTGCAATCCCTCGCTGGCATCTCTGTGGCAGGCGCGCTTCCTTTACGTACGCTCGCACAACAGCAGGCGGCCGCACGAACCATTGCTGAGACGCCGAAGCTCGATACCGCGGTGGCCGACGCGGCCGTGGAAGCGCTGCACTCGTTCTGCTCCGCCGATCAGTTCGCGGCGCTCGAGCGGCTTGCGGACGTTCTGATGCCGGCTGCCGGCGATTCGCCCGGCGCGCGGGACGCCGACGTGGCGCAATTCCTCGATTTCCTGATTTCCGCATCGCCGCCAGACCGCCAGGCGCAGTATCGCGATGGCCTGGACAAGCTCAATGCCGGGGCGCGCAGTCGCTACGGGAAACCATTCGCCCAACTGGCGCCGGTCGAAAACGACTCACTGCTGGCCCCGCTGCGTGAAGCCTGGACCTTCGCCGAGCCCGCCGATTCCCTCGCCCAGTTTCTCCGGGCCGCGAAAATGGATGTGATGCACGCGACAATGAACTCGCGCCAGTGGTCCGAAGCGCGTGCCAAGCGCAGCCGGCGCGCGAGCGGGCTGGGCATGTACTGGTATCCGATCGAGTAAAAAATGAAACCGGAATACGACGTCCTCATCATCGGCTCCGGCGCGTCCGGCGGCATGGCGGCCTACACCCTGACGCAGAAGGGCGTCAACTGTCTGATGCTCGACGCCGGGCCTGCCGTCGATTTCGCGCGTGACCGCGGTCTGAAGCACGTCTACGAACTGCCATACCGCGGTTTTGGACGCCCCGGACGGTTTCCGCATATTACGCAGGCCGACGAGTTCAATGCCAATGTCTGGGCCGACGAGAAGCAGAATCCGTACACGTACGATCCCGCCGATCCGTATTATTGGGTGCGTATACGTCTGGTGGGCGGCAAGACGCTGATGTGGGGCCGGGCGTCCTGGCGCATGAGCGATTACGAGTTCAAATGCAAGGACCACGACGGCTTCGGCGACAACTGGCCTATCAGCTACAAGGATCTCGCGCCGTATTACGACCGCGTCGAGCCGTTGTTTCGCGTCTCCGGCCGCCGCGAAGGGTTTGCGCAGCTTCCGGACGGCATCTTCATCGAGGACAATTCGCCGGATAGCGAGTGCGTGCGCCGCTTCATTGCTTCCGCCAAGCGTATGAACGTGCCCACCACGAAGTCCCGCGAGGCGACCGGGCAGTTTGCCAGCTCCGTGAACCTGCTGCTGCCGGATGCGCTCGCGACCGGCAATCTGACCATCGTGCCCAACTCTGTGGTGCGCGAGATTACCGTGGACCGCAACACCGGCCTTGCCAACGGCGCGCATTTCGTCGACCGGCGCATGCGGCGCGAATACCATGCCCAGGCGCGTGTTGTGGTGGTGGGCGCATCGTGCCTGGAAAGTACGCGCATCCTCCTGAATTCGAATCTGGCGAACTCGAGCGGCGTGCTGGGCCACTATCTTTTTGATCAATTTTACGTGAAGGACGTGATTAGCAGCGTGGTCCCCGAGGCGAAGGGCGGCCGCGCGAGCCGGGGACTGATGGGCGGTGGCGGATATATCCCGCGCTTTCGCAATCTCGCCGCGCGCGAGAAGAATTTCATCCGTGGATACGCGTACGACTTCGGTTCCGGCGGCACGCCCCACCCCCGGTACTTTCCGCTTTACGGCGAGGCGTTGCAAAAGCAGCTCGCGGAAGTCAGCGGTGCCGGCTTCGGCATGACCACCATGGGCACGGTGCTGCCGCGCTTCGAGCACTCTGTCCGCATCAATCATGACGTGAAGGACGCGTGGGGAATCCCGGTGTTGCACATCCAGCAGAAGTACACCGATAACGAATTCGAAATGGCTAAAGACTCGATGCAGGTGGCCGAGCAGCTTTGCCGCGGCGCCGGCTTCGAGGTGGTGGCCAGGCACTGGGAAATGGTTCCGCCCGGCGAGAGCATCCACGAACTTGGCACCTGCCGCATGGGTAGCGATCCCAAGACGTCGGTGCTGAATCAGTTTAACCAGTGCCATGACGTAAAAAATCTTTTTGTGATGGATGGCAGTGCTTTCACGTCCGGTGGTCCGCAGAATCCCACGTTGACAATCCTGGCGCTGGCCATGCGCGCTTCGGAATATCTGGCCGAACAAATGCGCACGAAGGTCCTATGAGCTGGCCCCGGCATTTACGCCGGGGCGCATTCAAACGCCCGTGATTTTTCTGCTCTACATGCTGTTATTCGCTGAAGCGGAGGCACCGCTTCAGCCGATTCCGTACAGCCACAAGCAGCATGTGGCGCTCGGACTGAAATGCAAAGAGTGCCACAGCATGCCCGATCCAGGCGAAATCATGGGGATTCCGGAAGCGTCAAAGTGCATGGCGTGCCACCGTTCGATCAAGAAAGACAGCCCTGTCATTCAGAAGCTCGCGGCGTTTGCGCGTTCCGGCCGGCCGGTTCCGTGGATCCGCGTCTACCAGATGCCGGGCTATGTCGAGTTCAGTCACAAAGCACACCTGGATGCGGGCGCCGCCTGCGAAACCTGTCACGGGCCGGTGGCTGAGCGCGACCGGCTAGCGCGCGAAGTTGATATTTCCATGACCGGCTGCATGAACTGCCATCGAGCAAACAAAGCCAGTCTGGCTTGCATCACCTGCCACGAGGAACGGAAGTGAACGCCCCAAGCTCTCAAACGATATGCCTCTCTTGCGCCGAGAGCTCCGGTGAGTCCTCATTGCGGTCGCGGAAATAGGCGCGAGTGTGATCGTGCAGGCGCGGCTTGTTCCCCGTCAGTTGTAGAACGCCCTACCAGTCGCGTGACACGTCTGTGCAGGGATCGTATTGGTTGTCCAGCAGGACGCGCCAGCGGCTTCCGTAGGCGCGCGCCACCTTCGAGCCGTGGAAGTAGTGGATCGCGTGATTGTCGACATACCCGATGTTCTGTTTCAGGTTTCAGGTTTCAGGTTTGCGGCGCGCGCCTGCCACCGCAGTACGACGTCCACATAGGGTTCGCTGCAGTACTGCAATTCCGCGGCGGCATCCACCGCGCCCACCAGGCCGAAGGTCATATGCCAGTCCGCCGATCCGAGGATGCAGGTGTCCAGCAGGCCGCCTACCGCGTCGAAGGCCGACCGCCGGAAGGCCCAGGCGCCCCCACGGGCCATGCCGCCGGCTTGCTCCCCGCCTTCGCAACGTGCCCGCCATAGTAGGCATAGGGCGCCGCCGCGGCACGCAGCGTCTTTCGATAGTCCGCGCTGGTCGCGCCTTTCATGTAGTTGAAGGCAAAGCTGGGCATGACGCGGAAGGGGGGATGCTCGGAGGAGAGGTCCGAGTAACTGGAGAAGCGTTGGACGAGATCGTAGTGCTGGAGCTGATGGATGGCTTCGAGCGCCGGTCGCGGCGTGTCATGTGGAAGTCGCCGTCGATCACGGCGCCGTGGCGCCAGTCTGGCGGGAACCGCTGCACTACAAGGTTCAAAATGTTCTCCTTGTGCCACAGTTCGTGCGAGGTCCGGAGCTGGACGTCGTTTGGGTCGTCGCCTGTGACCTCGAAGGGCCTGTCGCCATAGGCAAACTCACCCACGTGCAGCACCACGTTGGCGCTGGCGTGCATATCCTCCCGGAAAATCGTTCAGCAGCACGCGTCTCGAAGCCCAGCGCACCGGGTGGCTGTAGGCCACGGCTACATGGAAGATTTGCTCTTCGGACCACGGTCTCCAAGGCGTGTGAACATCAGGGTGTTTCGTCACTTCGGATGGTCCTTTCGTGCGGACACGGCCCGGTTGGCCGCGCTTCATCGCGCCAGGGTCCTCACGTTTGATCATAAGAAGAAATGGCTGCCGCTTTCGCCCGTAGGGGATACGCCGGGCGGTGTGCGGCAGCTCGTTAGCGACTCTAGCCAGCCGCTGTTCGAAATCAGTCCACCACGCGTTCCATCGAACACCCGGCGAACTTCGGTAACTGCCGGCCCCCGCAAAGCGTAAAATAAAGCAGATGCGCATCCTGGTGGTCGAAGACGAAAAGCGAATCGCCGATTTCCTGACCCGCGGTCTGCAAGGCGCCGGCTATGCCGTGGATATTGCGCCGGATGGGACCACAGCGATTGAATTTATCCACGCAACAGATTACGACCTCGTGATCCTTGACCTCATGCTGCCGGATATGGACGGGCTAAAGGTGCTGGAGCGCATTCGCAGCCGCAAAGTAGGGCCACCGGTGATGATTTTGAGCGCGCGGGGCCAGGTGGATGATCGTGTCAAGGGTCTCGAGCATGGCGCCGACGATTATCTGGTCAAACCCTTTGCGTTTGTTGAGTTACTAGCCAGAGTACGAGCCCTGCTGCGCCGCGGTCAGCCCGCGCCGGAGAGGTTGCAAGTGGCCGATCTGACGCTCGATTGCGTGCGCCGCAAGGTCACGCGCGCAACCGAACCCATCGATCTTGCGCCCAAGGAGTTCGGCATCCTCGAATACATGATGCGCAACAAGGGCCGCCCGCTCAGCCGTACCATGATCGTCGAGCACGTCTGGGATATGGATTATGACGGGCTGACCAACATCGTGGACGTTTACATCCGCCACCTGCGCAGCAAGATCGACGACCGCTTTCCCTTAAAGCTGATTCAAACGGTGCGCGGCATCGGCTACATGATAAGCGCCGGACAAGGCAGCCACGGCGCCTCCTCCCGAACCGGCGGCCGAACGGCAGGTGTAAGTTGTCTCGCATCCGCAACTTCCGGCGCATCACGCGTTCGCTGCGTTTCCGCCTAACTTTGGGCTACACGCTGTTTTTCTGTCTGATGCTGATTGCCGTGGGTGCGATCTTCTGGCAGAAACTCGCGACAAGCCTGGACGCGCAGATCCGTGACGGGCTGCAACAGGAATGGGCGGCTGCCAAAGGGTATCTGCGTATCGAAAAAGGCGCGGAGCACTGGTATTTCGATCACTTCGATCCGGACGAGAGTTTTATCGTGGAGCGCATCCGGCGCGTTTACATGCTGGCCGACGCGCAAGGCAGCATACTGGAGGTTTCCGAAACCTACAAGTCCATCGGTCCCGATTCTCCTGCGGATATTGCGGCCGTAATGCGGTCACCGCAGCCTGGTTGGAAAGTACGCAAAAACGACAAAGGCGTTCCGTTTCTGATTCATTCGGGCGCCATTTATGACGAGGACCACAATAAACAGTACTTTCTTGCGATCGGCCGGAGTCTGGCGGACAATCATCTAATTCTGGAGCAGTTCACCTGGACTTATGTCGGCGTGATCCCTCTGGTCATTCTTAGCGGGTGCCTGCTCGGCTGGTTCCTGGCGGCGCGCGCGCTGACGCCGGTGCTTGAAGTGGCGCAGGCCGCGAACCGGATCTCCGGCTCGAATCTCAGCCTGCGCATCCCCTCGCGAGGGGCCGGTGATGAGCTGGACTATTTGATCGTCACCTTTAACCGCATGATTGCGCGGCTGGAAAGTTCGTTCAACCAGATGCGCCAGTTCTCGACCGACGTGTCGCACGAGCTGCGTACGCCCATCACCGCCATCCGCGGCCAGCTCGAGGTGGCCCTGTTCACTGCCTCCACGACCGAACAATATCGCGAGGCGATGCTTAACTCGTTGCAGGACGTCGAACGGCTTTCTCAGATTGTGCGGGCGCTGCTGCTGCTCTCGCAGGCCGAATCCGGGCAGCTGGCGCTACAGAAAACGCATCTCAACCTTTGCGAGCTGGTGGCGGATGTCGTCGATCAGTTTCAGATCCCCTATGAAGAAGCACGGTTGCGGTTGACCGCCGATTTGCCCCGGGAATGCTGGGCCGAAGTCGATCGCATCCAGATCGAGCGCATGAT
>Ga0066709_100003753_pt1 | contig 11835 bp, 14 predicted proteins | sample GraSoiAngelo_158_FD_79665 | JGI IMG/M metagenome (GOLD analysis project Ga0066709, IMG submission 79665) | Grasslands soil microbial communities from the Angelo Coastal Reserve, California, USA - 14_1009_16_30cm | ecosystem: Environmental > Terrestrial > Soil > Grasslands | place: USA... | reverse complement strand
GCGAGCAGGAGCGGCGCCAGGGAGCGGGGCGGGCGTCCGTTCGATTTAACCTGTCGAATCATTTCCGCACAACCCACACTTTCACGGGCGCCTCGACGTCCTGGAATAGATGAACCGGCACCTCGAACACCCCGAGCGCCTTCAGCGGTTCCGCCAGCCGGATATTCTTTCGCTCCACGTCGTAGCCCTGGGCCTTGAGCGCGTCCTGGATGTCGACCACCGTGATCGACCCGTAGAGCTGGTCCTCCTCGCCCACCTGGGCGCTGAACTGGAGCGAGACGCCGGCCAGTCGATCGCGAAGGGTCTCCGCCGACTGACGCTGCTTCTGTTCCAGGGAAACCCGCGCCCGCTCCCGATCCCGGAACACGGCCTGCGAGTTTCCGGTCGCCGCGATCGCCTTCTTGCGCGGCAGCAGATAGTTTCGGGCATAGCCGTCGGCGACGCGCACGGCCGCTCCGCGCTTCCCCAGCCCCGTGATGTCCTCGAGCAGAATGATCTCCATCGTTCCTCCCTCTCTAGCCTTCGTCGCCGCCACTACCGTCGCCGAGCGAGCCCGAGGGGCCCAGCACGGCGCGGCGGCGGAAATCGTACCACGCGTCGAAAAAGCCGATCCCCAAAAACACGACCAGGAGAATCGGCATGAGAACGATCAAAATCAGGATCGCCGCCTGAATGATCCCACGAAGCTCGAACGCGATCGACATGAACCGCGCGACCGCGAAGCCCTGGATGGTGTACGCCACCGCGAGCGGAAAGGCGAGGTTCACCCCGGCTTCCACCGCCGGCTTCACCTGCGTCACGATCAGGACCAGCGCGAGCGCCACCGCCCAGGCCCCCGCGCGATGGACCCTCCACGTGGAGAACTCCGCGAAGGACGGGAACCCCTCCTCGTCCTGGAACAGCACCGACGCGAGCCAGCAGTTGATCGCCATGACCAGCACCCACTTCAAGGCAAACAGCGACGGCAGAAGTAGAGTCCAGATCTTCCCGGTCTTTTCGAGCGCCAGCTCGAAATCGGCGGCCGAGAGACCGAGCGCCTGCGACACCCGGTGCTCGCTCTCGAGGCGGCGCAACTCCTCGATCCGGAGCGCGAGAAGGCGGCTCAACTCGTCCAGCCCGCCGAAGATGAGATACGCGGCTCCCACGGCCAGCACCGGCGTCGCGGAGAGCACGAGCGTCGTCGAGGCGCCCACTCCGCGGCGCGCGCAGGAAGCGAGACACAATCCCGATCCCGCCAGCACGGCCACGAAGAAGAGCTGCGACGGCTCGCGGAGCCCCGCGGAGTAGACCGCCCCCAGGGTCGCCGTTGCCGCGAGCGCTCCGAGGAGCAATCCCACGCGCCGCGCGAGCCAGAGGATGCCGACCGGAAGAAGGCCGTACGCCCAGGGGATCGGGGCCGGTACATCGCTCGAAGCGGCCGCGATCAGACCCGCGCCGAGCAGCAGAACGCCGACGGCGCGGGCGCCCTCGAGGAGGGCGGCCGGCCGGCCGGCGTCAGCGGTATTGCTCACTCGTGAACGGGAGGAGCGCCAGGATGCGGGCGCGCTTCACGGCCTCGGTAATCTGAGACTGGTGACGGGCGCACGTGCCCGAGATCCGGCGCGGCACGATCTTCCCGCGGTCGGTGATGAACCGCGTAAGCCGCCGGTCATCCTTGTAATCGATCCGGTCCACCTTGTCGAAACAGAGCTTGCAGAACTTACGTCGAAACGATCTCGCTTCGCCTTCGCGAGCCATCCATACCTCCTAAGAGTCGGGTCCCAGGGAAATCGTCATCGGGCGCCGAAGCCCTACTCCGCCGCCGGCGCTGCCGCGACCGGGCTCGCCGAGGCTGCCTCGGCGGCCTTCGCCGCGGCTTCCGCGGCCGCTGCCAGGGTCTTCTTCGATTCCTTTACGGCAAGCACCGTGAGATGCCGGAGCACGCTCTCGTTCAGCCGAAAGCGGCGGTCCATCTCCGCGATCAGCTCGGGCGGACTCTTGTGCTTGACGTGAACGTACGTGCCGTCCCGGCGCTTGCGGATCATGTAGGCGAGCTTGCGCTTGCCCCAACGCTGCACTTCGATCACCTCGCCGCCCGCCTGCGCAATCGGCTGCGTGACCCTCTCCACCTCTTCGTTCACCCGCGCCTCCTCGAGGCCGGGGTCGAAGACCACCGTCGTTTCATACAGTTTCATCGTCCCCTCGCTCCTCCGTGGTATCGCGTCCGAACCGATTCCAACGGTTCATGGCTTGCGTCAGACCTTCTGCGGCCGCGTCGAACGCGCACTCGGCCGCCGCCTCGATCACCCGCGGCACGCCCGCCCGCTCCTCTTCCGAGAAGCGTCCCAGGACGTACTCCGGGAGCTCTTCCGAGGGCGGCGCCGGACCGACGCCGATACGAAGCCTCGGAAATTCCTCGGACCCGGTCGCTTCCAAGATCGACTCGAGCCCTTGATGCCCCGCCGTTCCGCCGCGGGCGCGAACACGAAGCGTCCCGAACGGCAGATACACGTCGTCGTAGATCACCAGAATCTCCGAAGCGATCCACCCCTCCGCGAGAAGCGCGCGGATCGTCGCTCCGCTTCGATTCATATACTCCTGAGGCTTGACCAGGAGCACCTTGTGACGCCCCGCGCGCCCGTCGCCGCGAAGCGACCCACCGTCCCGGCGGAAGCCCGCGAAGCGACCGACTCGCTTCGACAGCGCGTCCACCGCCAGAAACCCGGCGTTGTGGCGGGTGCCCTCGTACTCCGCGCCCGGATTCCCGAGGCCGACGACGACCTTGACCTCGTTAACCTTCCTTGCCTCCCTTGCCTGCCTCGGGCTTCTTGCCCTTTCCTTCTCCCTCGTCCTCCTGCTCTTCCTCGTCCTTCTTGCCCGACACGAGCTCGGGTTCGGTGACGACGGCTTCCTCCGCCGGCTTCACTTCCTCGAGAATCGTCGGCGGCACGACCGCGGCGATGGCCCGTGTCGCGTCGGTCTTGATGGTGATCCGGTCCGCCTTGAGGTCGCTCACGTGGAGCGAGTCGCCGATGTTCAGGCCGCTCACGTCCACTTCCAGGCGCGAGGGGATGTCGGTCGGAAGACACTCGACCTCCACTTCGCGGAGCAGGTGCTCGAGAATTCCGCCCCCGTCCTTCACGCCGGTGGGGGTGCCGAGCAGCACGATCGGAACCTCGACGATGATCCGCTCCGTGAGCGAGATGTGCTGCAGGTCGAGGTGAAGGATCGTCCCCCCGACCGGATCCCGCTGAATCTCGCGGATCAGAGCCTTCCGCTCCGGAGAAGAATCTCCCCCGACCCGGAGGTCGACGATCACGTTCGAGCCCTCGGCCGAGTGGATCAGCTCCTCCAATTCCTTCAAGCTCACGACGAGGGGAATCGGCTCCTCGCCGCGGCCGTAGTAGACCGCCGGAATCCGACCCGTCATCCGGAGCTTCCTCGCGACGCCCTTGCCGACGTCGCTCCGACGCTCGCCCTTCAGTGCTAGGGTGCCCATGTCGCCACTTCCTCCATTGTGCTTCCGCGTTTCAGATAAACAGCGAGCTGAGCGATTCCTCGTCGTGGATGCGACGGATCGCCTCGCCCAAGAGATCAGCCACCGAAAGGACCCGGATCTTCTCCGGGAGGGTGGATGGGTCGTGCGGGAGGCTGTCGGTGACGATCAGCTCCTTCACCACCGAGCGGTCGATTTGCCGCTTGGCGTCGCCGCAGAGCACGCCGTGCGTCGCGGCGGCGTAGATTTCGAGCGCCCCCGCGTCTTTCAGGGCCCGCGCCGCCTCGATCAGCGTCGAGCCCGTGCTCACGATGTCGTCGAAGATCACGACGTTCTTCCCGTCTACTTCACCGATCACGTTCATCATCTCCACCGCGTCCGGCCGCGGCCGCCTCTTGTCGACGATGGCGAGGCTCGCGCTGAGCCGCTTCGCGTACGCGCGCGCCATCTTCACGCTCCCGATGTCCGGCGCCACGACCACCATGTTCGGGATCTGGAGGCGCAGGAAATAGTCGACCAGGACCGGCGCCGCGTAGAGATGATCGAACGGGATGTCGAAGAATCCTTGGATCTGCGCCGAGTGGAGATCCATCGTCATGACGCGATCGGCTCCCGCCGTCGTGATCAAGTTCGCCACCAGCTTGGCCGTGATCGGCACCCGCGGCTGGTCCTTCCGGTCCTGCCGCTGGAAGCCGAAGTACGGAATGACCGCCGTTACCCGCCGGGCCGAAGCGCGCCGCACCGCGTCGATCATCACGAGGAGCTCCATCAAATTGGTCGCCGGCGCGAACGTCGGCTGGAACACGAAGATGTCGGAGCCTCGGATGTTCTCGTTGATCTTGACGAACGTCTCGCCGTCCGCGAACTGGTCCACGCTGGCGTCACCGATCTCTATCTGCAGGTAGTCGCAGATCGCCGCCGCGAGCGGCCGGTTGGCGTTGCCCGTGAAGAGGCGCAGGCGAGTCTCCGCGGAGCGCATCCGCGGGGATTCTGGTTGAGCCTTGGCCGAGGGCGCAGCGCGCCGATCCGTTGCCAGCTTCACAGTCATCGCGACCTCCCTGAAAACGATGCCGAATAAAAAAGACCCGAAGACCGATTGACGGCTTCGTCAATCGGGCCCGAGGCGCCGCGCGGCGCTCGCTGGACCGGAGGACGAAGCCTCCGGGGCCCGGCGATCGAGGTCAATTGTCTTGGGTCGAGACGGGGACCGCTCGCGGCCCGCCGGCCGGACTCAGTTGTGTGTTGTTCCTATCTTCACTACTTCCCGCGGCAGTATGGTTGGGGCGGGAGGATTCGAACCTCCGAATGGGAGATCCAAAGTCTCCTGGCTTACCACTTGCCGACGCCCCAATGCATCACCACGAGGAATCCCTTCCCCCGATCGGACCTCTAGGGATCGGCGCCACGGTACAAACGCCCTCTAGAGCACCGTTCCGATTAGGGAGGGCTGCTTCGCCCGTTCCCTTTGATATTCGTCGAGAATCCGATCCTCGATGAACTTGCGCGTCTCGTTGTTGATCGGATGGGCCACATCCTGGTACGTCCCATCCGGACGCTTCCGGCTCGGCATCGCGACGAACATCCCGTTGGTGCCTTCGATGATCTTGAGACCCCGGATCACGAAGGCATCGTTGAACGTCATGCTGGCGAAGGCTTTGAGCTTATCATCGTCCCTGAGCGATACGCGGACTTCAGTTATCTCGAGTGTCATAACCGTCTCACCCGCCTCGAGTTCCGGGCCCCGATCCCTCGAAGCCCTAAGGACCTCACCGATGTCTCTGGCCTCGCACCGCATTGCCGCCGTCGTGGGGGACGATGAAATTACGCACGTCGGGCAACGTAGACGCCTCGCTCCAGAGTCCTGACCACACGAACCTCAGCGCCCCGACCCGCGATTCCCTTCGCGGCCCTCATCGCCTCGTCGAACGAGCGCACAACACCGTAGAGTGTCGATCCGCTCCCCGACAGCAGCGCATTCACCGTGCCGCAGCCGATGAGTGAGCGCTTCAGCTCTGCGAGACTTGGGAACTCTGGAAGGACAACGTCCTCGAAAACGTTGTGCATCGCGTCCGCAACCGCGCCCCACTCCCGGCTACCGATCGCCGACGCGAGGAGATTAGCTCCGCCCGATTTCGGTGTCAAATAAAATCTGATGCGGCCGTAGGCCCAAGTTGTTGAAATTGCTATAGGTGGGGTTACGAGGACCGCCCAGAAGGGCTCGATGGGACAAAGTTGTCTCACCCTCTCGCCCCGGCCCGTCGCGCGCGCCGTTCCGCCCTCGAAAAAGAAAGGAACGTCAGAGCCAAGTCGCGCCCCCAATGATTGAAGCTCGGTCTTCGTGAGCCTCAGCGCGAGCAGATGATTCACTCCCGCGAGTAAACCGGCAGCGTCGCTGCTCCCGCCGCCGAGCCCTGCTCCGATCGGAATACGCTTTGTGAGGCGCGCGCGGATCCCGCGGAATTTCGCCCCTGCCGCGCGCTCGGAGATGAGGTGCCAAGCCCGCTCCACGAGGTTGGGGCCGTTCGCTGGTATCGGGATCCCGCGCGCGTCGAGCGCGAAGCCCTCCGGCGCCGCCTCGAGCGTGAGCTCGTCCTCGAGCGTCACCGCTTGCATGATCGTATCGACTTCGTGGTATCCGTCCTCGCGGCGTCCGAGAACCCACAGGCCGAGATTGACCTTTGCCGGGCATCGAACCCGGATCGCGGCGGGCGCGACCATGACCTAGCGGCGGGACCAGGTGAGAATGGCGAGGACCGCGACCGCCCAGAGGGCGACGTTCACGAAGGTCGCGCGGTCGCGAAGCAGGTGCTCGGAGGGATTGCCGCCCTTGTCCTGCGCGTACATGAGGTAGAGGTAGCGGAAAATTCCGTACAGGACGAACGGGATGGTGAGGTAGAGGGGACGGCCCCCGAACTTGGCGACCGTCTCGGGAGCGATCGTATAGATGGAGTAGGCGAGCACGGTGGCGCTGGTCACGACGGCCACGAGCTGGTCGAGGAGCTTCTCGTTATAGCTTCCGAGTGCCGCGCGGTGGCGCGACGCGTCTCCTTCGAGAACGGCGAGCTCGTGCCGGCGCTTTCCGATCGCGAGAAAGAGCGCGAGAAAGAACGCGCAGAGGAGAAGCCACGGGCTGATCTCGATCTGCTGTCCTCCGGCGCCGCTTCGATCCCGGAGGAGCTCGACCCCGGCCGTGGCGCGAAGCACGAATCCGAGCGCGATCGATACAACGTCGAGAAGCACGACCTGCTTGAGAAAGAGCGAGTACGCGACCGTGAGCGCCACGTAGGCGGCCGCCGTCGCGCCGAACCGCGGTCCGAGGAAAAAGCAGCCGCCCAGGCCGGCGGCCAGAAGCACCGCGGACCACGCCATGGCCGCGCGGATTGGGAGGCGGCCCGACGCGACCGGGCGATTCCGCTTGTCGGGATGGAGCCGGTCCCGCTCCACGTCGAGGACGTCGTTCGCCAGGTAGGCGCCCGAGACCGCGATCGAGAACGCGAAGAATCCGGCGACGGCGGCCAGGACGAACGGCGGCTCGAGAATCTTGAGGGTGAAGACCAGGCCCGCGAAGAGGACGAGGTTCTTCGTCCACTGATAGGGCCGCATCGATCGCAGAACGTCGCGGATCACCGCCGGGCCATCTCCTCCGCCCGCTCGCAGCAGAGATGGCCAAGCGCGAGGTGGGCTTCCTGGACGCGCGGCGTGGAGCGGCTCGGGACCACGATGCAGAGATCGCAGCGGCGGGCGAAGGCGGCCCCGCGCGCGCCGGTCAGGCCCGCCACGCGAAGCCCACGCGCCCGGGCCGCGCGGACCGCCGCGAGGACGTTCGGCGATTTCCCGCTGGTCGTAAGCACGACGAGGAGATCGCCGCGGCGGCCCAATGCTTCGATCTGCCGCGAGAAGATGCGCGCGAAGCCGTAGTCGTTCCCGACGGACGTGAGGATCGAGCTGTCGGTCGTGAGCGCCACCGCCGGGAGCGCGCGGCGCTCGCGAACGAAGCGCCCGACCAGCTCGGCCGCAAGGTGCTGCGCCTCGGCCGCACTCCCGCCGTTTCCGCAGAAGAAGATCGTCCGGCCGCGCGCCAAGGTCGAGCCGAAGAGCTTCGCCATCCGCTCGATCCGGGCCCCGTCCCGCGCGAGCAGCTCGAGGAGGAGCCCCGCCGACTCTTCCAGCCCGCGGCGGATCGAGCTCGCCACCCCTGAGCCGACCGCAGAGCCCGCGCGCTTCACGCGGGCTCCCCCGCGATCGCCTTCCGGGAGGCCAGGTAGTGGTGGACCGCCTCCTCCCACGGTCTCAGGCTCTCCCCGGTCAACGCGTGGAATCGCGCGCCCGAGAGGACCGAGTATTTGGGGCGCGGCGCGGGCCGTCGGAATTTTTCGGAAGTGGTCGGCGCGACGGTGGCCGGGGATCCAAGATACCGCGCGATCTCGACGGAGAGACCGTGCCAGGTGGTCTGGCCGGAGTTGGTGACGTGGACCGTTCCGAGCGCGCCGCGTCGAAGGAGGATCTCGATCGCGTGGGCCAGATCCCGCGCGTAGGTCGGCGATCCGCGCTGGTCGTCGACCACCTCGAGGTTCTCGCCGCGGCCGAGCTTCGTCGCGATCGTATCGACGAAGTTCTTCCCTCCCGGGCCGAAGAGCCAGGAGGTGCGGACCACGAGGCAGGGCGCGCCCGAAGCCCGCGCCGCCTCCTCGCCCGCGAGTTTCGTTCGCCCGTACACGTTGATCGGACCGGTAGGATCCTCTTCCATGTAGGGGGACCCTTTGGAGCCGTCGAACACGTAATCGGTGCTCACGTAGACGAAGATCGCGCCCCGCTCGCGCGCCAGATCCGCCACGTGGCGCGTCGCGTCCCGATTGACCGCCATGGCCCGGTCGGGCTCCGATTCGCACCCGTCGACGTTGGTCATCGCGGCCGCATGGACGACGGCCTCGAAGGCGATCGACTTGCCGGCCCCGCGGACCTGCGCCTCGTCGGTCAGGTCGGCCTCGCCCCGTCCCCAGAGGTAGAGCGTGTGCGCTCCCCCCAACCGCTCGGAGAGGGCCCGTCCCAGAATTCCGTTCGCGCCGGTGATCAGGACACGCATGGGCCCTACAGGACGTCCACCAAGCTCGAATCGCCGAGCATGAAGCGGTAGGCCGAGGGCTTCCGCTGCGAGCGCTGGATGCTGACCTCCTTGCCGATCAGGCTGGCTTCGATCCGGACCGGGACATCCTGGATCGTGCAGCGCTCGAGGACGATCGAGTGCTCGATCTCGCTGTTCCGGATCGTCACGTCGTCGTAGATCGACGAGAACGGTCCGATGTACGAATTCTCGATGACGCACCGCTCGCCCAGGGTGAGCGGGCCGCGGAGGATCGAGTTCTTGACGACGGTCCCCTTCGAGACGATCACCTCGCCCTCGGCCTTCGTCTGGGCGTCGAGCGTGCCCTGGAGCGAGCGCTTGGCGCGCGAGAGGACCATGCGGTTCGCCTCGAGAATGTCCTCGAGCTTTCCCGTGTCCTTCCACCACCCGTCGATGATGTGGTGCCGTACGACCCGCCCGCGGTCGATCAGGTGCTGGATCGCGTCGGTGATCTCGAGCTCGTTCCGGAACGACGGCTTGATCGCGTCGACCGCCTCGAAGATGGTGGCGTCGAACATGTAGACGCCCACGAGGGCGAGATCGGACTTGGGCTCCTTCGGCTTCTCGACCAGCCGCTTGATGCGATCTCCGTCCAATTCGGCGACGCCGAACTCCTCCGGGTGCGGGACCCGCGCGAGGAGGATCTGGCTGTTCGGACGGTCGCGCCGGAACTCCTCGACCAGCGGCGTGATCCCGTCCAGGATGAGGTTGTCGCCGAGGTACATCACGAAGGTGTCCTCGCCCAGGAATCCCTGGGAGACCTTCACCGCGTGCGCGAGGCCGCGCGGCGCGTCCTGCCGGATGTACGTGACCTTGATCCCGAACGCGGACCCGTCCCCCACCGCGGCGCGGATCTCCGCCTCGGTGTCGCCGACGACGATCCCCACGTCCGTGATCCCGGAAGCGCGGATCGCTTCGATCCCGTAGAAGATGATCGGCTTGTTCGCGATCGGCACGAGCTGCTTGGCGCTCGTGTGGGTGATCGGCCGAAGCCGCGTTCCCTTGCCGCCGCTCAGGATCAGGGCCTTCATCGCCATGCTCAGACCGTCACCACGGCGCCGTGGACGGCGTCGGTGAAGGGGCGCACGGGGAGCCCCCGTTCGTGCGCGGTGCCCGTCACGATGAACCGCGCGCCCGCGGCGACCAGCGCGGCCGCCTCGGCGGGATGGCGGATGCCGCCGCCGACCGCGACCGGCGTCGGCACGGCGCGCGATACCGCGCGGACGAGGGAGGCGGGCACGTGGCTACGGGCTCCGCTCCCGCCTTCGAGGTAGACCATCGCCATCCCGAGGCAGGCCGCCGCCTGAGCGTGGGCCACGACCCGGGCGGGCGGCTCGGCGGGAAGCGGCGAGGTGCCGGTCGCGCGCGCGACGGTCGACTCCTCCGAGTCTCCGATCAGGAGATACCCGGTCGGAATCGCCTCGATCCCCCACGCCAGGAGCTTGGGCGCGCCGCGGACCTGCTCGTCCACGAGGTAGCGCGCATCGCGGCCGGAGAGGAGCGAGAGGAAGAGAACCGCGTCGACCCCGGGAAAGAGCTGATCGGCGGCGCCGGGGAACAGGATGATCGGAAGGTCGGCGCCGCGTCGAATCGCGCCGAGAATGAGGGCGGGATCCCGCTCAGGCGGCGTGCTGCTCCCGATCAGGATCGCGTCCACGAACGCATCCGCGCACTCGCGCGCGAGATCGGTCGCGCGCTCCGGCGAAACGCGATCCGGGTCGATCAGAACGAGGTGCGCCGCGCCCTGGCGAACCGCCGACTCGACGAGCGACCGTCCGATGTCTCTCATGCGCCCCTGGCCACTCATGCGCCCGCCGACCTCGCCGTCTTCGATCCCTTCAAGCGCTCCTCCGCGAACGCGACACCTCTCTCCAAGATCTCACGGAGACGCGACGCGTCCTTCGCGCCGGCCACCGCCATCTCTTTCTTCCCTCCGCCCTTGCCCCCCGCGATCGATACGGCGTCGCGCACCCAGGCATCGGCCGCCAAGCGATCCACCGCCTCCGGACCGACCGAGGCCGCGACCGAGAGCTTCCCGTCGATCACGGCGGCCAGAAGTCCGCCCCCGTTGGGAAGCCCCTTTCGGATCAGGTCGCTCGCGTCGCGGAGCTCCTCCACGCTCGCCGCCTCCACCGAGGCCGAGACCAGCGGGGGATCGCCTTTCGTCTTGGCCTTCCGGATCAGCTCGAGAACCCGCTCGGTGAGCTGCTCCTTGCTCTGCTTCGTCTGGCGCTCGTGGAGCCGGCGCGCCTCTTCCTGGAGCGCTTGAACCCGGCCCGCCAGCTGCTCGCGCGGCGCGCCGAGGCGGGCGGCGAGCTCCCGGAGAAGCGCCCGATCCTCCTCCGCGCGCTTGTAGGCGAGCGCCCCGGTCAACGCCTCGACCCGCCGCGTCCCCGCGGCGATCGCGGCTTCGGACTCGATCCGCATGTAGCCGATCTCCCCGGTGCGACGCACGTGGCATCCGCCGCAGAGCTCCCGGCTATAGTCCTCGACGATCACCTGGCGCACCCGCTCGCCGTATTTCTCCCCGAAGAGGGCCATCGCTCCCTTCTCCTGCGCTTCCTTGAGCGACGTGATCTCGGTCCGGACCGGAAGGTCGGCTAAGATCTTCGAATTCACCTCGCCCTCGATCGCGTGGAGATCCTCGGGCCCGAGCGCCTTCCCATGGCTGAAATCGAAACGAAGACGGTCGGGCGCGACGAGCGAGCCGGCTTGCTTCAAGTGGGTGCCCAGCCGTCCGCGGAGCGCCGCGTGCAGGAGGTGCGTGGCGGTGTGATTCCGCTGGGTCGCCGCGCGCTTCTCCGCGTGGACCTCGGCGCGGTACGGGCCGGCGTGCGGCGTCCCTTCCACGATCTCCGCCCGGTGGACGATCGAATCGCCCTCCCGGTACGTATCGACGACGCGGAGGCGCGCCTTCGCGGCGCCCTGCATCGACGTGATCCAGCCGGTATCCCCGACCTGCCCGCCCCCTTCCGCGTAGAAGGGCGTCCGGTCTAGCGTGAGCTCGATCTCCCGGGGCGCGCCCGCGCCGCCGGCCGGGAGGTCGCGCATCGCGCGAATCGAGACGCCGTCGAGAGCCCACTCGTCGTATCCGCGAAATTCCGAGTGCGGCCCCTCGCTCAGGGAGCGCCAGGCGCCCCCCTCGTCGCGGCGCGATCCGAACCGCGCCGACTTTCGCGCGCGATCGCGCTGCTCCTCCATCGCGCCCTCATACGCGGGCATGTCGACCGTGAGGCCG
>Ga0066709_100003752_pt1 | contig 11835 bp, 9 predicted proteins | sample GraSoiAngelo_158_FD_79665 | JGI IMG/M metagenome (GOLD analysis project Ga0066709, IMG submission 79665) | Grasslands soil microbial communities from the Angelo Coastal Reserve, California, USA - 14_1009_16_30cm | ecosystem: Environmental > Terrestrial > Soil > Grasslands | place: USA... | reverse complement strand
GTGGCCGTCGCGTGAGAACGCAACGATCACTCGATCCACGCCATTCCGCTCGACGATCTCGGCGATCTGCTCCGGAGCACCGAGGACCGGCAAGTCCCCGAGGTCGCGGCGCTTCTCCCTCGGGTCGGCATCGACAAAGCCGACGAGGTTGATGTGGTACTCGGGATGCTGGAGGAGCTTGCGGCCGATTAGCTGGCCGACCTCCCCCGCTCCGATGATGACTGCGTTTTGGACATACGCCGATTGCCGACGCGCGAGCGTTCGGGCGGCTGACCGTGCCGCCGCGACAAAGACAAGGGCGAGGAACCAGAACGTCGCCAGCTTCGCCTGGTCGGGGTTAGACAGACCGACGAGCCACGAGGTCGCGTAAAAGAGCCAGACGGCCACGGTGACGAGTTGGATGACGCTGACGACCTCGTCCGCGGTCGAGTGCGTGGCGCTCTCCTCGTCGCGGTCGTAGAGCCCGTACAGCTTGGCCGCCAAGACCCAGAGGGGGAGCACGCAGAGGAAGATGATCGTCTCGACGCCGACTCCGACGTCACCGACGAGCCGCCGATGGCGGAAGACCGCCTCGACGACCGCGAACGCCGTCGCCAACGCGAGAAGGTCGGCTGCGAGCAGCATCCGCCGCACGAGCCAACCGCGCCTCAGGCGGCCCGAGGGTCCTTCTAGTTCAGAGACCGCAAAAGGCTCGAGCTCGGCGGCAGGGCGCACGGCGACGCTGGCCTCGGGCGTACCGGTGCCCGACGCCGCGCTGAACGCCAACGTATCTTCGCTGTCTCCGGAGCTCACAACTCCATACCGAGCGACGGTGCTCTCCCCACCGTCTTGCGAGCCGGATTCGAGGTCAGCCGAACCCGACCGCATGCCGCGAGTGCCACAAAAGTCCCCTCCCCTTCAGCTAGGAACTACGCCATCACTTTAGGTCACGGCCTATAGCGAGGCAAATACCGCAAAGGGGGGGATTCGACAGGCCATCCGGTCAGGCCCAGCCCGAGGCCCGTTCCGATTGTTCGGCCGGAGGCCCCGGCGGAAGCTGGGCAGGCGGGCGGGTCTCGCGCGAGCTCTCGAGCTCCGGCCGAAGCCGGGCGAGCGTCCGATGGAGCGCCACTTCGACAGCGTTCGTCTTCAGGCCGAGGATCTCCCCGATCTGGCGGGCGGAAAGGTCGGCGCCGTATCGCAACGCAATCAGGTCGCGCGAGCGCTCGTCGAGGGTGTCCACGGCAGCCGCCACTGTGAGCCGCTCCAGAGCCTCCCCTTCCAGATCCTCGGTCGAGGTGACGTCTGTCTGCTCGCCGGCCCCGGCTCGAGGCCTCAGCACGGCGTCGTCGATGCAGCGACGGGCGATCCCGATCAGCCAGGCAAGTGGTTCCCCACGAGACGGGTCGTAGCTCCTGCGGTAGCGCAGGGCACGCTCGAAGACCTCGCTCGTGACGTCCTCGGCGTCGGGACCGTCGCCGACCCGGTAGGCGACGTACGAGTAGATACGTCGGATGAGGTCGGGCGCGTTGGCCAGTGGATCGCGACGGGCCACAGTCAACCCACTCTAGGCGCGAGCGAAAGAACCGTCGAGAGGATCATCGATTCGGTCGCCCCTTGGCGGCGGCCGCGCGCAAGGAGTCGGCGCGCGGGAAGAGACGCGAGGCCTCCCTCAGGGCGCGACGCCTGGCGTCGCCCCTGCTCGCGCTCGCCAGGCGATACCACAGCTCCCAGTCTCCAGAGTCCATCGAGATGGCCTTGCGGAAACTTGCCCGTGCCGCAGGAAGCAAGCCCGCTCCGAGCTGTGCGCGTCCCAGAGCAACCCATGGCCTTGGCGACCAGGGCATCCAGGTCTTCGCGTGTCGGGCATCGCGTGCAGCCCGCGCCCAGTCCCCGTGCTGGCGAGCGACGTTGCTCCGGCTGAGCGCCGTGTTGCCGACGAGACCGACGGCCGCGAACCCAGCGGCAACGACGAGGGCGCCGACGCCCATCCAGCGGGCCGAGGACGAGAGCCGCGGCGAACGGTACGAGCCCCTGACAGCGATGAGTAGGCACGCTCCGCAGAGGAGACCGGTGAGCGTGACTGCAGGCAACTCCCAGTCCCAATCGACGCCCGTGTGCACGAGATACGCGGCATACGCACCGGCCGCACCGGGAACAAGCGGATGCCGGCGCGCCGCCCCCAGCACGGACAGCGGGAGCACGAGAGCTCCAACAAGGAGGATGAGTCCGAACGGGCCGAGCTCGGCCAGCGTCTCGACGTACACGCCGTGGGCATCACGAACCCGGCCGATCTGCGGCGGCTGGTGGGCCAGAAAGTACCGTTCGTACGTTCCCGCGCCCGCACCGAGGACTGGGTGCGCGCGGGCGTCGTCCCAGGCGAGCCGCCAGAGATCGGCCCGGCCGTTCCCGGAGAAGCTGAGCAGCCGTTTGTTCAGGTTCCCCTGGACGTGTGGCGGCGGGGCCTTGAAGGCTCGGTAGCCCTTGTGCGCGAGGGTGGTCGGGCCGCCGTAGCGCACAAAGATCGTGGCGAGGCTGGCCAGGGCGATCAGAACGATGGCGACAGCGAAGCCGCCGCGCACCCACGCCGGCGGCTCGATGCGGCGCTCTGCGAGCGCAAACGCCACTGCGATCGCTGCGTTCCCCGCGGCGAGCAGAAGCAGGACGAGCGCAAGTCGGTGTCCGTCGTGCACGGCCTGGCTAAGCGGAGCTCCGGCGTGCGTGAGGCCGGGCTTACGCGAAGCGGCCCAGACGGCGACTGCCGGCAGGGGTAGGAATGCGAGCAGTCCTGCGAGCAGCTGCAAGCGCCGGGGATCGATGGCGACGGCGAACACGGCTCCTGCCGTAAGTGCGATCCACGCTCCCCTGCCGAACGTGAAGTAGAAGGTGGGGAGAAGCACGACGGGCGCGGCGGCGGCCACTGCGCGCACGACGATCGAGCGGGCACGGGACGCGAAACCCAGCGCCAGGAGCGCGCCCATTCCGGTGAAGATCGCGAGTCCGTTCCAGTAGCCGATCGGCTGGGCCAGACGGTAGACCGATGCCCCGTCATAGACGCCCACCCGGTCGGGGAAGAGCCGGGTCGCAAGGCTGAAGATGGCGATCGCGGATATCGCCGTCAGCAACCCACCAAGCAACCGCGGGAGGTCGCGGCTGCGCGTGACGAGCAGGATGGCTGCGACTCCGGCGACGTAGAGCAGGCCACGTTCGGACTCGAGGATGCTCGGGGCGGATGCCACCGACCAGCTCGCCGAGAGCAAGATCCACAACGTGAGCGCGACGAGCAGTCCGACAAAGGTCCTTTCCGAACCGCTCAGCCGAATGCGTTCACGCAGGACGAGCGCGAGCGCGGCGACCCATAGAAGCGGGAACGTTGCCCAGCCCCAGGAACTCGGAAAATATCCGCCCTGCGCCCCCGCTAGCCCCACGACGGGCGCGAAGGCGGCCAGCGCGGGAGCCATGCCCTCCGGCCTCCTCAACGCGAGTCCCTTCCCTGCGGAGCGACTCGGTCGCGCGACGTCGAGCGTCAAGGCTCAGCCCATCCGCACCGCGCGCTTCTCAGCGGTGCACTAGACCCGTTCTTTGGCGCTCGGCGTGCCGTGCGCGTAGTACTCGTACGCCTCGTACATGTAGCGGTAGCTCTCGCTGTGCTCGACACCGGTCAGGACGTAGCCGAGCAGTCTCGCCTGGCAATTCTGGAGCTGACGACCGAATTCGTGCAGGATCGGTCGTTGCACGCGGGCGAGTCGACTGATTGCAAAGATCGCGTCGACGTGAGAGCTCAGCGTCATCGTGTCGCCGAAAGCGAGCAAGGGCGGCGCATCGATGAGGACGACGTCGAAACGCGTTGCCAACTCGTCGACGACCGCGAGCAAGTGCGGGTTCTGAAGCATCTCGCCGGCCGAGGGCGGAAGCGTCCCGGCTGGTAGGAGCTGCAGCAGGCCCTCGGAAGCCGTCCGGCCGTTCTGGGAGAGCCCCTGACCGTTCAGGCTCGCCATCTCCTGGATCCCTGTTGCCAGGCCGATTGACCGGAGGGCGTCCGACAGGGCTGCGTGCTTCAGCGCGACGTCGGTGATACCCGGGCGGCCGCCGACATGGAAGAGCTGGCTCAGATAAGGACGACGAAGATCGAGGTCGACGACCGCAACGCGCCGGCCGCCCCGTGCAAGCGCGACCCCGAGGTTTGCAATCGTCGTCGACTTGCCCTCCTGCTCCATCGCCGACGTGACCATGATCGTCTTTGCGGCACCGTCGGGATTGACGAATTCGATGCTCGTCCGCAGCTTGCGGAAGGTCTCCGCCTGAGGGCCTGAAGGCTCGCGCAGCATGACGAGGTCGTTCGTCTTCTGCAACGCGCGAGGAGGTGTCGGGATACGTGCGAGAAGCGGCAGCCCGAGAACGGCGTCGATCTCGTGCTCGTCCCGCACGCGGCGATCGAGCGCCTCTGCGAGGAATGCGAGCGCGAGGCCAACCACCGCTCCGAACAGGAAGCCAAGGATGGCGTTCCGCTTCGGGCGCGGCCGAGTCTTGGCGGCCCCATCGGCGGGCTGGAGCACGCTGGCGATTCCCGCCATGAGCCTGCCGACTGTCGCGAGCTGGCCCTGCTGCTGCAGGAGCGCGGCATACAGCGCCGAGCCGCTCTGGCCGTGCGCGGCAAGAGATTTCAGCCGCGCTTGGAGCGACGTCAGCGCATCGACAACGCTGGTTGTCGCCCGCTCCTTGGTGAACTCCGTGAACTGCGTCGCGTAGGTGTTCGCGAGGCGCGCCGCGGCGGCGCGGTCACCATCCTCGACGGAGATCGAAATGATGTCCGAATCGATGGAAGGCGTCACGTGGGACTCAGAGAGCACGCGATCCGGCGTCATGCCCGGGATGCCGGAGGCGTCGGAGATCCGTTTGGCCAGCACCGGGTCGCGCGCGATGCTCGCCTGCGTCGTCAGATAGCGAGTCGGGTCGCCGCCCGACGGATCGACGCCTGTGATCGCGGTGACCACGGACGCGCGGTTGACGAGCACGTCGGCGCTTGCCCGATACAGTGGCGACTGACCCATGGAAAGCAGGTAGGCGGCAACAGCCGCCGCGATCGGCGGTACGAGGACGATCCATTTACGGCGCCGGAGAATCGCCAGATAGTCGGCGACCGTCGTCGGCCGGTTGGAAAAACCCTCTCTCATCCGAACTGTTGAATCTCCCCGTTCGTCCACCTTTTACCCACGGTCCGCGACTGTGGCCCCTCCCCCTGCGGCTGAGTCCGGGCCTGACGAGGAGTCTCATCGAGCGTAGCAGCGGGTTTCAGGCTTTTCCAACCCAAGAGGTAAGGTTTTGCCCCCCTAAAGCGGTATATGGGAGTGAAGCACCGTTCTCACTGCGAAAAGCCGAAGAAGGGGAGGAATCGGAATGTGGAGCCATCGCAGGTCGCGCCGCGAGCCTGACCCCGGGGCACTCCTACGAAGCCATCGCGCCGAGCCTCGCGAGGAATTCGTCGAAAGCGTCGCGAACCGCATCAGCGCCGAGCGCCCGGTTCAGCGCACGGCCTGGTCGCGTCTCGCCTTTGCCGGCGCGGCTTCGACCATGATCCTCGGGATGTTCGCCTCGTTCGGTGGACTCGGCTATGCCGCGTCCGGGGCGACCTCGACCTACACCGTCGTGAAGCAGGCGGTCGTCCATCACAAGCTGAAAGTCCATGTCAAGGAGTCGTCGGCCTCCAGCCAGTACAACACGACACCGGCAGCGCCTACGCAGAGCAATGTCGCGGGGCAGACGCAGTCCAAGGGCTCGGCCCTCGGCGCCGTCAAGTCGTCGCTGCCCTTCACGGGAGTGTCGCTGCTCGCGACAGTCCTGTTGGGATTTGCGCTTCTCGTGACCGGCCTCATCCTGCGCCGTCGCGAGCGGAGCGAGTCGTAACAGCGTTCCGCGCACGTTCCTGAAGAGAAGGCCCGCGCATCCCGTGCGGGCCTTCTTTTCACCGCAGTAACGGTGCTACAGTCGATTTGGGAGAGGAAGGCAGCATGCCGTCGGACGAAGTACAATCGAAGAGCCTCGTTGTCGTACCCTCGCTGGCCCGAGCGGCACGAGCTGCGACGCCGAGGTTCTCGGCCGCTGCCCGTTAGATGTTCGAGTCAACCGGCGCATTTGCGCTCTTCGACTACTTTCGTGTCCCTTACACGCGCGTCGACGGCGAGCCTGCAGCCCCCGGGCTCGCGTCGCTGTGGATAGGCGAGCGGTCCGCCAGGCTCTCCTGGCCGCTCGAATCGGCACTAGCATCCGCGCGTCGCCGATCCAGCGGCTACTTCCTGGGCTCGGCGCCGTTGTTCGGTCGCGTCGCATCCGATGGCGACGTCCGGGGGTGGCTGCGACACATTGGCGGAAGTTGGCACCCCGTCGAGGACGTGCGCAACGAGCAAGGCATCGTGGTCGGGGCCGTCTGGAGGAAGGACGACGGATCGGTCGTTCTGCCCTTCGACCCCAGCGAGCTGATCCGGAACTTGTGGACCGAGCGCTACCTCGATTACGTTCGACCGGCCGCGCTCAGCCATCTGGCCGGATTGGCCCGGCGAGGCTACTACCGCGCCCGGCCGCTCCTCCCCCGCAGCGTGCAGATGAGCATGCGCCGTTCCTTCAGTCGCGTGCAGTCCAAGTCTCGGTTCCCTCGCTGGCCGGTCGAGACGACCCTGCACGACTTCTACGACTTTCTCTTCAAGCTGGTCGCCGGCGTCGCAGACCAGCCCGTTCCCTTCATAGGTGTCTGGCCCCGCAAGTGGACCTGGGCTCTGGTCCTCACCCACGATGTCGAGGCGCAGATCGGCTACGAGAAGCTCCCGGAACTGCTTCGGGTCGAAGTGGAAGCCGGTTATCGGTCGTCGTGGAACTTCGTCCCGCAAGACCGCTACGTCGTGGACGACCAGCTCGTCGAGACGCTGGGCGAGCAGGGGTTCGAGGTCGGCGTTCACGGCCTCAACCACGACGGTAGAGACCTCTCCTCGCTGGAGACCCTGAGGCGTCGCCTCCCGGCGATTCGAGGTTACGCCGAGCGCTGGCAGGCCAAGGGCTTCAGATCGCCCGCCACGCTGCGTTCCGCCGAGCTGATGCCGCTGCTCGGGTTCGACTACGACTCGTCCTATACAGACACCGCTCCTTTCGAACCCCAGGCGGGCGGCTGCTGCACCTGGTTTCCGTACATGATGGAGAACCTCGTCGAGTTGCCGATCACGCTCACGCAGGACCACACGCTCTTCGACCTCCTGGGACACCGGGACGCGACCCTGTGGATCGAGAAGGCGCGTTTCCTGCGACAGCGAGGAGGCATGGCCCTGGTCCTCACCCACTCCGACTACGTCGGGAATCCCTACCTCCTCGATTCGTATCGACGGTTGCTCGACGAATTCGCCGACGACTCGACGGCGTGGAAGGCTCTCCCTCGCGACGTGAGCGCCTGGTGGCGCCGCCGCGCTGACTCGATCCTCGAAGAGGTCGACGGTGAGTGGACGGTGGTCGGGCCGGCGAAGCGGGAGGCAAAGGTGGAGTTCGGCTCTCCGCACGCGATCACCGTCTGAGGTCCGCGCGCGCGCCGCTTCTGTACGCCGGGCCGAGTTGGTGCTAAATGTTAAAGGTGGGGATGGGGAGAGGAATTTGACTGCGGCTCCAGGCACGCTCGAGCTCTTCTCCACCTGCCCGCAGTCCAAGGATGTACCGCCGGACGTCTTCCGCCGCCGCGTCGCCGAGGTTGCCGAGTGGAGTGACCGCGCGGGCTTTCGAGGGATCCTTGTCTACACCGACAACCAGCTTGTCGACCCGTGGCTCGTCGCACAAATCGTCATCGATTCCACGGATTCGCTGTGTCCGCTCGTGGCGGTACAGCCCGTCTACATGCACCCCTACACCACGGCGAGGATGGTGGCGTCGCTCGCCCACATCTACGGCCGACGCATCTACCTGAACATGGTTGCCGGAGCGTCTCGTCACGAGCTCCGTGCACTTGGCGACCACACGGAGCACGCAAGACGATATGAGCGCCTAGTAGAGTACACGCTCCTGGTCCGGCAGCTCCTTAGCGGCGGCCGAGTCTCTTTCTCCGGGACTTACTACACGGTCAACCAGCTCTCTCTCTCACCAATGCTTTCTCCGGCGCTCTTCCCCAACATCTTCGTGTCCGGGTCCTCAGAGGCCGGCCTCGACGCCGCTCGCGTGATCGGCGCGACGGCGGTCAAGTTTCCGAAGCCGCCACTCGAGGAGGTCTCGTTGGCCATGAACGGTGCAGGAATCGGGATACGGGTTGGCATCGTCGCGCGCGAGGACGACGTGAAAGCCTGGACGATCGCGCGTGCTCGGTTTCCGGAGGACCGGAAGGGTCAGGTTACGCACGCCCTTGCGATGAAGGTTTCGGACTCGCATTGGCATCGAGAGCTGACAGAGTTCGGGAAGCACTCGCTCTCGGCCGAGAATCCGTACTGGCTTGGCCCGTTCGAGAACTATCAGACGTTTTGCCCCTATCTAGTCGGCAGCTACTCGACGGTCGCCGGCGAGCTTGCACGATATATCGACCTCGGCATCAGAACGTTCATTGTCGACATCCCTCCCGACGCCGAAGAGCTCGAGCACACTGCGGTTGCTTTCGAACAAGCGACAGTCCGCAGTCTGGCGTAGGAGCACACGACGCTAGCCTCCGGTTTTCTCGCTGCGTCCGAGAGGTTCCCGCAACGGGCTGCCCTGGCTATCGACGGCCGGGACGTCACGTACGCCGAACTGCGGCGCCGTGCCGCTGGAATCGCGTCGACTCTGATGGAGCGTGAGCCCAGCGGCGGACCGCTATTGACTGCGGTCATGGCCGGCCGCAGCGCCGGCACGTTTGCCGCCATCCTCGGAATCCTCCTGCACGGACACGGGTACGTACCACTCCATCCGCGCTATCCCCCATCGCGAAACTGCGAGATTCTCGAACGGTCGGGCTGCCGAGCGCTTGTCGTCGATTCCGTATTCCTCGACGCCGCGCGCGAAGCGACCGCGGGACTCGAGGACCCGCCAGTGATCGTGCTCACGGACGATGCGAAGCTGGACTCGGTGTTTCAGGTTGGTAGGCCGTCGGCCGACGATCCCGCCTATCTCCTCTTTACTTCCGGCAGCACGGGTCGACCGAAAGGCGTCCTCGTGACGCACGCCAACGTCCGCGCCTTTCTGGCGGCAATCGATGACCGTTACGACCTCGACGAGACCGATCGCATCTCACAGGTCTTTGATCTCACCTTCGACCTTTCCATCTTTGACATGTTCGTCGCGTGGGAGCGCGGCGCGTGCGTGTGCTGCCCTGACGAGAAGCACTTGCTCAACCCATCTGGTTTCGTCCGCGACGCAGCGCTCACAGTGTGGTTCTCCGTCCCATCGGTCGCCATGCTTATGCGGCGATTCGGCGCGCTCAAGCCGAACAGCTTTCCGGATCTTCGGCTGAGTCTGTTCTGCGGCGAAGCTTTGCCGGCGAACCTGGCTGACGCCTGGGGTGCCGCAGCCCCCCATTCGGTCCTCGAGAACCTGTATGGACCAACCGAGGCAACGATTGCTTGCACGGTGCAACGATGGAGACCGGAGTGCGCGAGCCCCGCGAATGGACTCGTGCCGATCGGCCGGCCCTTCGGCAAGACGGTGACGCGGGTCGTGGACGACTCGCTGTCTGAGGTACCGCCGGGCGAGACAGGCCAGTTGGTGCTGGCCGGCCCGCAGGTCGTCGGCGGGTATCTCGACGACGAAGACGCAACAGAGCGCGCATTCGTGACTCTCCCGAAGCTCGGCCGGGTCTACCTGACGGGAGATCCAGTGCGGGAGCCAGCCCCGGGCGCACCGCTCGAATTTCTTGGCAGGCTCGACAGCCAGGTCAAGGTACTAGGACATCGTGTCGAGCTCGGCGAGGTCGAGGCAGTGCTGCGGGACGAGGCTGGGGCCGACGTGGTGGCCCTTGGATGGCCTCGAACGGACTCGGGCGTCGCAGGTATCGTGGCCTTCATAGCGAATACATCGCTTGATCGCGTCGCGCTGCGGCAGGCTCTCGCAGCCCGCTTACCCGATTACATGATCCCACGCGATTTCCATCTCGTGCCCGACCTGCCCTTGAATCCGTACGGCAAGCACGAGCGAAGTGCCCTCGTCGACTTGCTCGAAGCTCTGTGATGGAGGCGGCAACAGCTCAGCTCGTCCGAGACGGAGTCCTCGATCGTGTGGCTGAGGAGCTTGCGGCAAAGGGATTGACGCCGTCCGATGTTCCCGCCTCATTCGATCTACTGCTCGAAGGCGTGATTGACTCATTCGGGGTAGTAGAGATGATCATGATGCTTGAGCAGCGATTCGAGATCGAGTTCGACTTCGACGAGCTGTCCGCCGACGACTTCACAAAGATCGATGCACTCTCGGCATATGTCGAGAAAAAGAGTTTGTCGAAATGAGGGGCGCCCTCGAGGCCTTTCGCAGCCGCCTCCTGCAAGTGCTTGCGCTCTACGCCCCCGGCGGGCACTCGACCAGGGTCCTGCTCAATCGTCTTCGCGGCGTTGAAATTGGTGAAGGAAGCTGGATCGGGTTCGACACGGTGATCGAGCCCGCCTATCCGGGGCGCGTCGTAATCGGTAAGCGTGTGGCAATCAGTATCAGAGTTTTGATCCTCGCCCACTTTGCGCATCAGGGCTGGGATCGCGAGACAAGCGGTGCGCTCGAAGAACGTGTGTCGGTTCGGATCGAGGATGACGTCTTTATCGGGCCCGGAGCGATGATCATGCCCAACGTCACCATCGGCGCGGGCGCCGTCGTGGCGGCGGGAAGCGTCGTCACGCGCTCGGTCGCGCCGCTCACGATGGTCCAGGGCAACCCGGCGAAGCCGATCGCCCGTTGCGGCATCCCGCTCGGGTTCGACACGCCAATCAAGGAGTTCTACCGCCGCCTCACTCCGATCGGGCCGCCAGCCGACTGAGTGGTGGCCGCGCGCCGCCTGCGGTTCGCCGTCATTGCCGAGGAAGCGGCGGGCGTCCAGGTACTACAAGGGCTCTCGGCGCTGGAGGCGAGTCCGGAGATCGTCGCGGTCCTGACCCGCTCAGCGGCGGAAGGCGCCGAGCGGCCGGTCGTCTACCAGTCGGCGCGCAAACTCGGCCTCGAGGTCTGGCCGTCGAGCTCCGTGAGATCGCCCGATCTCGCCGCGCGGCTTCGCAGCGCCGACATCGACCTGCGCGTGAACGTCCACTCGCTCTTCCTCATTCATGCCTCGGTGCTCGCCGCGCCGAAGATCGGGAGCTTCAACCTTCATCCCGGGCCGCTTCCCGAGTACGCCGGTCTGAACGTTCCGAGCTGGGCGATCTACCGAGGAGAATCGTCGCACGGCGTCACGCTCCACTGGATGGACGAGGGCATCGACACAGGCCCGATCGCGTGGCAGACGCGCTTTCCGATCGACGATGCCGACACGGGTCTGTCGCTGAGCGCGAAATGCGTTCGGAACGACGTGCCGTTGATACTCAGGCTCGCGACGGTAGCCGCGGACGATCCTCAGGCGATCCCACGCGAAGGCCAGGACCTCAGCCGCCGCGCCTATTTCTCGGCCGAGCCGCCGGCCGGCGGTCGCATCGACTGGACTCAGGCGGCGGACTCGATCCTCAGGTTCGTTCGTGCTTCCGACTATGCGCCCTTCCGGTCGCCGTGGGGTCACCCGCAGGTGCAGCTGGCGGGGAGAAGCGTCGGCCTTGCGAAGGCGAGCGTGACCGGAGTCGCCGCGGCCGACCCTCCGGGAACCGTGGTCGAGGCGAACGAGTCCGGCGCCGTTGTGGCAACCGGTGACGAGCTGATCCTCCTTCAGCGGCTGTGGCTGGACGGCCGCTATCTCAAGCCGGC
>Ga0066709_100003751_pt1 | contig 11835 bp, 10 predicted proteins | sample GraSoiAngelo_158_FD_79665 | JGI IMG/M metagenome (GOLD analysis project Ga0066709, IMG submission 79665) | Grasslands soil microbial communities from the Angelo Coastal Reserve, California, USA - 14_1009_16_30cm | ecosystem: Environmental > Terrestrial > Soil > Grasslands | place: USA... | reverse complement strand
GCCGTTCCTCTGCTGCCCGATGCGGCGAAGAGCTACGCCCCGGTCATCATCGGCCTGGCGATCATCGCCATCCTGTATGGCGCCCTGGTCAGTATGGTCCAGCCGGACCTCAAGAAGCTGATCGCGTACTCGAGCGTCAGCCACATGGGCTTCGTGATGCTGGGGACATTCGTGTTCAACGCGCAGGGCCTGCAGGGGGCCGTCTTCCAGATGATCAGCCACGGGGTGACGACCGGCGCCCTGTTCCTGCTGGTGGGCGTCATCTACGAACGCACCCACGACCGGTTGATCGCGCACATGGGCGGGCTGAACGGGAAGCTGCCGCAGTACGCCGCGATCTTTGGGCTCTTCACCTTTGCGAGCATCGGGTTGCCCGGCCTGTCCGGCTTCATCGGGGAGTTCCTGGTGCTGCTTGGAGCCTTCCGCTTCAACGGGATCGTGGCAGGCATCACGACCGTCGTTGTGATCTTCAGCGCGGTCTACATGCTGTGGATGTTCCAGCGCGTGTTCTTCACCGTACCGTCCGACTGGATGCGACGCTTCTGGCCGACGCTGAGGGACATGAGCCGGCTCGAGTGGGCATCGGTCGCGCCGCTGGTGGTGCTGGTCGTGGCGCTGGGCGTCTTTCCCGGGCCGGTCTTGCACCTTACCGAGGCACCGGTCCAGCGCATCATCGAGGCCGTCAACGGCTCCGGTGGCCTCATCGGCCTGAGCCTGCCGTGGTAGGACCGATGCGCCGATGAACTACTTCAACGAGCTCTTTCCCCTCCTGCCCGAGCTCATCTTGTCCGTGCTCGTGCTGGTGGTGATCACCGTCGATCTCTTCCTGCGTCGTGACCTCAAGTGGATCCTGACCCCGCTCACCGTCTTCGGGTTGATCCTGGCCGGGATCGCCTGCCCCATCGTGTGGGGCACCAACGCCAATCTGCTGGGCGGTTTCTACAAGGTCGATGACCTGTCGGTCTTCCTCAAAGGCGCGACGATGCTGATCGGCATCCTCTCCGCCCTCTTCGCGCCCTCCTACTTGCGCGTCCGGCGCCTGCCCCTCGGTGAGTTCAACGCGGTCCTGATCTTCAGCCTGCTGGGAATGTGCGTCCTCGCCTCCGCGAGCGACCTGATCACGCTGTTCCTGGGTCTCGAGCTGATGGTGATGCCGTCCTACGTCATGGCCGGCTTCCACAAGACCGATCGCTACAGCAACGAGGGCGGGCTGAAGTACTTCCTGCTCGGATCGTTCGCCAGCGCCATCCTGCTCTTTGGCATCAGCTGGACCTTCGGCCTGACCGGAAGCACGCACCTCAACGCGATCGCAACGACGCTCGCCCTGCGCGGGCCTTCACCGGGCCTGCTGGTCGCCATCGCCTTCCTGACGGTGGGAGCCACCTTCAAGGCGGCTGCCGTGCCCTTCCATTACTGGACGCCGGACGCGTACCAGGGCGCCCCGACGCCGCTCACCGGCTTCCTGTCGGTGGGGCCCAAGCTCGGCGCCTTCGCGCTGCTGATCCGCATCTTCGTGGACGCGCTGGGCCCCATGCGTGCCGACTGGCTGGTGGTCATGGCCGCGCTGGCGGTGCTGACCATGACGGGCGGCAACATCGTGGCGCTCACGCAGAGCAACGTGAAGCGCATGCTCGCCTACTCGAGCATCGCGCATACCGGCTACATCCTGGCCGGGCTGACGGCCTACGCGGCCGCCGGGGACAACGCGATTGGCCAGCGCGGGATCGAGGCCGTCCTGTTCTACGTGCTCGGCTATGGCGTGATGAACATCGCCGCCTTCGCGGTGGTCGGCATGCTGCAGCGCGACACCCGTCGCTACGGTGGCTTGGGAAGCTTCGCCGGCCTGGCGGCCCGCGATCCGTGGCGCGCCGCGGCGATGGCCGTCCTGCTCCTCTCGCTGACCGGCATCCCGCCAACGGTCGGCTTCTTCGCCAAGCTGTACGTCCTGGTCGCGACCGTCGACGCCGGGCTCGGCTGGCTGGCGGTGGTCATTGCCCTCAACGCGGCCCTGGCCGCGTTCTACTACCTGCGCGTCATCGTCACCATGTACATGCGTGACCCGGAAGCCGAGCCGGCGCCCATCGACCACGCGCCGGCGGGCAACCTGGGGCTCGTGCTCTCGGTGGTCGGAGTCCTGCTCCTCGGTATCTTCCCTGACCGGATCCTGGAGCTGTTGCGGGTCTCGGCCGGAAGCCTCTTCTAGAGCCATGGTCGCAGCGCGGCGCCAGGATCGTCCGGTCAGTGCGCTCGACGAGTCCGCCAAACGCCTCCTCGGCGACCGGCGCCTGATCCTCGCCGCGAACCGCGGTCCGGTCAGCTTCAGCGCGCTGGCCGACGGCGGCCTACGGCCGCGGCGCGGGTCGGGTGGGGTGGTGACTGCTCTCTCGCAGGTGAGCAGCCACGTGGCGCTCACCTGGATCGCCGCGGCCATGAGCGACGCTGACCGTCGCGCGGCCCGGAGCCCGCAGGCGCTGGACCGCGCCATGCCGCACGAGGCGGTGCGACTCCGCTTCGCGACGGTGCCGCGAACCATTTTCGAACAGGCCTACAACGTCATCGCCAACCCGCTGCTCTGGTTCCTCCAGCACGAGCTCTGGAACCTCCCCGAGCGCCCGATGATCGATGCCACCACCATGCGCGCCTGGCGCGAGGGCTACGCGGGCCTCAATCGCGCATTCGCCAGCGCCGTGCTCGCCGAGGTGCCCCGGCGAGATCGGTCGCCGCGGATCATGCTCCACGACTACCACCTCTACCTCGCCGCTGAGCCCATCCGCCGGGCGCGGCCCGACGCGATCCTCAGCCATTTCACGCACATCCCGTGGCCCTCCTCCTCGACCTGGCAGGTGATGCCGCCGCCGATTCGCGAAGGAGTCTGCGCGGGCCTGCTGGCCAACGACGTCGTCGGCTTCCAGACGCGCCGCTACGCCCACAACTTCCTGCGCAGCGTGGAGAGCTTCCTGCCCGATGCCCGCGTCGACTATCGGTCGCGCAGCGTCGTGCGCCACGGGCGGACCACGCTGGTGCGCTCATACCCGATCAGCATCGACGTGGCGGCCACGCAGCGAATCGCGGGCTCACGTGCCGCGCGGCGGCGCGCCCAGGAGCTGCTCGCCCAGGCACGCGACAAGATCGTCGTCCGGGTTGACCGACTCGAGCCGTCCAAGAACATCATTCGCGGGTTCGCGGCCTTCGAGACGCTGATGGAGCGCTACCCGTCGCTGCGAGGCTCGACCACCTTCCTCGCATTCCTCGTCCCCTCGCGGACGTCGATCCGCGAGTACCGCGATTACGGACGCAAGGTCCAGGACGCTGCCGATCGGATCAACGCGCGGTTCGCGCGGGCCGGACAGCAGGTCGTCCGCATCTTCTACGAGAACGACTACGCCCAGGCCCTGGCCGGGCTGACGATCGCCGACGTCGTGCTCGTCAACCCGCTGATCGATGGCATGAACCTCGTCGCCAAGGAGGCCGCCGTGGTGAACCAGCGCGACGGCGTCGTCGTCCTCTCGGAGACGGCGGGGGCCTACGACCAGATGGCCGATGGGGTGCTTCCGGTCGCGCCGGTGGACCTGATCGGCACCGCCGAGGCGATGGCCAGGGGCCTCTCGATGCCGCCCGGGGAGCGACGCAGCCGCCTGGCCAGGCTGCGAGCCGGCGTCGAGCACGAGGACATCACCTGGTGGCTGCGACGCCAGCTGGACGAGCTGGCCGAAGTGGCCGAGGGCCGCCTCACCGGCTAGGCTCCGCCAGCTGCACCAGGAGCCAGGCGAAGCTCTCGGGATCCGGCAGCAGGACGTCGACGCTTCGCGCCACCTCGGCCGGGACTTCGGGGCCGCCCGACACGCCCAGGACGGCGATGTTCAGGCCTCGACCACCGAGCTCGCGGGCGGCCGCGAACATGTCGAGGTCGGTCGCATCGTCCCCGGCGACCACCAACCCGCGCAGCCCGAACCGCTCGACGAGCGCCCGGAGCGCGGAGCCCTTGTCACCCCGGCCGGCGGGGCGCAGCTCGATCGACAGGCGTCCCTCGCGAACCTCGACCCCTGCGCCGTCGACCTTCCCCAAAGCGGTCATCAACCCAGCCCGGGCAGCTCCCGGATCCGGAGCCTGCCTGTAGTGGATGGTGGCCGACAGGCCCTTCTCCTCGACCTGCACGCCAGGCAGCGCCGGCACGCGCGCGACCAGGTCGACAATCACTGAGCGCAGCGGCGCCAACGCGTCGTCCGCTTCGGGAGCCTGGGCGCCGGGCTCCAGCCACTCGAGGCCATGGTTGCCGATCACCAGCGCCTGGTTGCCGGCGCTGCCCAGCATCCGTCGGGCGTCGAGCGGCGCTCGACCGGTGATGACCGCGACGACCGCCAGCCGGGCCCGGAGTGCGCGCAGGGCGTCGCTGACGCCGGGATGCGGCATCGCCTCGCTCGGGACGGGCACGATCGGCGCAAGGGTGCCGTCCAGATCAGTCACCAGGCCTGCAGGCTCGGCCGCGAGGGCCTCGCGGGCGATGGCCAGGGCGCGCATGGACTCGTGCCCGCCTCCGGTTGATAGACTCCCGTCCGTGCGCCGCCTCCTGCGACCAGGTTTTGCCGTACCGATCCTGCTCGCCCTGGCAGGAGTGGCGCTGATTATCGTTGGCCAGCTGGACCTCGACCAACCCGGCATCGGACCGAGCTTGCCACCCATCCCGGAGCCCACCCAATCGGGCATCGCGGAGGTCACCGCCTCGCCGAGCGGCGCAGGCTCGGCCGGGGTCTCGGCCAGCCCATCGGCTTCACCGAAGCCCAGCCCAACCCCGAACCCGAAGTGGGTCGCGGTACAGATGCAGATCCCGTCGGTCGGGATCAACATCCGGGTCCAGAAGGCCACCAAGAAGGCGGACTGCGACTTCCCGCCTGAATTTCCCCCGAGCGCCTGGATCCTGTGCGGGGGCCAGGAGCCGGGTCGCGGCACGAACTCCTACATCTTCGCGCACGCCCAGGTGGGCATGTTCCTCCCACTCTGGAACGTGCAGCTGGGGGCGGAGGTGCGGGTGCTGATGTCGGACGGCAAGGTGCTCGTGTACCGCGTGACCGAGGTTCACCCCAACGTGAGCTGCCCGGATACCCGGGAGAAGCCGATGAGCTACTGGACGACACCACCACTGGCGCTCAAGTACGCGCCTGGCGACTGCCGGCAGGGTGCCTTCTGGAGCGCACCCGCCAACCACGAGCGGCTCACGCTGCAGACCAGCCAGGGCTACAACCGCAACTGGGGGGAGTTCATCGTGGTGGCAGAGCCGCGGGCGTAGCGGGCTCCATCGCAACCGGCCGGGGTTCGCGGCCGCCCAGGAAGAGCGCGGGGACGAGCGTGACCAGCGCCACGCCCAGGGCGATCGTCATCACCTGGCGCAGCACGTCCGCCGCCTGGCCCCGCGACCAGCGCTCCAGCAGGTCGACGAGCGCCAGCGAGGTGTTGGGGTCGACGCCCACGAACTCCGGGTGGTGGAGGCTGACGACCAGGGCGTTGCGGCGAGTCGGGTCATTGATCAGCGCCGAGAGCTCGTCGATCCGGCTCTGACCGATGCTCGTCAGCAGGGCCAGTCCCACGCTCATGCCGATGGTGCGGAAGACCTGCAACAGGGCGCTGGCCACGCCGTAGGCGGAAGCGCCGGCTGCGGCCACCGCGGCCGTCGCGCGGGGCGAGATGGTGAGCCCGAACCCGATGCCGAAGAGCGAGAGGTCGCGCCCAAGCCGGTCCAGGCCAGTCTGCGCGCTCCAGGCCAGGGCCAGCCAGAGTGCTACTGACGTCGCCGCTACCCCTAACAGCGTGATCGGCCGCTCTCCGAAGACAGCCGACAGGAGTCCCCCTACGATCGCACCGATGGCGATCGCCAGCGTCAGGGCGGTGAGCGCCACCGCCGACTCGGCCGCTCCGCCGTTCAGCACCCGGTTGACGAAGACCGGGCCGCCGATGATCGCGGTCGCCAGCGTGTAGCCGGTGAGTAGGCTCACGGCGTTGGCGGCCGTGAAACGCCGAACCCTGAAGATGCCGATCTCGATGAGCGGTGCGCGCGCGGAACGCTCGTAGACCACGAAGGCGCCAATCACCAGCACGGCAAGCGCCAGCCCGGCGATGACGAGTGGATCTGCCCACCCCAGCCGGCCGGCCTCGCTCAAGGCCGCGACACCAGATAGGAGGGCAATCGAGAGCAAAACGGCACCCAGCAGGTCCGGCCGGCCCGAATGCCTCGGGGTCTCGACCGCACCCGCCACGACATAGATGGCCAGCAGGACGATGATCGCGATGGGGACGTTGAGGAGAAAGATCCACTGCCAGGGCGCCACGGCCAGGCCGGGGATCGGAAGGCTCACGTTGAGGAGCACCCAGGCCCCGTATGCCGGACCGACCGCCATGCCGATGAAGGTCGCCGCCCCCTCCAGCCCCAGGGCTGCGGCGCGGACGCGGCCTTCGAACAGGTGGGCGGCCAGGCTCATCGAGAGTGGCACCAGGGCACCGCCGCCCAGACCCTGGATCACCCGGGCGGCGATCAGCCAGCTGATGCCTACCTGCGGGCCACCCAACGGCGAGAGGCCGCTCACCAGGCTGCCTGCTGCGAAGAGCAGCAGCGCGATGACGTACAGCCGGCGCGCCCCCCACAGGTCCGCGGTCCTGCCGGCGAGCGGCATCGCCACCACGAAGGCGAGCAGGTAGGCGTTGATGATCCACGAGACGCGCGCCAGATCGGCCCACCCCCCGAAGTCCACAACGATCGATGGCAGCGCGATGGCGACGACCATCAGCTCGGCACCGGAGAGGAGAACCCCCACCGAAGCGACGGCGAGGACGCTCCACGCCACGAGGGGACGGACGGCAGGGCGTGCGGCGGCCCCCTCGGAGGCCTCTGTCACAGATCCACGCGCTCGAAGACCAGCACGGCGGCCCCGAGCAACAGGCCGGTCATGGTCAGGCCGAGGCCCAGCGCCTGCAGACCGTCGGCGAATGGTCGGAGGAGATCTGTCGCCTGTGCGATCAGCCCCAGGCCGGCCGTCGGCACGACCGGCGGCTCAGGGGACAGCACCAGCCCTGACGACAGCAGCACGCCGCTGGCAAGCATGGCCAGCACCGCCGCACCAATGGGGCCGACGAATGACCCAATAACCATGGCGATGGCGAGCGCCTGCAGCGCGGCTGCCGCCACCGCGGCGACGAGCGTCGCATAAGAGGTCGCGTCGAGAGGGGGGCTGACTGCGGCGCCGGTTGCCAGCCACACGAGCAGCCCCCCAGCTGCAATCCCCACCGTCAGCGGCAGCGCGAGCCCGGCAAACCAGGCAACCAGGATCGAAGCCCGCGGAACTGCCCGCAGGCTGAGCCAGCCCGCCGTCCCGCGCCGCCGCTCGCCAGCCCAGGCCGCAGCCGCGATGCCCGCGGAGAGGATCCCGACACCGGCCATGCCCCAGGCTTGTGCGAGCGGCGCCAGGTCCGGGTCAGAGGAGAGGAAGAGCGCAAGCAAGCCGGCCGCGAGCGGCAGCGCGAGCAGCACCAGCAACCGGAAGCTGATCCACAGCTCGCGCACCGCCATGCGCGCAAGGGTGAGGCCTGCCATCACGCGCTCGCAGTGTGCTCCGCGGTGCTGGGCTTTGTTGTCGCGTGCCGAGCGGCCTCTCGGCGGACGGCCATCATCCCGGCCAGGGTTTGGATGCTCCGAAGCGAGAGCGGCAGCCCATGCTCCTGGAGCGCCGAGGTCGGGGCATGGAGCTCGACCCGACCGTTCTGCAGGAGCGCTACCTGGTTGACCACCCCCGCCTCGCTCGCTGGATAGCGGCTGGCGAGCACAACGGTGCGGCGCTCGCCAGGCAACCGGAGCAGTCGAACACGCTCGTCGGGGTCGAGGGCTCGCAGGGGCTCGTCGAGGAGCACCACCTCCGGATCACCCAGCATGGCAGCGGCCATGGCGGTGCGCTGCATGTAGGCCAGTCCCAGCCGAGACATCGGCCGATCGCGGCCCGCCGCCAGCCCCCAGCGCTCGATCACCTGTTCCATGCGTCGCCCTGCCTCGCCCCGCTCGAGCCCGATGAGCCGACTGCTCAGCGTCAGCGTCTCGTCCGCCGACATCCACAGGAAAAGGCCTGGCTCGGGTCCGACGTAGGCGATGCGTCGCGCCCAGCCCGCCGGCGAGGCATCCGGGCCCAGCGCGCCAGCCAGGTGAAATCGCCCTCCGTCTGCATGCGCCAGGCCCGCCAGCACGCGAAGCAGCATCGAACCGGAGGCGTCTGGGACGGCCACCAGGAGCAGCCTGGCGCCAACCGGCACCTGAAGGTCGACGCGCTCCAGGAGGTTCTCTCGCCCGACCCGGCGGCGGACCCGCTCGCAGACCACCGCGGCGGGGTGGAGGAGCCGGATGGCTTGCGACGACCAGAGCGCATCCGGGGTCGAGCTGGTCACGGGCCGGACTCTAGCACGGGCAAACGGCCGAAAAGACTGGCCATCTTGACGGATCGAAGCTGGACGAATAGCATAAGCGGAACCTTATATAAAGCCGAGTTTGATAAAGAAGCGCTACGAGATGACGTTCCCTGCCGAGGCCCCAGCCGACCGCGATCTGCGACGCCTGCGCACCCTTTACCGCGCCTTGGGCGACGAGACGCGCCTTCGCGTCATTGGGCTGTTGGCCGAGCACGGGCCGCTGCCGGTCAACGAGCTGTCGGCCCGCGTGGGCCTCTCGCAGCCGCTCATCAGCTGGCACCTGCGGATCCTGCGCCTGGCCGGCCTGATCACCACCCAGCGCCACGGTCGAGAGATGCTCTGTCAGCTTCGCTTGGCCGCGTTCGAGGAGCTGCGCGACGTCGAAACGCGCCTGATCGCCGGAACCTCGGGCATCGGTGCCGCGGCCCCGTCAAGCGGAAGGGAGATCCCGGATGTCCGCTAGTCACCCGCGCGCACACGATCTCTCGCGCGGGGACTCGCTCCTCCCGGGCTGGGTCAAGGAGGCGGTGCGCGCCATCCTCGACCCCATCGTCCACCTCGCGCTGGCGCTGCACGTCACCGCGAACACGGTCACGGTGCTGGGCCTGCTGATCGTGGTGATCGCGGCGCTGGCGATCGGCTCGGGTTGGTTGCTGGCGGGCGCGCTGATCCTGGTGGGCGGCTCGCTGCTCGACGCGGTCGACGGGGCGCTGGCGCGGGCGACGGGAGGCGGGACGCCGTTCGGTGGATTCCTCGACTCGACCCTCGACCGCGCCGGTGAAGCGATCGTGTACCTCGCCATCGCGGCCTATTACCTTCGCGGCGACGCCCCCACCTGGCCCGTGCTGGCGGCCTTCATCGCCCTGGCCGGGTCGTTCATGGTGAGCTACTCGCGGGCGCGGGCCGAAGGAATCGGCGTGACCGCCTCGATCGGCATCGCGCCACGCACTGAACGCCTGGTGCTCATCGTCGCCGGCCTGGGGCTCGCCGGCCTGGGCATCGGTCCTGCCCTTATCGCTGCGCTCTGGGTCATCGCCGCACTCACGGTGGCCACCACCGCGCAGCGCATCTGGCACGTCTGGAGGCTCACCGCGGCGACGCGCGGCTAGCCACGGCATTCGGCACATCCACAAGGGAAGGAGCAACGGAGACACCGTGGCCAGCAGCAACGGCAGCAGCGCAACGAACGGGAATCGGCCGTCGGACGGCAAGATCCGCGTGGCGATCGTTGGGGTGGGCAATTGCGCCAGCAGCCTCGTCCAGGGACGCTCTTACTACCAGGACGCGCGCGAGGGAGACTTCATCCCTGGCTTGATGCACGTCAACCTGGGCGGCTATCACATCCGCGACATCGAGTTCGTGACAGCGTTCGACATCGACAAGGAGAAGGTGGGCAAGGACCTCTCGGAGGCGATCTTCGCCGGCCAGAACAACACCTTCAAGTTCGCGGACGTGCCGCACAGCGGGGTCACCGTCGAGCGTGGCATGACCCACGATGGGCTTGGCAAGTACCTGAGCCAGGTCATCGAGAAGGCGCCGGGCCCGACCTCGGACGTGGTCGGCATCCTCAAGGAGCGCCAGGTCGACGTGGTCGTCAGCTATCTGCCGGTCGGCAGCGAGGAGGCCACCAAGTGGTACGTGGAGCAGGCGCTGCAGGCGGGGGTGGGCTTTGTGAACGCCATCCCGGTATTCATCGGCCGTGAGCCGTACTGGCAGCGCCGATTCGCCGAGCGCGGACTGCCGGTGATCGGCGACGACATCAAGAGCCAGGTCGGCGCCACCATCACCCATCGCGTGCTCACCCGCCTGTTCATGGACCGCGGGGTGCGCATCGACCGCACCTACCAGCTGAACTTCGGCGGCAACACCGATTTCCTGAACATGCTCGAGCGGGAGCGGCTCGAATCGAAGAAGATCAGCAAGACGAACGCGGTCACCTCGATGCTCGACTACGAGATCGACGAGGACGACATCCACGTCGGGCCCTCCGACTACGTGCCGTGGCTCAAGGACCGCAAGTGGTGCCACATCAGGATGGAAGGCACGACGTACGGCGACGTCCCGCTCAACCTGGAGCTCAAGCTGGAGGTGTGGGACTCACCCAACTCGGCGGGCGTGATCACCGACGCCATCCGCTGCCTGAAGCTGGGGATGGACCGCGGCCTGGCCGGGACCCTTGTGGCTCCCTCCGCCTATTTCATGAAGAGCCCGCCCATCCAGATCCACGACGACGTGGCGCGGGAGCGGGTGGAGGCCTTCATCCGCGGCGACGACAACGAGGTCCTGGTCGGCACCGAGCAGCCGGCCCGCAAGTCGCTCCGTAAGGTGGCGACCGCCAAGAGCAGAGCCCGCACCGCCGGGGTCGCCTGAGTCGCGGTGGCAACCGACTCGCCTCGCGAGGTTGCGGAGCCAATGGTGGCGCCGATCCGGGGTGAGGCCAGTCGAGCCGCATCCGGGTCGCCCGATCGAACCGGAAGCGCGCGCAACGACGAGCGGGTCCGCGAACGACTGATCCACTGGAGCTACTTGGCAGGAGAGCGCGTGATCAGCGCGCTCCCGCGGGGACTCGTGATGCCGATGGCAGCCGCGGCTGGCAATGCGGCATTCGACCTTTCAGGCGTCAAGGTCGAGATCGTGTGCGACAACCTCTCCAGACCGATGGGCCTGCCGGCGGATCACCCGCGCGTGCGCCACGCGGCGCGGAAGGCCTTTCGCTCCTATGGCAAGTACCTCGCCGATGTGATGCGCATGCCGGCGCTGACACCCGAGGTCGTCGATCGGCTGGTCACGATCGACAACATCGAGGCGCTCTACGAGGCGCGTTCGGGCGGGACCGGCGTGCTGGTCTGCACCGTGCACATCGGCGGCATGGACCTGATCGGGCCGGGCATGCTGCGCCACGGCGAATCGCTGTACGTGGTGGCGGACGACACCACCTACGGCAGCCTGTACGACCACCTCAAGGCGGTCCGGGCCGACCACGGACTGCTGCTCATCGGCTGGCGAAACATGCGAGGCATCTTCCGGGTCCTTCGCGACCGCGAGAGCGTCGTGCGGTTCTGCGACGTCGGCTTCCGGCGAGGCGACGTGCCAGTCGAATTCCTGGGCGAGGCCACCACCTTCCCGGCCGGACCGGCGACGCTCTCCGCGCGGACGGGGGCGCCCATGCTCCCTGTCTACTGCCTGCGGATTGACCAGGACCGGTTCCGCGCGCGCGGGTTGCCCACCATCCGCTGCGAATCGGCTGAGCCGGCGGAGGTGTACCGCGCCACCCAGGCCCTGGCGGACGAGCTGGGAGCCGTGATCCGCGAGGATCCCTCCCAGTGGTACATGTTCCGACCAATCTGGCCACAGACCGATGCCGAGCGGCGCTGGGCGCGGGGCGCGCTGGATGCG
>Ga0066709_100003750_pt1 | contig 11835 bp, 10 predicted proteins | sample GraSoiAngelo_158_FD_79665 | JGI IMG/M metagenome (GOLD analysis project Ga0066709, IMG submission 79665) | Grasslands soil microbial communities from the Angelo Coastal Reserve, California, USA - 14_1009_16_30cm | ecosystem: Environmental > Terrestrial > Soil > Grasslands | place: USA... | reverse complement strand
TGCGGCACCCGCGCAGGCCTGCGACGTTCGCCGATTCGGGCGCTCACGGCTGCCAGGAGATGGGCTCGGCGCTCCAGACGCACCTGCTGAGCTACTGGGTGGTCAGCGCCAGGCGTTCACGCTCGAGGAAGCAGTACGCAAGCTCACCTTCGACAACGCCTCGGCGTGGGAGCTCCACGACCGCGGGCTCGTGCGCACGGGCTACCGGGCAGACGTCGTGATCTTCGACGAGGGACGCGTGCGGCCGGCGATGCCGACCGTGCAAACCGACCTACCCGGCGGGGCTCGCCGTCTCGTTCAGAAGGCCGAAGGGATCTCCGTCACCGTCGTCAACGGGCAGGTGACCCTGGAGAACGGCGAGACCACCGGCCGCACGCCGGGCGTCTTGCTGCGCGGGCCCGGCGCGCGGCGGGGCTGACGCGCGTCTGCGGCATCGCGCGTGGCGGCCTCGCCGCGCGACGCGTCGCCGTCTAGAAGATCGCGAGCGGGTGCGCGGGAGCGCCCGTCGAGCCGACCAGCCGGATCGGCGTGGCGGTGAAGAGGAACTCGTAGCGCTTCCTCCGCGCACGCCCGGGCCAGCCGCTCCGGATTCGTGTTGTCCACGAGCACCAGTCCGAGGAACGGGATGGCCAGGTGCGTGCTCATCGCGAAGCCCGGATAGCTCCTTGAAGTACCCTTCGACGCGATCCTGCGTGGGCGGCTTCCAGTCGGCCATCGCCGCTCCTTTCGATGAGATCCTGAGTAGCCGGCGCGCCGCGGCCGGCGGAGCCCCAGCCCCGCGACGGCCTGCAGCGCGCCCGGCATCTAGTAGTACACCGCGCGGCCGGCGCCGCCGGTCGCCACGACCAGCTCGCCGCTGACCGCCCACGCCCTGTCCGAGGCGAGAAAGACCGCGAGATAGGCGATCTCGGCGGCGTCGACCATCCGGCAGATGGAGTTGCCTCGTGGCGACTCGTAGGCGAAGTCGCGTTTCTCGACCTCGTCGAGAGGAATGCGGAGCTCGGCGGCGCGCGCCGCCAGGAGCCGCGGGGTGCGCTCGGTGCGCGTCGTCCCGGGATGGATGCAGTTGACGGTGATGCCGTACCGCCCGAGCTGCACGGCCAGGGTCTTGGTCAGGTGCACGAGCGAGCCGTTGCGCGCGCCGCCGCTCAGGTTGCCGGCGTTGCGGGCGTTGGTGCCGCTGATGTTGATGATCCGCCCCCACCCCTGCTGCGTCAGGTAGGGGATGGCGGCGCGCGCGCAGCGCAGCGCGCCCACGTACTTCACGTTGAAGTCCTGCAGCAGGTCCTCGTCGACGACGGTCTCGATCGGGCCGGTCGCGCTCGCCGAGCCTCCGGGCGCCGAGCCGCTGTTGACCAGGATGTGCAGGCCGCCGAGGCGCTCCGCGGCCTGGGCCACCGCGCGATCGACCTGCTCTCGGCTGGTCACGTCGGCGACCAGCGGGACGACCGTGCGGCCCGTCTGGCTCGCCAGCTCGCTCGCCGCGGCCTCGAGCCGGTCCTTCGTGCGGGCGACGATCGCCACGTCGACGCCCTCGCGGGCGAGCTCGAGCGCGATCGCCTTGCCGATGCCGAGGCTGCCGCCGGTCACGAGCGCGCGTTTGCCGTTCAGTCCGAGATCCATCGCCTCACCTCGTCAGCGTTTGAATGTGAACAGATCGACCACCGCGCCGATCCGCGACACCTCGTCCAGGCGCCAGAGCGCCTCCAGCGCGCCGGCCGCCGGGATCCGGCCGAGGACGTCCTCCGAGAGATCGCGGAACTTCGCCTCGACGTCGGCGTCGGTCATCGGGTTCTCCGCGTGCCCTTTCGGGAACTCGGCTCGCTCGGTGTAGCGCTGACCTGACCGGGTGGTCACGTCGATCTGCGAGGGCAGCTCGCCCGGGAAGCGTCGCGTGAGCTCCGGGTTCTCGGCGACGCGGATGCGATTCATGAGCGGACGCAGGGTCGGATCCAGATAGCGCTTGGGCTCGAAGCTGGCCGGCGTGATGCGGCCGTCCACCAGCGCGACGGCCAGCATGTAGGGAAGACTGTGGTCGGCCGTCTCTCGCGTCTGCGGATCCCACTTGGCCGGCTCGCTCGCGATCTCGCTGTGGGCCATCGCGTAGATCTGCACGTCGAGCGTCTCGATCTCCTCGGCGCGCACCTTGTTCCGGAGGGCGAGGACCACGGCCAGCGGCGCCTGCGCGTGATACTCGGCGGCGAAGAACTTGAAGTTCGTGCGCTCGATCGCGAAGGGTCGGCCGGCGCCGCCGAGCGTGCCGAGCTCGAACGGGCCCGTCACCTGCTCGCAGAGCCCGTGACGGCCCTCGAAGGCCTCCGTCGGTCCCGTCATTCCCCCGCTGGCGAGCTGGGCGGCGAAGAGCCCGGCCTTCGCGGCCGCCGCGGTCGCGCAGCCCTTCCACATCGCGAGCTCGCCGGCCCGCGTCTGGCGCGTCGCCACGTTCGCGGTCACCGCGAGCGCGATCGCGTCGGCCATCTCCCGCACCGAGAGCCCGAGCAGCCGTCCGGCGCCGGCCGCCGACGCCGGCGCGACGAAGACCCCTTGATCCCAGCCGCGCTCGCGCAGCGACACGCGGTCCGCCAGGGCGCCCAAGACCTCGTAGCCGAGCACGGTCGCCAGCAAGAAATCGGTGCCGGATGCGCCCGCGAGCTCCGCCGCCGCCAGGATCGCCCCGAGCATGTCGCTCGGATGGCCGGAGCCGCGCGAGATGTACGTGTCGTTGGCGTCGAGGAACCGGATCATCGCGGTGTTGGCGAAGGCCGCCGCTTCCGGCGTGGTCGCGCGCCCGTCGCCCAGGAGCCGGGCCGACGGGGCGCCGGCCCAGGCCGGCGCGAGCCGGCGGGCGATGGCGGCCGGCTCGCTCGTCGCGCCGCCCATGGCGCAGCCGAGCGAGTCGATGATGTGACGCTTGGCCTCCTTCACCGCGCTCGGCGACAGATCGCCGTAGCGGAGCGAGGTGGCGTAGCGCGAGAGCGTCTCGGTCGTTCGGTCCATCGGTCAGGGGAGCAGGATCAGCTTGCCCGTCGATTCCCGCGACTCGAGATGGCGATGTGCCTCGGCCGCCTGGGCCAGGGGGTACGTCTTGCTGATGTGGAGCTTGAGGCGGCCCTCGCGCATCAGCGCGAAGCATCGCTCGGCGCTCTCCCGGGTCTTGTCGGGGAAGCCCCTCGTCAGGGTCGGTAGCGAGAACGCGCTCACCTTCTGCGACTTCGGAGAGAGCGCCGAGATGGTCAGGGGATCGGGTGCGCCGCCCGCGCGTCCGTAGGTGACGATGTGTCCGAAGGGCGCCAGACAGCGGAGCCCCTCCTCGAACGTCGGCTTGCCGACCGCGTCGAGAATCAGGTCGACGCCGCGGTCCCCGGTCAGCCGCAGCACCTCGTCGGCGAACTTGTCCTTCGCGTAGTTGATGACCGCGTCGGCGCCGGCCTCCTTCGCGAGGCCCGCCTTGGCGTCGCTCGAGACCGTGCCGAACACCCGGGCGCCGGCCGCCTTGGCGAGCTGAACGGCCGCGAGGCCGACGCCGCCGGCGGCGGCGTGAACGAGGACGCTCTTGCCGGGACCGGTCGTATCCATCGTGTGGAGCGCGTGATAGGCGGTCAGCACCTGGATCAGGAACGCGGCGCCGTCGACGAAGCTCACCGACTCGGGCAGCGGGATCGCCATGAATGCGGGCGACACGCAGTACTCGGCGTACGCCCGGCTCGTGAACGCGGCCACCCGCATGCCGGGCCGCACATCGGTCACACCGTCGCCCACCGCCTCGACCACGCCCGCGACTTCCATGCCGGGCGTGTCGGGGGGCTTCGGCTTCACGGTGTACGTGCCCTGGCGAAAGCGCGTGTCGGCGAAGTTCACGCCGATCGCGTGGTTCTTGATCAGCACCCAGCCGGCGCGCGGCTCGGGCTTGGGAACGTCGGCCAGGGCCAGCACGTCGGGGCCACCTGTTTGCGCGAAAACGATCGCTTTCATCCCGGGCCTCCTTGGGGCGAGGCACACACTATCGCAGAACCGGGCGCCCGTGGGACCGCTCAATTACCCTACGCCCTATTCCTGTGGTATTCCTTCAAGTGCCGACCCCGAGAGTGATGACGAGAGCCGGCTACGTTCGAGCTCCGGACTGGCCCGCGCCGGTCCGCTACGGCGTCGCGGTCGCCGCCGCGCTGGGGGCGGCGGGGCTCCGGGCCGCGCTGTCAGGGCTCTGGGTCGACGACCTTCCGTTCCTGATGTTCGTCCCGGCCATCGTGCTGGGCGCGTGGGCGGGCGGATTCTGGCCGGGCATGGTGACGACGGTCCTCGGCGCGGCGCTCGCCAATTATCTCTGGCTGCCTCCGTACCACAGCCTGCGGGTCACGACCGTCGCTGACGCGGTCGGGCTCGTCTCCTTCGCCGTGATCGGCGCGCTGATCAGCGCGCTCAGCGAATCGATGGTCCGCGGCCGGCGCCGTCTCGAAGGTCTGCTCCACAGCCTCGACGAGGGCTTCCTCGTGCTCGACGTGAGCTGGCGCGTTCGCTACATGAACGGCCGCGCCGCGGAGCTGCTCCGGCAACCCGCCGCATCGATCGTCGGCACGACGCTCTGGGATCTGTTCCCCGGCGTCGCCGGGACCGAGACCGAGACCCGGCTGCGGCGCGCGTCGGCCGCGAGCGAGCCCGCCGAGCTCGAGGCCTTCCACCGGCCGGTCGGACGGTGGTTCAGGACGCGCGTATTCTCGACTCCGGAAGGCTTCTCCGCCCTGCTCGAGGACGTCACGGAGCGCAAGCAATCCCAGGAAGCCTCGCTGCGGCTCGCGGCCATCGTGCGCTCGTCCGAGGAAGCGATCGTCGGCAAGGACCTCGACGGGATCATCACCGCGTGGAATCCGGCCGCCGAGCGCCTGTTCGGCTTCACTGCGCGAGAGGCGATCGGCCGATCCATCCGGATGATCGTGCCCGCGGACCGTCAGACGGAAGAGGACGAGGTGTTGAGCCGCCTGCGTCGCGGAGAAGCGATCGAGCACCTGGAGACGGTGCGTATCCGGAAGGACGGGACGCCGATCAACATCGCGCTGACGGTGTCGCCGATTCGCGATGCCGACGGCCGCGTCATCGGCGCCTCGAAGATCGCCCGCGACATCGGCGCGCGGCTTCGCGCCGAGGTCGAGCTGGCCCGGCTCCTCACCGCCGAGCAAGCGGCCCGGGCGCGCGCCGAGTCGGACGAGCGCCGCGCGACCCTCCTGTCCGAGTCGAGCGCCGCGCTCAGCGCCTCGCAGCTCCAGCTGATCGACGACCTGCTCGACGTGTCCCGCATCATCAGCGGCAAGATGCGGCTCGACATCAGGCCCGTCGAGATCCACCGCGTGATCGAAGCGGCGCTCGACGCGGTGCGGCTGGCGGCCGAAGCCAAGGAGCTCAGGCTCCAGACGCTCTTCGACCCGAGCGCCGGACCGATCAACGGCGATCCGGACCGCCTGCAGCAAGTCGTCTGGAATCTCCTGATGAACGCGGTCAAGTTCACGCCGCGGGACGGACGTATCCAGGTGACGCTCCAGCGCGTCAGCTCGCATCTCGAGATCGTGGTCAGCGACAGCGGCGCCGGCATCCGGAGCGAGCTGCTGCCGGTCATCTTCGACCGCTTGCAGGGCGAGAGCGGGAGCACGCGCAACCAGAGCGGTCTCGGCATCGGGCTCGCCCTCGTCCGCCACCTGGTCGAGCTGCACGGAGGATCCGTCGCCGCCGAGAGCGAGGGCGAGGGCAAGGGCGCGACCTTCCGGGTGAAGCTGCCGCTCGTGGACGCGCTGGTCCCCTTGGGAGACGACCGCGCGCACCCGACTGCGCGACAGCCGGTGCCCGCCTATCACGGTCCCTCGCTGCGAGGGCTCCGCGTCCTCGTCGTCGACGACGATCCGGACGCGCTGGATCTGATCGCGACGATCCTGCGCCGCGCGGAGGCGGAGCCCATGCTCTGCTCGTCGCCCCCGGAAGCGCTTGCGGCGGTCCAATCTTGGAAACCGCACGTCCTCGTTTCCGACATCGAGATGCCCGGCGAGGACGGCTACTCGCTCATCCGCAAGATCCGCGAGCTGGCCGGCTCCCAAGGCGGCCAGATCCCGGCGGTGGCGCTGACCGCCTACGGACGGCCCGAGGATCGGGTGCGCTCGCTCTCGGCCGGCTACAGCATGCACGTCGCGAAGCCGGTCGATCCGGTAGAGCTCGGCGTGATCGTCGCGAACCTCGCCGGCCGGTCGCTCTCCGGGTGACGCGCGGCGCCGGCCAGCTCCTGGCCGCCGGCTTCGACGGCACGAGGATCCCGGACGCGCTCGTCGCGCTGGCGGAGCGGTCCGGGCTGGGTGGCGTCGTCCTCTTCACCCGCAATTGCCCGAGCCTCGACGCGGTCCTCTCGCTCACGGCCCACGCGCGGCGGCTCGACCCCGACGTCCTCGTGCTGGTCGACCACGAAGGCGGACGCGTGCATCGCTTGCCCCCGCCGTTCACGCGATTTCCACCCGCAGCCGCGGTCGGCCGCGCCGGCGAGCCTCGGCTCGCGGCGGCGGTGGCGAGCGCGATGGGGCGCGAGCTGCGCGCCGCCGGATTCGATTCCGGCCTCTCGCCGGTGCTCGATTGCCTGCTCGATCCGGGCAACACGGTGATCGGCGACCGCGCGTTCGGATCGGCGCCGGACGCGGTCGCCGCGCTCGGCGTGGCGTGCGTCGAGGCGATGCTCTCCACTGGGCTGGTGCCGGTCGCGAAGCACTTTCCCGGGCACGGGCTCACCGCCGTCGACTCGCATCACGCCTTGCCCGACACCTCGGCGACCCTCGGCGAACTCGAGCGCGGCGAGCTCGTGCCGTTCCGCGCGGCCCTCGCCGCCGGCTGCCCGGCCGTCCTGGTCGCGCACGTGCGCTACCGCGCGCTCGACGCGGAGCTGCCCGGGTCGCTCTCACCCGCGATCGTCTCCGGCTTGCTGCGACGGCGTCTCGGCTTCGACGGCCTCGTCCTGAGCGACGACCTCGAGATGTCGGCGGTCGCCGACACCTGGGGCGTCGCCGCCGCGGCGCGGCGGTTTCTCGGAGCGGGCGGCGACCTCGCGCTGATCTGTCGGAGCGCCGAAGCGCGGGACGCAGCCGTCGCGGCGATCGAGCGCGACCTCGAGCTCGGCGCCCTCGACCCGGCCCCGGCTCGCCGCCGCCGGCGGGCGGTTCTGGCACTCGTCACCGCCGCCGGGCCGCGTCCCGACCTCTCGGTGATCGGCTGCGCGGAGCATCGAGCCCTCGCCGACGAGGTGGCGCGGCGCTCGGCCGAGCGGGGCTGAGCGTGCGATCCTGAGGGAAGCGATGGATGAGCCGGGGCCGAACCGACGCGCGTTCCTCGCCCTCGCGGGCAAAGCCCTCGCGAGCGCCGGGCTGCCGGCCGTTCTGCGCCCCGGGCGCGCGTCGGCCGGCAGCCCGGACCCGAAGGTCTTCGAGGGGCAAGACGTCTTCGACCGACTGGTGACCCAGGCGCGCGAGCGCCGGTGGAGCGAGCTGCCGATCGGCGAGCGGATCGGCGCCGTCGGCATGGCGCTTCGCCGGACACCGTACGTGGCCTCGACCCTCGAGCTCTACGACGACCGCGAGGTGTGCTCGGTCGATTTTCGGGGGCTGGACTGCGTCACGTTCTTCGAGCTGGCGCTCGCCTTCGCGCGGATGCTCCGGCGCGGCGAGCGGACCCCCGACGCGCTGCTGGCGGAGGTCGCGTTTCTCCGGTATCGCGGCGGCCAGCCGACCGACTATGCCTCCCGGCTGCACTACCTGAGCGACTGGTTTGCCGACAACCAGACCAAGGGCGTCGCCCGCCTCATCACCCAAGAGCTCCCCGGCGCCGAGCGCTTCACCCGGCGCGTCAGCTTCATGACCACTCATCCCGGCGCCTATCGACAGCTCAAGGCGAGCCCGGACCAGCTCGCGAAGATCGCGCTGCGCGAGGCGGAGATCAACGCACGCACGACCTACTATCTGCCGAAGGAGAAGGTCGCGGCCGGCCAGCGGCTCCTGACGACCGGCGACATCGTCGGCGTCACCACCACGCTCGAGGGCCTCGACTGCGCGCACTCCGGCGTGTGCTACCGGGACCAGGCCGGCGTCCCCCGGCTTCTGCACGCGTCGACCACGCGGAACGCGGTCGTTCTCGACCAGGACGTGGCCACCTACGTGGCGAGCGTGCGGACGCACAGCGGCATCATGGTGGCCCGTCCCCTGGAGGTGTCGTAGCGCTCAGAGGAGCGATCGGAGCCACCGACCGAGGCTCGCGATCGCCGCCGCGACGCGGCGCCGGCCGGGTCGCGGACGCCGCGGCAAGGTCTCGAGCAGATGCCGATGGGCCGCCGCCCGCCGGGCCTCCTCGAGGCGGTCGCGGACGAGAAAATCGGCGTGAAGCTCGTTCAGCCACTCGGCCGACCTGCCGGCGCGGGTCACAGAATCCGCTCCATCACGACGACGTCGACCCACTTGCCGTCCAGCCGGCCCTGCTCGCGGTACACCCCGACCTCGGCGAATCCGAGCCGCCGGTAGAGGCTGATGCCCGCCACGTTGAAGGGGAACGTGGCCAGCACCAGCTTGTGATAGCCGAGCTCGCGGCCGCGCGCGATGAGCGCCGCCAGCAGCCGATGGCCGACACCGCGCCCGCGCCAGTCGCGGCCGACGTAGACCGACAAGTCCGCGACATGGTCGTAGGCCGGGCGCGGGTTGAACGCGTTCAGGCTGGCCCAGCCGACGATTCGGCCGGCCGCCTCGCCGACGATCACCGGGTGGCGGGGGCCGCGCGCGGCGAGCCAGCGCCCCCGCTCCTCGGCCGAGCGCGTTTCCGTCTCGAGCGTCGCCAGGCGGTCCTCGATGCCCTGGTTGTAGATCACGGCGATCGAGTCGGCGTCGGCCGGCTCGGCGGGGCGGATGGCCACGTCGGGCATACGCCGAGTGTCCGGCCGGTGGTTCGATTCGTAAAATGAATTGTACGAATTGACCTGATTCGAGATACTTGGCCCGGCCGAGCGCGGCCGCTGAGACGATGGACATCAATCCGGTGCACGTCAGGACGCTCCAGGCGATCGCCCGCTCGGGCAGCTTCTCGCGGGCCGGCGAGGCGCTTCACCTGAGCCAGCCGGCGATCAGCCACCACGTGCGCCACCTCGAACGGGAGCTGGGGGTCCCGCTCCTGGTCCGCCGCGGCCGGCGCGCGGTGCCGACCGAGGCCGGCGCAGTGCTCCTCGAGCACGCGGGCCGCGCCTTCCGGGTGCTCGACGAGGCGCGCGAGGCGATCCAGCGCCTTCGGGGCCGCGTGGCCGGCCGCGTGACCGTCGGCACCGGCGCGACCGCGAGCATCTACCTCTTGCCGGCGCTCCTGCGCCGGCTGCGCGCGCGATATCCCGAGCTCGACCTCGTCGTCGTGACGGGCAACGCGGGCGAGATCGCCTCGGCCGTGTCGCGCGGCGAGCTCGACGTCGGCGTGGTCACCCTGCCCGTGCCGGCTGGACGGGGGCTCGCGGTCTCGCTCTTCTACGTCGACCGGCTCGTGGCGATCGCGCCGCCCGCGAGCCGGTGGAGAAGCCGAGCGCCGATGACGGCCGCCGAGCTCGCCCGCGAGCCCGTGATCCTCTACGAGCGCGGCGGCACGATCCGCCGCGTCGTGGACGACTGGTTCCGGCGCGGCCGCGCCACGCCGCGCGTTGCGATGGAGCTGGGCAACGCCGAGGCCACCAAGAAGCTGGTCGGCGCCGGGCTCGGGCTCTCGGTCGTCTCGCAGATCGCGGTGAAGGCCGACGTGAGAGCCGGCGCGCTCAACCTGATCCCGCTGCGCCCGGCGCTCCACCGGAAGATCGGGATCGTCCGGCGGCGCGATCGCGCGCCGCGCCCGGCGCTCCTCGCCTTCCTGACCGCGCTCGAGGGCGCCGCGAAACGGGCGCGCGGCGCGGCCAATCCTTGACCCTGTCGGATGGGGGCGGTAATGTCGGCTGAAATTCGGGAGGGTTGGCGATATGAGTGACCGCATAGATGCCTTCGCGACTGCCACCGACCTGCTCGCGGCGCTGCGCGCGCGGCGCGTGTCCGCCGTCGAGCTCCTCGACCTGCACCGTCGGCGGATCGAGCGACACAATGCCGAGCTGAACGCCATCGTCGAGCTCGACTTCGAGCGCGCGCGACGCGACGCCGAGGCCGCCGACGCGCGTCGGGCGCGGGGTGAGGACGCGCCCCTGCTCGGCTTGCCGATGACCCTGAAGGAATCGATCAACGTGCGCGGCCTGCGCACCACGGCCGGCATGTCCCAGTGGAAGGAGTTCCGCTCGGAGCACGACGCGCCGGTCACGACGCGCGTGAAGGGCGCGGGCGCCGCGGTCATGGCGAAGACGAACGTGCCGCAGATGCTCGCCGACTGGCAGTCGGTCAATCCGGTCTACGGGCGGACCAACAATCCGTGGGATCTCGGTCGGACCCCCGGCGGCTCGACCGGCGGAGGCGCCGCGGCGCTCGCCGCCGGGTTCACGCCGCTCGAGTTCGGCAGCGACATCGGCGGCTCGATCCGGGTGCCCGCCGCGTTCTGCGGTGTCTACGGCCACCGGCCAAGCGAGACGGCGATGCCGCGCAGCGGGCAGTTCCCGATGCCGCCGCTGCCGAACGCCGCGGTCGTGATGGGCGTGCAGGGGCCGATGGCGCGCTCAGGCGAGGATCTCGAGCTGGCGCTCGACGTCGCGGCGGGGCCCGAGGTGGGCGAGGACGTCGCGTGGAAGATCGCGATTCCTGCCGCGCGTCGCGATCGGCTGGCGGGCTTCCGGGTCGCGGTGCTGCCGGCGCTCGACTGGGTGCCTGTCGACGCCGAGGTGGCGGCGGCGCTGGACGGTCTCGCGTCGAGCCTCGGCCGCCTCGGTTGTCAGGTGAAGGCCGTCCAGCCCGACGCCCTCGGCGATCATCGCCAGCACTACGCGCTCTATCTCTCGCTGCTCGCCGCGGTCACCTCGGCGCGCGTCCCCGTGGCCGACCGCCAGGCGCGGCTCGAGGTCATGCGCACGCGCAACGACGAATGGAGCCGGGCGTCCCAGCGCGGGATCGAGAGCGGCGCGCCCGACTACGTCGCGTGGTTTGGTCAGCGCGAGCAGTATCGCGCGGCGTGGCGCGCGTTCTTCCGCGAGTGGGACGTGCTCCTGATGCCCGCGTTCCCGACCCCGGCGTACCCACACTGGGACAAGCCGTTTCCCGGCACGCCGGAGTCGATCAGGAAGACGCTGGACGTCAACGGCGAGCCGGTGCTCGAAGAGATGGGGCTGTTCTGCGCCTCGGTCGCGACGCTCGCCGGCCAGCCGTCGACGGCGTTTCCGGCCGGGCGCAGCCGCGGCGGCCTGCCGATCGGGCTGCAGGCGATCGGGCCGTATCTCGAGGATCGCACGCCGATCCGCTTCGCGTCGCTGGTCGGGCGCGAGCTCGGCGGCTTCGTCCGCCCGCCGCGCTACCAGGGAGATTGAGGGCTCTATGAAGATCAGCGCGTTCCATCTGATGCCCTACCGAGAGCTGCCCGCCGACTTCGAGCAGCGCTACGAGTCCGTCTGGGTGACGCCGCCCTGGTGGGAGCTCGCCGACGCGCGTCGGGTCGGTCAGTACTACAACTGGACACTCGACGAGCTTCAGTACGCGGCGAAGTGCGGATTCGACGGCGTGTGCACGAACGAGCATCACCAGAACGCCTACGGCTTCATGCCGAGCCCGAATCTCATGGGCAGCGTCCTCGCGCGGGCCACGAACGGCACGAACGTCGCGATCGGCTGGCGGGCTTCCGGGTCGCGGTGCTGCCGGCGCTCGACTGGGTGCCTGTCGACGCCGAGGTGGCGGCGGC
>Ga0066709_100003747_pt1 | contig 11837 bp, 6 predicted proteins | sample GraSoiAngelo_158_FD_79665 | JGI IMG/M metagenome (GOLD analysis project Ga0066709, IMG submission 79665) | Grasslands soil microbial communities from the Angelo Coastal Reserve, California, USA - 14_1009_16_30cm | ecosystem: Environmental > Terrestrial > Soil > Grasslands | place: USA... | reverse complement strand
ATCTCCTCGAAGGTCTTCACCGTCTTGGACTCGCCCAACGTGAAGTTGAGCGTGGCGGTGGCGCCGGCGTTGACCTGGACCGTCTGTACCTGCTTGTCGTAGCCGGTCAGCTGCACCTGGATCTGGTGGGTCCCGACCGGCACGCGGTCCAGTACGAAGTTCCCGTTCTCGTCGGTCATCGTGCCTAACCTAATGCCGAGCACGATGACGTTGACGCCCGGGACAGGATCCTTGCCCCGCTCTATCACCCGTCCCACGATTCGCCCAGTGGCGGGGGCGGGAGCGGACGACGGGATTTCAGGCTTCTGTTGCGCCACGGCGGGTGTTGCCAGCGCGAGGGCCAAGGCAATCCACGCGACTCCCTGGCGCGCAGGACGCGAGCTCATGAGGCCTCCACGGGGGAAAACATGTGACCCAACCAATCGACAATGGCCGAAAAATGCCAATCAAGTGCGCTGATGTCAACGCCTTTTGCTGCTCAACTCGTTTCCCGGCCTCTAGTTAGTCCCAATCTTCGGGGCCAACCGTGAAACGGGAACCAGAGCAGGCGAGTCGAGGGTTCCGTGGGGGAGGGAGAGCTCGGCACAAAAACCAGGCACCGAGGGTTAACCCGCGTCGAGGTGCCATACGCCCAGCCACACGGAACTATCGGCGCGTGACCCGGGCATGTCAAGCAGCTTTTTCGAATCTCCTTGTCACAAGGATGCACATGGGCTCGGCCGACCAGCGGGGGCCGCAAGGCTCGCGAGGGGAAGAGGGGGTTGCGAAGCAAAGAGGGCCCCGCCCCGAGCGAGAGCCTGCCGTCCCCCGCCGACACCGCGAGCGAGAGCTGCCGCCTCCGCCGACGCGGTCCCGAGGCTCGCATGGCTCCTTAGAACACCCAGCCCACGCGCACCGCCAGCCGCTGCTGGTTCGAGTGGGGCAGTCCCGGGTCGCCGAAATCGGCGTTCGACCACTCCAGCGCGTATCCGGCATCGAACGACCAGCGCGCTCCCACCGGCACGAGCCCCGCACCCAGGGTCATGGTGCTGCTCACGAACTCGTTCTGCTTCGAGAGCTCGTCGTGGTCTTCCCGCCGGTACAGGTAGCCGCCCCGGACCTCGAGCACCTGGGTCAGCGAGTACCAGGCCCCGCCCCGCACGTCCCATCCTCCCGGCCGCGGTCCGCGCCCTCCGACCGTCTGCTGGAACAGCCTGCGGTCCCAGTGATACTCGACCCCGACGGCGCCCTTTCTGTGGGGCAGCTTCCAGGCGGCTCCCCCGCCGACCTCGACCCCGCGCTCCTCGGAAGCGTTCGAGACCACGCTGTCGGGCAGCGCCAGGGAATCGGCGTTGGGGTGGTGCACCACCACGTTGCGGAAGTAGTTGAACGAGGTGAGGTCGCCCGCGTCGGGCGCCGTGATCTCGATCTTCCGGTACTCGGTGTTGTAGCCGGCCCCCAGCTCGAACGACCCGAGCGTCCAGCGCGCGCGGGTGCGCAGCGTGGAGCCCTCCTCGTCGCGATCCAGCAGGTGGCCGCGGCCGGCGAGCGGAGTGGCCGCCGGCCCGGACGAGATGCTGAAAACCCAGCGGGCCTCGGAGGAGGACTTCCAGCCGTGCGCGTCGGCCCCCCACTCGAAGTGGGGCCCTAAGCGCCCGATCAGCGTCGCCTGGCCGATCCCGTAGGGACGAGCTTCCTCGGTCTCCGACCCGTAGCGCCCTCCGTTGTTCTTGCCCTGGATGCGGGTGCCGAGGTAGTCGGCCCCGACGGCGGCGGTGAGCGACGGCCCGAACCGGTACGAGACCGCGGCTCCGCTCCCGAGCTTGCGCGTCGCGTACTCGTCGGGGGTGAAGAAGTCCGGGGGACCGATCGTGATACCGTCCTGATCCGCGTACTGGCCGGCGGCGTTGCTCACGAACTCGCGGTAGCGGTCGCTGGAGGTCTCGTAAGCCGCGATGATCCTCAGCGCGTAGCGCATGCGCTCCGTGAGCACGTAAGGCATGCGCCCGGTCAGCACCGGGACCACGGTCGGCTGCGCGAACTTGCTGCGCTCTTCGACGTCGGTGCTGAAGGGACGATCCAGCCGCAGCGACCCGACTTCCCCCGAGGCCCCGTAGGCGGTGCCTTCATGGGTGCGGCGCCACGCCTCGTACGTCATCCTCACCTCGCGGGCGGCCAGGAACTGGCGCTCGCTCCGCGGCGCGGGCGGAACCCCGCGCTCGATCCCGGAGGCCGAGGCCGTGGAGGGTCGCACCTCGAGAGTCGAGACCGTGTCGACCTCGCCGATCCCCGTCGGGTTGGCGGCGAAGTCCCAGAGGGTGATGCGGTTCCTCGGGTCGTCGATCACGAGCGAGAGGCGACCCATGCCGAGCAGGCGCGGCGAGCGCGCCAGCGGATCCGGCGAGAGATCGATGGCGCGGCGCGCATCCTCGTAGAGCTGCGCTCCGACCGGGCAGGCCCAGAGCACGGCAATCCCCAAAACGAGCGCGCGCAACCCAACCCTTCGAGGAGGGCTCATCCCGACTCCTTTCTGCGTTCTGGACGTGATCAGCCGGCGCCGTGAGGGCCTGGGGTTCCGCCACGGCGAAGGCGCGCGCGGTCAACGAAGGGCGCTGCATGCACGGAGCGGCGATACTAGAAATGCGTCACGGGAGTGTCAACGAGGAACTCGGGCGATCGCCGGCGAATCCGGCCGGCGGGCGCTCCGCCGGTCCACCGCTCCTGCCGCGGGTCCCGAGACGCACGGGTGCCCCGCCAGGCAAAAGCGCCAAGGCCGATCCACCGCGCGGCGGATCCCGACGCGCGGGCCTCGCGCTATGCGCCATCCGGAGCGCTCGGGAGGTGCGGCGGAGAGCCACAGCGGACCCGCGACCAGGTCCAGGCCGTTGTGTTCCCGGCAGAGCCCCAGGGCACGCGCGACGCACGCCGGCCCCCGCGTGAGCCGGCGCGGATCGGAGCCTCCCCTCCTCACCCTCATCAGAGCCAGGCCGTGGATCGGCTCGAGGGCGCGGAGGAGCACGGCGCCCGCCGTTCCCTCGGGCTCGGTCACCAGATTGGCGCAGAAGTGCATGCCGTAGGTGAAGTAGACGTAGAGGTGGCCCGGGGGTCCAAACATCACCGCGTTGCGGGCCGTGCGGCCGCGGAAGGCGTGGCTCGCCGGATCGAGCCGGCCGCGGTACGCCTCGACCTCGACGACGCGGCCGGCCAGAAGGCCATCGGGGCTCGCGTGCACCATCAGGCGCCCCAGCATCGCGCGCGCCACCACCGTGGCGGGGCGGTCGTAGAACGCGCGCGGCAGAGGCGGGCCGAACCGCTCGATCCCGGCCCGCCGGCTCTTCAATGCCCCACCGCCGCCTCGCCCACTCCGAGACGGCGCAGCCGCTCCATGAACATCGACCGGATCTCGTCGAGCCGGGCCGCCGTCCTGGCCTCGAAGCGCACCACCAGGGCGGGCTGCGTGTTCGAGGCGCGCACCAGCCCCCAGCCGTCGCCGAACTCGACCCGCACGCCGTCGATGTCGATCACCCGGTGGTGCGCGCCGAGCTCACGCTTGAGCTCCTCGACCACCTGGAACTTGCGCTCGTCGGGGCAGGCGAGCCGGGTCTCGGGGGTCGAGTGGTAGCGCGGGATCGAGTCCACCAGCTCGGCCAGGCTCTTCCCCGTCGAGGCGATGTAACGCAGCAGCCGGCCCGCCGCGAACAGCGCGTCGTCGAAGCCGAAGTAGCCCTCGCTGAAGAACATGTGTCCCGACATCTCGCCCGCGAGCGGAGCGCCGGTCTCGATCAGCCGGCTCTTGATCAGCGAGTGGCCGGTCTTCCACATCGAGGGCCGGCCCCCGTGGGCGGCGATGTCCTCGGCCAGCCCCTGGGAGCACTTGACGTCGAACAGGATCTCGGCGCCCGGCCGGCGCGCGAGCACGTCGCGGGCGAGCAGCGCGAGCAACTGGTCGCCGAAGACGATTCGCCCCCCTCCATCCACCGCCCCGATCCGGTCGGCGTCGCCGTCGAAGCCGATCCCCAGCTCCGCGCCGGTCCGGCGCACCTCGGCGATCAGGTCCTTCAGCAGCTCCGGCACGGTGGGGTCCGGGAGATGGTTGGGGAAGCGCCCGTCGAGCTCGGGGAAGAGTGCCCTCACCCGGTGGCCCATGTGCTCGAAGACGCCGGGCACCACGGCCCCGGCGCAGCCGTTGCCGCAATCCATCACAACGAACAGGCCCCGCGGGCTCTGGAGTCGCTCGACCAGCATGGCGCGATACTCCTCGAGCACCGGGCGATTGAGGCTCGCCCCGTTCTGGCCGCGCTCGAAGTCGCCGCGCTCGATCAGCCCTCTGAGCTCGAGGATCTCGGCGCCGAACAAGGGCAGGGAGCCCCGGGTCATCTTGAAGCCGTTGAACTCGGGCGGATTGTGGCTCCCCGTCACCTGCACGCCGCCCGCGAGCTGGCGCGTGGCGACGGCGTAGTAGAGCGCCGGCGTCGGCACCACGCCCAGGCGCTCCACGGTGAGGCCGGCGCTCCGGATGCCGGCCTCCAGCGCCGCGACCAGCCTCTCGCTGCTGGGACGCACGTCGCGGCCCAGGGCCACGCGCGCCGACGGCGCGCCGGGCTTGCTTCCGCGGATCAGCGACGTCGCGTAGGCGCGTCCGATCGCCTCGGCGATGTCGTCGCCGAGCTCCGTATCGTGCAGTCCGCGGATGTCGTACTCGCGAAAGATGTGCGCCGGGATCATCCTCCGTCCTTCCGTTTGAGGTAGGCGTCAGTGAAGGCGTCGAGGTCGCCGTCCAGCACGGCGTAGGCGTCGCCCACCTTCAGCTCGGTGCGATGGTCGTTGACCATCGTATAGGGATGCAGCACGTAGGACCGGATCTGGCTGCCGAAGTCAATCTCCTTTTTGCCGGCGGTGAGCGCTTGGGTTTTGAGGCGCTCCTGCTCCTGGTAGTGCAGGAACAGCCGCGAGCGCAGGATGCGGAGCGCGAAGTCGCGGTTGCGGTGCTGGCTGCGCTCCGCCTGCGACTGGACCACGATGCCGGTCGGGACGTGGGTGATACGCACCGCCGACTCGGTCTTGTTGACGTGCTGGCCGCCCGCCCCGCTGGCCCGGAAGGTGTCGACGCGGAGGTCGACCGGCGAGAGGTTCACCGTGATGGTGTCGTCCACCATCGGGTAGATGAACACCGACGCGAAGGAGGTGTGCCGGCGCTGGGCCGCGTCGTAGGGAGAGAGACGCACCAGGCGGTGCACGCCGCTCTCGGCCTTGAGGTAGCCGTAGGCGTACTCGCCGTTGATCTCGACCGTGGCGTCCTTGATCCCCGCTTCCTCGCCGGGCTGGAGGTCGAGGAGGCTCGTGGCGTAGCCGTGGCGCTCCGCCCAGCGCAGGTACATGCGCAGCAGCATCTGCGCCCAGTCCTGCGACTCGGTCCCGCCCGCTCCGGGGTGGATCGAGACCAGCGCGCCGAGGCGGTCCCACTCGCCCGAGAGCAGGCTCTTGAGCTCGAGATCGGCGACCTGCTTCTCGACCCCCTTGAGCTCGCTCGAGAGCTCGTCGAGCAGCGCCTCGTCGCCCTCGCCCTCGGCCAGCTCCAGCATCTCCCCCAGCGACCGGAGTTCCTGCTCGCGCGCGCTCCATTCCTCGACCGCGCGCTTCGCTCGCTTCAGCGACGCCACGGTCCGCTGCGCCTCCTCGGGCCGGTCCCAGAAGCCCGGCGCGCTCAGGCGCGACTCGAGGTCCCGGATCTCGCTCTGGCGGGTATCGACGTCAAAGATACCTCCGCAACCCCTCGAGTGTGCTCTGCGCCGCTTCGAGTCGCTTGCGGAGATCGGCGGTGGTCAGCATGGCTCCCTCCGGCTCCCGCGCCCCTCGACGCGCCTCCGGCGCAGGACCTCGACCGCCTCGCGCGCCGCCTGCTCGAGCTCCCGCACCGAGCCGCGGTTCTCGAGCGTCAGGTCGGCCGCCTCGGCGAACGAGCGCTCGGAGCGCTGGGCGGAGAACCGGGCGCGGCTCTCCTCTTCGCTCCACCCCCGCGCGCGCCGGAGCCGGAGGAGCTGCTCCGCCTCGGGGGCCGAGACCGCCAGCACCGCGTCGCAGCAGCGCTCGAGGCCCCACTCCAGGAGGAGCGCGGCGTCGATCACCACCACGCCCTCGAACCCTTCGCGGCGCAGCCGCTCGAGCCGGTCCCAGATGCGCTCCACGATCCTCGGATGCACCAGCCGATCGAGTCGCGCTCGGGCCTCGGGGTCGCTGAAGACGCGCGCGGCCACGCGCCGCCGATCGAGGGCCCCGTTCCGGCCGTAGACGTCGTTCCCGTACTCCGCCATCAGCGCCGCGCGCACCTCCGGATCCTGATCGGTCACCTGGTGGCCGACCGCGTCACCCTCGATCACGACCGCGCCGCCGGCCGCGAGCGCTCGCGCCACCGTGCTCTTCCCGCTCCCGGTCCGGCCCACCAGGCCGACGACGAAGAACCCATCCGCGCGGTCTTGCGGCGCGCCGCTAGTGGACATCGAACCACGTGGCGCCCCGACCCACCGAGACCTCGAGAGGGACGCGAAGGTCGAACCCTCCCTCCATCTCAGAGCGCACCTGCTCGGACACCGCGTCCGCCTCGTCGGCCTGACACTCGATCAAGAGCTCGTCGTGCACCTGGAGCAGCAATCTAGCCGAGGGTATGCGCTCCTTCAAGGCGGCGTGCACCCGGATCATCGCCAGCTTCATGATGTCGGCGGCCGAGCCCTGGATCGGCATGTTGATGGCCGCCCGCTCGGCGAACGAGCGCTCGGCGCCGTTCGTGCTCGCGAGCCCGGGCAGGTAGCGGCGGCGGCCGAACAGCGTCTCCACGTAGCCGCGGCGCCGCGCTTCCTCGAGCGTGGCGTCGAGGAAGGCGCGCACCCGCGCGTAGACCCGGAAGTAGCCGCGGATGAACTCCTGCGCCTCGGTGAGCCCGATCCCCATCTGCTGCGACAGGCTGCGCGGCCCCATCCCGTACATCACCCCGAAGTTGACCACCTTGGCGCGCGCCCGCAGCGCGGGATCGAGCTCGCCGGTGACCCCGAAGACCTTGCGCGCCGTGCTGGCGTGCACGTCCTCGCCGCTCCGGAACGCCTCGATCAGGTTGGGGTCGCCCGACAGATCCGCCATCACCCGGAGCTCGATCTGCGAGTAGTCCGCGCCCACCAGCACGCGGCCTTCGGGCGCCACGAACGCGCGCCGGATCTCGCGCCCCTGGGGCGAGCGCATCGGGATGTTCTGGAGATTGGGATTGCTGGACGAGAGCCTCCCGGTCGCGGCCCCGGCCTGGTTGAAGGTGGTGTGCACCCGGCCGTCGCGCGGATCCACCACCAGGGGCAGGGCGTCGAGATAGGTCGACTTGAGCTTGCTGAGCGCGCGGTACTCGAGCAGCCGGGCCGGCAGCGGATGGCTCTGGGCCAGCTCCTCGAGCACCGCCTGGTCGGTCGAGAAGCCGGTCTTGGTGCGGCGCCCGGTCTTGAGCTTGAGCTTCTCGAACAGCACCCGTCCGAGCTGGGGCCCGCTGTTCAGGTTGAAGCGCTCGCCCGCGAGCGCGTAGAGCTCCTCCTCGAGCTGCGCGATCTCCCGCCCCGCGCGCCCGGCCATCTCGCCGAGCACCGCGCGGTCCACCTCGACCCCGGCCTGCTCCATGTCGAGGAGCACGGGGATGAGCGGGTGCTCGAGCTTCTCGTAGAGCGCCCACTGCTCGCGCGCCTCGAGCTGGGCGCGCAGGTGATCGGCGATTGGGAACAGCACGCCCGCGATGGGCTCTGCCCATCCGGCTACCGCCTCGGGGGAGAGCGTGGAGAGGCCGGGTCGCGGCCGGCCGAGGCGGCCTACTCCCGAGGCCCCGGCGTCGCCGGCGGCCGGGGCCGGCTCGAGCGGCGGCAGGTTCAGGCCGAGCGTGTCGCGGGCCAGAGCCGCCACCGAGTGCTCGCGCTCGGGATCGCACAGGAACGAGCCGACGTGCAGGTCGAAGGCCATCCCCTCGAGCGGCAGCCGTGCCAGAGCGAGCGCATGAGCGTCGCGCTTGAGGTCCTCTCCCACCTTGGGCACGGTGGGGTCGAGGAGCATCGGGGAGAGCCACTCTCGCGCCTGGGCGCCGGTGAAGTTGGGGCCCAGGTCGTGGGCGAGCGGCAGGTAGCAGGTGCTGCCGTCGCGCGCGGCCAGAGCGAGCCCGACGAGCCGCGCGGTGCGCGCGTCGTCGCCCGCGATCACCGGGAAGAGCGCCACTCCGTGGATCGCGCGGGACCGGACCTCGTGCACCCGCTCGGCCCACTGGTCGAGCCCGATTTCGGCGTGTCCTTCGCCCCGGGTCCAGAGATCGAGGCTTCCCTGTGCCACCGCCAATGCCGCGGCAACCGGGCGCGCGGCCGCCGGGGCGGGAGGCGCCGGCGCCCACGTTTCCAATCGGGGCGCTTCGTCGCCGGCCCGCCGGTCATCGAGCTTCACGCCCGGCGCCTCGGCCGTCAGGCGGCGCTCGGGACCGCGCGACGGCGCCGCGGAGCCCGCGTCGGCCTCCCCCACGCCCAGCTCGCCAGCCAGCCGCTCGAGCCGGACGAGCTCGAAGCGGCGCGCCAGCGCCACCAGCGGCTCGCGCCGGATCGGACTGCAGCGAAGGTCCTCCCACGGGTACGGAAGCTCGCAGTCGGTGCCCACGGTCACCAGCTCGCGCGACAGGAGGGCCTGCTCGTGGTGCGCCGCGAGCTTCTCCCTCAGCGCCTCGCGCTCCACCTCCGCCAGACGCCGGTAAAGCTCGTCCAGCGAGCCGAACCGGGCGATCAGCTCGGCGGCGGTCTTACGGCCGACTCCCGGCACACCCGGGATGTTGTCGGTGGAGTCACCCATGAGCGCCAGCACGTCGCGCACCTGCTCGGGGGCAACGCCCCACTTCTCGCGCACCGCGGCGGGGTCGACGTAGACGTAGTCCTCTCCCTTGCCGACCGGGGAGAGCAGCCGCACCCGATCGGTCACGAGCTGCAGCATGTCCTTGTCGCTGGTGACGAGCACCACCTCGTGGCCTTCGCGCTCCCCGCGTCGCGCCAGGGTCGCCATCACGTCGTCGGCCTCGGCCCCGGGCACCTCGAGGACGGCCACCCCGAGGGTCTGCGCCAGGTCCTCGATCGCCGGGATTTGCGCCAGCAGGTCGGCGGGCATCGGCTTGCGGGTGGCCTTGTAGGCGGGAAAGCGCTCGTGACGGTGGGTGGGGCCGGGACCGTCCCACGCCAGCGCCCAGAAGTCGGGCTTCTCCTCGCGACGGATCTTGAGCGCGGTGTTCGCGAACCCGTAGATCGCCGAGGTGTTCTCGCCCTTGGAGTTTACGAGCGGGCGCCCGATGAAGGCGTAATAGGCGCGATAGGCCAATCCCATCGCGTCGAGAATGAAGAGTCGGGGCATTCTGGGCGGGCTCCGGGTCAGAGGCTCGGGTCGGAGCCGCGAGCGTAAGTCGGCTAAACTCGCGGGGCAACCGAGAGCGGTCAGATCACTTGCCAACAACACCGAGAGGGGCCCTCGAGAGCGGCCACCGGGTCGACGGAGCCGCGCGCGCTTCGCCCAGGGTTCCGCGGTTCAAGCCGCGCCCAGGCGAAGCCGATAGATGCTAGGTGTCCACCCTTCCCCTGAAACCGGCCGAGATCGTGGCAGGCGGCCTCCTCGTTCTTGCCCTGTCGGGTTGCGCGCGAGGTCGAGCCGAGTCCGCCCTGAGCTTCGACCCCGACTCGATTCCCGGCGCCTACGCCAGGCCCACCGCGGCCCTGATGTGGCCGGGAGCCACGCGGTCGATGCTGATCGAGCCCACCGGGAACCTCTATAACGGGGCCTGGAGAGTCGAGGTCCGTCCGTCCGCCGACGGGGCCGAAGCTCCTCCTCCCCACACCGTCGCCTACGAGGATCGCTGGTGTCCCGTGGCCCACTGGACTCGCCGACTGGGGGATCTCGAGTGGAGCTTCGAGGCCGTGGCGCTGCCGCAGCCCGTGACGCCGTGGCGCGCGCTCGAGGACGACATCTCGCGCCGCATCCAGTTGACGATGGAGGAATCGGACCGGCGCAAGCAGCGCGAGGCGTTCCGCGCGTGGCGCCCGGGACAGGTCGACTCCCTGATCCTCGATGCGCCCCGGAAGCAGCAGCATCTGCCCGGGGAATCGGTCGGCTCCCTCGTCTCGCTGGAGGTCAGGGCCACGAACCGCGGAACCGTCGATCATCGGGCCGCGCTGTCGCTGAGTCTCGCGGAGCCGGGGCCGGCCGAGGCGTTCTATGCCAGTGACGCGGCCCTGGGCGTGCGACCGAAGGCGGGCTGGGCCGCCGCTCCTTCGGCCGACTCGGTGCGGGCGTGGTCGGATCTGCCGGGCGGCCCGTGGCAGAGGCGGGTCGACTGGAAGCTCGAACCCGGCGGGACCAGGGTCGCCCGCATGGTGCTGGCCTGCTACCCGTGCCCCTCGAGCGAGCTCCTGAGCTGGGCTCGCGCGCCGCACCGCGAGCGAGCGGATCAGGCACGAGCCTTCTGGCGGGGGGAAGCCGAGCGCGGGGCCCTTCTCCGCCTCGGGGACCCCGAGGTGGAGAACGCCGTCCGGGCGGCTCGCGTGGTGCTCCTCTCCTGCCGCGAGCGCCGCGGCGGGCACGAGATCCCGCTGGGCAATCCGTTCCAGTATCGCGACGTCTGGGTTCGCGACGGTGCACGCGTGGCCCAGGCCCTCGTCCTGCACGGCTACGTCCCCGAGGCGAGACAGATCGTCCGCGGTTTCCGCGAGCTTCAGTGGCCTCACGGGCCGTTCCTGAGCCAGCGCGGGCAGCTCGACGGAACCGGCCAGGCACTCTGGGCCTACGAGCAGGTGCTGCTGCGCCCGTGGCGTGACGTCGACGTGGACCGTTACGCCGGCGACGCGTGGCGCGCATGGCGGTGGTACGAGCGCCTGCGCGAGCGAAGGCAGAGGCCGGGCGATCCGCTCTCGGCCATGCTGCCGGCCGGGGATCCCAAAGACAACGAGCTCGTCCGGGCGCAGCTCGTCGGCAACGACGCCTGGGCGATCGCCGGCTACCGGGCCGCCGCGCGCCTGCTGTTCGCGGCCGGACGCGGAGAGGACTCCCGCCGGGTGGAGAAGAGCCGGCGAGCCTATGTGGACGACTTTGCGCGCGCCCTGGCGGCCGTCGGAGCGCGCGACATTCCGCCTTCCTGGCAGGGGAGCGGCAGGGACTGGGGGAATCTCGCCGCGGTCTATCCCTGTAACGCCCTGAGCCCCTGCGATCCGCACGCCGACGCGCTGGCCGCGCGCTACTGGACTCGTGCGGGCGGGGCCGGGCTCGGCTACTACGGCACGCCGGACACCCTTCACGGATACGTCGGAGCCGACCTCGGGACCTGGGCGCTGCTTCGCGGCCGGCGCGCCGCCGCCGACAGCGTTCTCTCGGCCCTTCTCTACTGGCGAGACGCGAGCGGCGGAGCCGCCGAGCTGTTTGACCGGCGGGGACGCGACTACGGAGCCAATCTGCCTCCCCACGCGACGGCCGCGGCCGCGTTCCTGACCCTGGTCCGGAACTGCTTGATCGAGGACGACTCCGACACGCTGCGGCTGACACTCGGCGCCAGGCGCCGGTGGTGGGCGAGCGGCACCGTGCGCCACGCCCCGACGCGATGGGGGCCGCTGGATCTCGACTTCCATCTTCGCGGCGGCGTGGCCGAGTGGCGGTGGTCCCCGGTGCCGGTGTGGACCGAGCTGGCCTTGCCGCCCGGGACGATGACAGCCGGCCGGCTCGATCCCGGGCTCAGGCCCGGGCCTTGGCCCAACACCCTCCTTGCCGCGCCCGGCGCGGATGGGGCGAAGGTGCCAGTGCGGGAGACCGGAGCCCCGCTAGCAGCCGCGGAT
>Ga0066709_100003746_pt1 | contig 11838 bp, 7 predicted proteins | sample GraSoiAngelo_158_FD_79665 | JGI IMG/M metagenome (GOLD analysis project Ga0066709, IMG submission 79665) | Grasslands soil microbial communities from the Angelo Coastal Reserve, California, USA - 14_1009_16_30cm | ecosystem: Environmental > Terrestrial > Soil > Grasslands | place: USA... | reverse complement strand
CTGACCTCTGATCACTGACCTCTGATCACTGTTCCATGGTGCGAAAGGGGGGACTCGAACCCCCACACCTTTCGGTACCAGATCCTAAGTCTGGCGCGTCTGCCAATTCCGCCACTTTCGCGAATCAATCAAAACGAAGTTGAGGATAGCATAGGGAAACAAATGAACGCACCCGATGTGAATTCGAGTTGAGTGACGAGGTCAGTACCGAGAGCGGTAGCGACCGGGTTACTCCGTGTGACCTCTTGCTTGTCACGATAGTGTGACCCGGTCGCTACCGCTCTCGGTACTGACCTCATGATATGCCTCAACCGATTTTTGGTGGCGCGAGAAACCTGACGATCAAATATAGTGGATAACTCGCCGCCAGAATCCCGAACGCCCACAAACTGTTCTGCTTGTCCGTGATCACTGCGCCGATTAGAAAAGCGATCGATCCCAGCAGCACAATCAGGGTCGTCCACGGATAGCCCCAGGCGCGATAGGGTCGCGGCAACTCCGGTTCCCGCCGCCGCAACACGATCACGGAGATGTAACCCATCGAATAATTGGCGACGAAGAAAAAAGCCAGCGCCGCCAGCACCGTGTTGAAGGTTCCACTGAGGATGAAAAGGGTGGCGGCGACGGTGCTGAATAGAAGAGTGATCGTCGGGGTGCCGCCTTTGTTCACTCTCGAAGCGCGATGATGAAACAGCTCGTCACAACTCATCGCGTAGAGAATTCGCGGCGCGGTTAGCGTGTAGGCATTGATGGTGCTGAGCAGCGACAAAATTGCCAGCACCCGGATCGTCGTGTCGCCATACGTGCCGAAGACCGCGCGCGCAACCGCGCCCGCTGCCAGCGGTTCGCCGGCCAGCTTCGACATCGGCAGCACGTGAATGTAGGCCAGATTGACGACCACATAAATGGCGATCACCAATAACACGCCGCCGAACATCGAACGAACTACATCGCGGTTGGGATTACGCACTTCTTCGCCAAAGTAGATCACACCGTACCAACCATCGTAGGTGTAGAGCACGCCCTGGAGGGCGATGATCAGCGCGCCGAAAAGCGCATAGCCGTGCGGTGCGGACAATGGTGCTTCCGGGCTCGGCTTTCCGGCAATCGCGAAAGCCGCAATTGCGATTGCCGCAAACACCAGAGTCTTGAGTAAGCTGGTGAGATTTTGGGTAAAGCTGCCCCAGCGAATACCGCGCCATTGCAGGGCCGCGAAAGCGAGCACAACTATGAGCGCGATCGATTTGTCTCGACCAGCGAATCGCGGAATAAGTACGGCCGTATACTCGCCTACTACCATGGCGATCACTGCCAGAGTACCGCAGGTGGAAAGCCAATCGCTCCAACCCACAACGAAGCCGGGATAGTTTCCCATCGCCCGGTGCACAAAAACATACCAACCGCCCGAACGTGGAATCATTGCACCGAGTTCCGCGACTGAGATCGCGCCGAGCAAAGCGTAGACGCCGCCCAGAATCCAGACGCCGATGAAGAGTTCCGGGGTCGGAAGTTGGGCGGCGACCTCCCCGGGGGTTCGCAGAATGCCCATGCCGATAGTCCCGCCTATGGTCACCGCCAAACCAAAGCCGACGCCGAGCACGCGAAGAAGGGTTCCGCGAGAATGAAGGGTATGGGTAGACTCAGCGATATCTGTCATTCGCTTTTCGATTTGGGCAGTAGCGCGACCGTAAGGGAGGGCGTCGTTTGTGAGCGTTCACCCTGAACGAACGCCCTCTTTTACGGTCGCCCGGACTACATAGTTCGGGTGATTTTAGATAGCGATCGCGGCGCATCGGGATCCAGTCCCTTTGCTTCCGCGAGGAGTGCCGCGAAAAGTTGCGCCGGGATGATGTAGGGAATCGGCGCGAGGAATTCATCAATCTCCCGCGGCATGATGATCGAGCGCGAGCACCTCGCCGCAGCTTCCAGATCGCCAGTGATCGAGAGGGTGTCCGCGCGCAGTTCGTGCAAACGCTCTATCAACTCTTTGGTTCCAGCCAGCATCGCCCCAGGAGGCGCAAACAGGATCACGGGAAAGTGCCGTTCGATCATTGCGACCGGACCATGCAGAAAATCGGCTGACGAAAATCGCTCGGCGACCACGTAACACGTCTCCATTAACTTCAACGCGAATTCATAGGCGTTGGCGTAAGCCAGGCCGCGGCCCACGACGACGCAGTTCTCCATAAAGACATAGCGTTGGACCAGTTCAACTATCGCGGGCTTCTGTTCGAGGGCGCGCTCTGCCAGAGCGGGAATCGTTTGATAGTTGATGGCCAGGCCGTCTTTCGCAAGCGCCGCTGCCAGCATGTAGAACAGCATCATTTGGCCGGTAAATGTTTTCGTCGCCGCCACTGAGCGCTCCCGGCCACCGTGCATCAGCAAAGTTTCGTCAACCAGTTTGACCATTGATGACGAAGATTCGTTCGTGATTCCGATCGTGAACGCGCCGGAGGCGCGGGCGCTTTCCAGGACGCGATTGATGTCTTCGCCTTCGCCGGATTGCGACACCCCGATGACCAATGCGTGTTTCAGGTTAAGCTTCGCGTGATAAACCGTATAGACCGAGGGCGCCGACAGCGATACCGGGATCCCGGCCGTTATCTCCAGCAGGTAGCGACCGAACAGCGCGGCGTTGTCTGAACTGCCGCGGGCGATCAGCACGATCAGATCGATGTCGCGTTGCTTAAGCGATTTGCCTAGACGTTCGATCTTCATCCGCTCTTCGGCGGTGGTCTTTGCGAGCGCTGCCGGTTGTTCGGCGATTTCCTGGAGCATTAAGGACATGTAGTCAATTCTCAATCTACGAAACGTTTAGACGGCGGACTTGTCCGCCGCATGATTTAGCGTTTAGACGGTGAACTTGTCCGCCTCATTCTTTGTCGGCACAAGTGCGGACTCTAAACGAAGCTAATTGCGCGCGCCATTGTATTAGCCAACGATTTCGGGTAAATAGTCGTGCGCCCTGGCGAACTAAATCAAGCAAAATTTATGGACGCCATAATTACATTCGAGCAATGCAAACAACTCTAACACGAACCCTGATCTTGTGGCTGGCAATTGTTTCGACGTCTGCTCTCGCCGGCGCCGTGGTGAATGCGCAGTCGAACCCGCGGATTATTCCGGCGCCGAAACAACTGACCGTCAGTGAAGGTACATTCACACTGAGTCGAGATACGCGCGTCGTTCTGGCGGATAATAAATCGGCGGAAGATCGTTTCACCGCGCAGGATTTTATCGACGATCTGAAAACGAGCGCCTCAGTCTCATTGGCGATCGGCGGCAAGTCACGTCACGAAATCCTTTTTGGCAGATTCGACACCGCGTCTATTGCGCAGGCACTCCAGCGAAATGCCATTCAAATTCCGGATCAGCTAAGTGACGAAGGATACCTCATCTTCTCAAATGCCAATGAAGTCATCGTCGCCGGCAAGACATCAGTGGGAGCATTCTATGGTATGCAAACGCTCAAACAATTAGTTCGCGGCGAAGGCCCAAACGCATTTGTTCCCGCGGTGAAGATTGTCGATTGGCCGACGATGCGTTGGCGAGCGGTCTCTGACGACATCAGTCGCGGCCCCGTGCCCACCGTCGATTACATCAAGCGCCAGATTCGCAACCTTGCTTTCTTCAAACTCAACCTGCACTCGTTTTATATGGAGCACACGTTCGCGAGTGAATCCAATCCGCTGATTGGCCCCGAAGGCGGATCGCTCACGCCGGCCGAAATTCGCGAGCTGGTAAAGTACGCGCGTGATTATCACGTTGAGCTGGTACCTGAACAACAGACCTTCGGCCATCTCCATAAAGCACTGCGTTTAGAGAAGTACGCCGAGTTAGCTGAAACTCCTTACGGCGATGTTCTCTCGCCGCAACAGCTCCGTAGCTACCAGCTGATCTCCGATTGGTACAAAGAGCTGAATGAGTTATTTCCCGGACAGTTTTTTCACATTGGCGAAGACGAAACGTTCGAGCTGGGTGAAGGGCAGAGCAAGACGGAAGCACAGGCCAAAGGCGTCGGCGCGATTTATTTCGAACACCTCAATCGCGTTCGGGACTTGTTGAAGCCTTACAATCGAAAACTAATGTTCTGGGGTGACATCGCGCTGCATCATCCCGATCTGATTGGCAATATTCCCAAAGACATGATCGTGATGAATTGGCAGTACGGCGCGCACGACGATTTTTGGTTTGCGATAAAACCGTTTCAGGATGCCGGTCTTCAGCAGTTTGTGTGTCCGGGCGCGCAGAACTGGAACCAGATATTTCCGAACACCGAATCGGGGGCGAAGAACATCATCAATTTTGTGCGCGATGGCCAAAAGGCCGGCGCGATCGGGATGATGAATACCACCTGGGACGATGACGGTGAATCATTGTTCGAGGTGACCTGGTATCCAATTGCGCTGGGGGCCGCGGCGTCATGGCAAGAGGGCGCGCTCGATCAGGACAAGTTCGATCGTGATTTCGACTGGACATTCTTTCGCGCCGAAGGCGATCGATTCGTCAAGGCGACGCGAGCCCTGGGCGCCGTGACTGCCTGGCTGGGCGCGACTGATGAGCTTTTCTGGCGCGATCCATTTACGAACCGGTTTCAAAGTCAGGCGCGCGATTCTGCCGAGCGAACGCGATCTATGCGTTTGAGTGTGGAAGAGGTCGCGGAATCATTGATGAGAAACGAAGCGCGTGCGCGGCGCAACCGTTCCGCGATCGCCGCAATGAAATTTGCGGCGCAGCGCTTCGATCATCTCGGACGGCGCATGGAAGTCATGAAGAAGTTCAGCGACCAGTACTGGGATGCCTATCTCAATCTCGGGGATCGCGCGAAGACGCGGAAGCTGCGTTACTACAGCGGCGCAATTTACAACAACCTGCGTGAGATGGCTGAGGAACTTTCGATTCTGAAAGAGAGTTACCGCCAGCAGTGGCTGGCCGAGAACCGGCCATACTGGCTGGACAGTATTCTGGCTCGCTACGATCAAATGATTTCCCTGTGGCTGGCAAAATCGCGCGCCATGGATGAAGCGCTGCGAAAATATGAGGCGACTTCGACGCTGCCGAATCCTGAAGAGTTTGGCCTGGGAACGCGACCAGCAGCGGCACCGGTACCGAACCGCTCGCAGTAGCGACGGCTAGTCGCTTCGTGCCGTAGGCACGAAATATTTATAGTCCGCGAGCCTGACTAAATTCACGAGCCCATTTATGGGCGACAGAATATTTCGCTCCTGACGGAGCGAAGGATTGACACATGAGTACCGAGAAGAATATCGCGAGCCCACCGGTCGCAACACGGAACGGGCAGCCATCAGCTCCACGGCTCGTCTCACTTGACGTCTTTCGCGGCCTGACGGTCGTGGGGATGGTGCTGGTAAATAATCCCGGCTCGTGGGCGCATATTTACTGGCCGCTGGAACATGCCGAATGGAACGGCTGGACGCCTACCGATCTGATCTTTCCGTTTTTCCTCTTCATCGTAGGGGTCGCGATTCCGCTTGGACTCGGTAAGCGAGTCGAACGCGGCGACAGGTTTCGCGATCTATTTGTGAAGATCGCTTACCGCTCGGCTGTCATCTTTCTGCTGGGCGAATTGCTCGCGGGCTTTCCCTACTTTCATCTTTCGACGATTCGCATTCCCGGCGTGCTGCAACGCATCGCGGTCTGCTACTTCTTTGCGGCGCTGATTTTCATCAGGACCAGGCCGCGCACGCAGGCGATCGTCGCCGTCGCTTTGCTAATCGTCTATGCGCTGCTGATGAAGCACGTGCCGGCGCCCGGCTATTACGTTGGCGATTTGAGCAAGGAAGGCAGCCTGGCGTCCTACATCGATCGCGCGGTTTTCGGCCCGCACATCTGGAAGCAGGGTAAGGTTTATGATCCCGAAGGCATCCTAAGCACCATGGGCGCGCTGGCAACGACGCTGTTCGGAGTCTTAACCGGCCACCTGGTAGTTCGCAAAGACCGAACGCCAATCGAAAAGGTCGCGCATCTGTTCATCGCCGGAATCGGTTCCATGATCATCGGCTGGATCTGGAACGCCTGGTTTCCGATAAACAAATCGCTCTGGACCAGCTCGTATGTCTTTTTCACCGGTGGCCTGGCGCTGCAGTTTCTGGCGCTCTGCTACTGGCTAATCGATATCAAGGGTTACCAGCGCTGGACCAGGCCGTTCATAATATTTGGCGTGAATGCGATTGTATTGTTTGTCGGGACCGGTTTGATGGCGCGCTCACTGACACTAATCAAAGTTCCGAAAGGCGACGGCACCACGCAGGCCCTGCAAACGCTTATCTATAATCACGGGTTTGCGTCCTGGCTGGGACCGAACAATGCTTCGCTGGCGTTTGCGATCACGTTTATTCTGCTGTGGCTGCTCTTGCTTTGGCTGCTTTATCGGAAGAACATCATTATTAAGATTTAGATTTTCTCCTCTCCCTTTGGGAAAGGTCGGGTGAGGGTATAGCGAGGGACAAACAAAAAAAACTTTCGTCGCCTAAGCCCTCTCCCCAGCCCTCTCCCAAAGGAAGAGGGAGTTTTCTACAACTGAAAAGGAGAAAAACTATGCCAACTTACATTGCATTGCTTAATTGGACGCCGCAGGGAATTTCAAAGGTTGGGTCGAGCGCCAAGCGGCTCGACGCCGGCCGGAAAGCGTTCAAGAAAGCGGGAGTCGAAATCAAAGACACTTACCTGACCATGGGCCGTCACGATCTGGTTTGCGTGATCGAAGCCCCCGACGATGAGACCTATGCAAAGGCAATTCTCGGTTTGGGTTCACAGGGAAACGTCAGCACTGAGACCCTGAAGGCTTTCACCGAAGATCAGTATCGGAAGATCGTCGGCTCACTGTAGCTTTGGAACCCCGAGCAGATGTGCGGCTCTGCCGCTTGATGTGCGGAAAGCCTCCGGCTTTCCGTTACGCTGACCATTTTGCACTTCTCATCGCGACAAGGCTCAGCCTCGTCGCGATGAGAAGGAATATGAAAAGGAATCCACTTGCGGTAAGGCAAAGCCTTACCGCACATCGGGCGGCAGAGCCGCAACGGATTCCTGTATCTGTGAAAATCTGTGTTTATCTGTGGCTTGAATATCCCGGCCCGCGCAGGACGCGTCCGGCCAGCGCCGCGGTGCGCCGGCCGTTATCGACTTCAATTTGTCCGTTGACGATTACGTAGTCGATGCCTACAGGATACTGATTCGGATCTTCGAAGGTCGCGCGATCGATTACGGTCTTGGGATCGAAGATTGTGATATCCGCGAAGTAGCCTTCGCGAATAAGTCCTCTCTGTTTCAAACCAACATTCGCAGCCGGCAGTCCGGTCATTTTGTGAATCGCGAATTCCAGCGGCATCAAATGTTCGTCGCGGACATAGCGGCCGAGGATGCGCGGATACGTGCCCCAGCCACGCGGATGTGATTTCGATCCGGCCAGAGGCCCATCGGTAGCGCGCGCCCCGCTATCGGTGCAGATGCTGACAAAAGGCGACTTCAAAGCGGCCTGCATGTCGCTTTCCTTCATCATGAAAAAAATTGCGCTGGTCTGTCCGTGATCGGCGATGAGAAAATCAAAGAGCGCGTCGAGAGGATCTTTCTTCTGCGCACTGGCAATTTCTGAGAGCCGCTTTCCCTGCCAACTTTCCAGTTCGCGATTCACCACCGCGCTGATTAAAATCCCGCTCGGTCCGCCGCTGCCAAGATAGATGTTCTCCCAATCTTTCGAATCAGTCGTCACCTCTTTTCTCAAACGCGCGCGGGTGGCTGGATCCTGCAGGCGCGCGATCATGCGATCCGTGCCGCCTTCCAGCGCCCAGGGTGGCAGGCAAGCGCTCAATGAAGTGCTGCCGGCAACGTACGGATAGACGTTAGCGGTGATTTTCAAACCCTGCCGGCGCGCGACCGCGATGCGCCGCAGCATCTCCGGCATGCGGCCCCAGTTTTTCTGGTAAGCGGTCTTGAAGTGCCAGATTTCCGCGGGAATTTGCGCCCGGCGCGCGATTTCGAAAACTTCCTTCATTGAATCATCGATGGCGTTGGCTTCGCTGCGTTGATGTGTGATGTAGATGCCGCCGTACTGATGCGCGACTTTGGCCAGCTCGACAATTTCGCCCGTCCTGGCAAAACGCGCGGGCACGTATTGCAGCGAAGTCGAAACCCCAAGCGCGCCGTCCTTCATCGCGTCGGCGACCAGTTTTTTCATCTGCTCGAGCTCAGCCGGTGTCGGCGGCCGATCGTCATAGCCGATCACGAATTCGCGTACCTGGGTCGCGCCGACAAAGGTGCCGAGGTTGATGCCCGCGCCTTGCTTATCGAGGCGTTTGAAATACTCGTCCAGCGTGCGCCAATCGACTGTAAGATTGAACCGGCGATTGAAATCTTCCTGTTCCTTCAGAATCCGATCATTGACTGGAGCAATGGATTCGCCTTCGCCGGTTATCTCTGTGGTGACGCCCATCATGACTTTGCTCATCGCCCGCGGATCGATTAGCACGTACTGCTCCGATTGTCCCAGCATGTCGATGAAACCGGGCGCGACGATTTGTCCGCGCGCGTCGATTTCGCGCTTAGCCTGCGCGCCCCTTAGGTTTCCGATCCGCGCGATGCGATCGTCTTTGATGGCGATGTCGGCGTTGAAGACAGGCCTTCCCGTACCATCGATCACGCGGCCATTGCGGATGATCAGGTCGTACACCGCGGGTGCGGCATCGTTAACGCTGGGCGCAACTGCTAAAGGAAGAACTATGGCTCCCAAACATAACGCGGCGACGAGTAATCTCATTGATTGGACCTCCGCAGAATATCGGAAAAGCGCGGCGTTGATTATAATCGCGAATCACTAATTTGCTTCATCAGAAATGGAGACAGACCCATTGGGACCTGGAGAGCTAAAGAGCGCCGTTACCCTTAGCGACATCGCACGCATCACCGGGGCCAGTTTGAATGGCGACTCGGCCGTCGTCGTAACCGACGTCACCCACGACTCGCGTCAGGCCGGGAAGGGGAGTCTGTTTGCAGCGGTCCGTGGCGAGTTGTTCGATGCTCATAAATTCATTCCTCAGGTAATCAAGCAAGGCGCGGCCGGCGTCCTGTCCGAACTTGAAAGGCCGGCAGATTTCACCGGGGCGTGGATTCAAGTCGAGGATATTCGCCGCGCGATGGCCCTGGCCGCGGCCGAGGTTCATCATCATCCTGCCCGCGAATTGCAACTGGTGGGCATAACCGGAACCAACGGCAAGACGACGACTGCTTATCTCGTGGCATCGATTCCGGAAGCTGCCGGCGAGCCCGTGGCGATGACCGGCACCGTTGAATATAGACTGGGCGAGGAGCGAAAGAAGGCCGGGCGCACCACGCCCGAAGCGACCGACATGCAGCGCCTGCTGCGACAGGCGGTGGAGATCGGTTGCCGGACCGCGGTGATGGAATGTTCTTCACAGGCGATGGATTTTCATCGCTGCGACGAGCTGGATTACGCCGTCGCGGTGTTCACGAATCTAACGCGCGATCATCTCGACTATCACAAGACTATGGAGAACTACTGGTTTGCGAAGCAGCGTCTGTTCGATGGCCGCTTGGGCAAGCCGCCGAAAACTTCGGTAATCAACGTTGACGATCCTCGTGGAGTTGAGCTGGCGGATCGTCTGGAAAGAGAGGGCCTGGGCGTCGTACGTTACGCGGTGAAATCAGATGCCGATATCACAGCTCGCGATCCGGAATTCTCATTATCCGGCATGCGTTTTCGCCTGCGCATGCCCAATGACGAAATTGACTTTCGTTCTCCGCTGGTGGGTCCCCCTCATATTTACAACACGCTCGCGGCCGTGGCCAGTGGTTTGGCGCTCGGTTACAAAGTCGAGGTAATCACAAGGGCCCTGGAGCAATGCACCGGCGCGCCGGGCCGGTTCGAGCGCGTGCCTCACGATGGCGATTTTGCCGTGGTTGTCGATTACGCCCACAGCGACGATGCCTTGCTGAATGTGTTGCGAACCGCGCGCGACGTGACCAGGGGAAGAATCATCACGGTTTTCGGCTGCGGCGGTGATCGTGATCGAACTAAGCGCGCCCCGATGGGTGAGGCCGCGGGCTCTTTGAGCGACGTCGTGATCCTGACTTCGGACAATCCGCGCACTGAAGATCCGAATCAAATCCTTGCCGATGCCGAAGTCGGAATTCAGAAAACCGCCAAGCCTTACGAAAAGATCCCCGATCGCCGTGAAGCAATTCATCAGGCGGTATCGCAAGCTCGCCCAAACGATCTGGTTCTAATTGCCGGCAAAGGCCATGAGGACTATCAAATCATCGGCCGCGAAGTTTTTCACTTTGACGACAAGGAAGTCGCGCGCGAGGCGCTGATGTTACGCGGTTTGGTTTAATCAGTCTATAAGGGATATCATCAGCGTCCCAAACTCAGAACGCTCGCTTTTGAGGTTTTTTCCATGAGTATTTTCCAGCCAGGGGAAACACTTCTGCACTATCGTATCGTCGGCAAGATTGGCGAGGGCGGCATGGGCCACGTCTATCAAGCCGAAGATGCAAAGCTTGGCCGCATGGTGGCGCTTAAGTTTCTGCCGCCGGACACAATTAAAGACGATAAGGCAAAAAGGCGCTTGATGCAGGAGGCGCGCGCCGCCTCGGCGTTGAACCATCCGAACATTGTTACGATTCATTCGATCGATGAACAGGACGGTCTCGACTTCATCGTCATGGAATACGTTCAGGGCGAAACTCTGAAGCAGATCGTGCAACGCGGAGCCATGCCATTTCCGCAGGTGTTGGAGATCGGACTTCAGGTAGCGGACGCGCTGGCCGCCGCTCATTCGCTCAAGATCATTCACCGCGACATCAAGCCGGCGAACATCCTGCTGACCCCGCGCGGCCAGGCGAAGGTGCTGGACTTTGGTCTGGCCAAAGTAATTCGTTCTTTGCCGGAAGAGATCGATAAAGAAGCTCCGACGATGGCTGACCTAACCGGCGCCGGCGCGATCCTTGGCACAATCTCCTATATGTCTCCTGAGCAGACTCGCGGCGAGGCGTTGGACGAGCGCTCGGACATTTTTGCGCTAGGCGGCGTCCTTTACGAAGCGGCCACCGGAAAGCTGCCTTTCAGCGGGCCGAGCATTCTTTCGATCATGCATGAGATTGCGTCGGTCGAGCAACCGGCGCCGAGCTCCGTCAAAACAGATTTGCCGCGCGAATTCGATCAAGTAATCGCCCGGGCTGTGGCTAAAGACAAAAACCTACGATACGCATCAGCGACGGAATTCAAAGAGGCGCTGAGAAACTTGCGCGCGGTGTCGGCGGAAATCTTTCTCTCTTTTACTACCACGCCCGGAGCTGCTGTTTCCCAGGGACCGTCAGACTTTGTGGGACGCGAGCCGGAATTGAAGAGACTCGGAGAGCTCTTGCGCAGGACGTTCGAAGGATCTGGCGGAATCATTTTCATCACCGGCGAACCAGGTATCGGCAAGACCACCCTGACCGAAGAATTTCTCAACAGTTCGCGCAGAGGTTTTCCGGGGCTGCTGGTTACGCGGGGGCGCTGCGTGGAACAGTATGGAACGGGCGAAGCTTATCTGCCGTTTCTGGAAGCGACCGGCAGCTTGCTCGGCGGGCTCGCGCGCGACCGGGTGGCGAACGTGTTTCGCACTCACGCCCCCACCTGGTGCCTACAGCTTCCGGCGGCTTTTGCGTCTACCGGAGCGCTCGACAGGTTACAGCAGGAGACGATCGGCGCTACGAAAGAGCGCATGTTGCGGGAAATGGGGGATGCCCTTGGCGCCCTCGCCAGTGAAGCGCCGGTGGTGCTGTTGTTGGAAGATTTGCACTGGGCCGATCCTTCGAGCG
>Ga0066709_100003745_pt1 | contig 11838 bp, 10 predicted proteins | sample GraSoiAngelo_158_FD_79665 | JGI IMG/M metagenome (GOLD analysis project Ga0066709, IMG submission 79665) | Grasslands soil microbial communities from the Angelo Coastal Reserve, California, USA - 14_1009_16_30cm | ecosystem: Environmental > Terrestrial > Soil > Grasslands | place: USA... | reverse complement strand
GGCTTTCTGGTCGGGGTCGCCGTCCCCGTTGGGCGGGCGGGCCGAAGCCGCGGGGCGGACCGCGTTACGGCCCCGCCGCATCGCATGAGCCACGCTGGACGATTAGGCGTGCACCAGGGAGCCGCGCGACTGAGACGTAATGAACCGTGTGTACGGCGCCGACACCGACGCGACGTCGAGGACGTAGCGCGACTCGCCGGCCGGCGTGAACCGGAGCCGCGGGTAGAGATCGGAGACGAGACTGTTCCTGGCGGTCGGCCGGTACTCTCCGTAGACGCGGACGATGCCGTGCTCCCGTGCCGCCTGCACCATCGCGTCCGCCATGAACTCTTCGAACCGGCGGCCGAGCACGCGGCAGCTCATGAGCCACGTGTCGATCTCCCACGACCGGGGCTCCGGGCCGGCGATACAGAACATCACCCCGATAATCCCGTGATCGCCGTAGCAGTCCGTCAGCGAGAACACGCCCTGCCATGACCCCCGCGTCGCGACGAGCGCCTCGGCCTGCGGCCTCGTGTACCGGCGCGTCGTCACGTTGAACTGATTGGTCTTGTTCACGAGCTGCACGACGCGGTCGATGTTGCCGCCCGTGACGGGCGACCACGTGCCGCGCATGTTCAGCCCGGACAGGAATGTGTCGAGCGAGCCGGCCTCGCGCTGCGCCGTCGCGATCGCGGCGCCGTGCCGATACCTCTCGGTGCGCACGCGATCCTCGGCGGACCACGTGAGCGACGTGAAATAGCGCCCGCAGTCCAGATCTCTGACGTAATCCGACGGACTGTTTCCCAGCTCGACGACGGCGACCTGCGGCAGCTCGCGCCGAACCCAGGCGCGTTCGAGCGGGTTGTCGTCGAGGAGAACGAAGCTGTCCAGCCCGAGACGCAGCGTCTCGGAGAGACGCCTGATGTTCGTCGCCTTGTCCTCCCAGTTCGCGACGAACGCGACGAAGTCGTCGAGACGAAGCGCCATACGCTGATGCTGCTCGAACGGCAGGCGCGCGTCCTCCGGATTGTTCTTGGAGCACACGGCGAGCAGGACGCCGCGGTCTTTCAGCTCGCGCAAATACTGCTGCAGGTCGAGAAAGCCTTCGCCGTCGCCGGAGCCGCCGACGCGGATCCCGTCGAGGCCGTCCTCGCCGATGACGCCTCCCCACAACGTGTTGTCGAGATCGCAGACGACGACCTTGCGCGTCAGCCCCGTGACGGCGCGGATGTGTGAAAGCTGTTCTTCGGCGAGCGCCGGCAGCGCGTCGGTTGACGGATGCTGCCGCGCGAGGTGCCACACCGCGGGCTGCGCCCATGTGTGCGCGCCGACCTCCGATGCGACGCGGATCGTGTCGAGCACCGACACGTGGGCGGGAGCCTCGGCCTCGAGCCGCAGGTTCAGCAGCTTGATCACGCGCGGCCGGCTGCCGCGAAGCCTGCCGGCGAGCGCGCCGTAACTGTCGCGCGCCGGCAGATCGAAGCCGTGCTGAATGACGTGGCACCCGAAACGTTCCGACGCCGTCTGCCACAAGTGGGCGTATTCGCGCACGACCCCGGCGACCGTCCCCTCCTCGTCGTCGACGACGGCGGGGAGATGCAGATCGCGCCAGTGCGTCGCGATGATGAGCACGTCGGGCCGGAATTGCGCGAGGCCCGACGCCGGATCGAGGATCTCCTGCCGGAAGGCGCCGTAGAGTCCCTCGTAGCATTCCGCGGTGATGCCGTCGCGGAAGCACAACGCGCGCAGCACCGGCAGGAGCAGGCTCGTCGTCGTGCTGCCGACGATCGCGAGGCGGAGCTGACGGACGCTGCCGCCGGCTTCGCGCGCAACCTCCTCGATCAATTTCTGCGCGCGGGCGAAGAACGAATACGGAGGCTGATGCTGAAGCGCGGTGCGCAGGTAAGCAGCCGCCGCGTCCCATCGCCGCAGACGCGCCTCGACGCGGGCGGCCTGCAGAAAGACGAAGGGATCCCGCGTGGGCGCCAGCGCGAAAAACTCGGCCCATCGCTCCGCCGCGGTCCCCAACTCGCCGCTGTCGACGGCAAACTGCGCCTGAAGATAGCGCACGACCGCCGACGGCGGCAGGTCGGCCGCCCAGGCGGAGCGCAGCCGGCGTTCGCGTTCCGTTGCGGGACGAAGCGCGCCCACGAGCGCATCGGCGGACGGCGCCGCGAACGCGCCGTCGATCCGCGCCGCCAGCTCGCGCGCGGCCTCGAGTTTCTGCTCGAACGGCAGCGGACCGAGGCGGCTGCCGACGTCAGCGGGCGTGACACGCGACATCGACATCGATCGGTTCCTCCGTGTCGCCAAGCTCGGGATGCCGCTCGGCCCACGCCAGCATCGCGTCGCGCGGCCAGATCGCCAGCCCCGTGGTGGGCTTGAACGCGCCCGCTTCGTAGAGCTTTCGCCGTTCCGGGCTCCGCGTGAGCACGCCGCAATTCGGATCCGCGGGGCCCATCACCGCGACGAGGCCGCCGTTCTCGAGGAACGTGCGGTTCATCCAGCCCAAATGAGGGCTCGCCGCGAGCGTGTCGGGCGAATGCAGCCACGACGCGGTCACGAGTCCTTTGACGCCCGGTTGCAGCGCCATCGACTGCGCCATCCGGTAGTACGAGCGGTTCGCTTCGCGTTCGGTCAGCAGCCAGCGGTTCTTGCGGTTTGCATTGAGATGACTGAAGAACGCCGGACGAAAACCCCTGAACTTCGCGGCGATCCAATAGAGCAGCGTCAGCCGCCGCCGCGGTTCGACCTTCAGCAGCCACGAGCGCGAAATCCCCGACACGTCCCAGTGATACTGCCCCGCGGGGAACCGGCGAAAGGTGGCGAGCTGGCAGAGCGCGACGAAGCTGCCCTTCGCCGCGTCGAGACCGGTCGGACGCGACGGACGCGCCACGTACTGAAACTCCTCGCAGAACAGCCGCTTCACGTCGTCGCTCACGGGAAGCGACGCGAGGCCGCGCAGGCCCTCGAGAGCGCGGCGCAGAATCAGCACACGCTCGAGCGCCCCGGCCGGCATCCGCGGATCCTGTTGCTGCAGTTCCGCCCGTATCGCGCACACACGCTTCTGCAATCCATTCAGCGTGGTGATTCGCCAGGCGAGCACGTCGCACTCCGTCGTGAGGCCGAGCCGCCCGAGGCTGCGCGACACGGCCGCGAGCGCCGGTTCGCGGAGGCTTGCGGCGACCAGCGCGGCGGTCTCCTCAATACGCTGTGTCAGCATGAAACCGGTTTCTTGAAATCAGGCTCGCGGCGCCGCTGATCCAGCCTTCGAACTCCACCGGCGGGACCCCCGTCACGTCAACGAATCGCGGCAGCAGCAGCGGATTGGTGCGGCCGGAGGCCATGCCCGGATTGCAGGTCGTCGCGGACACGACCTGCTGCTCGCTGAGCCAGGACAGAAACTCGGGGTGATACACGCCGCTCGGATAGCAGAAGTGCGTCGCGCGATGCCGCGTGATCCCTTCGATGACTTCACGATTCCGGACGATCTCGCGCGCGAAGCACGCCGGATCGCGCGGCGTCGCGTGGCTGTGCGTGTGAAGCTGAAAGTCGACCCCCGCGGCCGAGAGTTCCGCGACTTCGCCCGGCGTCATGATCGTCAGCAGACGCCGGCGCGCGAGATCTTCGTAGTCCACACCGAGCAGGCGCCCGAGGCGCGCGGCAAGCTGGTCGGTGCCATCCATGTCGAGTTGCTCGCGCGCCGTCACATCGACGACGGCGTTCAGCGCGTCGTTGCGACGGCGCGCGTCGCGAAGATCGAAGGTCGTCGGCGTCCCAATGAGCTTCGTGGCGTCGATCGTCTTCCCGCGCGCCTTCCACAGCATGTACGAACAGATGAGCCTGAAGATCGGCCGTGGGTGAGCGCAGCGCAGCGTCGTCAGATACACCGTCGCGGGCATGTCGAACTCGCGGAGGAGCGGGTACGCGCGCTGCGCGAAGTCCACGTACCCGTCATCGAACGTCAGGACGACGCTGCGTTTGGGCAGCGAACCGGCGTACAAACCCTCCACGGCGTCGTTGAGGGGGAGGACCGTGCACTGCGTCGCGCGGATCAGCTCGAGCCGGCTCTGCAGCTCCGACGGAGACAGGTACAACCCCGGATTCCACTGGTGCTCGTCGTCGAGCGAGACACCGTGATAACAGAGGATGAGGAGGCGTTTGCTGCGCCACGCACTGTCGAGCAGGTATTCGAAGCCGCCCAGGCTTTTCACCGCGCGCAACAGCACCCGCTTGAGCCTTCGCCAGGGAACGCGAGGCATCACCGATCTCCGGAGGCGTTGGGTGCCACGTCAGTAGGCGGAAAAGGCCTGGTTCTCTTCGAGTTTGCTCATCAATTCGCCTACGGTCTCGAACTCGAAGTCTTCGGCTTCGGCCTCGACGCCGAGATCGCTCCAGATCGCTGTCAGAATCTGGACGTCGGTCAGCGATGACCAGCCGGCGATGGTTTCACGCGTATCCGAATCGGTCAGGGATCCGGGCGGAACGTCGAGAATCTCCTCGAGGATCTTCTTGAACGCCGCCTTCGTCATTTCCTCCTGCCGCACCTCAACGCTTCGGGTAGCAACGGCTGTGCCCGGAAAAAATTGAAATCACTACCCTGAAAGTGCACCTCAGCTTCCCATTGTTGCGCCGGCCGTGCCCTCGGGCGATGATGGGCGGTCATGCGGGCGGCATTCCTCCTGTCGATTCCAATCCTCCTGGCACAGGTGAGTAGGGCGGGACCGCCACAGCCACATCCAAGGCGCGGCGCCACGACGGTGCCTGAAGCTGAGCCGGGCGTCAGCGACGCGCTCGCGCGCGACCGCGTGGCGCGGATCTCCGGCGTCCACTACACCATGACGTTCAGGATCCCTGCCTCGAAGGCCGAGCCGATCGAAGGATCGGAAGTCATCACCTTCGAGCTGCGCGACACGGCCGCGCCGGTCGTGCTGGACTTCCGGCCTGACGCCGGCGGGCGCCTCTACAAAGTCACCGTCGTGCGCGACGAGGCGGACGTGCCGATCGCGGCGCAGCAACGAAACGGCCACATCATCCTGCCGTCCGCGGCGCTGATGAAGGGCTGGAACACGATCGCGATCTCCTTCCGCGCCGGCAACGCGCCGCTCAACCGGAACGACGATTTCCTGTACACGATCTTCGTCCCCGCGCGCGCCCACGAAGCGTTCCCGTGTTTCGATCAACCGGATCTGAAGGCGCGCTGGACGCTGCTGCTCGAGATTCCGGAGGGCTGGGAAACGCTGGCGAACGCCGCGGAAGCGCGGCGCGATTCGGCCGACGGACGCACGCTGGTGCGGTTCGGCGAAACGGAACCGATCTCGACGTATCTCTTCGCTTTCGCGGCCGGGAAGTTCTCGATGGAACGCGCGCAGCGCGACGGGCGCACGTTCCGGATGTTCCACCGGGAGACCGACGCGCAGAAGGTCGCGCGAAACCGCGACGCCATCTTCGACCTGCACGCCGCGGCGCTGAAGTGGCTCGAAGCCTACACCGGCATTCCCTATCCGTTCGGCAAGTTCGATTTCCTCCTCGTCCCCGCGTTCCAGTTCGGCGGGATGGAGCACCCGGGCGCGATTTTCTACAACGCCTCGGGGCTCATGCTCGAAGAGTCGGCGACGCAGAACGAGAAACTCGGCCGCGCGAGCGTGATCTCGCACGAGACCAGCCATCTCTGGTTCGGCGATCTCGTCACGATGCAATGGTTCGACGACGTGTGGATGAAGGAAGTGATGGCGAACTTCATGGCGGCGAAGATCGTCAATCCGTCCTTCCCCGAGATCAATCACGAGCTGCGGTTCCTGCTCGCGCACTATCCGTCCGCGTACGACGTGGACCGCACGCGCGGCACGAACGCAATCCGGCAGCGGCTCGCGAACCTCAGCGAAGCCGGCACCCTCTACGGCGCCATCATCTATCAGAAGGCGCCGATCGTCATGCGTCAGCTCGAGACGATCGTCGGCGCCGACACGTACCGCGACGGCCTGCGCGAGTACCTGCAACGCTATTCGTTCGCGAACGCGTCGTGGCCGGATCTGATCGACATCCTCGACGCCCGCACGCCCGAGGACTTGAAGACCTGGAGCCAGGCGTGGGTCGAAGAGGCGGGGCGGCCGATCGTCGCGACGCGGCTCGACGTCGCCGACGGGCGCATCACCCGGCTGTCGCTCACCGAACGCGATCCGGTCGAGGCGCGCGGTCTGCTCTGGAACCAGCAATTGCAGGTTGCGGTCGGCTACGCGGACGGCGTCAAGCTGTTGCCGGTCACGCTGAACGCTGCGTCCGTGGACGTGACGGACGCCGCGGGCCTGCCCGCGCCGCTGTTCGTGCTCCCAAACGGCGGCGGCATCGGCTACGGCGAGTTTCATCTGGACAGCGGCAGCCTCGGCTATCTCGTCGGCAATCTGCCCGACATCGGCGACGCGCTGACGCGCGGAAGCGCCTGGGTCACGCTGTGGGACGCGATGCTCGATCGCGAGGTGCGCCCCGACGGGGTGATCGCGCTCGCGCTGCGCGCGCTGCCCCGGGAAGGCGACGAACAGAATGCGCAGCGAATCCTCACCTATCTGAACCAGGCGTACTGGCGTTTCACGCCGGCCGCCACGCGGCGGGATGTGGCGCCGAAGGTCGAGCAGGTCCTGCGCGATGGCCTGGCGGCCGCGAAATCCACCAGCCTCAAGTCCGCGTACTTCTCGACGCTTCGCGACGTCGCGCAGACGCCAGAGACGATCGCGTGGCTGACGCGCGTGTGGCGGCAGGACGAACAAGTGCCCGGACTCACGTTTTCGGAACGCGACTACATGCAGATGGCCGAAGAGCTGGCGGTGCGTGACGTGCCCGAGGCGGGGTCCGTTGTCGATCGGCAGATCGAGCGCACGAAGAACCCCGATCGCCAGGCGCAGCTGGTGTTCGTCAAGCCGGCGCTGTCAGGCGATCCCGCGGTACGCGATCGCTTCTTCGCGTCGCTCGCCGACGTGGCGAACCGGCGTCACGAGCCGTGGGTGCTCGAGGGGCTGCGGTATCTGCACCATCCGCTGCGCGCGGCGTCCGCGGAAAAGTACATCGCGCCGAGCCTGGCGATGCTCCAGGACATTCAGCGGACGGGCGACATCTTTTTTCCGAAGCGCTGGATGGATGCGACGCTCGGCGGCCATCAATCGGCGACGGCGGCCCGGCTGGTCCGGACGTTTCTCGATCGGCTGCCGCCTGGCTATCCCGATCGGCTGCGCCGGGTCGTCCTCTCTGCCGCCGATGACCTCTTCAGGGCCACAGATGGCGGCCATAGATAGACGGATCCGCCCAGGTGGACACAGATGTTACATGGGTCAAAATGCCGCTCTGAACCACAGACCTCTTTCTAATCTGTGTCCATCTGTGTGCATCTGTGGCAGATCCGCCGTGTGAATCCGTGGCGCAGATCCGCCGTGTGAATCTGCCGTCGCGGCCTTACGCTGAACGCTTGCGCGTGCGACGGCGGCGGACGAAGAAGAAGCCCACTCCGCCGATCATGAGCGCGATGACGTAGAACAGTGTCATTGAAATAGCCTCCCGGTGCGCCGTTCCGAAGGCAAGCGCGGTGCCGGTAGGCCACGGCGGCGCGGCGATCGAGTAACCGGTGGCACGACACGGGGTTACGGTGGTCAGGGGGCACGACCGTGCAACCGTGTGCAACGCCCGCGGACGGCCGGCAGATCAGAATTGTCCGCCGATTGCAAATTTGGTGAGGCTCGGACGAGCGCATGCGCATCCGCATCCTGGTGACCGGCGGGACGTTCGACACGGAGTACGACGAGCTGACGGGACGGCTCTTTTTCCGCGACACGCACCTGCCCGAGACGCTGCGGCGCGGCCGCGCCCGGCGCGACCTGGCGCTCGAGACGGTAGTGATGATCGACAGCCTCGAGATGGACGACCGGCGCCGCGGCCAGGTCGTCGATCGCTGCCGCGCGTGCGCGGAACGCGCGATCGTCATCACCCACGGCACGGATACGATCTGCGAGACGGCACGCGCCATCGCCGAGGCGGGAATCGACGCGAAAACGATCGTGCTGACCGGCGCGATGGTGCCGTATGCGTTCGGCAGCTCGGACGGATTGTTCAACCTCGGGAGCGCGCTCTCGTTCGCGCAGGTGCTCCCGCCGGGCGTGTACATCGCGATGAACGGACGGCATTTCAGGTGGGACGCCGTGCGGAAGAATCGCGACACCGGCGTCTTCGAAGAAATGCCGACGGATGAATGCTGAATAAACAGGACACTCCACAGCTCGTCTCCAAACTGCCGTCCGTCGGCACGACGATCTTCACCGTGATGTCGCGCCTCGCCGCGGAACTGGGCGCGATCAATCTGTCGCAGGGATTCCCCGATTTCGACTGCGACCCGGCGCTGGTCGAGGCGGTCGCGCGTCACATGCGCGAGGGGCGCAATCAGTACGCGCCGATGGCCGGCGTGCCCGCGCTGCGCGACGCGCTCGCGGCCAAGTACCGCGAGCTGTACGGCGCATCGTACGACCCGGAGACGGAAATCACCGTCACCTCCGGAGGCACCGAGGCGATCTTCGATTCGATTGCCGCCGTCGTGCACGAAGGGGACGAGGTGATCGTGTTCGAGCCGTGCTACGACTCGTACGTGCCGGCGATCGAACTCAACGGGGGCGTGCCGGTCGTCGTCTCGCTGACGTTTCCGGAGTACGCGGTGCCGTGGGACGAGGTCCGCCGCGCGATGACGGCTCGCACGCGGCTGCTGATCTTCAACTCGCCGCACAACCCGAGCGGGGCGGTGCTCCGCGCCGAAGACATGCGCGAGCTGAGGGCGCTCGTGGACGGGACCGACCTCCTGATCCTCAGCGACGAAGTGTACGAGCACATCATCTTCGACGGCGCCGCGCACGAGAGCATGGCGCGCTACGCGCCGCTCGCCGCCCGCAGCTTCGTCGTCGGCTCGTTCGGCAAGACGTACCACACCACCGGATGGAAACTGGGTTACGTGGTGGCGCCGGCGGCGCTGACGGCGGAGTTCCGGAAAGTGCACCAGTTCGTCACGTTCGCCTCGAACACCCCGGTGCAGCACGCGGTCGCCGAATTCGTCGCCGCGCGCCGCGGGTATCCCGGCCTGTCGGCGTTCTATCAGGCGAAACGCGACCTGTTCCTGCGCCTGATCGAAGGCTCGCGATGGAAGCCGCTCGCGTGCCGCGGCAGCTACTTCCAGATCCTCGACTACACCGCCATCACGGACGAGGACGACATGACGTTCGCGATGCGGCTGCTGAAGGAACACCGCGTCGCGTCGATTCCGACCGCGCCGTTCCTCTACCGGCAGCGTGCGCCGCAGGTGCTGCGCTTCTGCTTCGCGAAGAAGGACGAGACGCTCGAGCGCGCCGCGGAGCGTCTGCGCGCGCTCTGATGGCATGCGGCTGAGGCAAGCCGCGCGGTCGTCTGCCTCGCCGCGTCAGACGCGCACGCTTTCCAGGCCATCGATCCGTTCCTCGAGCTCGGTCCCCGAGACCGATTCGTGCTGCGAGAACCCGTCGAACTCGACGAGCGGACCGAAGTCGATCCCCGTGGCCTTGATCACCTGCTTGATGCTGATCTGGAACGTCTTGTAACCCGCGTAGACGAACTCCAGATCTTCCAGCTCCTTCGTCTGGCTCACCTTGTATGCCGTCGCCGACGGGCGGCCGTCTTCGGTGACGATGGCGACCACCTTCCAGAAGGCGAGCGGCACGAGGGCGTCGCGATACGCGAGGTCGCCGTCGCTGAAGAACGGCCCGGTGAACACGGACACGCGCATGTCGTCGGCCTTGGCGTGCTGCAGGATGTAGTTCTCCAGCCCGAGCCAGACCTGCTGGTTCACGCCCGCCATCTGCGGGCAGCTGTTCGTGAAGTGAAACGTGTCCTCGTTCGCTTCGTTGGCTTCCTCGAGCGTGCCCCAGACGGGGTCCTCGCGCCGGACCATGTGGCCGCGGTCGAGCGCGTTGCTGTCGTAGAGCGCATCGCCCCACTGATCTTCCTTGTCCAGGCGGCCGTCGAAGCTCCACACGCTGATCCGCGGCACGCTGCGCGCCTCGCTGCCGTCGATGTTGGCGGCGGTCAGCATCGGCATCCGGCGCGACGCGGACATGATCACGGAGAAATTCCGGTACTTGAGTTCAATGCCGCTGCCGCCGCGCTTCAGCTCGCGCATGTCGTTCGCCCTGGGCGTGCCCGCCTTGGGGCGCGGCAGTTCGATGCGCCAGCCGTTCAGAAAATCCTGTTTGTAGCCTTCGCGGCCCTCGAACTCGGCAGGTTCCGTCGTCGGCTCCCTCCCGGCTTTTTCGAGCCCATCGAGTGCGTCGCCGAGACGGACCATTTGATCGAGTCGTGCCTTGCGCGTGAGATCGGCTGTCATGATCGCTCCCTGAAAAGATTCTCGACCGCGTCCGTCCAGCGGCATCAGTTTCCACCGCCGTGGCGGTCGAGGAGCGTGACGCCGAACTTCTTCAACTGTTCCCGCAGCGTCGTGGGCGGGGCCGACGCGTCGGGTTCATCGAGCACCAGGCCGAGGATGTGGCCCCAGTTCTCCCGGGGCTCGCCCCCGCGTCCGCCGTAGTGCAGCCCCGCCGCGATGTGCTCGCGGCCGGCCACCAGCACCACCGACCCCGAATTGCCGCCCAGCGTCGTGGCGTCGTGCGCCATCGTCCACGCTTGCTTCGTGATCGCCGATTTCATGACGCGTCCGGGCGCGAGGCGCTTGTAGCCGAACGTCACCTGAAACAGCCGCTCGAGCAACGTCGGCGTGTAGTTCGCTCCGGGATTCGCAGGATAGCCGATCGTGAACAGGATCAGCTCGGGTTCCGCCCAATCGACCGCCGCATCGACCGACAGGACCCTGCTCGGCGCGGCAGACGGCGGCGCAGGTTCGATTTCGATCAACGCGAGATCGAGCTTCGTGTGGTCCACGGGGCCTCCGGACTTGATGACCTTCGATCCGGTGAAGACGAGCGACTTGAGCGCGCGAGGACCGACGGATCCGCGCGCGCGAAACTCGTGACCGAAATCGATGGCCGCCCCGGGCCTGAATTCCCAACCCCCCTGGCCGCCGGAATTGGTGATGGCCTGCAGCACGTGCCGGTTCGTGAGGATCAGATTCTCCTGGATGAGAAAGCCCGTCCCCTGGTAACCCTGGTCGGCTCCGGGAAGGTCGATGCGGCCGACACAGGCGATCGCATCCGCGAGCAGCTCCGCGCTCGTATCGAGCGTGTCGGCCCAGTCGCCGATGGGACTCGTCGTCCGATCCACGTCGCCGTTGCGGATCAGGAACGACGGGCGCGAGCCGTCGCTGCGGACGATGGCCTCCAGCCCGCTCTGGAGATCCTCTTGCTCCTCGATCTGTGAGTCGTCGTCGCGGAGGAGACGGAGGGCGTCGCCCCCCTGCGCCGCGATCCGATCCGCGATCTCGTGAAGGTCAGGCCAATCGCCGAGGTACTCGCGGACGATCCGGTGCAGCTCGACGCGCGCCGCGCCGGCGCGTTCCGCGATAGCGGGATCGGACAGGTCAGGACCGTCGCTCGTGGATTCCAGGCTGGAATCCGCGGGTCCCGACAGGAGACTGCGGTAATGACGGGAGAGGTCCATGTTCCGGCGGTTTGGAGACGCGGACTGTATCACGGGTCATCTCCCCGTTCGATACAACGATTCCGCGGACCCCGACCGAACAGGAATCAACGAGCGTTCTGGATTCGGCGGCGCAGGTCTTCGATGGGTGCGATCCGGACCATCCCAGTCCACTCCTCGGTCACCGCGGGAAATGCCAGCGCCGCCTCGCCGCGGAGGTAGAGCGGGAGCGTCGCCAGGAAGTCGCGCACCTGGTTCGCGTACCGTGCC
>Ga0066709_100003744_pt1 | contig 11838 bp, 8 predicted proteins | sample GraSoiAngelo_158_FD_79665 | JGI IMG/M metagenome (GOLD analysis project Ga0066709, IMG submission 79665) | Grasslands soil microbial communities from the Angelo Coastal Reserve, California, USA - 14_1009_16_30cm | ecosystem: Environmental > Terrestrial > Soil > Grasslands | place: USA... | reverse complement strand
TCGTCGACGGTGGTCACGGCGAAGAACTCGTCGTCGGGGATGACGTTCTGGAGCACCACGTGGTCCACCTTGCCGACCAGCTGGGCGCGTTCCCAGCGGACCGAATCGGCGCGCCGCCGGTAGACCGCCACGTTGGCGATGCGGGGGTCGGGCGGGAGCGTCCAGCGGAGCCGGGTGTCCGGGCTCACCGCGCCGCCCAGCTTGACTGCCGCCGGAGGGGCGGGCGCCAGCGCCAGGGATTGCAAGGCGGCTGCCAGCGCGCGGCACAGCTTGGCGGTATAGGGCGAGTCGAAGTGCGCCAGGTCGTCGCCGTACTGGCGCCCGTTCTCGATGCGAGGCGTCTGGTGCTCGCGGTCGTAGTGCTCGACCATCTCCGACAAACGGACCGCGGGAAATCCCTGCTGGTTGAACGAGGTGTGATCGGAGCCGCGCGCGATGCGGTCGCGGCGCAACATCACCAGCAAGTCGAGGTTCTCCACGTACCGCTCGCCGAGTCGTTCCAGGTAGCGCGCCCACTCGCGCGACGCGCTGTCGTTCTCGCCGCCGACGGCGTCGCGCAGCCGCTTCTGCGCCTCGGTCTCCGCGATGGGCGTCCCCTCCGAGTAGAGGCGGCCCCGCGTATTGTCCACCACCCCGTTCTGCCCCTGGATGTTGCCGGCGATGTCCACGCTGGTCATCGCCAGCACCTCCACGCCCTCCTGCTTGAGGCGCCGGGCGAGGTGGGCCGATCCGACCAGCCCCTGCTCCTCGCCTGCCACGGCCACGAAGTACAGGGCGACCGCGGGCTGCTCCCTGGCGAAGGCGCGCGCCAGCTCCAGCGCCATCGCCGTGCCGCTCGCGTCGTCCACCGCGCCCGGCGCGTCGCTCTGCGCGTCCATCACGTCGGACGGCATGCTGTCGTAGTGGCCCGTCATCACGATGGCCTGCTTCGCTCGCGAAGGGTCGGTCCCGGGCAGCACCGCGCCCACGTTGATCAGCTCTACGGGAGCGGGAATGCGGCGGCCCGGCTCGGCGGTGAACCGATCCTCGAAGGTCTTGAGCCGCGTGCCCTGTGCGGCTGCCGCGAACTGCGCCGCCAGCCAGCGCCGGGCGGCGCCGATGCCGCGCGTCTCCGACCTGGTGTCGGACAGCGTGTGCCGCGTGCCGAATCCGACCAGCTTCGCCACGGTGGTCTGCAGCGCCGCCGGCTCGATGCGCTGCACGACTGCCTCGACGCGCGGATCCCGGCGCGCGGGCGCGACCGCGGCCAGCAGCAGGACGAGCAGCATCGACGTTCCCCCTCCACTTCCGAAGTGAGCTTAGGCCACGCGGGCGCGGCCCAGCACCTTGTTGAGGTACTGGCCGGTGTAGCTCTGCTTCACGCGCGCCACGTCCTCGGGCGCTCCCGTGGCCACGATGTATCCGCCCTGGTCGCCGCCCTCGGGGCCCATGTCGATGATCCAGTCGGCGCACTTGATGACGTCGAGATTGTGCTCGATGACGATCACCGTGTTCCCCGCATCGACCAGCCGGTTGAGCACGCTGAGCAGCCGCCGGATGTCCTCGAAATGGAGGCCGGTGGTGGGCTCGTCGAGCACGTAGAGCGTGCGCCCGGTGTCGCTGCGCGCCAGCTCGCGGGAGAGCTTGATGCGCTGGGCCTCGCCGCCCGACAAGGTGGGGGAGGGCTGCCCGATCTTGATGTAGCCGAGCCCGACGTCGTCGAGCGTCTTCAGGATGCGGATGATCTCCTTGTGCACGCTGAAGTGCTCCATCGCCTCGCGCACCGAGAGGTCCAGCACCTCGGCGACGTTCTTGCCCTTGAAGGTCACCCGCAGCGTGGCGTCGTTGAAGCGCTTCCCGTGGCAGACCTCGCAGGGGACGTACACGTCGGCGAGGAAGTGCATCTCGACGACCTTCATGCCGTCGCCCTCGCACGCCTCGCAGCGGCCGCCCTTCACGTTGAAGCTGAAGCGCCCGGGCTCGTACCCGTAGGCGCGCGCCTCGGGGGTGCGAGCGAAGACGTCGCGGATGCAGTCGAACACCTTGGTGTACGTCGCCGGGTTGCTGCGCGGGGTGCGGCCGATGGGCTTCTGGTCGATCTCGATCACCTTGTCCAGGTGCTCGATGCCCGAGAGCGCCTTGTAGGGCCCGGGCGCCTCGCGCGAGCCGTACAGCGCGCGGGAGAGCGCCGGATACAGGATGCGGTTCACCAGCGTGGACTTGCCCGCGCCGGACACGCCGCTCACCGCGGTCAGCGTGCCGAGCGGGAACTCGACGTCGACCTCCTTGAGGTTGTTGGCCGCCGCTCCCAGGAGCCGCAGGCTCTTCCCGTTGCCCCGCCGTCGCTGCGAGGGCACCTCGATGCGGCGCCGACCCGACAGGTACGCGCCGGTCAGGGACCGCTCGGCCTGCATCACTTTCTGCGGCGGGCCCTCGGCGACGATCTCGCCGCCCAGCTCGCCGGCGCCGGGACCGAAATCGACGATCCAGTCGGCTTCCTCCATCGTCTCCTCGTCGTGCTCGACGACGATGACGGAGTTGCCCACGTCGCGCAGGCGCTTGAGGGTCGCGAGCAGGCGCGCGTTGTCGCGCTGGTGCAGCCCGATGGAGGGCTCGTCGAGGATGTAGATGACCCCGGTCAGCTCGCTGCCCATTTGCGAGGCGAGACGGATGCGCTGCGACTCCCCGCCGGAGAGCGACGGTCCGGGCCGGTCCAGGGTGAGGTAGCCCAGGCCTACGTCGAGCAGGAAGCGCAGGCGGTTGCCGATCTCCTTGAGCAGCTCGGCGGCCACCACCGCGTCGTTCCCCTGGAGCGGCAGCTCATGGATGAACCGGGCGGCCGCGTCGATGGTCATCCGCGACACCTCGACGATCGACTTTCCCTTCTGCTCGCCGACGTCGCCGATCGTCACCGCCCGGCTCTCCGGGCGCAGGCGCTCGCCCTTGCACGCCGAGCACGCCTTGTCGCTGAAGTAGCGCAGGTAGTGCTTGCGCATGCTCTCGGAGGTGGTCTCCTTGAAGCGGCGCATGAGCATCGGGATGATGCCCTCGAAGCTGGTCTTGTAGGTGCCGCTGCGCCCGCCCTCGCTCCAGCGGATGCTCATCGTCTCGTCGCCGGAGCCGTAGAGGAGCATCTGCTTCAGGTCGCGCGGGAGGTCCTTCCAGGGCTTGTCGAGCGGGACCTTGAAGCTGTGCGCGAGCGACTCGATCATGCGGAAGGTCCAGCCACCGCCCCGCTCGAGCGCATGCGACCAGGGCTCGACCGCGCCCTGCCGGATGCTCTTCGACGGATCGGGCACCACGAGGTCGGGGTCCATCTCCGGCCGGGAGCCCAAGCCGTTGCATTCCTGGCACATCCCGAGGGGGTTGTTGAAGGAGAAGCTGTGCGGCGCCAGCTCGGGGAAGCTGATGCCGTCCACCGGGCAGGAGAGGTGCTCGCTGTACATCGAGTGCGTCTCGCCCTTTTGCGGCAAGGCGGTCAGCGCGTGCAGCACGCCCTTGCCCTCGCGCAGCGCCGTCTCCACGGAATCGATCAGCCGCCGGTCGGTCTCCCCGCCCTTGATCACCAGGCGGTCGACCACGATCTGGATGTCGTGCTTGCGCTTCTTGTCGAGGTCGATGTCCTCGTCGAGAGGCCGGATGGCGCCATCCACCCGCGCCCGCGCGAACCCGCGCTTGCGCGCGTCGGCCAGCACTTCCTTGTGCTCGCCCTTGCGCTGCTCGACGAGCGGCGCAAGCAGGGTGAGCTTGGTGCCTTCGGGAAGCCGGGCCAGCTCCTCGGAGATCTGCTGCGCGCTCTGCTTGCCGACGCGGCGGCCACAGACCGTGCAGTGCTGCTTCCCGACCGCGGCGAACAGGACGCGCAGGTAGTCGTGGATCTCGGTGATGGTGCCGACCGTCGAGCGCGGGTTGTTCGAGGCAGCCTTCTGCTCGATGGAGATGGTGGGCGACAGGCCGCGGATGACGTCGTAGTGCGGCTTCTCCATCTGGCCGAGGAACTGGCGGGCGTAGGCGGAAAGCGACTCGACGTACCGGCGCTGGCCTTCGGCATAGAGCGTATCGAAGGCGAGCGAGCTCTTGCCGGACCCCGAGACGCCGGTGAAGACCACCAGGCGCTTCTTCGGGATCTCCAGGGTGATGCCCTTGAGGTTGTGCTCGCGGGCACCCTTGACGAGAATGTGTTCGGGCTCCATCGGGACCGCGCAGGATAAGCGGAGACCCTGACGTTCTCAACGGCCCAGATCGCGCCCAGGCTGTCGTGACGCGTTGCGGCTCACGGTGCCGTGGCCACGCTAGCGCGTGCCCGGTCCCCTGGAAGGGAGGGGTGCATGCGACCGATCGCCGTCCTGCTCGCGAGCCTGTGTGCCGGCTGTTGGCTGCGCGCGGCGGTTCCCATCGCAAGCGCGACCGACTGCGAGCGGTCATGCAGGGCCGTCTCCGATCACTGCTCCGACGACTCCGCCAAGGAACGCCAGCCGGAGCCGACCACCTGCAACGAGGACCTGCACACCTGCGTCGACCGTTGCGACGATCAGGTCTCCGGCGATCCCGCCGCGCGCGCCTCCGCGGACCAGGCCGAGAGGCAGATCTCGATCATCGATCGCATCGTCAGCGGCATCATTCCCATCGCGTCCTGGGGTGGGCGGTAGGGATCACTGCCGGCTCCGTTTGCGCCGGCGCAGCTCGCGCGCCGCGATGAAGCCGAGCAGGGCCAGCGCCGACCAGCCAGGCCAGTCTCCCACCACCTCGTACGGCGTGGTCCCTTCGAGCATCGGCACGTCGCGCACCGCGACTCCCCGCACGTCGGCCGGGATGCGCGACACCACACGCCCCGCCGCATCGACGAAGGCGCTGATGCCGGTGGAGGTCGCCCGGATCAGCCAGCGCCGGTGCTCGATCGTGCGCACCGCCGCCAACATCAGATGTTGCTCCTGCTCGTGCCCGGCGCCGTACCAGGAGTCGTTGGTGAGGTTCACCAGCGCGTTCGCGCGCCCCTCGCCGTGATCCTGCATGGTCTTGCGCACGATCCAGGGCAGGATGTCCTCGTAGCAGATGAAGGTGGCGAATCGGTGGCCGGCCGCGCGCAGCGGCCTGGTGGTGGTGCCCGGGGTGAGATGGGTGGCGAGCGGCGACCACTCGTAGAGGAATGGGAACCAGTCGCCGAAGGGGATGTACTCGCCGAAGGCGAGGAGCTGGATCTTGTCGTAGTGGTCGCCGATCTTCCCCTCCGGCGTGATCACGATCGCGCTGTTCCAGGCCTCCTTGCCGCGGACGCGTTCCACACCCGCGATGACGGTGACGGGGATGCCGCCCTGGATGGCCCGACCGTCGTCGCCGTCGCGCACCCCCCGCAGGTTGTAGCCGACCTCCGGCCAGATCACGATCTCGGCGCCGCGCGCGTGCAGCTCGGCCGTGTCGGCCCAGAGCGCTTGCACGGAGGCGTACGGGTTCCGGTGGAGGGCGATCTCGCCCACGTCGGGCTGCGCGATTCCGATCCGCCGCGTCGGAGCGCCCTGCTCGCGCGCGTCGATGCGCGACATCCGCCACAGACCGTACGTAAGCGAAGCGGCCAGGGCGAGGCCGGCGCCGATCACCGGCCACGGACGCCGGGTCAGGAACAAGTCGGCGAGGGCGCCGTTCGCCGTGGCTTGCAGGGCGGACAGCAGCAGCACGCCACCCAGGTCCGCCACCTGCACCAGCGGCACCAGCGGCATCAGGGCGACTCCCGTGTAGCTCTGGAAGAGCAGCGGATAGACGAACTCCGTGCCGACCAGGCACAGCGGCAGCAGGATCGCCAGCGGCCACCCGGTCGCCGTCCAGGTGCGCCGCAGGGCCCAGGCGAACACGCCGAAGAGCAGGCCCTGCGCGAAGCACAGCGCCACGTACCCGGCGAAGGCGAGCGGCAGCGGCGCGAAGGCGAACACCCGCAGCAAGTGGATCACCCAGGTGTACCCGCCCAGGTGCGCGACGAAGCCGAACCAGGCGCCCCGGCGCAACGCCTCGCGCGGGGTGGCGTCGCGCAGCGAGAAGAGCAGCGGCGCGAAGCAGACGAGGGCCAGCGGCCAGACGCCGAAGCCAATCCAGGAGACGAAGTAGAGCACGCCCGACAAGGTGGGCAGCGCGAGGGAACGCAGGCGGCGCATGCGGAAGCCGCTGGAAATACCACAGCCGTGCTAGAGACGGGACGTGGCCGTGCTGCTCAACCAGGCGTCCAACCTGCGCTTCCGCCTCGAGCTGTCGGCGCGCTCCTCCGACGGCGTGCGCAGCCCGGCCGCCCTCCAGGCGGAGGCGGCCATGGAGCGCTACCGCCACCGGCCCACCACGGGCGAGCACGGATTCGTTCCGCTGCTGCGGCTCCCCGACGTAAAGGTGCTCGACCTCGATCTGATCCGGTTCCTCGAGGAGCTCGAGGCGGTCCTCGAGGCGGGACAGCCGGGCGGGGCGGCGCTGGAACCGAGCGCCGATGCCGCGCTGGCCTTGCGCGTGACGGGCGGACCCGACGCGTACCAGGTCGAGGCGGGGCTCGACTTGCGGACCCTGCTGGAGGCGGTGGGCGGGCAATCCGGCGAGCCAGGATCGGACGTCGCGCTGTTCCGCTTCTTCGCCAACTCGCGCGCGGTCGTCGCCTTTTCCGCAGCGCTGCTGGAGGAATTCGCGCGCTTTCCCACCGATCCTTCGCGGGTGTCGCCCGGGGAGCCTGGTTGATTCGGACGGCCTGTCCACCGGCGCCGCGCCTCAAAAAAATCTGCCGGTACCGCCGCCTTCAGGGGGTCGCGGCCGTCGGCGGCGACTCATGGGCCAGGTGCTGGATGATCCGCACCACGCGCTCGCGCTCGGCCCCGTCGTCGGTCAGGTGCAGGGACTTGCGGTACCACTCGACCGCCGTCTTGCGGTGGCCGCGGCGCGCCTCGGCCGAGCCCATCAGGCGCATGGCGTGGGAGAGGTCGCGGCGAGGCAACCCGGTCTGCGCCAGCACGGGGAGGAGCGTCTTCTCCGCCCCGCGCGCATCGCCCGCGGTGACCTGCAGCTGCGCGCGGAGGAGGGCAGCCCGCGCCGGCGTGGCGGCCTGCTCGAGCTCCAGCGCCTCCGCGGCGGGCCGCACGGCGGCGGGCGCCGCGACGAGGTCCGGCCCCGCCTGCGCCGCGGCGAGCGAAGGGACCCCGGGACGAGGGGCATGATGCCGGAGCGCAACAGTCCCACCCACCAGCGCGATTGCGCCGATCGCCGCCGCGGCGAGGAGCACTCGCATCCGCCGGCCCGAGCGGCGCCGGGCGTCGTCTCCCGCGGCGAGGGAGGCGCGCTCCGTCGCGGCGCCATTCTGCGCGGCGGGCAGGGCGAGGACGGGGATCGGGTCGGGAACGGGTGCGGGCGGCTCGGCCCCGGCGCCCGCGCGGTCGGCCACCGGGACCAGCGCGCGTAGCGCCTCGGCCATCTCCTCGCCGCTGCCAAACCGCTGGTCGGGGTCTTTGGAAAGCGCCCGCGCCAGGGCGGCCTCGAGCTGCGGGTGCGCCTTGCGGCCGACGTCGCGCAGCGAGAGCGGGGACTGCTCCAGGTGCGCGGCGATCATCTCCTCGGCGGTAGACCCGAGCACCGGCAGGCGGCCCGAGATGCACTGGAAGAGCAGCGCGCCGAGCGAATAGAGGTCGGAGCGCGGGCCGGGAGCTCCACTCACCTCCTCCGGAGAGATGTACGCGGCCGTCGAGAGCGGCACCGGGCCTTCGTCGCGGACGTCCGCGCGCGCGAGCAAGTGCGCCGTCGCGGCGTCGAGCAGCACCGCGCGCTCGGCCCCGTCCGCGTCGCGGATCAAGCCTACGTTGGAAGGCTTCAGGTCGAGGTGCAGCACCCCCGCGGCGTGCAGCGCGCCGAATGCCTCGGCGAGCTGCGCGCCCAGCTCCAGCGCGCGCGAGGCGACGATGCGGCCGCGCGAGCGCAGCTCGTCGGCCAGGGTGGAGTCTCCGCCGCTCCGGTAGACGAGGAACAGCGCGCTCGCGAGCTGGACGCCGCCGGTGAGGAGCGGCGCCACCGACGCGTGCTCCATCGCCGAGAGCGGAGCGACCCGCTGGACCTCGCCGAGGAACCGCTGCACGGTGGCGGGGTCGGGCGCGTACGCGTGCAGCAGCTTGACGACCACCGACGAGCCGTCCGGTCCCTCGGCCAGCCACGACGTGGAGAAGCGTCCCGCGCCGAGCTGGTGGATGAGCTTGCAGCCGGCGACGTCGCTCTCCCGAAGATGCGAGCGCGGCTCGGGCGGCACCAGGCCCTGGCACGGATCGCAGAGGGACTGGTCCCCGAGCGACGGCGTGAACGGTCCGCCGCAGTGCGCGCACTTCGCCGGCGTGGGTGCGCCGCGCGCCTCGGCGGGGAAGGGCTGCATGGAGCAGACTTTAGCGCAGCCCCGCTGGTGGCGACGCAGGTATGTACGGGACCCGACTGGCAGGGGCGTAGCGCAGGCTTTGGCACCCGTGTGACGGCGATCACATCCGCGGAGAAGGTGGTGTACCTTCGGCCGCGTGCCGGGCGAGAAGCTTCCCGAGGAATTCGCCGCGAGCGGGCCCAAGCTATCGCGCTTCCCGATCCAGCCCGCGCCTCCGGTGCGTCCGCGCCTGTTCGCGGACGAGGCCCGGTTCGCGGGGCGCCTGGCCTTGCTCGCCGGAGGAGCGGAGCTGGCGGCGTGGATCTGGTTCGCGCGCCTTCTCGCCCACCGGGGGCCGGCCTGGGCGGCCCTGGCCTTCGCCGCCTGCCGGATCTCGCGCCCGTTCTGGGGGTGGCTGGGAACGCGGGTGCGCCGCGGGGCGGTCGCCTTCGCGCTGCTGGCCGTCGCGCTCCTCGTGCAGGGGTTCGCCGCGGTGAGCTTCGCGGACGGGCTGGGCGCGGTGGCCGCCGCCCTCCCCGCCGTCGCTGACCTGTGCGCGGCAGCCATCGCCGACGCCGTCACCGTGGAGCGCCGGGCGGCCGCGTACTCCTGGCTCGACATTGCACAGGGCCTCGGCTGCGCGGTGGGGCTTGCCGTCGGCGTGGCGGAGCCGCGGCTGGCGCCCCTCCTGGCCACCGCGGCCCTGCTGGTGGGCAGCGTCGGCGTCGCGGACCTGCGCGACCGCGGCACACCCCGGTCCACCTGGCCGGTCGCCGTGCGACTCCAGGTCTTGCGCGCTCCCCTGGCTGGACAGCTCGCGCTGCTCGCGGCCGTGGGCGGTGGGTGCGCGGCGGCGGCGGCGGTACGGTCGTCGTGGGGATGGTGGTCGCTCCTGCCGCCGTCGTTGGGGATGGCGGCGGCCGCGCGCAGCGAGGCGGCGGCGCGGAATGCCCTGATCGTCCCGCGCGCGCTGGCCGTGCTGGGCGCGCTGGCGCTCGCGCTCCGGCAGGTCGCGCCACCAGCGGCGGTGGCGGTGGGACTGTTCGCGCTGGGAGGCTTGTGCGCGGCGCTCCCGGGGGCCGCGGCGCGCGGGGCGGGCGAGATGGAGCGCCCGGTCGCCTCCAGCCTGGCATGGACCGCGCTCGCGCTCGGCGCCGGCGTGGGCCTCGCCTGCTCCGCGCTGGCGTGATACCCTGCGTTGGAATGAATGAGCATTCATTCAGCCGCGAGGAACGCATGATCGCGCCGCCGTTCACGCCCGAGCACGAGCTCTTCCGCAAGACGTTGCGCGACTACGTCGTGCGCGAGCTGGCCCCTCACGCGCTGGAATGGGACGAGGCGGGGATCTTCCCGCGCGAGATCTTCCGCGACCTCGCCGAGCTGGGCGCCCTGGGCGTCAACTATCCGGAAGAAGTGGGCGGCTCGGGAGGCGACTTCTGGCACGCGGTGGTGCTCGCCGAGGAGCTGGTGCACAGCCGGAACTCGGGTGTGAACATGGGCGTTTTGGTGCAGTCGCAGATCGCCACTCCCATCATCCAGGAGATCGGCACTGCCGAACAGAAGAAGGAGTTCCTCGCCCCGGCGCTCGCCGGCGAGAAGATCGCCGCCCTGGGCATCTCCGAGCCGGACGCCGGGAGCGACGTCGCCCACCTGCGCACGACCGCGCGGCGCTCCGGCGACGACTACGTGATCGACGGCGCCAAGATGTGGATCACCAACGGGACGCGCGCCGACTTCATCACGCTCGCGGTGCGCACCGGCGGCCCCGGGTACGGCGGCATCTCGCTCGTGACCTTCCCCACCGACGTGAAGGGATTCTCCGTCTCCAAGAAGCTGGAGAAGGTCGGCAATCTCTCGAGCGACACCGCGCTGCTCTTCTTCGAGGACTGCCGGATCCCGGTCCGCTACCTGCTCGGCGAGGAGAACCAGGGCTTCTACCACGTGATGACGAACTTCCAGGGCGAGCGGCTGGTGGCGGCCATCGGCGCCGTCTCCGGCATGGATCAGATGGTCGCCGAGGCGCTCCGCTACGGCAACGAGCGCCAGGCGTTCGACAAGCCGCTCATCAAGTTCCAGGTGTGGAGGCACCGCTTCGCCGATCACCTCACCTCGATCGAGGCGGCGCGCTGGCTTACCTACCGGGCCTGCGACCTGTTCGCTCGCAAGGAGCCGGCGGTGAAGGAGATCAGCATGGCGAAGCTGTTCGCCGGGGATCTCATCCAGCGGGTCGTGTACGACTGCATGCAGTTCCACGGCGGCATGGGTTACGTGGTCGAGACGCCGGTGGCGCGCGCGTTCCGCGACGCGCGCCTGCTCAGCATCGGCGGCGGCACCAGCGAGGTCATGAAGGAGATCATCGCCAAGCTGGTGCCGGGGTTCTGAAGTCCAGGCCGGGTCGAGGTAGAAAGACGCCGTGGCCGAGCTGCCCGCAGAGGGGCGCGAGCGTTCCGCCGGCGCGCCGCCGTTCGAAGCGCTCGCGCCGTTCGAGCGGCTCGCCTTCCGCGTGATGCGCTGGGCGAACGTCGGCGGCGGGGCCCGGCTCGGCGCGCTGTGGCAGCGGTGGATCCTCGAGCCGATCTTCGGGCTGCTCATCCTCCGGCGCCTGGTAGTCCGCGGCCTGGACCGCTTGGAGTCGATTCCCGAGGACGCCTCGATCCTGCTGGTCGCGAACCACCGCACCTTCTTCGACCTCTTCGTGCTGGGCTGGATCCTGGTGCGCCGGTGGAAGGGGCGCTGGCGCACCTCCTTCCCCGTCCGAGCGAACTTCTTCTACGAGAACCCGCTCGGCCTGCTCATCTGCTTGTTGCTCTCGGGCGGGTCGATGTTCCCGCCCTTCTTCCGCAAGCCGCGCTCGAAGGCCTTCAACCGCTACAGCCTCTCGCTGGTGCAGGGAAAGCTGCGGCGGACGCGCAACCTGGTGGGCTTCCACCCGGAGGGCACGCGCAACAAGGGAGACGATCCCTACCAGCTGCTGCCCGCTCAGCCCGGCGCCGGCGAAGTAGCGCTCAAGTCGCGCCCGCTGGTAGTGGTGCCCGCCTTCGTCACCGGGCTCTCGAACAAGCTGGGGCACGAGATCGCCGCCAACCTGCGCGCCCGGGATCCGATCGTCGCCTTGTTCGGCGAGCCGATCGATCTCTCGGCGTTCCCCGCGGAAACCCGGCTCGCCCACCACAAGAAGTGCGCCGACCTGTTCTGCGCGCGCATCTCCGCCCTGATGGCCGAGGAGAGGCGCATCCGCGCCGAAGCTAGCGTTGCTTCTCCGGCGCGGGGCCGGCTCGGACGCTGACCAGGCGAGGGCGGAGCAGCGCCGCGATGGTGCGCTCCAGCTCCTCGGGCTCGAAAGGCTTGCCGACGTAACCCTGCGCGCCCATCAGCTCCGCCTCCCACTCGAATCCGAAGCCGGAGATGATCACCACCGGGACGTCCTTCGTCTCCGGCGCCGCGCGCAGCTTCTGCAGCAGCTCGCGGCCGTTCATCACGGGCATCTGCAGATCGAGGAGCACCAG
>Ga0066709_100003741_pt1 | contig 11839 bp, 8 predicted proteins | sample GraSoiAngelo_158_FD_79665 | JGI IMG/M metagenome (GOLD analysis project Ga0066709, IMG submission 79665) | Grasslands soil microbial communities from the Angelo Coastal Reserve, California, USA - 14_1009_16_30cm | ecosystem: Environmental > Terrestrial > Soil > Grasslands | place: USA... | reverse complement strand
GGAATGCCACCGAAGACCTTCCGCTGGACGCCCTCGTTAAGAAAACCGGAGTGCCCCGCCTCTATCTGCTTCCGAGCGGGCCGTGCACGGATAGTATTTTCAGCCTTCTCTATTCCGAGCGTATGGCCAGGCTGATGCAAAGGTTCCGGCAGGAGTTCGACTATGTGATTGTCGACGCACCACCCTGTCTGGAGTTCGCCGACGCACGAATCCTGGCGCGCTACGCGGAAGGCGTTCTGCTGGTGCTGCGAGCCAACTATGGCGACAAGAAGACGGCGCTGGCCGCGGCCAACCGTCTCTTCCTGGACGGTGTCCCTGTACTCGGAACTATTCTGAACCATTGGAATCCGGTTGTCTGGGGCGACGCTTACGGTTATCCTTCGTACCGCGGAGTCTACGATCAGACGGCGTTATGAGCGGTTGCTTGCGGGCCGGCGGCGAAGTGAACGAGCGAGGAACAGGCTGGGACCTAAAGCGCAACCGCATGCCAGTTATTGAACAGGTTTCGGAACGTTACGTCGCTCCTCTGGAGGGAGGAATGTCGTGGCGGTCCAACTTCGCGTGGGCGCTCAGCGGAAATGTTGTGTATGCCGCCTGCCAATGGGGCATGGTGATCGCGCTTGCGAAGCTAGGCAATTCCTTCATGGTCGGGCAGTTCTCACTGGGACTAGCCATTACCACGCCGGTTCTCATGTTCACTAACCTGCAGCTTCGCGCCGTGCAGGCCACCGATGCGAAGCGGCGGCACTCGTTCGGCGAGTACTTGGGGCTGCGCGTAATCACGACACTGGTTGCAATTGCGTTGATCGCGGCCATCGCTGGGCTGGGCGGATATGAACGCGAGACAGCCCTGGTGATCCTGGCAGTTGGTTTGATGAAATCGATTGAATCGCTCAGCGACGTTTTCTACGGCCTGTTCCAACTGAACGATCACCTGGAGCAAACGGGCAGGTCGATGATGATCCGCGGGTTCTTCTCCGTAATTGGTTTGAGCGCGGGACTCTATCTGACGAAGAGTCTGGTTTGGGGGATCGCCCTATTGGCGGGGGTTTGGCTCGGCGTCCTGATTGGCTTTGATGCCCGCCGTGGCCTGCGCTTCGCAGCGGCGACGAGAGGCCGGACCGCCATTGCTGGCAATAAGCGCTGGCATCGGGTTTGGCCGATGTTCTGTCTCGACCGCCAGGGGAAGTTGGTGCGTCTTGCCTTGCCGCTTGGAATCGTGATGACGCTGGTAGCGCTCAACTTTAACATGCCGCGTTGTTTTCTTCATGCCCGTTTTGCGGGGCACCAACTCGGTATCTCCTCGGCCATGGCTTATACCACCGTTGTGGTCGCCACCTTTGCCGACGCGCTTGGCCACGCCACCCTTCCACGAATGTCCAGGCTCTATGCCAGCGGAAACCTTGCCGCATTTCGCTCGTCTCTCTTGCGGCTCGTGGCTTTTGGCGCTGCCTTCGGCCTGGCAGGCTTCGCCGCGGCAAATTTTCTGAGTGCACCGCTGCTGACGATCCTCTTCAGCGCGGAGTATGCCACTCATGCCGAGGTGTTCGCCTGGCTGGTCGCGGCGGCCGGTATCTCCTGCATTGCATCCCTGCTTAACTACGGCATCACCTCAGCGCAATGCTTTCGCATCCAGGTGCCCATGTTTTTGCTCGTGGTGGGAAGCAACGCGCTCGCGTGCGCCTGGTTAGTGCCTTCCTTCGGGCTGAGGGGCGCCGCCATGGCAATGGTCATCGCGTATCTGGTGCATCTGGCTGCCACCTCGGGCATTCTTGTTTACCTGCTCTCCTCGCACCGGAAGAATGACGTTCGGCTGCAAGCCGCGGAGATTTACTGCGACAACTGGGAGGCGAGCTTATGACAGCCGCCGGCCGCGATGCCAGCACCCTATCTTCGCCTGTTGCGACCTCCGAGCGATGGCCGGACGTTCTAGGCTTCCTGGTTGCTGGGTATGCCGCTCTGCTTCCTTACCAGGTGTCGGTCACCCACGACCTGAACTTCGCACTGGCGGACTGCTGTCTGATTCTGATCCCGCTGCTGGCTCCCGGCCAGCTAAAGTGCCGCAGTCACGCATGGGGGATCTGGCACATGGCGCTGGTTCTGGTCTTCGCCGCCGGTACGCTGATCAGCGCGCTGAACACCGGAACGCTCAGCCGCTACGCGCTATTGAATAAAGACGCAGGCCTGATATTGCTGCTGTTGAGCTATGCCGCGATTACCTCCGCCGTCTCGGAATGGGACGACGTGCGGCGGATACTTCGTGTGTTCACGGTCGGCGTTGTGGCCCAGAATGTCGTAGCCGTGGGAGCGTTTCTGGCTGCATATTTCTTTGGAATTGAAACTCCGCTCACGAGCTATGGCGGCGTGCGGCTTTCCGGAATGATGCTCGATGCCAATGCCTATGGCGGCCTTCTCGTTCTAGCCCTGGTGATTTGTGAGGGCGCGTCCTGGGGACCGGAGCCGATGTTCAGCCGGCTTTCCCTCTTGTTTTGCAGGATCAGCCTCGGGATGGGGATTCTATTTACTTTTTCGCGCTCCACGTGGGTGAGTTTGGCACTCGCATTCCTGGTCCTTTGCGTCGTCCGGCGCGGAATGGCGATCCGGTTCGCTCTTGCGGGCGTAATTGGCGTTTCATTTTTGTTGCTGTTCATGGGACAGCGCTTCCTGGACTTTTTCGAGTGTATGGCAGCCCGCCCCGAACAAGGCGACAGCCGGTTCGTACTCATGCGGGATGCCCTGGCTCAGTTCGCTCGCCATCCGATTTTGGGAGATGGACTGGGAAGCTTCTTTTATGCGGAAGGCGTTGTCGTCCATAACACTGCTCTTTGGTTTCTGGCAGACTTCGGAATCCTGGGGTTGATCGTACTGATCGGCTACCTGGGATCCTTCTTTACCATGGGCTGGTTTGCCTATCGATATGCCCCCCCTCGGGAGAAGCCGCTTATGCTGGCCCTACTGCTGGCGCACACGGCAATGCTGGGCCTCGCCATGGGCATCGAAGCTTTCTATCAAAGGCATTGGTGGCTGGTCGTGGCACTGATCGGCGCTGGCTACTCCCTGGCGCGCCAGCAAGTAGGCTCCCGACGAACCAGCAGGCTGAATTTCCCCGGTGACCACCAATGAAAGAAATGAACCAGGTCCGGTTACTCCACATTGTTGGTGATTCGAGTTTCGGCGGAGCGGCCAAGATCATCCTGCAGCTGGCCGGGACGATGCGGTCTGAGGGTTGGCGCGTCGACCTGCTGACTACTAACGCCGTTTTTCGACAGGCGGCGGAGGAGCACGTTATTGGAACGGTCGATCTTGACGTGATCCGGCGTGAAATCCGTCCACTCTGGGATCTGTTAGGTCTTTTCCGCTTGTACCGTTTTCTGCGGCGCGAACGCTATACGGTGGTCCACACGCACACATCGAAGGCTGGATTTGTGGGACGCCTGGCGGCTTGGCTTGCGCGGGTGCCCGTCATTCTGCACACCACGCACGGATTCGCGTTCCACGAGCGCAGCTCTCGCGCCAAGTGCGTATTTTATTCCACTCTGGAGCGCATGGCCGCGCACTGGTGCGACCGGATCGTCTCTGTGAGCGAGTTTCACAGGCGATGGGCCCTGGAGCTGGGGATATGCGACGGCGACAAGATTGTGGCCATCCCGAACGGAATCGCTCTTGGAGAGCCGCAGTCACGGATACCAGCCTCCGAGCTCCGTCGTGGCTGGGGCGCGCGAGAAGATGACCTGATTATTCTGAGTACGGGTCGGTTGGCGCTGGAGAAAGGCCTTGAAGATCTCCTCAAGGCTGCCTCCCTTCTCCGGCGCATGGGGCAACGCTTTCGAGTTGTGCTCGCCGGCGACGGGCCGCTGCGCGCGCAACTCGAACGCCTTGCCGGAGATCTGGCGCTTTCGGGCCATGTGACTTTTCTCGGATATCGCGAAGATATACCGGACCTGCTGGCCGCGTGCGACCTGGTGGTCTTGCCCAGTCTGCGGGAAGGCCTTTCCATTGCTTTGCTCGAAGCCATGGCGGCAGGCAAGGCAATTGTTGCGACCAGTATTGGCAGCAACGTAACCGTGGCGTCGCAGGCCGAGATGGCGCTGCTCGTGCCGCCGTGCGATCCTCGAGCGCTTTCAGAGGCCATTTTGCGGTGCGCGCAGGATCCCGCGCTCAGGACAAGACTGGGGAACAACGCACGGCGCGTCTTCGAGAGCCGTTACACAGAAGAAAGAATGCTCAAGGCTTACCGGCAGGTGTACCTCGGTCTCCTGAGGACGAAACGCCCGCGGCTAACGAAAAGCTCCGTTATACCGCAGATCCGGGCGATCCAGCGCGTGCGCCGGGCTCAAGAAATTGACCTTCCTGGCATTGTGACGATCCATCAAGAAGCCTTCAGCCATTTCTTTCTGACTCAACTCGGGCGCGTATTTTTGTACCGGTATTACAGGCTGGTGCTCCGCTATCGGGCGGGTATTCTCCTGGTCAGCGAGGGGAGTGGCGGTCTGGACGGATTCGCGTGCGGGTTTGCCGATCCCGAGGAGTTCTACGCGCTGATGCGCCGTCGCAGACGGTCGTTCGCGCTGCCGGTACTGTACGCGGTTTTTCGTCGCCCGTCGCTCGCCTCCCGAATCATCTCCGGCACGCGACGCGTCGGGCAACAGGCATCGCAACGGACCGTCCAAGCCTGCGAGCTTGCGTCCATCGCCGTCAGCTCCGGCGCCGGCGGCCGCGGGGTGGGCAAGGCTCTGGTAAGAGCCTTTCTCGATGAGGCATGGTCATCGGGCGCTCAGCACGTCAGTCTGGACACGGATGCGGACGCCAACGAAACGGCTAATACGCTCTATCAGCGGTCTGGGTTTCAGTTCTGCCGGCGATACGAGAAGTGCAAAGGTCGTTGGATGAATGAATACATCATCCATCGCGAAGACGAAGAGTTCAGGGACGCTTTTCATGAGAAGACTGCGAACCAGTATTGAAAGACTCGTCGAGGCAGGATGCGCCGCCAGCGGGCTGCTGCTGCTGACGCCGGTCTTGGCTGCGTTAGCGCTCTGGATCCTGTGGGATGACGGTCCGCCCTTGTTCTTCAGTCAGAAAAGGGTCGGTCGAAGGGGCAAGCTGTTCAGTATCTGGAAATTTCGGACCATGCGCGCTGGCGCGCCGGGTCGTGGCATTACAGCCTCGGGAGACCGCCGCGTCACGCGCGTCGGGGCCTGGTTGCGGAAATTCAAGCTCGATGAACTGCCCCAGCTTTACAACGTACTGAAGGGCGACATGAGCCTGATCGGTCCACGCCCCGAGGTACCGGAGTATGTGCAGCTCGAGAGTCCACTGTGGCAAGCGGTATTGCAGGTCCGGCCGGGAATTACGGATCTGGCGACATTATTGCACCGCGATGAAGAGGAGGTCCTCGGGGCGTCCGCGGATCCAAACGCTTTTTACCGCGAGAGCGTCCTGCCGGCCAAGCTTCGCCTGAATTTGGCATACCTTCGCGCGCGATCCTTCTGGCGGGATGTGAACTTGATCTTTTTGACCCTTCGTTACAGCTTCTTCCCGGGAAAATTTGACCGGAACCACGTAAAAAAAATCCTTGGCATGGGAGCCACAATTCATGACGCAGCAGAGTACCTTCATCCCCTTTCACAAGCCGTCGATAGGCAAAGAGGAGATCAAGGAAGTTGAGGCCACGCTTAAGTCCGGATGGTTGACCACCGGTCCGCGCGCCGCCCGCTTCGAGCGCGAATTCAAAGAGTACGTCGGCGCACCTCATGCGCTGGCCGTGAATTCCGCGACTGCTGGTCTGCATCTGGCGCTCGCCGGCCTCAAAATCGGTCCGGGTGACGAGGTTATCACCACGCCGCTGACGTTCTGCGCCACGGTACAGGCCATCCTGCACGTGGGCCCCACGCCGGTACTGGCCGACATCGGGGACGATGGCAACATCGATCCCGAAGAGATTGAACGGCGTATTACTGACCGGACCCGGGCCATCATCCCGGTGCACCTTGCCGGACTGCCGTGCGACATGAAGGCCATCTGGGCGCTCGCCCGGCAGGAAGGCCTGAGCGTCATCGAAGACGCCGCGCACGCCGCCGGATCGTATTATATGGACCGTCCGATAGGTGGCGGACCTAGTCCTACGAACAAAGACGCCAGCGATGCCGTTGCCTTCAGCTTCTACGCCACCAAGAATCTGACCACCGGAGAGGGCGGCATGATCACCACGCACCGGGCCGGACTGGCGAAGACTTTGCGAACGCTGTCGCTGCACGGCACCAGTCACGACGCTTGGGACCGCTACACCGAACACGGAAAGTGGTACTACGAAGTGGTGGACCACGGGTTCAAGTACAACCTGAGCGACATTCAGGCCGCAATCGGCATCCACCAGCTCCACAAACTGGAAAAATTCATAGAAATCCGAGCGCATTACGCCGAAATGTACAATCGTGCCTTTGCGGACATGGATGAAGTGGAACTTCCTCCGGATAACCCCAAATGCCGTCATGCGTGGCATCTCTATATCCTCCGGCTCAACCTGGATACGCTCAGCGTTGACCGGAACGAGTTCATCGAAGAGTTAAGAAAAAGACAAATCGGCACCAGCGTGCACTTTATTCCCATTCAATTGCACCCTTACTTTGCACGTCTGCCGCTAGCGCGACGGCCCTGCGCGCGGGCTCTGGAGTTGTATCCGAGGATCGTCTCTCTACCGCTCTATCCTGCGATGACAGAGGAGCAAGTTGACTATGTCGCCCGAATGGTCCAAGAAGTGCTCGTACAAGCAAGGCGGGAGAAATATATAGCCGCCGGTTCCTCGATGCCGTCGTATCAATAGCAGTCGCGGTCGCAAGGCATCAAGAACTGGAGGAACGCGAAGGGGAAATCTTTTCGTGCCCGTTTATCGCTTATGAAAAACCGTCTTGGCTTTTGGCTCGATCATGCCGCTCACTTTGCCGCTGTCATTTTGTCGATGACGGCTGCCTTCTTGTTGCGCTTCGACTTTTCGATGCCGCAGGGCACAGCCTCAGTCCTCGGTGAGGCTATCTGGATTGCGCTACTAGTAAAATTGCCTGTGTTTGACGTGGCTGGATTTCACCGTGGGCTGCGCCAATTTGCGAGCATCCCGGACTTGTATCGAGTCCTCGTAGGGAATCTGGCCGCCTCCACGCTCTTTGTGATTGCATCGTTCACCTGGATTGGGCCGGCGATGCCAAGGTCGGTCTGGGTGATCGATGGCCTGCTTTGCTTCGTCGTTACTGCGCTCGTCCAGTTCTCAGTCCGGATCCGCAACGAAGCAATTCCGCGGGAACGCTCGGGTCAAAAGCGCAAGGGAGTTCTGATTTACGGCGCGGGGGCCGCAGGCACCGAGCTGTTGCGCGAAATCCGTTCCACCCGGTCCACTGGATACGAAGCCAAGGGTTTTCTGGACGACGATCCAACCAAGCGGGGCGCCCAGATCATGGGCGTTCCGGTGCTGGGAACCGGTCGCGAGGCCCTATCGGTCGTAGATCGCCTGAACCGGCGCAGGCCTGAAGTCGAGGAGATCATCATCGCCATGCCTTCGGCGGACGCGCCACAAATGCGGGAAGTATTGGCTAACTGCCGCGCCGCGAAGATACCCTGTAAGACGATTCCCGGCCTCGCGGAGCTGCTCAATGGAAAGGTACTCGCGGCGCAGGTACGCAATCTCTCGGTCAACGATCTGCTCGGCCGGCAGCCGGTCAAGCTGGATGAAGCGCCCATACGATCGAGCATTGCCGGCCGTTCCGTCCTGATCACTGGCGCAGCGGGTTCGATCGGCTCAGAACTCTGCCGCCAGGTGGCGCGCTTCGCGCCAGCACGGTTGATCGCGTTCGATCAGGCGGAAAGCGGGCTTTTCAAGATTGACTGCGAACTGCGACAACTGTTTCCCGATCTGGAGTTGGTGGCCGCACTGGGCGACGTCCGTGATCCCCATCGCGTCGCCGAAGTACTCGAGCGCTACTCCGTGGATTCGATCTTCCACGCCGCGGCTTACAAGCACGTGCCGCTGATGGAATCCCACGTCCTTGAAGCCGCGCGTGACAACATACTCGGTACCTGGAATCTGGTGTGCGAAGCCCGACTGCACGGCGTGCGCAGTTTTCTGATGATCTCCTCCGACAAGGCTGTTAACCCGACGAACGTGATGGGAGCCACCAAGCGCGTCTGTGAACGGATTGTTTCCGCGCGGCCCGCCGGCAGCGGCCGGGACATGAAGTGCGTGTCCGTGCGCTTCGGCAACGTTCTCGGGAGCAACGGTAGCGTCGTGCCCATCTTCCAGGCGCAGATCGAGGCCGGCGGTCCGGTTAAGGTGACTCACCCTGAGATGCGGCGCTACTTCATGACCACAGCCGAGGCCGTTGCGCTGGTGCTCCAGGCCTCTACCATGGGCAAAGGATCAGACATCTTCGTGCTGGACATGGGTGAGCCGGTCCGCATCGCTGACCTGGCCGCGAATATGATCCGCCTCGCCGGCAGTGTGCCTGGCGAAGATATCGAGATTCAGTTTACCGGCGTGAGGCCTGGTGAAAAGCTCTTTGAAGAGATAAACGGCCAGGGCGAAAACATGCTGCCGACGTATCACGAAAAAATTCAGATCTTTCAAGAACCGCCCCTGAGCTGGGAGACCATCACGTCGTGGGTGAACGGTCTGGAGGCGCTGCTGGCGGCTCGGCAGGAGCAGGAAATCGTCGAGCACATCCTGGAACTGGTTCCCGAGTATCGCCCCAGCGCCAAATGGGAGAGCGCGCGGTGGAAGGAATTGGTGTCGGCAGGCGCTGAGTATTCGAGTCCCCGATCCTTGTCAGCTCAAGGTGCGTGGATGCAGTAGTCCGACGGACTTAACATGCCAGACTTTGACCCCAACGCGGGCGCTGAATTCGAACGAGCAGTCGTGGTTATTTCCCTCGATGCCGAGCAGATCTGGGGTTACCTGGATGTACTGGACGAGTGGCGCTTCTGCCGGCGATATCCCAACGTCACCGCCGCCTACGACCGCTTGCTCGATCGCTTTTGCGACGCCGGTGTCAGCGCCACCTGGGCGGTGGTTGGCGGTCTCTCGCTCGATGGAATGGATGGGCCGCAGGATGCGCGTTTGCAAGGTCTCCCCCACAAATGGATCGCTGCGATAAGGGCCGGTACGGAAGCCTGCGCGCCCGTGTGGTACCGCCGGTCGTTTGCCCAGCGGTTACGAGCGGCTCATCCGAAGCAGGAAATCGCGCTGCACGGTGGATTGACCCATCTGATCTGGACCGATCCGCAAGCCACACCAGGCGTAGTCGAGTGCGAAATCGCGGGCGGCGTCGCGGCGCTCAAAGAGGTTTCGGTCCGGCCGCGTTCGTTTATTTTTCCGCGTCAGCGCATCGCCCACCTAGAACTGCTTCCGGCCTACGGGATCTCCAGTTATCGAGGATGCTCCCCCGGGTTGTCCGACAGGCTCCAAAGCAAGATTCCTCGGGCGATTGTCCGCGCCGTTGAGGAGTTGGGCCGGTGGGTTCCTTCGGTGGTGTGGCCGGTGGAAGATTTTCCAGGATTGTGGAACATTCCGGCTTCACTTTCGCTTTACCCTATCCCACCGTCGCGTACGCGGGTGGTGCCCATTCGGACCCGAATCGAGCGCGTCGCGCGCGGTTTGGATGCGGCGATCCGCTCACGCGGCATCTTCCACTACTGGTTCCACCCCGATAATCTCGCGGAGTCGCCGGGTGGATTCCCCATGCTGGACGAGATGCTAGAAAAGATCTTGCGGGCAAGGGACGCTGGTGATATCGAGGTGCTCACGATGGCGCAGGTGGTCGACCGCATGGAGAGCATACGCTCCGGGCAGACAGCGTGCACCGTCCTTGAAACGAGAGCCGGCGACAGCAAGCCGGCTTTGAGCTTCGACAGAGTCGCTCGCGAGGGATGAGCCTCCAGGCTGTCCCGGCGTCATTGCCGCATTTTCGAATTCTCACTGGGTCGCTTTGCGTTTCGGCTGGACCGGCTTGCGTCTGGATCGCGATGGTGGATCGGCATCCGGCGATAGCGCGTCCAGTTTTTGCCCCAGCTGTTGCCGGGCCGCCGCGAGCATTTCTGGATCGCGCGTCCAATGGCTCCAGTCGCGGCCAACGCGGCGTACGATCTCGATCGCCCAGTCGCCATCGCCCGCCTGCTTCAGAAGCTCCACGTATTCGTAATCCTCCACACCGTCACGGATCCACTTCAGCCTCATCGACGGAGCCGCCGCCGTAATTCCTGCCGCCTGACCTGGATACAAAAGCATTCCCTCTCCCGGGTAATTGTTTGAGCTGAATTTTCCCGGGTTGTTCACATTGGTCCAGGCTTCGGAAGGCCACATGTCCACTCTCCAGCAGAGCAGCCCGGTAAGTTTCAGGCTCTGGCTGATGAAACCGGGCTGGATACGGAAGTTGAGGGGCGCGAAGTCGATTTCCCATTTGGGTGAGTACGGGTCTTGTACCAGGGTGTTGTAGGACCAAATCTCATCTCCCTTCGCCAGCGCATGAGCGATGGCGTCTCCCGCCTTGTCATACATTTCTGGCAAGACCACCCAGATATCCACTGCGGAGCGCCTCGCTCCGGAGCCATCGTCAAAAAGCTCCGGCACGGGTGCCATGGTGATCAGGCTCCTGACACCAGCCTGGTGCAGAGCCAGCGCCCACCGCCGGATTTCCGGGTATAGTGGTTTGCATTTGCCGATTTCGTCAGCCACAAAATCGAACAGCTGCAGACCTGCCGGATACTTCGCCGCAGCGGAGCGGATCTGTTTCACGGCAGGCGCTGGCGCCATCGTGCAGTGCGAGACATCCGCGCCACTCCAGAATCCGAGATTGCTCGTACTGAGCCCAAAATTGTCCATCAAGTCACGCGCCTCCTCGGGCGTGACCTCCAAGGGCGAGACCTTGTTGCGCAGCAAGGTTCGCGCGACCCGAGCGCTATGCGGCTGCGTGGTCACGAATGCAGACTTGAGAGCCGGCCTGAGCGGTAGTGTAAAATTCCACACCTGCAGTGCGACTTTCCCGGCAGCGGTACCCTGGTCGCTTGTGATCAGAAAACTGCCGCTGTACTGGCTGGCCGCAGCCGTACGCGGCACGAACACGTCCACCCACATGGGTTGGTTTTTGCCGGCTTGCACGTTGAAGGAGGCGGCTCGGAGGCTTCCGCCGGAGGGCGCCGACCCGGTGTCCGGATCCACCAGCGGCACTAGACCGTCGGCATACCAACCGGCGCCGAGAGGGCGGTTCGAGCCACCCCAGTCCGGGCTGGATTGCGTTACGTGAACATAATGCTCACGAAACAGCGCCACATTGTTTTTGGAAATTACGTGGCCGCCGGCACTCGTCAAGTCCGTTACGGCCACGTTTACGTGGCTCAGTCCTGTATTTGCGGGAGCCTGGACAACAATCTGAAATGACTCGTATTCGCCGCGGGCGGCCGATAGCCGAGCCAGCGTCGTGCTTCCCGCGGGGTCAGAGAGGCCCACGCGGACGAGGCTCGGAACAACCCAAACGGTTGGACCGTTCTGTGCCCAAAGACAAGTCGAGAAGAGTAAGAAGCAGTGAAACCGATTCGTGGCGAACTTGCGAAGAGCAACTGGAACTCCAGGATTGGGCCGGCTCGGAGCCGGCCCGCTGCCAGTGGTGTGTTACGGCACAATCCACGTGCCGCTATGTACGAAGTTGGTCGGTGTGCCGCCATTATCCGTCGCGCTCGTATAGATATAACGCGTTCCAGCGAACAACGAACTGAACGTGATGGGAACCGTGAGTGTGAGGTAGCTTGCGGAGCCACTCACCGATATGCCGCTCCCGTTGATCGAGCACCGGCTGTTCTT
>Ga0066709_100003740_pt1 | contig 11840 bp, 10 predicted proteins | sample GraSoiAngelo_158_FD_79665 | JGI IMG/M metagenome (GOLD analysis project Ga0066709, IMG submission 79665) | Grasslands soil microbial communities from the Angelo Coastal Reserve, California, USA - 14_1009_16_30cm | ecosystem: Environmental > Terrestrial > Soil > Grasslands | place: USA... | reverse complement strand
TACGTCCTGCTCTTCGTGATCGGCCTCCATATGGTGCGCACCTTCTTTTCCGGCTCCTACAAGCGGCCGCGCGAGCTGAACTGGGTGACCGGCGTTGGCCTCTTCGTGCTCGTGCTGGGGATGGCGATCACCGGCGCCTTCCTCCCCTGGGACCAGGCGGCCTACTGGACCGCCGTGGTCGTGACGAATATTCCCGCCTACACGCCCATCATCGGTTCGTTCCTCCGCGCCCTGTGGCGGGGCAGCGACATGGTGGGGCCGATCACCTTGAGCCGAACCTTCGGCATCCATGTGTGGCTGCTGCCCGCCATCCTCTTTCCGCTGATCGGCGCCCACCTGGCCTTGCTGCGCAAGCACGGAGAGTTCGGCTCGTACGTCAACTACCGCGGAGCGTACCGGAGCCGCGAGGGTGTAGACGTGCCACCGGCCCCCAAGCAACGACCGATCGAGCCCCCCTATCCGGCGACACCCTCCGACGAGCTCTGGGCGGCGCCCCTGCAAACCGAGGATTTCTATCCCCACCAGACCTTCAAGGACGGAATAATCTCGGCGGCACTGGTCGTCGTGGTCTTCATCCTGGCGGTCGCGATCGGTGCACCGCTGGAGGCGATCGCCGATCCGGCGACGACGAGCTATACGCCCGTGCCCGAGTGGTTCTTCCTGCCACTCGACGAACTCCTCGTGCTGGTGCCGCAACAGCTGATCCCCCTGGTGCTCGTCCTGCCGACCGGTGGCGTCCTGCTGCTGCTCGCGCTGCCGTTCATCGATCGCGGCCCCGAGCGCAACCCGTTCGAACGTCCGGCGGTGATGGTGCCGGGCGCGTTCGCGGTGCTCTTTGTCGTCATCCTGACCCTGCTCGGCTCCGGCCGGCTCTTCAACCTGTGAGCGCGCTGCTCGCCGTCATCGCCCCGGCATCGCACGCCCTGGCAACCCAGCTGCCGTCGCAGGCCCCCCAGGGCCGCAACATCGTCGGCGCCCAGATCGCGATCGGCGCCCTCTTCTCCCTGCACATCCTGATTGCCGGGCTGGTTAGTGGCGCCGCTCAGCTGGGGCCGGCAATCGAGTTCCTCGGCTACGTGCGGCAGCGTCGCAATTACGATCGTCTGGCCCACGGGCTGGGCCGCTTCATCACCTACTACTTCAGTGTCAGCTCCACGATCGCGATCCTGCTAATCACCGTCCTGCTGGTCGGCTTCTGGGGTCATTTCTGGACGGCCATGGTGACGATTGGCTGGTGGCCATTGTTCATCGAGGCCTGGACCTTTGTCTTGCAAGTCAGCCTCGCCTACCTCTGGTACTACACCTGGGGGCCACTCCGGGCGTTCAAGGGCGTGCACATGGCGATCGGCGGATTGCTGGCCATTGCCTCCTTCCTCCAGGTCTACATGATCGATGTGATCGCCAGCTACATGCTCAGCCCGAGCAACCCGCAGAATCCGATTCGCCTCGCGCTGAATCCAACCTCGTACCCGCTGACGGTCCACCGGACGGTCGGCAACCTCGCCTACATCGGGTTTGCGTTCGGCGGTTTCTGCGCGATCCGATTCCTGCGCGCGAAAACCGCCGAGGACAAACGCTTCTACGACTGGGCGGGCAGCTTCGGATTGCTCTGGGGCGTATCCATGACCCTGCTCCAGCCGGTAGTCGGTTACTCCTACGCCAAGGAGATTCAGCTGCACGCCTATGGCAGCTGGTACAAGATGATGTTCGGAACGCTTAGTCCGGTGTTCCTGTGGCAAATCACCTTGTTGGGGATCATGTTCCTCACCGCCACCTTGTATTTCGCTCGTCGATTACGAACCGACGGGGCGCGCGGGGCAGGCCTGCTGCGAGCGATGGCGGTGGGGATGGTGCTGATGACGCTGCTCGCGGCTCAGCCCTATCACCTCGGCCTCACCTACGACTCGGTGGCGTCCGCCGGCCTCGACCGGCCTTTCTGGGAAGGCGGCTTGATCAATCCGTTGGGATCGATGATTCCCTGGAAGGTGCTGGCCTTGATGTTTTATACGTTGATCGCGATCGCGGCAGTGGTCTGGTATCTGCGTGGACTGCCGGGGGTGGTCTGGGGAACCGCCCGCCGCGGGGAACAGCGGATCCTGATGCTGATGGCGGTCTTCACGATGGTGATGATCGTCACCATGGGATTCATCCGGGAGAACGGTCGAGCGCCCTACCTGATCTCCGGCGAGATGACCATCCAGGGCCAGCAGAACACCCAGAACGCGCAACCCACCCCGGCACCGCAGTCCAGTCCGTGAGGCGACCCTAACGATCACCCGCGGTGTGAGGGACCGGTTTGTCCTCGAGCGGGCCTTCCTCGGCCGCCTCGCTGATCTCCTGGGACAACCTCGGGAGCGCCTCGGCATGCACCTCCCCGGACGGGCTGGCGGAGAGCGGAGCCTCCTCGCCGCGTCGCGCCCGGTAGAGGGCACCAAGGAAGACGTTGAGCAGAGCCGCGATCGGTACGCCGAAGAGCGCACCGAGAATGCCGCCCAGCTCGGCGCCCATCAACAAGGCCGCCATGGCGACCAACGGATGGATGCGTGTGGCGGAGCCGGTCACTCGCGGCCCAAGGATGTACGCCTCGATCGCATGGCCGCCGACTGCCGCCGCCAGGGCTAGAGCGGCGACGAACGGTCCCTTGAAGACGAGCGCAATGAGCACGGCCAGCCCCATTCCGACGGGCGCGCCGATCAGCGGCAGAAACTCGAGGAAGAAGGTCAAAATGCCGAGCACCACCGCGTAAGGGACGCCGATCACCGTCATCGCGATCCCGGTATACGTCCCCATCACGAGCGACATCGTCAACTGACCCCGGGCGTACTGACCGAACGTGGTGCCGACCGCGAGCAGCGTGAAGTCGTAGACGTCTTCACGCCCGGGAAAGAGCTTGCGCATGCTGGCGATCAGCTGGCGGCCTTCCACCAGCAGGTAGATCGAGATCACGACCACCAGCAGGACACTGATCAGGGTTCCCAGCGTCCCGGTCAGGATGCCGAGGACCGAGCCGAGGACCGCCGTGCTGATCCCACTGGTTCCACTCGGCAGACTGAGCTTGAGCGGAATGCCCGCACTGTCGATCGCGTCCTGGAGGGCGCGGACGAGGGCGATGGCTCGCGATTCCAGCGCCGGCAATTGCTTGGCCTGACCGATCAGCGCCGGCGTCACGAGCGCGATCACCCCGGCGACCAGGCCGATGATGACAACGTACAGCAGAAGCACGGCGATCGCCCGCCGGCCCCTGAAGACGGCCAGCATCTCCATCCGGTCGATCACCGGCGTGAGCAGCAGGGCGATGATGGCGGCGAAGACGAACAGCAGGAGGACGTTGAACAGGTTGACGACCAGATACTCGCTCTGGCGAAAGAGCATCACCAACGCGAGCGCGATCAGCAGGTAAACGAGGATCCGGACCGGGCGCTCGAGGTGGCGCCATGCCCTGGTCAGTACCTGTTCGTCCTCCGCCATGAGGCCAGTCTCGCAGACCGGCTGCCGCGAAAGGGAAGCCGCCACCCGCGCTTTACATGGCGCAGGGCCCTACCGGCACGGGCTCGGTGCGCCCCTGCCCCTGGTCGATATCGGGTTGCACCTCGGCGTCGGTCAGCGCATACGCGACGCCCGGCTGGCTGGTGGACGCGGCGAAGATGACGCCCACCAGGTTGCCGTCAAGGTTGACCAGTGGCCCGCCCGAGTTCCCGGGCTTGACGGTCGCCTGGGTGCTCCAGATGCTCCGCACCACGAGCTTTTGCCCGTAGATGTCTCGGCCCTCCGCCTGGAACTGGCCATTCACGACGGCGGGCGACACCTCCTCGTTCCCGCCACCCGGGTAGCCGATCGCGGCCCCCTGGGTGCCCTGATGCGCGGTCGCCTCGCTGAGCGGCGCTAGCGCCAGTCGAGGCACGTAGAGGATGGCCACGTCCCGGTCCGGGTCGAAGAGCACGACCCGGGCACTCAGGCTGCGCCCGGCCGGACTCCGCACCGTCGTGCCCTGGGTGCCCGCCACCACGTGGGCGTTCGTGAGCACCATGCCGGGCCCGACGGGGAAACCGCTGCCGAAGACGATGCCGCCGCAGCCGAACCCCTGGATCTTCAGCGTCTCGTCTGCCGCAGCGCGAACGCCGGGGGTGTTCGCGGTGGCGGGCAGGGGTAGGGCCGATGGGGCGACCGGCTCCAGCCCGGAAAACGCGGCCGGAAAGTTGACCCCGGCGATGATCGTCGCCACCCTGGCCAAGAAGGCCGGCGGGCGGGGCGCGATGGCATCCAGTGTTCGTAGCACCGCCGAGCGCTGGATGGCGCTCGACAGTTGCGGGTTGGGAACCCGGGCGAGGCTCAGCCCCAGGAACCAGGACACCGAGAGGACCGCGAGGGCGGAGAAGACGGCGCCGGCAAAACTGTCGATCCGGCCGCTCTGCGGGTGCGCCAGCAGCCGCAGCCGGATCGGCTCGCCAACCCAGTAGCCGACGCTGCTGCCGATCGCGCCGAGCACGATCAGGATGAGCACCGCCCCCAGCGACCGCACCGTCGAGTCGGAGATTTTGAGCGCATCCATCACAACCGGGGCCAGGGCGGCACCCACGATCACGCCCAGTACGAGTCCCGCGTATTGCGCCAGGGAGAGCCAGAAGCCGCGGCGATATCCGCTGCCGATGGCAAATACGACCGCGACCAGGATGATGAGATCGATGATGGTGAAGCGCATCAGGCGTGGACGCGGAGGTCGCTGCGAGGTTTGCCGACACAGATCAAGGCGTAGCCCTCGGCAAGTTCCTCGTTGCTGATCAACCACGCCTCGGATTGATCGATGATGCCGTCGACTTTGACCATGCAGGTCTTGCAGCGGCCTTTTCGACAGTCGTAGGCGAGCGGCAGACCCGCCCGCAGCCCGGCACCGAGAATGCCTTCGTTCTCGGCCACGTCGACCGTCGTTCCGCTCCTCACAAAGGTGACCTGAAACGACCGCGCCATCAGCGGTTCTTGATCGCTGTGAAGACCCGGAACAGGTAGTCGCCGGCGCCCAGCACCAGGATGATCAGGGCCAGGGCAACGAGGCGTGGCCTCAGCCAGCTTCGGTAGAAACTGCCACGCCAGCGTGGGCCGAGCAGTAACGCGAGGACGATCGCGGCCGCGGCGACCAACAAGATGATGCGGAACGCCGTCGACACCGGCCTAGTCTACGGAACCGCGACGACTCCTACTCGAGACCGATGACGTGCTTGAACTTGTCGAAAAAGCCCTTTTCGATGTGCTGCGGCTTGCCGCTGACACCGCCGAGGCCGCGTAGTGCCTGCTTCTGTTCCTCGGTCAGGTTGGTCGGAATCACGACCCGCACGTAGACGATCTGGTCTCCGCGACGACCCGAGCGGACGTGGGGGACGCCACGGCCATTGATCCGGATCGTTTTGCCGTACTGCGTGCCCGGCGGAATCTCGATCTGCTCGGGGCCATCCACCGTTGGGATCTCCACCGTGTCGCCGAGGGCGGCCTGCGCCACGCTCAGCGGGAGCTCGTAAACGATGTCCGTGCCGTTTCGCCTCAGCACCGAATGCGCCTTGACGTGGATGACGATGTACAGATCGCCCGGGGCGCCGCCCCGAGGGCCCACCTCGCCTTCACCCGAAAGGCGGATCTGTGAGCCGGTGTCGACGCCCGCCGGAATGTTGACCCGAACCTTCTTTTCTCCGGGCCGGTGGCCACTGCCGGCGCAGGACCGGCACGGTTTTTCGATCACCTTGCCCTCGCCGTTGCACCGGGGACAGCTGGCGACGTTGACGATCTGCCCGAAGATCGACTGCGTGGCGCGCCGGACCTGGCCGGCGCCGCGGCACTGCGGACAGGTCTGCGGTGAGCTCCCCGCTTCGGCGCCGCTTCCGTGGCAGGCCTGGCAGGGCTCGGCCCGGGGGATGGTCAACTCCCGCTCGACGCCGAACACCGCCTCTTCGAAGCTGAGCCGCAGGTCGAGTCGAAGGTCGGTCCCGCGACGCGGGCCGCTGCGCCCCCGTCCGGCGGCGGCCGCACCGAAGAACATGTCGAAGATATCGTTGATGCCGCCGAACCCGGCACCGCCGAAGTCGAAGCCCGGCATGCCCTGGGTGCCGGCATGGCCGAAGCTGTCGTAGCGCTGCCGCTTGGACTGGTCGCTCAGGACCTCGTAGGCCTCGTTGACCTCCTTGAAGCGGGCTTCGGACTGCGGGTCATTGGGGTTACGGTCGGGGTGAAACTGGAGCGCCAGCTTGCGATAGGCGCGCTTCAGCTCTTCGGCGCTGGCATTCTTGCCAACACCGAGGACCTCGTAGTAATCCCGCTTGATCGCCATACGGTGGTGTTAGGACTTTAACGCGCGAGGGTGCGCAACCTTGACCAACGTCGGCCGGAGCACCCGCTCGTGAAGCCGGTAGCCAGGCTGCATCTCTTCGACGATGGTGCCTTCTTCCTGCTCGTCGGTCTCCTCCCGGGCGATCGCCTCGTGCTGCGAAGGATCGAACTTCTCGCCGACGGCCGAGATCGTCGAGAGGCCCTGGGCCCGCAGGGTGTCCTCGAACTGGCGGGTCACCATCTTGATGCCCTCGAACCAGTTGGGATCGACCCCCTCCGGTGCATGGTCGAGGGCGCGGCGCAAATTGTCGAGGATGGGCAGCAGCTTGCGCAGCAACTCCTCGTTGGCGTACTGCGTCCGGTCACCGAGCTCCTGGCGAGTGCGGCGCTTGTAATTGTCGAAATCGGCGGCGAGCCGCTGATAGCGGGCGAAGGTCGCCTGCGCCTCGTCCCGCGCCGCCTGCAGTTCCGGATCGACCGGCAGCTGACCCTCCGGAGCCGAGCCCCGTTCGGCATCCACCGCTGAGCTGGCCCGGGAGTCCACGACGCCCGGGCGGCCCTTTTCCGCTGCCAACTCCGGCTGATCGGGGGATTGATGCTTCGGTGGCATGTCTTGCTTTTTACCCATTGGGAATGGCCCCGAATCAGTTGCCGAGGTGAGCCAGGACCTCGGAGGTTGCGTGACTGACCAATCGCACCCGGGCGACCACCTGACCGTAATGCATCCGGGTCGGCCCGATCACCCCGATCGTGCCCCGAATCCGGTCGGCCATTTTGTAGGTGGTGAGCACCAGGCTGCATTCGCGCAGGCCGCTACTGGTGTTCTCGCGCCGGATGATGCTCTCGACGTGCTTCTCGAACGCCACCTGTTGCAAGATGCTCGCCAGCTGGGCGCCCCTCTCGAGCAATTCCAGGAGTTCCTCGAGGCGGCTGACCTCGACGAGCTCCGGGTGGCGTAATAGATTGCGCACGCCGTCATGGAGAACGACCGTCTGCCGCTGCGCCTGGTGCGTCGTGATCGACTCGATCAGCCGCTCGATGATTCGCCGCTGCTCAGCTCGATCCGGACCGAGCTGTTCCAACCGCCCTGCGAGCTCTTCGGCGGTCTGACCTTTGACCTTGTTGTTCAACATCGCCGCCATCCGGCTCAGGTCATCCTGGGAGGTGGCCTGCTCGAGATGGACGACCTGCTGCTTGATTAGGTTGCCTTCCAGCACAAGAATGATGAGGACCGACTGAGGCTCGAGCGAGACCAGGTCGATGTGCTTGATCCGGGACTCACTGACCTCGGGCGCGGTGATCAGCGAAACGTTCTCGGTCACCTGCGCGAGCACCATCGCCGCCTTCTCCAGGATTCCATCGACGCTGCGCGGCGTCGTTTCAAACTCCTGCTTCACCGTCCGCCGAGCTGTCGGCGAGGCGGCCTCCGCCTCCATCAGGAAATCGACGAAGTATCGGTAGCCACGGTCAGTGGGAATCCGGCCGGCGGAGGTGTGCGGCTGGTGCAGGTAGCCGGTCCCGACCAGGTCGGCCAGCTCGTTGCGGATGGTCGCCGACGACAGCGCGATGAAATACTTGGCCGCCAGCACCTGGGACCCGACGGGCACGCCGGTCAGGGTGTAGTCGGAGACGACGGCCTTCAGGATCCGCTGCTTGCGCTCGTCGAGCGGGGTGGCTTCCATCATGGTTGGCAGTCTCGATCACCGAGTGCTAATTCCGATTGTACCGGCTATCCTCGCTGCATGCCCACCCCGGTGCGGATCTATTCCGACTACGTCTGACCCTTCTGCTACATCGACTCGGTCGGGGTCGAGCGGCTGGCGCGGGAATACGACGTCGAGATCGAGTGGGTGCCGTTCGAGCTGCATCCCGAGATCCCGCCCGAGGGACGGCCACGGGACGAGGTGCTGCCTGCGGCCTACCGCGGGAGGGTCGAGGGGGGCGTGAACCGCATGGCCGCCGCGGTCGGCTTGCGGCTCAGCTTGCACGAGACGCTCATCAACTCCCGACCGACCCTCCAGGCGGCTGAATTCGCCCGCGAGCAGGGGCGTTTCGACGCCATGCACCACGAGCTCTTGAGGGCCTATTGGGACGAGGGTCGAGACGTCTCCGACATGCGGGTCCTGCGGGAGGTGGCGGCCCGCGCCTCCGTCGATGTGCCGGGCATGGATTCGGCGATCAGCGAGGATCGATTCGGCGAGTACCTGGACGCCCGCCGCGCCGAGGCTGAAGGTCTGGGGATCAACGGCATCCCCGCCCACGTGATCGCCGACCGCTATCTGGTCATGGGAGCGCAGCCCTACGATTTGTTCGAACGCGTGATGGCCAAACTGGGCGTCCCCAGACGCGACGGCCAATCGGCGTGACCGGCGAGGAGCGCTTCAGGAAAAGCGGCGCTGCAGGACGGCGCGGACCAGCAGGCCCGCACCAACAACAGCGACGACTATGAAGACGGCTCCCACGAGCGGCGTCAGAACTTCGTAGTGGCAAGAAGGCGGGGAGCACGCGGAAATCAGCTTGATGAGAATGGCGGCGCCCGTCAACCCGGCTCCAAGCATGTATCCGCCGGGCTGCTCCGGTCGGCTCCTGAACCTCGCTAGCAACAGAACCGGGAAGACGATCGCGGTGATCAACGGAAGGGGTCCGGCCGCCAGCGCCGCGTAGCCGAGCGCGGCACCGGCAAGCAGAAACCCGACCGTGGTGACAACAACTGGCCAGTTCAAAGGGCAAGGCCTAGCGAAGGAAGGCCGCGCCGACCTGATTCGCGAGCTCGATGCCTCGCGGCGTAAGGCGGACCTGGCCATCAGCCTCGACCAGGAGGCCGGCTCCGACCAGCTGCTGGCGTTCCGCGGGAAACTCCCCGGCCGCTGATGTTCCGTCCAGGAGCCGAACGCCAATCATCGCCGCCTCCCCGCACGCCCGCGGCGCCGACAGCACTTCGGTTCCATCGACCGCCCGGCCCGACGCGTCGATCCGCCGGATGTAGGCGTGCGGCCCCTTCATGTTCCAACGCCGCTCGGTGCTCGCGTCATCCCGGCGGAACATGGAGTGGGCTCCAGCCCCGCAGCCGAGATAGGGTTGATAGTTCCAGGCCGCCAGGTTGTGCCGGCAGGCAAATCCCGGGCGCGCCCAGTTCGAGATTTCGTAGTGCGTGTATCCAGCCTTCTCCAGCCGTGCCGCCGCCGCCCAATATTGCTCGAGCTGATCCTCGGCGCCGGGCATTCGCACCAGGCCCGTCCTTACTTCCTGGCCCAGTCGCGTTCCCGACTCCACGGTGAGCTCGTAGGCTGACAGATGCTGAACCCCTTCGGCCAGTACCCCTTCCAGCGTGTCGAGCCAGGCGGCGAGCTTCACGCCGGGCACGCCGTACAGCACGTCCGCGCTGACATTGGTGAAGCCGCCAGCCCGCGCCCTGCGGATCGCCGTCATCGCGTCCGGGCCGGAATGGAGCCGCTCGAGAAAGCGGAGCGCATCAGGCTGCAGGCTTTGCACCCCCAAGCTCAGCCGGTTGATACCAGCCTCGAGCCACCCACTGACGTTCTCGCCCGTGACATTGCTGGGGTTCGCTTCGAGTGTGATCTCAGCGCCTGACTCGAGTCCGATCCTCCGCACACGGTCCAACACCTGCCGCAGCTGGGCGGCCGTGAGCAAGCTTGGCGTGCCACCGCCGATGAAGACGGTCTCGAGCGGGCCGATGGGAAGCTCGGCGCCCGCCACCTCGATTTCGCGACTCAGGGCGTCGACGTACGAAGGAATGAGCCCTTCGAGGACGGCGTAGGCGTTGAAGTCGCAGTACTTGCAGACCCAGGTGCAGAAGGGCACGTGCAGGTAGAGGCTGTGAATCCGCTCCATCAGTCCAGGCTCAACACGGCCATGAAGGCCTCCTGTGGGATCTCGACGTTGCCAACGCGCTTCAGGCGCTTCTTCCCTTCTTTCTGCTTCTCGAGCAGCTTCCGCTTGCGGGTGACGTCGCCGCCGTAGCACTTGGCCGTGACGTCCTTGCGCATCGCCGGTACGGTCTCGCGGGCGACGATCTTGCCACCGATGGCGGCCTGGATCGGGACTTCGAACAGCTGCCGGGGAATGAGGGTCTTGAGCTTTTCGGCCAGGCGGCGCCCCTGCTGTTGGGCCTTGCTCCGATCCACGATCATCGACAGCGCGTCGACAGGTGAGCCGGCGACCAGCACGTCGAGCTTGACGAGATTCGCCTCCTCGAAGCCGACCAGCTCGTAGTCGAGCGACGCGTAGCCCTTGCTGCGCGACTTCAGCTGGTCGTAGTAGTCGTGGATGATCTCGGCCAGCGGCATCCGATAGGTGATCACCACCCGGTCCCCCGGTTCGTACTCCATGTTCAGAAACTGGCCCCGGCGCTCCTGGCTCAGCTCCATCATGTTGCCGACGTAGGTGCTCGGCACCACGATGGTGGCCAGCACCATCGGCTCGCTGATCGCCTCGATGTCGGCTGGATTGGGCAAGTGATCCGGATTGTCCACGGGGATTTCCTCGCCATTGCGCAGCTTTACGCGGTACTCGACCGTGGGCGCCGTGCCGAGCAGGGTGAGGTTGAACTCGCGCTCGAGGCGCTCCTGGACGATCTCCATGTGCAGCAGGCCGAGGAACCCGCACCGAAAGCCGAAACCGAGGGCCACCGAGGTTTCCGGCTCGTAGACCAGCGCGGCATCATTGAGCTGGAGCTTCTCGAGCGCCTCCTTGAGTTGCTGATACTGCTCGGTATCCGTGGGAAACAGCCCGGCGAAGACCATCGGCGTGACATGCCGGTAGCCGGGCAAGGGCGCCGCCGCCGGCCGGGCCTCGTCGGTCACCGTGTCGCCCACCCGGGAATCGCGAACATTGCGGATGTTGGCGATCAGGTAGCCAACCTCGCCGGCGGAGAGGTCCTCGACCGGCGTGCGTTCCGGGCGGAAGATGCCGACCTCGTCGACTTCGAAGGATTTCCCGGTCTGCATCATCTCGATGCGCATCCCCGGGCGCAGTGTGCCCTCGAGCACCCGGACGTAGGTGACGACCCCGCGATAAGCGTCGAACTTGGCATCGAAGATCAGGGCGCGCAGCGCGGCATTGGGATCCCCGGTCGGCGGCGGCACCTCGCGCACGACCGCCTCGAGGATCTCCTTGGTTCCGATTCCCTGACGGGCACTGGCGAAGATGACGGATTCAGCCGGCAGCCCGATCACCTTCTCGATCTCCTCGCGAACCAGCTCGGGGTTCCCCTGCGGCAGGTCGATCTTGTTCACGACCGGGATGATCTTCAGGTTGTGGTCGAGGGCCTGGTGCACGTTCGCCAGGGTCTGCGCCTCGATCCCCTGCGAGGCGTCGACCACCAGGATCGCGCCGTCGCAGGCGGCCAGCGCTCGCGAGACCTCATAGGAGAAGTCGACGTGGCCGGGGGTGTCGATCAGGTTGATCTGGTAGGTATTGCCGTCGTCGGCCTTGTAGAGCATCCGGACCGCCTGCGCCTTGATGGTGATCCCGCGCTCCCGCTCCAGATCGAGCTGATCCAGGACCTG
>Ga0066709_100003739_pt1 | contig 11844 bp, 8 predicted proteins | sample GraSoiAngelo_158_FD_79665 | JGI IMG/M metagenome (GOLD analysis project Ga0066709, IMG submission 79665) | Grasslands soil microbial communities from the Angelo Coastal Reserve, California, USA - 14_1009_16_30cm | ecosystem: Environmental > Terrestrial > Soil > Grasslands | place: USA... | reverse complement strand
TCACTGCCTCCTGTAAATCCTGCACGGTGATTTCGTAGCTATCCGGCAACATTTCGACTCCTTTGAGAGCAGCCACGTCGATCAACACACCACGGGTCATTAGGGCGCCCACGTTTTCGATGCCCAGCTTGGTGAAACCGTTCCTGGTGGCGATCTGGTCCTGCTTGAAGCAGTTATAGAAGCCGTTGTCGATACCTTGATGGCTGAAGCCATCGAACTGTGTACCGACCTGACCCAGTTCGCCGATCACCATCTCCTCGTTGCTAATGCGGCGATTCGACTGCGGTAAGACGTTCGTGCGCTTCGTCAGGATGCTCAATTGGCGGCCTGGAAAGAAGGGCATGGTGGCGGGATCGAGAACCTGGCCCAGTTCAATTACCTCGCCCGTGCGAATCAGCTTCGCCGCCTTGAGTACCGCCTCCGGTTTCATCATGTTTCCGGAGCCGCGCTCATCGCCGGCGCCCCACTTCGAGGGACAGCGCTGGCTTTCGGCAGGAGGAATCCAGGACTGCGCCGTCGCGACACGTGCGACGAGCAGAAATGGAACGAACATCGGGATCAAGGATCGCATCATATTACCTCCTTTGGGAGTGTCAGCTCTCTTCGTATTCTGCGGACGGGAATAAGACTATCGCCATAAATCCTGAAGATTCCTCTAGCGTTTGTATTTGCGCTGCAACGACGCGACAAAACCCTCCTTCTTCAATTGTTCGATGATTCCGGTATCAACGTAATCCTCTACCTTCGAGCTTCCCCCCGGCGGAGAATTCGCGATGACATTTTCCGCGGCCTTGCGTGTCGGCTCCATATTGGCGGGAGTCTGCATTCTGAAATCCTTATAGCTGATATCGATTATCTTCGGATCCGCGACTTTGGTCTCGCGCGCTAATACTTCCTTTGCCAATTTCTCGTTCGACAACCCGAGATAATTGCCTTCCATGGTGGCCTTGATAAATCGCGTGACCAGATTGCGATGAGCAGCGAGATAACTCTGCTTGACCACGATGCCGCTGAACAGCCAGGGGATGTGATCGGCGGCCAGATCCACCATTGCCTTCAGGCCCTGCTCGTATGCAATGCTGGTAACCGGCTCATTCGCTGTGGTGGCCTGGATCTCGCCCGACCTGACGGCCTCAATGCGCCGTGTCCCGGCGCCATATTCCTTCAAGACGACATCGTCGCGGCTCAATCCCAGTTTCTTCAAAGCGAGCGTGACGGTGGCATCGCTTTCCGAACCGAACGTGCTCACGGCGATCACTCCGCCCTTGAGGCCGGCGGCGGATCTCACGCTAGGATTTACGAAAAAGGTAAAGCGTATCTCGTTGCTCGCTGAGGCTACGATGCGCAAATCGCCGCCCGCCCGGTTGAGGCGCAGAACGGAGGATAGCCCCACGTGCATCGCATCGATACGACCGGCTTGCAACTCTTGCGCGCCACGGCTGCCGCCCTGCATGTTGATGATCTCAACCTTGAGCCCTTGCGCCGTGTAGAACCCGCCAGCCTCGGCCATCCACATGGCAAGCACGGTATTGACCGCTTCGGAAATTCCAATCTTGAACGGCGTGAGTTCAGCGGCCGCCACTGGCGAGGGCCTCAAAGTCATCAGAAGCAAGGCAAGAATGATGGCAAAGCCGCGGTGCAATCGATACAGTCGTGAACGGGGCTGTTTTGTCCGCATTGCTGCATCCTTCCGATGTGCGTCATTATGAATTGCCGATTTTATCCTGCAACAGCGCCAAAAAATGGACCGGACGCGGCTACCGTGGAGGGTACCGGAAACCTGCTCGAAAATCACCTCCTCGGCGGCCAATCTCGTCGAACTTATCTGTGACGGCTTAAGTGATCGTTGAATTTTGGGGATGGAGGAAGAATTAATTCAAATTCGCCCTTGCAATCGATGGCGGAATGCGCGGAGCGCCACCGTTTGTCCTTCGGACTTGCTTTGTTCAAGAGCGTCAGTCAGCATCGCGGGCGTCAATTGGGGAAAGAGGCGGCTCCCCTGGATTTCGCGAAAACCGATGGGAGGTAATTCGTAGAATTGGGTTTTGTTTCCATCGTAGCGCCAGACCTCTGGAACAGAGAGCCCGGCGTAGATGGAGAGCTTGCTCAACGACTCATTCGTGACGTCGATCTCCACCACGATGTCCGGCGGCGGATCGGATTCCAGGTCAAACTTGCGTTTACCGATAACCCGATCGGCATTCTTAACGTAATAACAGCAATCCGGCTCCACGCCTTTGGCGAGCTTTTGCCTCTTCCACGTTGCGCTTCCGCAGCTTTGAACTTTCGAATCGAGTTCTTCGGACAAGATTTGAACCAGCCGCTCGATGAACCTGCCGTACTCCTCGTGTTCAGGTAGTGGACTCATGATTTCGAGCTTTCCGCAATCGTAGCTGATGCGCAGGCCGGGCCGTTCTAAAACGTCTTCCAACAAGCGTTCGTAGTCATCCCAGCTAACCTGATGAATGACCAGAGTCGCTCCTTCCGGCAAATGCTCGATAGCATCCAAGTAGTCGGCAGCGCGAGTGCTCATAGAAAGGATTATAGTGCCAGCCGGTTCCTAGCGCAGTCTAGGAAAGAGCAGCGGTCAGCTATCAGCGTTCAAGCCGTCAGCACATTCAGCTTTTGAATCACCGCTGGGAGGTGTCCTACAAAACGTCGTCCTACAATATCGACGATTTTTTGTCGATGTTGTTTCGGTAAGCGCCTATCCCCCGCTTACTGGATTGGATTGCCCGGTATTCGACTGCCCGGTAGATGCTCCAGATCAAGGTTGTTCTCGTTACAAACGGATTCCATTAGTTCAGTGTTGGTCAACAAATGCATTGGTTCCGTGACTGTCCAGGGTTTGGTATAGACTTTCGGGTCATCGATAGTGATCTGAATATCCATGTGCCCAAAATCTTTCCGTCGAAAATGCTCGATTACATGCAGGGCATCCGTGGTTGGCTTGCCTGCCTGATCCATCCAGGCCTTTCCGTTGAAACCCTTGGTGTCGACCACGAGGGTGTCGCCCTCCCACTTACCTGTTGAATAACCCAGCCACGTGGGTACGTAGTCCTGTGCCAGCTCACGGCCATCGAGGAAGATCTGCCGCCAAAGATTCGCGGCCTCGTAGATGATGACCACGAATCCCGCTGTTTGAACGAGCTTCCATGGTGGGGGAGCCGCATTGATCCTGGGTACACCCTGGGGCAGGCAGTTCGCGGTCGGGTCCTCTCTGGAATGCGATCCGTCTGCGCGTTGATCCACGAGGGTCTTGGCCCAAGGCTGGAACGGAACATCACCAGGTTGGAGGTCTGCCGCAAGGTTCAGCACGTATTTGTTTCCATTGGGTTCCCATATTCCGGACAGGTCCGGGTGGCCATCCGGTAATCGTGGCGCCGGCGCCGAGAGATGCGGCTTACCATCGGGCGAGCGAGGGATCGCGTCTGCGGGAACCTTCACCCATTGCCCATGAACGGGCGCACAAATCAACATCAGGACCGCGATCGAGGGCGCGATCCCGAGCAAACCTCTCAGATCCTTTTGCGTTTTCATTTTGGCCTCGCGAGTTTTCCGGGGATTTTAACCCATCGGCTCTGAAACTAAACGCTAATTTCCGCAACTGCACTTATCTCCCGTCGAACTTCCACTGCCGGTGAAATCGCCATTCAGAAAGCGAGACGGCACTCGAATCCATTTGCGGCGATGGTCAACGTCGGCGTTCGGTCCCGGAAATTGTCGCCGCGGATTGTGCTTCCAATGAGGGTGTATCGTCTTCTTTGTCGAGCCGAAAATCATCGCCTGAAGACAACGTCGGAAATTGTAGACAGCAAAAGTGCATCGCTTCAGAATTCCGATGCGGGCATGCTGATGGCGTATCCGCCTGTGGAGAAAACGGTCATCGAAGCGGCTCTGTATTTGGCGAGCAGCTCCCGGGAATCATTTTCTCAGGTTCCGGGGGACGAGGGCGGAGGACGTTGGTAACTTAAAGGAGGATGACATGTCTTTGAAACCTTTTACGGTGCTTGTTGCAATCCTCGCATTTTGCACAAGCCTTATGGCGCAGCAGAAAGAACCGTTCCTTGGTATCTGGGAACTCAATCATGGTAAATCCCGCTTTACTCTCCGCGAGGCGCCCAAAAGTCAAACCTTCGTCATGGTGGTCGAACCCGGCGGATTCAAAAGCACGCGTGCCACTCTCAACGAAAACAACACAACGAACGTCGAAATCCACCATTACAATTTCGACGGGAATTTTCACCAGACGGAGGGAGGTGACCAACGTGAGCTTTCCTTCAAGCGGGTTGATCTGTACACGATCGATGAGACGGCCAGAAGGAACAGGAACGGACAAATCAACGTCACTACCAGGCGAATACAACTTTCCCCGGACGGTAAGACGATGACCATTAAGTCCTCCGGCACGGGCGCCGATCGTCAGGACGACATCCGGGTTTATGACAAGAGAAACCCCGAGGTTCTCCCAGAGGGGAAGCATTAGCCGGGAACACAATTTCAAGAATCGCTAAACATCGGCTGGTTGCGATCAGGGTACCACCCGCGAATCACGAACACGGCGCCGCCCGGATCGCTCAGGCTGCCGATCCGCCCGGCCTTCGGAACGGTGCGCTGTAGAACGCGGCTGCGCGCTCCATGTCTCGCGTGCGGAGCACGGCGGTACAGAACGATCCTGGCGTGTGCGTCGTGATGTTCATGGCGCCCTTACCGCCCTTCGCTTTCTAACGAACCGTTGATTCGCTCGGGCCCCCCAGCGGCGTCGCCATGTACCACATATTTCCCCATTCATCCTGAATCCCGGCGCTGCGGTCGCCGTAGACCTGATCCTTTGGCTCTGAGAGCGACTTCGCGCCGGCGCGCAGCGCTTGCTGGTAGAGTTCGTCCACATTCGGCACATAGAGGTACACCATCATCGGCATCGGCTTCCAGTCGTCGTGCGGTTCGCTGAGGGCGACGACGGAGTCACCAATCCGGATCTTCGCGTGCTTTACCCCGCCGTCCGGTAAATCGTACCGTTCCAGTTCTTCCGCGCTGAACGCCCGCTTCAGGAAATCGATGAACTGCGGCGCACCCTTCGGATGGAACCATCCCGTGATCGTATGCAGATTTTCCGGAATGTAATGCGCGCCGAGATGTGTCGCGATGACCCATTGATTTCCCGCCGGATCCTCCACGACACCGAACCGGTCACCGTAATTCTCGCTGATCGCAAGCAACGATGTCGATCCTGCGGCAAGCGCGCGCTCATAAATCTCGTCGACGTTCGGTACATACACCTGCAGATTAACGGGCATCGATCTGCCCGAGCCAACGCCCATCATCAACATGGAATCTCCGATCTGCACTTCCGCATGGAAACTCGTGGGCGACGTGTCCGTGCGCTCGGTCTCGACGGCCCCGAACACGTTCTTGAGAAAGTCGATGAACCCCTCATTCGGGGGCAACAGGTACGGCGTTACCGTTCGGAAGCCGGGACGATAAAGAACAGTCTTCGTAGTCATCTTTGTACTCATGGATGCTTTCCTTTCCAACTCCGCTTTGAGGCGCGCTTTGAAATCCGGCCTCGGAAGTTTGCGCAGGTCTCGTGCAACGCCAAGTAGATCCAGAACGGCGGCATCGACAGACGCAATCTGAACGCCGGGATCCGCAACGATCTGGCTGATCGCGATATCCAGTTGATCGATTAACGGCTGCTTACTCATGGGTACCGCCTACTCGGGCGCGCAAACTTTCGATCGCCCGAAACTGAAGCTGCTTGATTGCGCCCTCCGACATTCGAAGTTCTTGCGCAATGTCGCGAATGCTTTTTTGCTCGACGAAACGTTTAACAATAACGGAGCGTTGATCTTCCGGAAGGCTGTTGACGAGCTGAAACAAAGTGGCGCGGCGTTCGATCTCTTGCCAGTTCGACTGATCGAGATCGTCATCCGTAGGCGGATCAGGCATCTGCCTGGATGCCTGCCGCCAGCGATCGGCAATAGCGTTCGCCGCAATTCGATACAACCAAACGGCGAATGGCACGCCTCGCCATTCGAACCTCGACAAATTCGCCAGCGCGTGCTCAAACACTTCCGACGTCAGATCCTCCGCTTCATGCCGGTCTTGCACCCGGTGAACAACGAACGCATAAACGCGCTCGAAGTTCGATTCGTACAGCTCGGCGAACCGCTTCGGGTCCTTTTGCGCGGCTTGGATCAGCAGCCGTTCTTGCTCCATCGCTTATATAAACGGCCAGGCGGGATGAAAAGTCACGGAGATAAGAAAATTTTATTCGAACTGGGGAGCAACGTCGACTACCGGCGTCACGCCCCCAATCCGTCGATAAGAGGTGTCGGCGCTCCCATGGACGGGATGGACGGGTTGAGCGCCTTGCCATGGACGGCCCGCTGGTGTCAAGGTACCTTACCTTGGTCACGCTCGTGACGTGACGCGGTTAAGGCGCGGTGTGGCGTACTTCGGCTGACGCCGCCCGATCCGGTGCGTGTTTCCGCAATCCCAGATACAATAAGCTTTATGTTTAATCACTTCACCGATGCTGCTCTGATCTGCCGCGCGCTGGTGCTGGCTCTTTTCCTGATCGGCGCGTCCGCGGTTCGTGGTCAGACTCCGCCGCTGACGCCCGACATTCCGTCCAAGTACGACGCGCCGACGGCCTCGTACGACTATGTGAAGCGCGACGTGATGATTCCAATGCGGGATGGGGTGAAACTCCACACCGTTATTGTCGTCCCGAAGGGCGCGAAGAATGCGCCGATCATCCTGACTCGCACGCCTTATAACGCTTCCAATCGGGCACAACGCAATGCATCGCCCCACATGCGGGCGGCGCTCCCGATGGGCGACGAAGTATTCGTGGGCGCCGGGTATATCCGGGCGTTTCAGGATGTTCGCGGCAAGTATGAGTCGGAAGGCGATTATGTCATGACGCGCCCCTTGAGAGGGCCGCTGAATTCGAGCACCGTCGATCATTCCACCGATGCGTACGACACGATCGACTGGCTCGTGAAGAACGTGCCCGAATCCAATGGCAAGGTCGGGATGCTTGGCAGTTCCTACGAGGGCTTCACCGTGGTGATGGCTCTGGTCAATCCCCATCCCGCCTTGAAGGTCGCCGCGCCAATGAGTCCGATGGTCGATGGCTGGATGGGTGACGACTGGTTCCACTTCGGCGCCTTCCGCCAGGTGAATTTCGATTACTTCACCGATCAAACCACGGTGAGGGGACGCGGCGAGAATATCGTTCGCCAAGGCTACGACGACTACGAAAACTTCCGCCGCGCAGGTTCGGCGGGGGACTATGCCAAGGCTGCCGGCCTGGATCAACTGCCTTGGTGGCGAAAGATCTCGGAACATCCTGCTTACGATGAGTTCTGGCAGGCTCAGGCTCTCGACAAAACAATGGCGGCGCAGCCGCTCAAGGTCCCGACCATGTGGATACAGGGTCTATGGGACCAGGAAGATATGTGGGGCGCGATCCACTGCTACCTGGCGACCGAGCCTAAGGACGCCGGTAACGATAAAAACTTCCTGGTGATGGGTCCCTGGCGCCACAGTCAGGTGAACGTCGACGCGGCGTCGCTTGGGCCATTGCAGTGGGAAGGTGACACCGCGCTGCAATTTCGCCGCGATATCCTCAAACCGTTCTTCGACCAATATCTCAAGGACGGCGCGCCCAAGGCCGGCACACCGCCTGTATTCATGTACAACACCGGAGAGAACCACTGGGACCGGCTCAAATCGTGGCCGCTCGCGTGTGACAGAGGATGCGCGTCAAAGTCGAAGCCGCTGTATTTGAGCGCCGGTTTTGGCCTGTCGTTTAATCCTCCATCGGCATCGGCAGCATATGACGAATATGTTTCCGATCCCGCCAAGCCGGTGCCCTACGTTCCGCGCCCTGTGCGGTTCGCCGACTCCGATGCATGGAGGCGCTGGCTGGTCACGGACCAGCGCGCCGTCGCCGACCGCACAGACGTTCTGACATACTTCACTCCGCCGCTGACCGAACCTCTTCGCATCAGCGGCGCGCCGGTCGTGAATCTTGTAGCGTCCACGAGCGGGACGGACTCCGATTGGGTGGTCAAGTTGATTGACGTCTATCCGGACGACGTTCCGAGCCAGCCGGACATGGGCGGATATCAGCTAGGCATCGCGATGGATATCTTCCGCGGACGTTATCGAGAAGGCTTCGAGACACCAAAGCCGATTCCTTCCAACCAGCCGCTGCCTTACAAGTTCGTCCTGCCGACGGCGAATCACGTGTTCCTTCCCGGGCACAGGATCATGGTGCAGATCCAATCGAGCTGGTTTCCGCTCTATGATCGCAACCCGCAGACCTTCGTTCCGAACACCTTCTTCGCCAAATCGGGGGACTACGTCAAAGCGACTCAGCGGATCTATCGAGGACCCGGCGCTGCAAGCTTTATCGAACTGCCGGTAGTACCTCCTGCCCGGTAGTGAAATTCGCAAATTCCTGTCCAGGAATGGTTGAACGCGCCGGTTCAACCTTCACATTGGGAAAACCTGCGGGTATGCCGCCGCGTAATCCGAAGTTCCACGACGTATTCCGCAAACGCGTGTGTTGAAAATCGTCATCGGAGCTCTCCTTTCTGTTTTTGGATTGCGTTTTTTCGTTTGGATCCCATGAGCGTTGTCTAAAGCTGGTGCGGGGGAATTCACCGGAAATAAAGTGACGGTGCAACTTTCGCGAAAAGACCCACGCGCTGAGTATGTCTTGGTTGCGCAGACTGTCAGTGACCCCGAAGGTCGGCGTTAAATGAACCGAACTCGCGCCGTCCTTAGATTCGACAGATGCCTAAACTAACGCGGTGCTGCAGCCTACGACCCGAGCAGACGGATCCAATGCTGATGGTCGTCGGCTGAAATGTACGGCTCGCGGCTGAGTACCAGAACCGTTAGCCAGTCCCTGCGACCCCACAGTCGCTAATGCGCAAGGTTGCCCGTACAATGCTGGAGTGTTTGCCCGAATCCTGAAGCGAATGCGTGAGCTTGTGCGTCGCGGACTTTACGTCCTGACGACGCTCGCAGACGAGGAGGCAGATGCTGACGATTTCTCCGTGTTTGACGTCGAAAGTGCGATCCTGACCGGCAAGATCGTAGAGAGGCAAAAGGAAAGCGAGATGGGAGAGTGGAAGTACGTGATTTCAGGTGAGGCTGTCGACGGCAGGCCTCTGTCGGGTCGTCGCGAAGTTTGGCGCTTCAGGCCAGATGCTGTATATCCTTACTGTATATGCGGAATAACACGAAGCAAGCTCGCTGCCAAAACTGTGGCCGTACTGGTGTTCAAGTTCGACCAGTAACCCGTAGCTACGGAAGAGGCGCGAGGCTGCTGGTGATTGAGAAAGTGCACCATCATTAGCTGCCCACATTGCGGAGCCAGCTATCTCACGGCCAAAACTCTTCATGAGATCGCGCGAATCAAACTCCACAGGCGGAGCATGAGTAAACGGCGCAGCGTGGCAGCTGCGGAATCCGCCCTGCCCGAAGAACCTGGCCAACACGGGCTCAGTGCCGTCGCAGAAAACGCGCGGTTCAAGCCCCGAATCGTTAGCCGGACAAAGCTCCTCTGATTCCGATTATCTTCTAATCACGTAATCACGTCTGCAAAGCGGCAACGAATCGAGCCGCGCCGCTCGGCGTGCGGCAGCGCTGATGGCACGGTACCGCAGTTAACCGCGCCCTGGCTCTGCGTATTGGGCTTGAGTAGGAAACGCAACTATTCCTCACATAGTCGTTGAGATTCTGCATCATTTTGTATAATGCGTATCATCAAAATTCCGTCACGCATCATCAAAATTCACGCAGAGGCAGCCTGTTCTTGCCTGAAGAAAGGAACGGGAGGTTCTTCATGATGAAAGCTAGAAGTGGGGCCCTGGGGCGTTGCGACTTGAGCAGAGTCAGAGGGGTTTTGGTCGCGGTGTGGGGCGGGTTGCTGTTCTGTTCTTCCATGTTCGGGCAAACCGCTAATGGCCGCATCTCGGGAACCGCCAAGGACCAGAGCGGAGCCTTAATACCCGGCGTTGCAGTGACGGTCACAGACACGGCCAGAGGCGTGGCGCGAAACCTGAGTACGGACGAGGCTGGAGCGTATCTCGCTCCCAACCTCCTCCCCAGTACGTATACGGTCCGTGCTATGTTTGCGGGATTTCAGACGTGGCTGCGCGAGAACATCCGCTTGGAAGTCGGCCAGGACCTGGCAATTGACGTCGTCCTGGTGCCGGGCGCGCAGACGCAGACGGTGACCATTATAGAAGAGGTCCCTCTAGTCAACGTCACCAGCGCCACTCTGGGCGGAACGCTCAGCAACGAGACAATCAACGATCTGCCGCTCAATGGCCGGAACTTCACGAACCTGCTTGAACTGCGGCCGGGCGTTGTCCTGAATCTGGGCAACAATAGCGGCGGCACGGGAGCCGCGGCGGCCAACGGCCTGCGTCCCGAACAAAGTAACGAATACCTGGTGGAAGGCCTGCACGGCATGTCTCCCTTCAACGGCCAGCCCGTGATGAACAGCCTGGCGCTGCGAGGGGACGCAGCCACGGTTTTACCTGTTGACGCCATTCAGGAGTTCAGTACGCAGCAGAATACCAAGGCGGAATATGGTTGGAGGGCCGGAGGCACCATCAACATCGGGCTGAAATCAGGAACGAATGCGCTCCATGGTACTGCATACAGCTTTTTCCGGCGTGACGGCTTGGACGCGCGCAATTTCTTCAACAAATCGGGTCAGCCGAAGGTTAACACGAACCTGAACCAGTTTGGCGCGACGGTGGGTGGGCCGATCAAGAAGGATAAGCTCTTTTTCTTCCTCGGTTTCGAGCAACAGCTCCTGGACGTTGGGGATTCGTCTGCAGCCAGCGTTCCGTTCACAGACCCCGCTATGATCGCGAACTTCCCGGACTGCATCACGGCTCCCGGAGGTTGCAGTCCGATCGCTAATTCTGTTGCCGGCGCCAGGACTCCCGACGCCAGCAACCACATGATCCTAGCGTGCTTGGGTTTGCCCCTGGCAAGCCGCAGTCCGCAGTCCCTCGCGCTCGTGGGTTTGAATTCGAACTGCACGCCCGGGCCGACTTACCCCAAAGCCGCCAGCAGCCCGGCCTGGTTTGTCCCGCACGGCGGAACTGACCATGGCGCAACTGCAAATCCCGCCTTCGGAGTTACCAGCTACTTTGCTAACTCCCAATCCGAGGTCCAGAGCTTGGGCGGCGTGGCCAAAGTGGACTACGCGTTGAATGACAAGAACACTCTCAATGCTTTTATGTTCAGAGGCTTCGGAGACGATATCTATTCGGCGACGAACGCTGTGAATCCGGACTGGCGAACGCGTGTCGGGGCCTGGGCTTTGATGGTTGCCGGCACCTGGACCTGGCTCCCAAACCCCGCTTGGGCCAACTCGTTCCGAGTGGGTTTCGCAAGCCTCAGGCACCGCTACGTAGGTGTTGATTCCTCGAGCGGCGTCACTTCGGCGTCGTTGGGCCTCCCGACCGGTGTCACCACGTTTCTTGATAGAAATGGAGGATTCCCACAATCCCTCCTACTCAACGGCTTCAGCGCAATTGGATCGCGCAACACCGAGATTGAGGGGCCGAACACCTCCATCGAGATCAGCGATCAAGTCAACCACCTGCGGGGTCAGCACTCTCTGCGGTTTGGCGGTACGATCATGACCGGCCATCAGAATGGCGGGACGTGGGCTAATACTAAGGGTACTTTCGGCTTTGGGCAAAACGCCAATTCCGAAGGGGCCGGTAATGGACTGTTGGCATTCCTGGCGGGTCAGAATGCTATACCCGACAATACACCCGGAAGTTCGTTGGGATA
>Ga0066709_100003738_pt1 | contig 11844 bp, 12 predicted proteins | sample GraSoiAngelo_158_FD_79665 | JGI IMG/M metagenome (GOLD analysis project Ga0066709, IMG submission 79665) | Grasslands soil microbial communities from the Angelo Coastal Reserve, California, USA - 14_1009_16_30cm | ecosystem: Environmental > Terrestrial > Soil > Grasslands | place: USA... | reverse complement strand
GCTCGACGCCGCGCTGCCGGAAGAGCGGCAGACGCCGCCTGGGGCTCCGGTCACGGAACTCGTCGATCAGGCGGGCGACGAGACTCCCCGGGAGAGCTGCCTCGCCGTCGAGCACGGCTCGGAGCGCGGGTCCGAGGCGTTCGGGATCGATGTCCTTGAGCAGGTAGCCCGACGCCCCCGCGCGGAGTGCGTCGAAGAGGTCCGAGTCGTCCCGTGAGACGGTGAACATGACGACGCTCGTTTCCGGGAGCCGGGAAGCGATCTCGGCCGCGGCCGCAACGCCGTTCCCGGGCATCCGGATATCCAGCAGGCACACGTCGGGCCGTTGCACGAGCGCCGCCGCGACGGCTGCCGATGCGTCGCCGACTTCGGCGCAGATCTCGAATCCGTCTGACTCGAGCGCGGTCCTGACGTACGCCCTCGCCGGGGGATGATCGTCGGCGACGAGGACCCTGATCGGGAGCTTCGGGTCGGCGGGGACGGGAGTCGCTGCCTGGGTCACGGGAGCACGACCTCCACCTCGGTCCCGGAACCGGGTTTCGACGCGAGCGTAAAGCTGCCGCCGAGCGCCTGGACGCGCTCTCGCATCCCGACGATGCCGAACCCGCGACCCCCCGCCGCCGGGTCGAATCCCGTGCCGTCGTCTGCGATGCGGAGCCGCAGTCCGTCGCCGTTCGAGAGCTCGAGCGTGACGACGTCGGCACGGCCGTGCCTGGCCGCGTTCGCGACGGCCTCACGGGCAATCCGAAGGAGCGCCTCCCGCGTGGGCGGGTCGACGTGGATCCCTTCGGCGAGCTCGAGCCGAACGCGGGCGCCGGCGCGGCCGGCGACCTCTTCCGCCGCCTGCGCGAGCGCGAGCCCCAGCGGGTCGGCGACGGGCCGCGTCAGGGCCGGGGTCGCGCGCGGGGAGTCGTCGGGCGCTCGTTCGGTCGCCGTCGCGAGCTGCGTGAGGGCATGGGACCCCACGGCGGCCGCAAGGCTCCGCGCCTGGGTCGTGATGAAGGCGAGCTCCTGAGCGACCCCGTCGTGAAGGTCCCGCGCAACGCGTCGCCGCTCGTCGAGGACCGCCGCATCGGCGACGCTGTGCCAGTAGCGGCTGATCTCGCGGCTCGCGCCGATCAGGAAGACGAAGTACGAGCCGATCCGAAGCAGGTCGCCGGTGAAGAACCACTCGGAGTAGAGAGAGGGGAAGAGAAAGTAGTTGAGGCGTGCGAAGGCACCGAGCACCGATCCCGCGGCGAGCCAGCCCATGAGCTCGTCGTTCGTGCGCTCGCCCCGGCGCGCGAAGCCCAGCGCCGCTGCGAAGAAGCAGACCATCGTCACGAGCTGGGCGATGAGCATGACCGGGTGCCCGACGATTCGCGGATGCCCGGCGGCCTCGGGACCGAGCGCCGGAGGAATTCCGACCGATGGAAGCTTGGAGGAGAGAAGGATCACGGCCAGGGTGATCGCACTCAGGGAGAGCACTGACGCGAGGAGTGCCGTGGTGGTCGCCTGGCGGCGGTCGCTGACACGCCGCTCGGGTCCGAACGCCGCGCAGGCGTAGACACAGGCGCCGACGAATGCGCCGGCGATCGACGCCCAGGCCGCGGTCGCGCCGATCCCGAGCGTCGAGAAGGTCGCCGCGAAGAGGAGGTTCTTCAGGGCGAGGATCACGAGCGCCGCAACGAGCGCGAGATCGCGCGCCTGGCCGCTCTGCCGGAAGCGGCCGTAGACGAGGTAGGCGGTGACAAGCGCGCTCAACGTCGTCGCCGTCTCGAGAACGACGTGGAGCGAGGGGCTCCGGTAGGCGAGATCGACGAACGGAAAGACCGTCACCAGGAGCGTGGTGAGTCCACCGACGAGGGCAGAGGCGAGGATCAGGGCACGCGGTCGCATCTGCCCGTGAATATCGGTAGTCGGCGGCCCGGGCTTGACCCGCCGGGGCGGCGGTCAAGCCGCGGACGGGTCGGCCGCGAAGGCGCCGACGTCGACGACCGTCGCGATGCCGTCGCCGAGCGCGCCGCAGAAGGCCGAGTGAACCGCGTCCGCGGGCACCGTTCGCCCCCGGTGCTCGAGATCGGGGGCGGCGCACGCGTCGTCGAGGAGCAGGGTGTCGAGCCCCCGGTCGGAAGCGGCCCTGACGGTCGCGTCGACACACATCGAGGTCATCATCCCGCAGAAGGCGACCCGGTTGGCTCCGAGCCCCTCGAGGTGAGCCGCGAGCTCCGTCTCGAGAAACGAGTTTGGGTGATGCTTGACGACCACGGGTTCTCCGGCAGCGGGGGCGACCGACGCATGCGTCTGCGCCCCGTGTGTCCCCGGCACGAACCACTCCTGGCTCTCCGGCTCCTCGTGTCGCAGATGAACGACGGGGACGCCGGCCGACCGCGCGGCCTCGATCGCCTGCGAGACCCGTTTCGCGGCCTCCTCGGCGTGAGGAAGCGGAATCGCACCGCCTACGAAGTACTCGTTCTGGACGTCGATGACGACGAGCGCGTCCGCCACGGAAGGAGTCTACGACCTACGACCACCCGAGCTCGTCGAGCCGATCCTCGTCGATGCCGAAGTGGTGCGCGAGCTCGTGGAGAACCGTGATCCGGATCTCGTCCTCCAGTATGGCCGGGTCGGCGCCGAATTCCTCCTCGAGCGGCAGACGATAGATCGCGATCTTGTCGGGCAGGGCCCCCGCGTAGGCCTCGCCCCGCTCGGTCAGCGGGATCCCGAGGTAGAGGCCGAAGAGGTCGGGGTCTTCGGGGTTCTCGTCCTCGACCACGATCTCGACGTTCGACATCGCCCGGCGCAGCTCGGCCGGCAACGACTCGACGGCGCGGCGGACGTGGTGCTCGAAGTCGGCCGTCAATACGCGGGCCGCAGCCTGGGCGGCGGCCGTCCGGCGGCGAAGAGCTTGATGGTCAGCGCCCCGAAGGCAAAGCCGCCAATGTGTGCGAAGTAGGCGATGTTCCCGCCCGTCACCGGGTGCGTGAACGCGTAGCCGCCGTCCCAGAGCTGGAAGGCGAACCAGAGGCCGAGGAAGAGGAACGCAGGCAGCTCGAAGAAGAAGATCGGCAGCATCCACGTGAGCACCCGGGCGGCGGGGAGGAGGACGATGTACGCGCCAAGGACGCCCGCGATGGCCCCGCTTGCTCCGACGTTGGGTATCGATTCGTCGGCGCGGGTGGCGAAGGCGAGCGTGACGATCGTCTGAAGCCCCGTCGCGGCGAAGCCTGCGAGGAAGTAGAAGGCGATGAAGCGGACCCGACCCAGCGTGTCCTCGACGTTGTTGCCGAAGATCCAGAGGAAGAGCATGTTCCCGATGATGTGCTCCCAGCCGCCGTGCGTGAACATGAGCGTGACGGCGTTCAAGGGCCAGGGCTCCCCCACGTTCGGGCAGTGGCCGACGACCTCGCACGGGCGGTAGCCCAGCTCGAAGACCGCGTGCTGGACGCCCCCTGGGATCTCGTAGAAGAGCCAGACCGCGAAGTTTGCCGCGATGATCGCGACCGTGACGATCGCAAAACGGGAGGTCGGGACGCTGTCCCGGAGCGGCAGCATCCCCGTGCTTTACCTGAGCACGAGCGCCATCAGCGCCTTCTGGGCATGGAGACGATTCTCGGCCTGGTCCCAGACCGCGGACTTCGGCCCGTAGAGGACGTCCTCGGTGATCTCCTCGCCGTAGTGTGCGGGCAGGCAGTGGAGCACGATCATCCGCTCGGAGCCGAGGGCCACGAGGCTCTCGTCGATCCCGTAACCGGCGAGGTCGCGCAGACGGCGCTCGCGCTCTTCGTCCTGGCCCATGCTCGTCCAGACGTCCGTGTAGAGGACGTCGGCGCCTCCCGCGGCAGAACGAGGGTCTCCTTCGAGCGCGACCGAGCCGCCCGAGAGCGCCGCGGCCTCGCGAGCCCAGCCGACCACCTCGGGGTCCGGCTCGTAGCCCTTCGGCGTCGCGGCCGTGAAATGCATCCCGAGCTTGGCGCAGGCGACCATCAAGGAGTGGCAGACGTTGTTTCCGTCACCGACGTAGACGACACGCACGCCTTCGAGCTCGCCGAGGCGCTCGCGAATGGTCATGACGTCCGCGAGCGCCTGGCAGGGGTGAAACTCGTCGGTTAGCCCGTTGATGACCGGCATGTCGGCATGCTCCGCGAGCTCGTCCACGTCCGCCTGGCTGACGGTCCGGATCATGATCCCGTCGAGGTAGCGGGAGAGGACGTGTGCTGTGTCCTTGACGGTCTCGCCGCGACCGAGCTGGAGGTCGCCGGCGGCGAGGTAGAGGCCCGTGCCGCCGAGCTGCGCAATCCCGACCTCGAAGCTGACGCGCGTACGAGTCGACGGCTTCTGGAAGATCATTCCGAGGGTTCGGCCCTCGAGCAGCAGGTGCGGAACGCCCTCGTTCCGCTCCTCCTTCAGCCGGTCCGCGAGGTCCAGCACCTCGAGGAGCTCGTCTGGTGCCCAGTCGTTTACCCGCAGGAAATCGCGGCCTTTGAGCCGTCCGGTCACGATGCTCGCCACGGGCGGCATCCTCTCACGACGACGGCGCCGGGAGGACTCTCGTTCCGGCTTCGCCGTTCAAGAGAGCCCACGCGCTCGTGATCAGCGCCTCCCCGCCGGTCGCGCGGACGTAGGCGAACGAGGCCTCGACCTTCGGGCGCATGCTGCCGGCGTGGAGGTGCGGAAGGAGCTCGTCGTCTCGTCCAGGAACGAGCTCGGCGATCGCCTCGCGCTCGTCCGATTCGTAGTCACGGTAGACCGTAGGGACTTGGGTGAGGATCACGAGGCGTCCGGCGCCGAGCCGTTCGGCCAGGAGCGCGGAGGCCCGATCCTTGTCGATCACGGCGTCCACGCCGTCGTAGCCTCGGTCGGTTCGGACGACGGGAATCCCGCCTCCGCCTGCGGCTACGACGATCGCGCCCGAGGCGATCACGGTCCGGATCGTCTCGAGCTCGAGAAGCTCGATCGGCTCCGGCGACGGAACGAGGCGGCGCCAGCCGCGGCCGGCGTCCTCCTCGAGCTGCCAGCCACGTTCGTGCTCGAGCTCGAGCGCGCGAGCTTCGTCGTAGAACGGGCCGATCGGCTTCGTCGGGTGCCCGAACGCCGGGTCGTCGGCATCCACGACGACGTGCGAAAGGAGGACGGCCACCTCGCGGCGGAGCTCGGTTCGTGCTTCGGCAGCGATGAGGGCTCCGATCTCGGCCTGCGTCTGTGCGACGGCAAGGTAGAGGGGAAGCGGCGGTGCCTCTGCGCTGGCGAGCTCCTGCCGGAGCAGCTCGTTCCCGACCTGGGGGCCGTTCCCGTGCGTGAGCACGAGCGGGCCGTCCGCAAAGCGCCGGAGCGCGGGGACGGTGGCACGGAGATTGGCCCGCTGCTCGGCCGCTGTTCCCCGCTCGCCCTTCTCGAGCAGCGCGTTCCCACCGAGCGCGACGACCGTCAGCGTGCTTCCCGCCACTGCCCGATCGGGCGCGAGGCCGAGGGAGGTGGTCCCCACCAGGGCTCGTTCGCTCGCAACGAGCGGGGTCCTGCGCACGCGTGCCGCCGACGTCCTACGTCAGGGCCGGGGCCGACTCGATGATCCCGCGCGCCTCGAGGAGGCTCGCGAGCGTGGGCTCGCCGATCTCCTCGAGCCGGTACGTGACCCGGAAGGCCGGTTTGTCGAGCTCGATGACGCGTCGCAGGTCGATCGGCGTTCCGATCAGGACGAGGTCGGCGTCGGAGCGCGCGATCGTCTCGCGAAGCTCCTCCATCTGCCCGCGTCCGTAGCCCATCGCCGGGAGCAGCTCCGAGACGTGCGGGTAGTGTTCGAGCGTCTCGCGGATCGAGCCGACCGCGAATGGTCGCGGGTCGACGAGCGCCGCTGCGCCGAATTGCTTTGCCGCGAGGACGGCCGCGCCGTAGCGCATCTCGCCGTGCGTGAGCGTCGGTCCGTCTTCGATCGCGAGAACGCGCTTCCCGCGGATCTCCTCGGGGTCGCCTTCGACGTCGAAGGGCGAGTTCGCGCGCACGATGTCGGCCCCCGGGTTGACTCTCCGGATCGACTCGAGCACAGCCTCGACCCCCTCCCGCGGAGCCGAGTCGATCTTGTTCACGACGCAGCAGTCGGCCATGCGGAGGTTCGTCTCACCGGGGTGGTAGCGGAGCTCGTGACCGGCCCGGTGCGGATCGCAGATGACGATGTGGAAGTCCGGCGCGATGAACGGTGTGTCGTTGTTGCCGCCGTCCCAGAGGATCACGTCGGCCTCCTCTTCGGCGCGAGCGAGGATCGCGCCGTAGTCGATCCCGGCGAAGACGAGATTCCCCTCGGCGAGGTGCGGCTCGTACTCCTCGCGCTCCTCGATCGTGCAGTCGGCGGCGTCGAGATCCTCGTAGCGCTCGAACCGCTGGACGACCTGACGGGTCAAGTCGCCGTACGGCATCGGATGTCTGAGCACGGCCACGCGCTGGCCCGCGGAGCGCAGCACGGATGCGACGTGCCGGGTCGTCTGGCTCTTTCCGGAGCCCGTCCTGACGGCGCAGACGGCGACCACCGGCTTCGACGAGGTGAGCTCGGTCGACCGCGGACCGAGCAGGCGGAAGTCCGCGCCCGCGGCCATCGCGATCGAGCCGATGTGCATGACGTGCTCATGGGTCACGTCGGAATAGGCGAACACGACCTCGTCGATTCGCTCCTCGCGGACGAGGTCGGCGAGCTCGGTCTCGGGGACGATCGGGACCCCTTCCGGGTACCGGCTGCCGGCGAGCTCGGGCGGATACGTTCGGCCGTCGATGTCAGGGATCTGCGTCGCCGTGAACGCGACGACCTGAACGTCGTCTCTGTCGCGGAACGCGACGTTGAAGTTGTGGAAGTCCCGGCCGGCCGCGCCGGCGATCACGACTCGCGTCACTGGTGGATTGCCTCCTCGACTCGTTCACCGACGGCTGCCAGCTCGACCTCGGTGCCGGCGACCTGGTGCAGGAGCTCGTCGGCGGTCATCCGTTGGCCCTCGTTCCAGAGCTCGCGCAGGAGCGATCCGGCCTCCCGCCGGGCCGCCCACGCGGTGCCGAACTCCTCGCGCAGGAACGTCCGGAGCCGCGCTTCGAACGCCCAGGCACGCAGGTAGCTCGACGAGTAGAAGCCGGGATCGACGTCCGAGAGGTAGTCGCCGGCCGAGAACTCGATCTTCGTCGCCTCGAGCATCCACTCGACGTAGCGGCGGGGCATCTCCTCGAGCCCGATGTCGGCGTTGAGCTCGAGCTCGTACAGAAACTTGCCCGCGTAGCGCCGCACGAGGTAGAGCAGAATCACGCCGCTCTCGGCCACGAACTCGCCGGCGCGCCCGAAATCGAGTCGGCGCGCGAGCCAGGCGGGCTCGTTGACGAGGAGCTCGAACAGCATCGCCCATCCCTCCGTCACGGCGTCGTCCCCGAGGCGCCGGTCCTCGACGTTGAGCGAGCGGGCCGTGTTGCCGTAGTGCTGGGCATGGCCGGCCTCGTGGAAGAGCGAGTGCCAGTCGTCCGGGCCGCCCATCGGCCGGATCACGAGCATCACGCGGTCGGGAACCTCGATCGGCGCGCAGAACGCGCGCGGGCTCTTCTTCGGCCGGGGCTCGACGTCGATGAACACGTTCGACTGACGGCGGAGGTCGATCCCGAGCTCCGCGAGCGTCGCCTCGAGCGCGGGCAGCATCGCGTCCGCCGGGAAGGCCCCGTCCCATTCGGGCGCCCGGAAGAGACGCGGGACGTCCCAGCGCCGGGCGTCGTCCAGGCGGAGGCCGAGCCTGCTCTGGAAGAGGCGGTCGAGGCTCTCGACGTAGAGGTCCTCCGTCTGGGCGAGAAAGGTGTGGCACTGACCGCCGAGCGTGTCGAGCGGGAAGTCGAAGCCCTGGTACAGCTCGCGATACGTCGAGAAGCCGAGCGTCTGCACGCCGTCGCGGCGAAGCCCGGCGGCTCGCTCGTACAGCGGGTTCAGGTGCTCGTCGGCGAGGTCGCGCCTTGCCTGCTCGAGCCGCTCGCGACGAGTGCGGTCGGGCTCGTTCGCGATCGCCGGACGGAGCATCCGGAAACCCAGCGGCTCCCCATCGACCTCCGTCTCGAGCGTCGCCTCCAACCGGGCGACCTTCTCGGTCGCCTCACGGGACAGGTTCCCGAGGTAGTTCTCACACGCGAACCGCCACAGCTCGCGCTCGCCGTGTGAGCCGTCCTCCGTGACTTCGCAGAGCCGCTGACAGGTCTCCAGCGTGGACAGGTCGGAGTACCGTTCGTAGATGGGGCCGAGCTTGAACTCGTCCTTGAGACCCGAGTAATGCTCGTAGAACTCCGCGTCCATCGCCGCCATGAAGCGGTCGACCCCGTCGCGGTACGTGTCGAGCCAACCGTTCGCCCCCGAAACGCTCGACATCGGTTGCGTAGGATACCCGTCGGTGCTGCGGGAATTCGAAGTCGAGACCGAGCGCCGGACGCAAGTCGTCGACGTCACCGACCGCGTTCGCGACGTCTTGGGGGAAGGGAACGGAGCCTCGGCGGCGCTCGTCTACGTACCGCACACGACGGCGGGGGTCACCATCAACGAGCACATCGACCCCGATTTGAAGCAGGATTTCGAGATGGCGCTCGAGCAGATCGTCGCCGACCAGTGGGGTTGGCGGCACGAGGACGTCGACGGCCCGAACGCGCCGTCCCATGTCCGCGGCTCGCTCATCGGCCCGCAGGTGCTGGTCCCGCTGCGCGAGGGCTCGCTCGCGCTCGGCACGTACCAAGGCATCTTCTTCTGCGAGTTCGACGGCCCGCGCCGCCGCAAGGTGTACGTCACGCCTCTCGCCTAGGGCCGGCGGGCGCCCGCTAGCCTGCCCACGGTGGCCGCGCCCGTCCGCGAGAACCAGGAGCTCGAGCTCACGATCGACGCGCTCGCCTACGGCGGGAATGGCGTCGCGCGGCTGAACGGGTTCGTCGTCTTCGTCAGGCGCGGGCTCCCGGGCGACAGGGTCCGGGCGCGTGTCACGAAGGTCAAGCGAAACCACGCGGAGGCGCTTGCCCTGGAGGTCGTCGAGGCGGGGGCCCCGAGGGTGGAGGCGCCCTGCAAGCACTACCCGACCTGCGGCGGTTGCCGCTTCCAGGATCTCGCGTACGAGGCGCAGCTCGAAGCAAAGGCGCGGCAGGTCGAGGACGCGCTTCGGAGGATCGGCGGACTCGGGGAGCTCGAGCTCGAGCAGGCCGTTCCCGCCGAGTCGATCTTCCACTACCGGAACAAGCTCGAGTACTCCTTCACGCCCACGCGCGAGGGAGCCGGGCTCGGCTTCCACGTGGCCGGCCGCTGGGACGAGGTGCTCGAGATCGAGCGCTGCTGGCTGACGACGGACCTCGGGAACGTGCTCCGCGAGGCCGTGAAGGAGTGGGCGCGCGAACAAGGCCTTCGCGCCTACGACCAGGAGACCCAGAGCGGCTTCCTACGCCACCTCGTCCTTCGCGAGGGGCGGAACACGGGTCAGGCTCTCCTCGTGCTCGTCACCGCTCCGGGTGAGCTCCAGGGTCAGGAGCGCCTCGTCGAGCGGCTCCGCGCCTTCCCGGAAGTGCGGTCGATCCACTGGGGCGTGAACGACGGCCCGGCCGAGATCACGAACGTCCCGTCGCGCCTGCTCTGGGGCGAAGAGGCGATCGAAGAGCAGCTGCTGGGCCTGCGCTTCCGCATCCGTCCGAACGCGTTCCTGCAGACGAACACGGCGATGTGCGAGGTGCTCTACCGGCTCGCGGGCGAGTATGCGGGCTTGACCGGCGGCGAGACCGTCTACGACCTGTACTGCGGCATCGGGACGATCGGGCTCACACTCGCGCGCGAGGCGCTGACGGTCTGGGGGGTCGAGGCCTCGGAGGAGTCGGTCGCCTGCGCACTCGAGAACGCCGAGCTGAACGGGATCCCGAACACGGCGTTCTTCGCCGGCGACGTCGCGGCCTCCGTCGACGAGCTCCGCGACCGGGCGGGAGCGCCCGACGTCGTCGTCGTCGACCCGCCACGCGCGGGCCTGTCGGGCAAAGCGGTGCGCACGGTCGCCGGACTCGAGGCGCCGCGCCTCGTCTACGTGTCCTGCAACCCGACGACGCTCGCCGGGAACGCCAAGGAGCTCGTCCGCGAGCACGGGTACCGCCTCGAGCGGGCGCGTCCGCTGGACATGTTTCCGCACACGCCGCACGTCGAGACCGTGGCGCTGTTCACCCGGGAGGCCTAGGGCCGGCTCCGAGCCCGACGCGCCGGGCTCGCCAGAGCCGGTCGGCGTTCACGAGGATCAGAGCGATCGAGAGGAGCGGCAGCGCGGGCAGCCCTGCAGTGTTCCACCACACCGCCGCCGCGAGTGTTGCTCCGAAGGACAGCGTCATCGCGACCCAGGTCCAGGTCGTCCTGAGCTGAAAGCGCTCGGTTGCCGCGAGGAAGAGGGCGAAGAAGAGGCAGTCCGGAAGGCCGAGCTGCGCCGAAGAGTGCTCGCCCGGAATCGGGAAGGCGATCGAGAGAGCTCCGAAGATCTGCGGCTGGTGCTCGACGATCTGCTTCGTCGGTCCCCGAGCGACGGAGAAGATGTCCACCGGCACGATCAACAAGGCCACGAGCAGCACCCAGTTCACGTTCTCGAAGAACTCGAGGAACCACCAGCCGGCGACGATGACCGCCGCGAACTTGACGAAGTTTGCTGCGACGTCGAGGTCGGCGACCGTCAGGACGACGGCGGCCGCGGCCAGTCCGACAACGGCATAGGCGAGCTTCTGCGGCTGCGGGGCGGTCCGGAGGGGCAGCGCGAGGAGCACGAGGAGGAACATGGCCGGGATCAGCACGAACGCGAGGAGGGCCACGTCCCACCAGAGCGGCAGGTCCGGCAGCCGGGAGGCCACCACGTCGTAGACGACGAGCGCCGCGAGGAACGCTAATAGGGTGGCAGCTCGGCCCACCAGGGACCGATCGCCTTGAACGACTCCCAGAAGGCGCGCTTGGTCGCCTGCTCGTCCAGGGAGTCGTCCACGTCGGCGGCGACCAGTGCCTGGATCGTCGGCGTGAAGCGCTGGATCGTCCCCGGAGAGCTCGGGATCTCGGCGGAAAGCGGAAAGCGAACAGCGTTCAGGCACGCAAGAGCATCTTGCCCCATGACCACGACGAGCTTCGGCTGGACGATGCGCAGCTCACGGACGAGCGACCGGCCCGCCTCCTCTTCGTCCTCGCCCTCGTACTTGAGGACATTCGTCCCGTAGATCGCCGTCGGGTCGACGCGCAGTCGCTGGATCGACTTCAGGATCGCCTGGCCCGCCCGTCCGAAGAACGCGACCCCTTCGCCCAGCTCCGCCGCCTGCGGCCGGTGCTTCAGGAGGAAGATCTCCGCCTGTGGATGCCCCGAGCCGAGGACCGCCACTCGGTCCGGCCCGGCGGCCTGGGCGATCTGGTGGCCGAGCTCGTTGATCTCGGCGATCGCCTTCTTCAGATACCGCTCGGAGATGTCGTCCGCGGACACGGGCACGGGGGGTGCAGACGTTACTTCGGGTCGGCCCGGTCTTGTCCTACCGGACCGCGGCCTTCACGCGTCGCTCGCGCGCCTGCGCCACCCACTTCAGGCTCTGGAGGTAGACGAGCGACTTCGGGCGGCGGACGACCTCGGCCGTGCGGAGAGAGAGGGGAAACGCCTCCGGCCCTTCGGAGGCCGGCATGCGGACGAGCCCTGTGCCGATCCCTTGCAGCACGTGCGCATCCGAGCCCGCGCCCATCGTGAGGTTGTACGTGCGCGCAAAGCGGAGCGCCTCTTCGTTGAAGGCCTCGCGGAGGAGACGGGCGTTGTAGACCTCGAGCACGTCGATCTCGGCGAGATGGCGGTGGAGCGTCCTCGAGTCCGGGATCGTGTGCAGCCGGTCGAACGGATGGGG
>Ga0066709_100003737_pt1 | contig 11844 bp, 11 predicted proteins | sample GraSoiAngelo_158_FD_79665 | JGI IMG/M metagenome (GOLD analysis project Ga0066709, IMG submission 79665) | Grasslands soil microbial communities from the Angelo Coastal Reserve, California, USA - 14_1009_16_30cm | ecosystem: Environmental > Terrestrial > Soil > Grasslands | place: USA... | reverse complement strand
GTGCGTGTCTGCGAGGGTCAATTCCTCGACATCAGCTTCGAAGCGCGCACCGACGTCACCGCGGAGCGCTACCGCGTCATGGCGGCTCGCAAGACGGGCGCGCTCTTCGCCGCGTCGGCGCAGAGCGCCGCGATGCTCGCGAGCGACGACCCCTCGGTCCGCGACCAGCTCGCGCGCTTCGGCGAGGAGTTCGGGCAAGCGTTCCAGGCGCACGACGACCTCCTCGGCATCTGGGCCTCTACCGAACGCACCGGGAAGATCGAGATGAACGACCTCGTGAAACGCAAGAAGACGCTGCCGGTCGTGCTGGCGTTCGAGCGCGCGTCCCCGCGCGTGCGCGCGCAGCTGGATGAGCTCTTCGCGCCGCAGGCGCCGCTGCCGGCGGAGAACGTCGACCGGATCCGCGCGATCCTCGACGACCTCGGCGTGCGACCGATGCTCGAACGCGAGATCGAAGCGCACCGCGGCCGGGCGCTGCATCTGCTTCACGGCGTCGCAGCCACCGGAGGGCCGCCGCTGCGGCTCCTCGATCACCTCGTCGCGAGCGCGACCGGCGCGGCCGAGGAACCAGCGGCGGCACCGACGCTCTCCGCCTAAGATTCGGGCGTGTCGGACCGCGAGCGGCGGGGGGCTGCGCCCAGCGATCTCATCCTCGAGCCGAACGAGCGCGTTCTCGTCGCGACTCGACCGCTCTTCCTCTGGGAGCCGCTCGTGATCATCCTCGTCCTTCTCGTGATCGGCGCGCTCTACGCGGCCGGTCAGGCGGACGACGTGCTCGCCGGGACGCTGCTCATCGCGGCGCTGATCCTGTTCGTGTGGATCGTCGTGCGCTGGATCCCCTGGAGCCGGCGGCACTTCGTGCTGACCGACCGCCGCGTCATCGCGAGCTGGGGCGTCCTCAATCGTAATCAGGCCGCGCTGCTGCTGGAGCGCATCCAGGACGCAAGCCTCACGCGTCCCTTCCCGCTGCGGCTGATCCGCGGGTTTGGCGTGCTGCACCTCGAGTCCGCCGGCCCGCATGCCGAGGAGCGGATCAGTGGCGGGTTGCGCGAGCTCGACATGACGAACGCGACAGCTTTCTACAGCGCGCTCACGGACGCGCAGACCCCGGGCCGATAGACTCGCCGACGCGTCGCATCGCGATCGCGGAGCTCGCCGGGCCGCTCCGAGAACGGGTCGACGAGCTACGACGACGCTGGGATCCGCAGCAGGCAGCGACGGTGGAATCGCACCTGACCGTCATCGACGAGCCGGCCGACCTCGAGCGCCTGGGTGCCGTGGCCGCATCGATGCCCCCGCTCCGCCTGCGCGTGTCGCGGTCTGCGCGGTGGATCGCTCCGGATCCCGGCGTGTTCTTCGTCGTCGACGATCCCTACGGTGACCTGAGGCGTTTCCGTGAGGGCGTGCTTGGCCCCGAGCGCGCGACCTATCGCGCGCATGTCACGCTGCTGCATCGCGACAGCATCGACAGCCGGGAGCAGGTCGATGAAGCGTGGGCGGCGCTGGGCGATCTCGACCTCGCTCAGGACTTCATCGTCACCGAGCTCATCGTGCACGACCTCGCGGATGGCGAGTGGCGAGAGGTCGCGCGACTGCGCTTCGCCGCCTAACGCGGCGCTATGCCCGAGGCCCGGCCTTCGCCATGGCCGGCTCGCGCAGCAAGAAGCTTTCCTGCGCCGCGGCAACGCCCGCGCCGAGCGCGAAGGCGTGACCGCATTCGCGAAGCGCCAGCTCCACACCGCCGAGCGTGGCAAGGACCTCGAGCTCGCCGAGCGCGCCGAGGTGGCCGATGCGGAACACGCGGCCGCGCAGCTTGCTCAGGCCCACCCCGAGCGCGAGGTCGAAGCGATCGCGCGCGCGGGCGATCAGCGCGTTCGAGTCGAGACCCTCGGGCATGACGACCGCGGTGAGGCTGTCCGAATACGCATCGGCCTCCTCGCACAGGATGCCGAGGCCCCACGCGCGTACCGCCGCGCGCACGCCGTCGGCGAGGCGACGATGGCGCGCGAAGACGCGGTCGAGGCCCTCCGCGAGGAGCATGTCGAGCGCCTCGCGTAGCCCGAACAGCACCAGCGTCGCAGGCGTGTACGGGAAGAAGCCGGCGGCATTGTCCTCGAGGATCGGGCGCCAGTCGAAGAAGTTCCGCGGGCTGCCGCCTTTCGCGGCCACCTCGATCGCGCGCGGCGACGCGCACACCAGCGCGAGACCGGGCGGGAGCATGAGGCCCTTCTGGCTACCGGTGAGCGCGACGTCGACGCCCCATTCGTCGAATCGGAAGTCCATGCTGCCGAGCGAGCTCACCGTGTCGACGATGAGCAGCGCGTCGCTGCGCTTCGCGTCGATCGCCTCGCGCACCGCGCGCACGTCGCTGCGCACGCCGGTGGAGGTCTCGTTGTGCACGACGAGGACGGCGCGATGCTCCGGCCGAAGATGTTCCGCCACCGCCGACGCGGGCACGCTCCGGCCCCAGCGCAGAGGCACCAGGTCGACGGCGAAGCCGAGGCTGCGGGCCGCGGCCGCGAAGCCGGCGCTGAAATGGCCGTGGTCGAACGCGAGCACACGGTCGCCCGGCGCGAGCACGTTGACGAGAGATGCCTCCCACGCCCCCGTCCCGGATGAGGGATACACGATCACGCGACCGCGCTCGGTCTTGAAGACGCGCGCCAGGTCAGGGAGGAGACCGCGCACGAGCGCGGCGAAGGCCGGGCTGCGGTGATCGATCACCGCGCGGTCCATCGCGCGCAGCACGCGGTCGGGCACGTTCGTCGGACCGGGGATCTGGAGGAACGGCCGACCGCTCACCGGCGCAGATTCTCCGGCAGGAACGGGTCGGGCAACAGCTCGCCGAGTGTCGTCACCTTTCGTTTGCCGCCGGTCGTCGCGAGGATCACCCGCATGTCCGGCGAGAACTCGGCGAGGACCTGACGGCACGCTCCGCACGGCGTCGGGAGCCGCTCGTCGTCGATGACGATCGCGATCGCATCGAGGGCCGTGTCGCCGGCGTTGACCGCGGCGAACGCGGCGGTGCGCTCCGCGCAGACGGTCAGGCCGTACGACGCGTTCTCGACGTTCGCGCCGCTGTGCACCTTGTTTCGCTTCGTCCGGATCGCCGCGCCGACCCTGTACTTCGAGTACGGCGCGTACGCGCGCTGCCGCGCGAGAGAAGCGACGCGGATCAGCTCCTCGTCGCCGGGACCGATGTCGCTCACGCTGGTTCGGGGCTCGGCTGCAGGCGCGTGACGCGGACACGGCGGATGCGCTTGCCCTCGATCGTCTCGACGACGAAGCGCGCGCCGGCGGCCTCGAACGACTCGCCCTGGCGCGGGAAGCGTCCGAGCTGCGCCGTGACAAAGCCGCCGAGCGTGTCGTATGCCTCGGTCGGCTCCACCTCGAGCGCGAAGGTCTCGCGCACGTCCTCGAACGGGATGCGCGCGTCCATGAGCGCCTCGTGCTCCGAGACCGGCAGCACGAGCTCGTGCTCGACGTCGTACTCGTCGCGGATCTCGCCCACGATCTCCTCGACGGCGTCCTCGATCGTGACGAGCCCGGCCGTGCCGCCGTACTCGTCCACGACGATCGCGATATGGACCTTGTCCTTCTGCATCTCGCGCAGCAGGGCGTCGACCTTCTTCGTCTCCGGAACGAACACCGCCGGACGCAGGAACTGACGGAGCTCGAGCTGGCGGTCGCCGCGAGCGATGCGGCGGAACACGTCCTTCACGTAGAGGATGCCGATGATGTTGTCGGCCGATCCCTCGTAGACCGGGATGCGCGAGTGCCCCACGGTGGTGATGCGGTCGAGAAGCTCCTGCGCCGAGGTCTCGACATCGAGGCCGACGATGTCGGTGCGCGGGACCATGACCTCGGCGACGGTCTTCTCACCCAGCTCGAAGATCGAGCTGATCATCTCCTGCTCCTTGCGCTCGAGCACGCCCTGCGCTTGACCGGTCTCGATCAGCGCGCGGATCTGTTCCTCGGTCACCACGCCCGGCTGCGGTGCCGTCCCGCCGAAGGGACGCACGATGACCTGCGTCACGCGGAACAGCACGGTGACGACGGGCCGCGTCAGCCAGGTGATGAGCTCGAGCGGGAACGCGAGCAGCAGGAGCGTGTCCTGCGCGTGACGCGCGGCGATGGCGCGCGGCACGAAGAGGCCGAGCAGCACGGCGATGAGCGACAGCACCGCGACGGTGACCGCGACGGCGCTCACGTCCGTGAAGACCGCGGTCGTGTCGATGCGCAGGAAGAACGCGAGCAGCGCCGACAGACGCGGCGCGATGAACGCGGCCGCGATGCCCGCGTACGTGAACACGATGAGGAACTCCGCCACCTGGATCGCCGCGAGGTAGTAGCCGGCACGACGGCCGATTGCGCTCGCGCGTTGCCCGCGGCGTCCGCGCAGCGCGAGCTCGTCGATGACACCCGGCCGCCGAGCGATGTTGATGGCGGCCTCGCCCGCGGAGAGCACCGCGAGCACGACGACGAGGGCGAGCTCCAGCAGAAGTAGCTGCCAGGCGATGGCGTCCATCAGGTCGCCTTGTCCTTCTGCCGCTCCGTCTTCTTGCGGATGCGTGCGGGTACGCCGACCCCCAGCATGTCGTCGGGAACGTCTTTCGTCACGACGGAGCCCGCGCCGGTCATCGCGCGCGCGCCGATCTTGATCGGCGCGCGGAGCAGCGAGTCCGAGCCGATGAACGCGTCGTCCCCGATCTCGGTGCGGTGCTTGCGCACGCCGTCGTAGTTGAGCGTGATGACGCCAGCGCTGATGTTCACGCGCTGCCCGACCTGCGCGTCGCCCACGTACGAGAAGTGGTGCATCTTCGTGCCTTTGCCGAGACGCGCGTTCTTCACCTCGCCGAAATTCCCGAGCTGGACGCCCTTCTCGAGATGCGCACCGGGTCGAAGGTGCGAATACGGACCGACCGTCACATCGTCCTCGAGCGTCGCGCCCTCGAGGACCGATGCCTCCACCCGGCAGCGCTCGCCGACCTGTGTGTCGCGCACGATCGCGTACGGACCCACGCGCGTGCCGGCGCCGATACGGGTGCGGCCCTCGAGGATGCAGCCGCGCTCGATGACGACATCCGGCGCGATCTCGACATCGGCGTCGACCAGGGATGAGGCGGGATCGTGGAACGTGACACCGGCGAGCATGTGACGTTCGCGGATCCGCCGTCGCACGATGTCCTCCGCGGCCGCGAGCTCTACCCGTGTGTTCACGCCCATCGCTTCTTCTGGATCCTCGGTGCAGTACGCCACGACGCGGGCGCCGTCCGCAGCCGCGAGCGCGACGATGTCGGTGAGGAACACCTCGCCGGTGTCGTTCGCGCGTAATCTTGGCACGGCCTTCCGCAACCACGCGAGGTCGATGGCGTAGGCGCCCAGGTTCGACTCAGGCAGATTCCGCTCGTCGGCGGTGGCCAGGCGGGCCTCGATGACACGCGAGACGTCGCCACTCGCGTCGCGAACGACGCGACCGTAGGCGTTCGTGGTGCCGACCTTGCCCGAGAGGAGCGCGAGCACCGCGCCGCGCTTCGCGCGCAGCTCGGCGAGAGTGCGCAGCGTCTTCGGCCACAGCAGCGGCGTGTCGCCGTAGACGATGAACGCCTCGCCCGAGGGGTCCGCGATCGCGTCGAGCGCGACACGCACCGCATCGCCGGTGCCGCGCGGCGGGTCCTGCATCGCGACGATCGCGCCGTCGCCGACGATCGCGCGCGCGGGCTCGCTTTCCTTCGACAGTACGACGATCGGGCGCCCGCCGGCGCCCCGGACCGCTTCGAGCACGTGAGCGAGAAGCGGTTTGCCGGCCACCAGATGCAGGACCTTGCTCGTCTGCGACCGCATCCGCGTGCCAAGACCCGCCGCGAGCACGACGGCTGGGGTCCCCGCGGTCATAGCGCTCGACGGCTTAGGCGGGTGGCTGCGCGGCGGGTTGGGGCGCCAGGGATCGAACCTGGGATCGGGGATTCAAAGTCCCCTGCCTTACCACTTGGCCACGCCCCATCGGACACGGCCAAAGGATAGGGGGACTAGCGGTGGTCGCCCGTCTTCTCGCCGTTTGGCGGCTGTTTCCCGCGCCGGATGAGCTCCGCGACACGGCGGCCGCCCTTGCGCCCAAGCTGCGCGTAGCCCTCGCTGCCAAGCTGCGTCTTTCGCGCTTCCCCGCCCTTGCGCCCGAGGTCCGCGTAGCCCTTCGAGCCGAGCTGCGTCTTGCGCGCCTCGCCCCCTTTGCGTCCGAGCTTCGCGTACCCCTCGGTGCCCAGTTGACCCTTGCGCGCCTGACCGCCGCGCTTGCCAATCTCACGGTAGAAGGACGCCCCGTGCTTCCCGGCCGTGGAGGTGCCGCCCTTTTGGCCGGCCTGGCGCACGGTCATGTCTCCGCGTTTGTCGTCCATTGCCCTTTCACGTTAAGGGGACAGCCCTCGCTCGCCCGGTCTAGCGACCCTTAGCCACCCATCGTGTGCGCGTGTGCCGCGAGGCCGATCCGCCGAAGCGCGCGCGAGATCCGGAGGGCGTGGGGGCGGTCATCCGCGACCGCGAAAAGTGTCGGCCCGCTGCCGCTGAGCGAGAGAGCGATGCCGTGCTCCGCCGCGCGCGACCGCGCATCCGCGACGGCGGGACAAAGACGCTCGGCGGCCCTGAGCAGATCGTTCCGCGCGCTCTCGCGGAGCAGCCGCCCGGACACGCCGCGGCGCGAGAACGCATCCAGCAGCGCAACCACCGCGCCATCGGCGCCCCGATCCTCGCTTCGCAGCGCCGCGAAGACATCCCGCGTCTGGAGACGCGCGTCGAGGCGCACGACCACGATGTGGGTCCGCGCCAGACCAGGTAGTGGATCGACGCGCTCGCCCCGCCCGCTGACGAGCGCGACGCGCGCGCCACTCGCGAAGAACGGAACGTCGGAGCCGACGGTCGCCGCCAGCGCGACGAGGTCGACGTCCGGGCGTCGCCAGATCCTCGCCAGAGCGCGAAGCACCGCGCCCGCGTCGCTCGATCCCCCGCCCAGGCCCGCCGCGACCGGGATGCGTTTTCTGACATGCACGAACGCGGCGGGTTCGCGACCGATGGCTTCGGCCAGCGCGTGCACCGCGCGACTGGCGAGCTCGTCGCCCGGAGCGGCGCCGACGTCGGGCACAATGCGCACCTCGAGTCGCCGGTTCGGCGCGACGCGCACGCGATCGGCGAGATCGATCGTCGCGAACACGCTGCGAAGCTCGTGATAGCCGTCGGATCGCTTCCCGGTGACCGCCAGCGCGAGGTTGATCTTCGCCGGCGCGAGCAGCGTGACCGCGCGCGTCACCGCCGCGACCGCGAGCCGTCTGTCGGCACGCCGAGCGCGCGCGCGAGCGCGACCCACTCCTCGAGGGTCAGCTCCTCCGCGCGGCGACGCGGCTCGATGCCGCTCGCTCGCAGCGCGGCCTCGGCGCGATCCGGCGTGACGCCTGCTTCGTGACCGAGGGCGCCGCGCAGCTGCTTGCGACGGTGACGGAACACGTCGCTCACCAGTCGCAGGAACGCGTTCCGCTCGAGCGGCGCGAATACCGGGCGCGCATGCGGGCGCAGCGCGACGACCGCGGAGCTCACCTTCGGTGCGGGCCGGAATGCGGTCGGCGGGACGCGGCGGACGATCTTCGCGTCGGCGAACGACTGCACGAACACGGAGAGATATCCGCGCTCCTTCGCCGACGACGCCGTCGCGACGATGCGGCGCGCGACCTCCTCCTGCACGAGCACGACGACGAGGGGCGGGCGCCGGTCGTCACCGATGAAGCGCTCGAGCAGCGGCGTCGTGATCTGGTAGGGCAGGTTCGCGACGATCCGCGTGGGCCGTCGATCGCCCAGAGCGAAGAGGTCCACGGCGAGCGCGTCGGCGCGGACGATCTTGACGTTCTCGTGGCCGGCGAGCGTTTCCCCCAGCACCGCCACCATGCGCTCGTCGATCTCGACCGCGGTCACCGAGCGGGCACGTTCGGCAAGCTGCGCGGTGAGCACGCCGGGACCGGGCCCGACCTCGAGGACGTCGTCGCGGGCCGAGAGCTCAGCGGCATCGAGGATGGCGCGGAGGACGCCGCGGTCGACGAGGAAACGCTGGCCGAGCGAGGTCGCGGCGCGCACGCCATGCCGGCGCAGGACGCTCTCGAGGGCGCTCGGGTCGGCGACGTCCATCGGCGCAGCCTAAGTGGCTGCGACTATTTGCAGCTCCACTGCGCCGCCTGCCCGCGGCTGAACATGTAGGCCGCGACGTTCGCGTTCGCGACCGCGTCGAACACGCTCGCACCGCCGTAACCGGCACGCACGCTGTTGGCCGTCCAGGTCGCGGGCATGAACTGGAAGAGGCCGGCCGCGCCGGATCGCGCGTTGACGGCGTATGGGTTGTAACGGCTCTCGCACCACGCGACACGCAGGAGCTGGCTCGGGTCGGCGCCCCAGGCCGCGGCCGCGGAGCGGATCACCGACTCGATGTCCGCGGGCGCAGGCGCCGGCTTCGTGCCAACGCGGCGCACCTCGGCCACTGGCGAGACGACGAGGGCGCTGCCCACCAGGGCCCGGCCAGCCTCCGCGCCGTCGACGACGTGGATGCGGTAGGTATTGTCTGCGAGTCCCGGCACGCCGGCGGTCACCACGACGGTCCGCCCCGCCGCGAGCTCGGCGTCGTAGATGACCTGGACGGAGAAGTCCAGCGTCTCCCGGACGACGGCGTCGTAGTCGGCAACCCGCGTGAGCTGGATGACGTCGCCGGCGTTCACGATCGCTTCGGCCGCGATCGAGACGCTGTCCTGCGGGCCGAGCTCGATGCCGTTCACGGCCAGCGCCTCGGCGACCGTGACCGCCCGGGGCGCGCGCAGCGGAGTCACGCCGGACGCGTCGACGAGCGTGAGCGGCACGCTCGGCGCGCTCAGGCGCAGGAGCGCTGGAGCTGGCGGCGGAACGTCTCGCGGGAGCGAGCGTGATACTGGAGCGACACGCTGGGCGTCGACAGTCGTCGCTGTCGCATCGCGCGCTCCGAGCGACGCGAGCGCCCAGGACGCGCCGAAGACGAACAGCGTCAGCAGCGCAAGCGACCCGACGCGCAGCAGCTCAGAGACTGATGTCCGCCTCAGCTCCCGACCCCTTCCCCATTCCCCGACCACCCGGACATGGCGATGCCCTAGGTGTACTGAGGGGGAACGGAGAGAATCCTAGCAGAGGGTCCCGAGGCGAGGTTCAGGCGCGTGGGTGCCTGTTTAGGCGAGCAACTGGACGGTTATCGTGCGCGGGGCGCCTTCCAGCCGAGTGCCTCCAAATGGGCCCGAACGGCGGGCCCGGTGTCGTTCCGGCCCAGCGCCGCGTCCACGAAGGCGTTCACGTAGCCGATCTTGTCGCCACAGTCGTAACGCTGGCCTTTCAGCTCGACGGCCCAGACCGGCGCGCCCTGGCGAGCGAGCTCGGCGACGGCATCGGTGAGCCAGACCTCCCCACCACGACCCGGCGGTTGCTTCGCCAGCGCGTCGAAGATCTCCGGCTCGAGGAGGTAGCCGTGGACCGCCGCGAGATCGCTGGGAGCGTCCTCGGGCGCCGGCTTCTCCACGATCGCGATCACTCGACGCGTCTGGTCGTCGACCTCGGTGCCGGCGACGACGCCGTAGCGGCTGATGTCCTTCTTTCCCACGCGGATGCAGCCGACGACGCTTCCGCCGCCGAGTCGCTCGCGCGCCTTCATCAGCTGCACGAGCGCGGGCTCCTCGCCGAGCATGATGTCGTCACCCCAGAGCATCGCGAAGGGCTCGTCGCCCACGAGCGGACGTGCCTGAAGGACCGCGTGCCCGTTCCCCTTCGGCTCGGCCTGCAGAACTGACTTCACCTGCGCCAGGCGCTCGGCACGCTTCAGGAGCTCGAGGTCCTCCCTTCGCATGTCGGCCGCGAGACGCGCCTCGATGCGCGGGTTCGGTTTGAAGTACGCCTCGATCCACTCCTTGCCCGGCCCGACGACGAGGACGACGCGCTCGATCCCGGAGGCGGTCATCTCCGTGACGACGAGCTCGATCACCGGTGTATCGACGATCGGGATCAGCTCCTTCGGGACCGCGCGACTGATCGGAAGGAAGCGCGTGCCGAGACCCCCTGCCGGGATGACGCCGTACCTCACCGGCCGCACCGCCGGTGCGTGGCCAGCGCCCTCGCGCGTCATCGCCGATCGACCGAGACGCTGAACGGCACGATCTCCGTCGTGCGCACCGCGAATCCGGTGACGGCGAGGAGCGGCGCGCGCCGATCGCTCGACGTATCCACCTCCAGGTCGAGCGTCCCCGCGTCGACGCTGCGGCGGTCCACCGTCGTGCCGCCGGCCGTGAAGCGGAGCAGCTGCACGAGGAACCGCTGCGAGACCGCGTTCGTCGAGCGCACGAAGCCGCTCGCCAGCCAGCCGTTGTCGCTTTCGGCATCGTCGGTCAGCACTCCTCCGCTGATCGCGATGTCGTCCAGCGCCATGCCGTGGAGGCTGAGCGCTCCGTCCGTCACGTACTCGAAGCGCAGCTGGATCTCCTTGCCGGCGTACGGCGAAAGGTCGACCTCCTGTTGGATCCACGCGGGCGCCTTGCCGCCTCCGGAGACATCGGTGAAGCCGTTGCCGAGGTTGTCGCCGTTCGGGTCGTCCTTCGTCGTTGCGGGTGCGGCGAGCGTCGTCCAGTGCGCGCCGCCGTCGGTCGACGCGGCCACATACGCGTAGTCGTAGTCCTTCTCGATCTCGTACCAGGTCCAGAACGAAAGCGTCGGTCGTGTCGCCGCCCGCAGGTCGACCGTGCGTGTCAGGGTGCTGTCCAGCCCGTCGGCGCGATCCGACCACCACATCGCCTTGCCCGAGTGGGGATCGGTCGGCAGCAGCTTCGTCTGCCGGGCGCCGTCGAAATGGACCTTCATCGCCGCGCGTGGCAGCTCGACGTAGCGCGCTGCATATTCGTGTGTGCTCGTCGCCAGGGTGTTGCCCAGCGTCACGCGGTCCTGGTCCGTCGGCCCCGCGGGCGTCCGACTCGCGATGCCGGTCGGGTAGCTGTACCGCGCTTCGGCCGACGACCCGATGAACGCGTTCGCCACCGCGAAGTCGGCGAAGAGCTCCTCGAGGCCCCGCTGGCCGCGCGCGCGAAGCACCGCGTCGAGGTCGGCCGGCGTGTCGATGCCCTTCGCCATGAACGCGTTGATGAGGTCGTCGCCGCCCGCCTGCTGCCGTGCGAACTCGAGGAACAGATACGCGAGCCCGTAGTGGGCTTGCGACTGTTCGAGCTCGGGCCAGTCATTGAGCTGCGTGTCCGGAAGCGAAAGGAACGTCTGCGCGTGCGACACCGGGAAACCGTTCGCCTGCTCGCAGAGCTGCGCCTGGCCCTCGTTGAACCACACCGACGACCTCTTGCGCTTCCCGTACTGGATCATGTGACAGAACTCGTGCGCGACGATCGAGCTGAGATAGCTCGTGCCGGGACGCGCGGCGAGCGAGTTGATGTAGACCATCTCGCGCTCCGCGGAGAACTCGTTCACCCAGAGCGGTAGCTCGTCGGACGAGCTGAAATAGCCCGCGGCCGCACCCGGGATCTTCGCGAGCAGGATGTTGATGTGCGGATCGGAGTCGACGCCGGGCGTCCACTCCTCGCCGTAGAGCCTGCGGTCCGTCGGATAGACCTTGTTCTCGAACGACGCCGCGCTCGCTCCGAGCTGATCGAGGTCGACCTGCACGTCGTTCTGCACCCACCACTTCGCGTGATCGCTGACCACGCGCAGCGTCGCCGTGATCCGCGTGGGCTTCTTCGCTGCGAAGTCGTAGGTCCAGAACGGGACCTGCGTGCCGACGTTCTCGACCAGCGGGGTGGCGCGGAC
>Ga0066709_100003736_pt1 | contig 11845 bp, 9 predicted proteins | sample GraSoiAngelo_158_FD_79665 | JGI IMG/M metagenome (GOLD analysis project Ga0066709, IMG submission 79665) | Grasslands soil microbial communities from the Angelo Coastal Reserve, California, USA - 14_1009_16_30cm | ecosystem: Environmental > Terrestrial > Soil > Grasslands | place: USA... | reverse complement strand
TCTGCTCGGGGTGGTGAACGTCCTCCAGAACAGCACGCGCAAGGTCGCGCGGCGCGAATCCGGATGGCCCTTCTCCATCGTCCTTCTGCTCGGGCTCTTCGTCACGGGAGGCTCGGGGATTTATGGCGCGATGTCACGCAAGGGGATCACCTTCCTGGCGGACGGAACGCCGACGCCATTCAAGTGGATCCAGGATCAATTCTTTCAGCCGCTCCAGTCCACGATCTTCGCGCTTCTCGCGTTCTTCATGGCGTCCGCCGCGTTCCGGGCGTTTCGGGCCAGGAACACCGAGGCGACGATCCTTCTGCTCGCGGGCGGGGTCGTCATGGCGGGGCGCGTTCCCCTTCTCGATTTCCTGGCGGCGCCGTTCCCGCCGCTCCACCCGGCGGCCGCGGCCGCCACCCAGGCGCTCGGGAAGCTGACGGAGTGGATCATGGACACGCCGAACGGCGCTGCTCAGTCCGGGATCATCATCGGCGCGGCGCTCGGCGCATCCTCGATGGCGATCCGGGTCATCCTCGGGATCGAGCGCGGCTATCTCGGGTTGGGGAGAGGGGAATAACATGGCGGGGATGGTCGACAAGCTCCTGGGCCTCGATCGGCGATGGATCTTCTTGTTCGTGCTGATCTGCGTCGGCACCCCGATCGTCCTGCCGATCGGGCTCCCCGTCACGACAACCGGCTCGACCCGCGCGGCCTTCGACTACATCGAATCGCTGAAGCCGGGGGACTACGTCTGGGTCTCCTTCGATTACGGTCCGTCCTCCGCCCCCGAGAACGATCCCATGGCTGAAGCGATCATGCGCCAATGCTTCACGAAAAAGATCCGGGTGATCGTATGTGCGCTCTATCCGCTGGGAGGCCTGGGTCTCGCGACCAATTCGCTCGCGAAAGTGACCGCCGAGTTTCCCAACCTGCGCTACGGCGAGGAGTACGTGAACCTGGGTTACAAGGACGGGGCCTCCGCGGTGATGAGGCGCTTGGGCGAGGATATTGCGGGAGCGTTCCCGACGGACGTGAAGGGGAGGCCACTCGCACAGGTTCCCATGATGCAAGGGCTCCGTAGTATCCGGCAGGTACAGCTCGTCTTCACGGCCGCGACGGGCATCATCGGGGAGTGGTGGATCACCCAGGTCCACTCCCAGATCGGAACCCCGGTCATCATCGGACCCACGGCGGTGAGCGCTCCGAAGTACTACGCCTACCTGAACGCGGGCCAGCTCGTGGGCATGCTGGGGGGCATGAAGGGAGCGGCCGAGTACGAGAAGCTGCTCGCGGCGCGCTACCCGGACCTGGCGCGCTTTTACCAAAGCACCCGTGGATTCACCGCGACCAAAGGAATGGACGGGCAAGCGGTGACCCACGCGGTCATCATCCTGTTCATCTTGATCGGGAACGTCGCGTACCTTAGCCGGCGCGCGGCGCAGAGGAAGGGAGCCTAGCGGTGCATATTCCGGGCCTCGAAACCTGGATCGCCGCGCTCCTCACGCTCGCGTGCATGAGCTTTCTCTACAAGGACAATCCCCTTTTCCGGTTCGCGGAGAGCCTCTTCGCGGGCATCTCCCTCGGCTACTTCATCGGGGTTACGCTGAATCAGACGCTCGTGCCGAACCTCATCCAGCCTCTGTTTCAGGACTTCCGGCAGAATTGGGATCTCTTGGTTCCGGGGCTGCTCGGCGTCCTTCTCTACATGCGGTACGTGCCCAAGATCGCCTGGATCTCACGCTTCGCGCTTTCGATCTACGTCGCGTATTACATCGGGCTCGATTTCACGCGCAGAATCCACGGCGAAGTGCTCCCACAGCTCGCGAGGGCGATCGTTCCGCTCACGCACTTCGATTCGCACACGATCTTCTATTCCCTGATTTTCGCCCTGGGCGTCTTCAGCGTGCTGATCTACTTCTTCTTCTCCAAGGAGCAGGACCAAGTCACGAGGCGCGTCGCGCGCCTGGGAATCTGGTTCCTCATGATCTCCTTCGGAGCCGCGTTCGGCTTCACCGTGATGGGGCGCGTGGCGCTCCTCATCGGCCGCCTCAACTTCCTGATCTTGGACTGGATCTACCCGATGGTGGGCCTCGGGTAGGAAGCGACGTCCGGGGGCTAGGGTTTCTTCCCCGCCGCGGCGGAAGCCTCGAAGTTGACCATCGGCACGGTGCCCTTGTTCCCCGCGGGATAGTCCACCGTCACGATGTCGCGAAGGGCCGCGATGCGCTGGGTCAGTCCGGCGACCGTGTCGGTGGCCGCGCGGATCCGTGCCACTTTGTCGCGGGCGTCGGGGGGCAGTCCGGGGTGAACGTTGAGGAGCTGGGCGTTCCCCTGGATCACTTGCAGAGGATTGTTGATCTCATGATTCAAGGCCACGGCCATGGCCGAGACCGCCTTCATCCGCTCGATCCGCAGCCGTTCCTCGGAAGCCTGATGGAGCGCGATCGCGTTCCTCACCTTGAGCGGGATCTGGAACCGGATGTCGCATTCGGATAGCGGCTTCGTGAAGTAATCGATCGCTCCCAGCTCCAGGCTCCGCTGGATATCGTCCTGGGCGGTCGACGCGCTCGCCACGATGAAGGGGATCCTCGCGAGCGTCTCGCTCTTCCTCATGGCGATGATGACGTCGAAGCCGTTCTGGTGCGGCATCATGAGGTCGAGAACGAGGAGGTCGACCCTCTGACGCTCCATGATCTCGAGCGCTTCCTGCCCGCTCTCCGCCTCCGTGAAGGCGTAGTCCCCCTGGCGTAGCACCATCCTCAGGAGCTTCCGGCTGTGCGCCTCGTCGTCAACGATCAGCAGGTGGAACGGCATGGCCCCTCTTGGAGATCAACGTTTCGATCCGGCGGAGCAGCTCGTCCGCGCTCACGATCGGCTTCGAGATGTAATCGTCCGCACCGGACTCCTTGAGGAATTTCTCCTTGGAGCCCTTCATGGCGTGCGCCGTGGCCAGGAGCACCGGCACGTGGCGCGTCGTCGGGTCTCTCTTCAGCCGCCGCGTGATCTGCAAGCCGTCCACCGGCAATCCCTCGAGCTGACTGTTCGAAAGGGACACGTCCATGATCACGAGATCCACGGTGCCGGCCTGGATCTCCCGGATCACGAAGGACGGATCCTCGGTGATCTGGATCGTGTAGTTTCCCTTTCGCGTCAGGACGAGCTGGAAGAGCTTCGCGTTCATCGGGTCGTCTTCGACGATCAGGATTCGTTGAGACATGGATCCCTCTCCGCCCTCACCTGGGCGCCCGCCGGCCCGGCCGGGAACGCCAGAGTGACGCGAGTTCCCAGACCGGCTCCCTCGCTTTCCATCGAGATCCGGCCACCCATCCGCTGAACCAGCGACTTCGTGATGACAAGGCCAAGCCCCGTTCCCTGGTGGCGGCGCTTGTAGGAACCGTCCACCTGGGAGAACTTCACGAAGAGACGGGACTGGTCGCGTTTCGCGATCCCGATCCCCGTGTCCTCGACCACGATATGGATTTCGGCGGGGCTCGCGTTTCGCCGCGCCTTGATCCTCACTTCACCTTTATCGGTAAACTTGACCGCGTTCCCAAGCAGGTTTAGGAGCACCTGACGGAGCCGGGCCGGATCGAGTTGCATCTGCAGGGGTTCGGCCGGAGTCTCGACCTCGAGCCTGATCCCTTTCCGGAGAGCCACGGCCCGCTGCGTCTCGACCGCCGCCAGGATGGTCGGGGTCGCATCTCCAGCCTCCAGAGCGAGTTCCAGCCGTCCCGCTTCCACCTTGGCCAGGTCCAGGATGTCATTGATGACGACGAGCAGGTGCTCGGCGCTCTCCCGGATCGAGCGGGCGAAAGAGAAACGCTCCTCCTCCGATTGGGCCACGTTCTGCTCGATCAACGTCGCGAATCCGATCACGGCGTTCAGGGGCGTCCGGAGCTCGTGGCTTGTGTTCGCGAGGAACTCGTTCTTCGTCCGGTTGGCTTCGGCCAGACCGTCGTTCGCGTGCTGGAGCTGCTCGTTGATCAGCTCGAGCTGCTCGGTCCGGGTCTGAATCTCGTGCTCCCGCTCGCGCCGCTCGCTGATATCCCGCCCGACGAGGACCCAGGCGCTTTCGTTCCCCTCGCGATCGACGGCTTTCGTGACGGTGGCTTCCGCCGGGAACTTGGTCCCGGGCTCCGTGCAGCAAATGAGCTCCCCCGAGAAGCCACCCGCTCCGCGCAGGACGGCGAGAAGGGGAGCCGCGCCCGGTCTCTCCGAGACCAGGAACAGCCCGTTGATCCCGCGTCCGTGAAGGCTCCCTCGGGAATCGGAGAGCGAGCGCAGGGCGGCCGGGTTGGCGTAGGTGACCTCCCCGTCGAGATCGAATCCCACCAGCATCTCGTCGGTGCTCCGCATGTAGGAGGCGAGGAGCTGATCGCGCGATTCGAGCTGGATTCTCTTGAGACCGTGCCCGAGCTGGGCGGCCATCCAGCGGATGAGGGTCACGTCCTCCGCGCCGAATCGGCGCGAAGCCGGAGCGAAGCACTGGAGCACGGCCGTCGTTTCGTCGTGCTCGACCACAGGCACGGCGCACACGTTGGGGTCCTGGCCCAAGTCGGCGATCTCCCCCGCGAACGCGTGTCGCGTGGAGCCGTCGCCGCTCCTCCCCGTCACGGCCTCGCGGCGGAACGCGGCGCGGCTCGCGAGGGACGAGGAGTCGGGGCCGATCGGGTCCGGAGTGAGCTCGAGACGCGCCTGCTCGTTCAGCCCTCGGGTAGCGAAGAGGGCGAGCGTCCCCTTGTCCCGGTCGCGCTTGAAGAGCGCCCAATGGGCAAACCCTGTGCCCTCGGCCATCGCGTCGAGCGCGTGTCGTGCCAGGTCCGATTCCACGCCCGCGCGGGTCATCGCTTCGGCCAGCCGGTGGATGCTCAGCCGGACATGGATGTTGCGGTTCCGCTCCAGCTCGAGCCGCCGCTTCTGGTAGCGGTGAAACCCCGTGAAGGCGATCCCGCAGAACGCGAGCGCATAGGCGAGCGCGGTCTCCACGCGGAATCGCCGCTCGGACACAAGCGCCAGTCCCGAGCCCACGTCCACGCCGACGATCGCGATCGCCCTCCCCTTGGGGTCCCGGATCGGAGCGTACCCGCTGAGCCAGCTTCCGCGCGGATCGCGCGAGAGCGCCCGGCTCGCCGTCGGGCCGTCGAGCGCGGCCGCGATTTCCCGTCGCCCGCCCCCTTCGTAGAGGTCGCCGGCGTGGACCTTTCGCGTAGGATCGGTGCCCGCCTCGAGCGCGTAGCGCCAGGGGCCCGCCGATTTCCCTGGAATGAGGGCGTAGGCGCGGCGCACGTCCGGATTGGCCTGACGGGCCGTGACGAGACGAGAACGCAGGGCCTCGTATTCCGCGCCCGCCTCGGACTGGCGCGCTCTGAGCGCGCGGACCTCTTCGGCGGGAATGCCCGCCGCGATCGTCGCGGCCAGGGCCGCGACCCTAATTCGCCCCTCCTGACGAAGCTGCTCCGTAACGTGCGCCGCGACGCCATAGACCGCGAGCCCGGCCAAGCCGGCGGCGAGCGCCGTCATGACCATGTATCCCCGGCGGATGTCCAGCGGGCTCGGCTGCCCCGACGGGGCCTGCGCGAGGCCGCCCGAGGGCGCCTTCGATCTCGATTTCCCGGTCTTCATATGGTTTGGCGGAAAAGCCCCCATTCCTCGGACCTATCGGACGGAACCACAAGGAACTGCAGCGAAAAGGGTGGGTTTAAGGCTCGGTACGTCTTCTCTAGCGCTCGTCACCACAAGGGATTATCATTCCGCCCCGTGCGTCATGGCCCGTTCTTCGCCGTCCTGCTGGCCGTCCTGAGCGCGATCCCGGTCGTCGGCTGCTCGCGCAAGGCGGAAAGGCTCGTGGGGAGCGCCCGGCTGATACGCGGGCCGGGGGGCTTGGGCGCGACCGTGCGTTTCCTACGAAACCCCGACCGCGATACCTACGTGGAGCCGGGGACCGCCGACTTCGGCGACGTGCTGATCGTCGGCAGGGATACCACCTTTGAAGCGCGCACGTTCCTGGCCGTGGCGTCCTGGAAGCTGCCCGACACGACCCTCGCCGGGTTCTCGCCTGGAATGGTCTCGCTCGAGCTGAAGCGGGACACGACTCTTCTCGATGCCGGGGTCGTGAGCCTTTTCCTGGCCGCATCGCCGTGGGACACCGCGACCGTCGCGTGGCCGGGGCCCGCGCACCCGACGCTGCTCGGATTCGCCCAGGACGACCGCCCGGCGGCGGGCTCCTTCTCCCTTGCCTTGACGCCGGGCTCGTTCGATCTCGTCAAGCAATGGGCGCAAGACCCGGCCAGTGCCCCCGGGTTCGCCCTGGAGAGGACGGGCGATGGCTTGCTCGCCTACGTGCCCGGGGCCGCGGTGTTCCGCGTGCGCTACACGCACCTCGTATCGGGGAACGCGGTCCTGGACAGCGTCGACACGCGCGTGACCCAGGACTTCTATCTGCACGCCCCGATTTCTCCTCCTCCGACCGGCGCGGATACCTCGCTCGTGCTCGGCGGGCTCTTCAAGACGGCGCTCGCGCTCCACGTTCCACTGGACTCAATCCCGGCCGCGGTCTCGATCGACGAGGCCACGCTGATCCTGAATATCGTGGGAATCGAGGTTCCCGATTCCGGGGACGTGACCGACATCGTCCAAGTGAGAAGAATCCGGAACGTTTGGAGCGAGGGCATTACCGAGAAAGGGACCCTCACGATCGACGACGCGACTTCCTCCTCCCAGTCGTTGACCTCCGCCTACGCCGGCGCGGGTCGGCGGATCATCCTTCGCATTCCGGGAGCGCTTCTTCGGGAATGGGCCGCGACCTCCTCCTCCAACGAGGGGCTCTATGTTTCCCTGACCCATCCGGTGAACCGGACCAAGAAGTTCCAGGTCGGCTCGCGGGAATCATCGCGCCCGCCCGAGCTTCACGTTTCCTATACCCACCTTCCGCCGGTGCGCTTCTGATGCCGGCGCGCGCGGCCCTCTTCGTTCTCGCCCTCACGCTCGCCGCGGCGGGCCCTGCCCACGCGAACTCGATCCTCTCGATCGGCGGTCTGGGCGAGCCCCAGCTCGAAGAGCCGGCGCGCCTCCGCGCCCTTGGCGGGGCGGGCGTGGCCGAGCACGGTCCCCGCGAGATCTCCCTGGTCAACCCGGCCTCGCTTTCCGAGGTCGAGCGCATCCTCCTCGAGGTGACCGTGCTTCCCGCGTTTCGCCGTGTGAACGCCGCGTCGGTGCCGGTGGAGACGGTGCGCGAAACCACGTTCCCCTCCGCGCGCGCCGCGATCGCGCTTCCCGGGGGCTTGGTGCTCGGGGCGAGCTACGTGGCGGGAACCGACGCCGAGTTCTCGGTCGCGCGCGAGGACACCGCCGGAGCGCGCTCGACCGTCACGGTCGACGGGAGCGGCGGCATCAACTTTCTGCGGGTGAGCCTGGCGCGGCGGATCGTCCCGGCGCTCCGCCTCGGGGTCGATTGGGAGGTGATCGCGGGCAGCTATCGTGAATCGTGGGTCCGCACGTTCTCCAACTCGGGTCTCGCGACCGCCCGCGACAGCCTCGACGTGAGATATCCGAAGAAGGGGCGTTGGCGTTTCGGCGCCCAGCTCGTCAAGAAGGATTGGGCGGTGGGGGCCGCCTTCGAAACGTCGCAACACCTTCCGCTCGATGTGACCCGGGCGACGATCGGCGCGTCGGAGCGCTTTTCGGGCGGGCAGCTTGAGATTCCGCCGGGCCTCGTCCTCGGCGCCTCGGCTCCGCTCCGGCCGCGCCTCCGCGCCGTCGCACAGTACCGCCGCGCGGGCTGGAGCCGGTCTTCCCTCCAGAGCGACCTGGTCGATTTTCGTGCGCAGGAGCGGTTTTCGGTGGGGCTCGAGCGCAAACGAGCCACGGAGGAGGAGCGGTCCTTATGGGCGCGGCTCCCCCTTCGGGTCGGAGGCTACCTTCTCCGGTGGCCCGATCTCCTTCCGCGGGCCGGCGCCCAGGACGTGAACGGCGGCACCGCCGCGATCGATGAGCGCGCGCTTACGCTGGGAGCGGGGCTGGTGACGAAGGACAATGGAGGGGGTCTGGACGTGTCGCTCGAGCTGGGATCCCGCGGAGATCGAAGCGAGCTCGGCGTGAGCGAGCGTTTCGTGAGGCTCGGAATCTCCTTCCTCGTGAGCGACGAGACGTGGAAGGGGAGCTTCCACAAATAGAGGGTTCAACGCCCATGTGGTCCTTCACGACGCCCATCCCCCCTGTGCTCGGCGATTGTCTCCTCGCGGTCTATCTTGTCGTGTGGGTGATTTTCGCGGTCTACGGCCTTCATCGGATCCACCTGATCCGCCTTTTCCGGCGCCGGGACCGGGCGGCAAGGCCTCCCGCGGATCCGGAATCATGGCCCTCCGTCACGGTCCAGCTTCCGGTCTACAACGAGCGATACGTCGTGCACAGGCTGATCGAGGCCGCGGGCGCGATCGATTACCCGCGCGATCGCCTCGAGATCCAGGTGCTGGATGATTCGACCGACCTGAGCCGCGAGATCGCGGCGCACAAGGTGGCGGAGCTGCGCGCGCTCGGGACCGATGTGGTGCACCTCACGCGCGACGATCGCCAAGGGTTCAAGGCCGGGGCGCTCCAGCGCGGCCTCGAGCGCGCCAAGGGCGAGTTCCTCGCGATCTTCGACGCGGACTTCGTTCCTCCCCGTTCGATCCTTCGCGAGATGGTTCCCTATTTCAGCGATCCCGCCGTGGGGATGGTGCAGTCCCGGTGGCAGCACCTGAATCAGGACTATTCGATTCTCGCCCAGGCCCAGGCGATCTCGCTGGACGGGCACTTCGTGATCGAGCACGCGGCGCGAATGAGCGGGCGACGCTTCTTCAACTTCAACGGGACCGCGGGCGTCTTGCGGAAGGCGTGTGTCGTGGACGCGGGCGGCTGGCAGTCGGACACGCTCACCGAGGACCTCGACCTGAGTTACCGGGCCCAGCTTCGGGGCTGGCGGTTCGTCTTTGCGCCCCACGTGCTCTGCCCCTCGGAGCTGCCGGTCGAGATGAACGCGTTCAAGGCCCAGCAGCACCGATGGGTGAAGGGATCCATCCAGGTCGCGCGAAAGCTCCTTCCGATCGTCTGGCGCTCGCGCGTGACGCTCGGGGTCAAGGTGGAAGCTTCCTTTCACCTGACGTACAACGTGGCGTACGTCTTCCTGCTCCTCTTGTCGCTGATCGTCTATCCCGTCGTGCTGGCGCGCTATCGGACCGGGAGCACGCCGTACACGATCGCGGACTCGATCCTATTCTTGATCGCGACCAGCTCCGTGATTTTCTATTTCGGGTATGCGCAGCGGGAATCGAGACCGGACTGGAAGCGGCAGCTTCGATACCTGCCTTTCGTCATGTCGCTCGGGATGGGGCTTTCGGTCACGAACACGCGGGCCGTCCTCGAAGCCTTGGTGGGCCACAAGAGCCCGTTTCACCGCACGCCCAAGTTTCGGATCGAACGCCGGGGGGATCCCTGGCGCGGAAAACGCTACCGCTCGCCGCTCGACGGCTGGGCGCTTCTCGAGATTGCGCTGGGGCTCTATTTCGTGTGGACGATGTTGAGCCTCGCCCACGCGAAAGTGTACGCGCCGCTGCCGTTTTTCCTTCTCTACCTCTTTGGATTCCTCTACGTGGGAGTGCTCTCGCTCGTCCACGCGCGCGCGCGGTCCTGATCCCTCTTGCGGCCGGCCCGCACGAGCCTCCACGCGGCGGCAAGGGCCCAGGCCCCGACCAGACCTCCGTACTCCACCCACAGGACCCATCCCGGAAGCGTCCAGACACCCGTGCCGCGGTACAGCGGAAGCGGCACGTAGGAGAGCGCGAGCAGCCCCGAGAAGGCGAGCATCCCCCAGTCCGCGTGGAGCGGAAGAAACGCCACGACCGGGACGGCGTACCACGGGAATACCGTCGGGCTCAGCAGGAGGAACGCAACCATCGAGGCGAACGCAGCGCCGCTCGCGGATCGCGCGCGCCACGCGATCGCGAGCGTGGCGGCGATGCCCGCCCCCGCGAGGATGCGCCGGATCCGGATCTCGGAATCGATCGTTTCCCGGAGCAGGTGGAAGAGCGCTCCGTTGAACTCCCAGTGCCGCGCGTAGGTCCTGAGCCCGGTGGCGAGCGCCGGGCCCGCCCCGAGAAAGGGAGCCGCGAGGAGCGCCGCGGCCACGGCTGCCACGCCGAGGAGGAGCCATGCGCGGCGTCGGATCAGCCATGGAAGGATCAGCCCCGGCACATACTTCGTGAGCACCGCCAGGGCGAAGGAGAGCCCCGCCCATGCCGCGCGCTTTCTCTCATAGAGCGAGACCATCGTCACGAGGAAGGCCGCCGCGGCCAGATCGACGTGCCCGCTCCCAAAGCTTTCGACCAGCACGAGGGGATTCCAGTAGTAGAGTAGTAGTCGCTCGCTTGGGAGCCCTCGCCGTTTCAGGAGGTCGAGCAGAGCGTAGAGGAGGATGGATTCGAGCGCTAGGAGCGCGACCTTCCAGGCGAGCGGCGTCGCCGAAACGAGCGCGACCGCCCCGAAGAGGATCTGCGCCGCGGGGGGGTAGATCGTGGGAACGCCGGCGTGGTTCAGGTGGTGGATGAGCTCCGAGTGGTAGCGCTCGAGCGCGGGATCGGAAGGCGCGTGCGGAAAGGGATTCACCCCGTGGGCCACGAGCCGGCCGTCCCAGAGATAGCGGTAGACGTCTTCCGATAGCGTGGGCGGGGCCGGGATGATGGAGGCGCGCGCCAAGAGCCCGACGGCCAGCACGATCGGAAGCCCCGAGGCGCGCGGCGCGCGGGAAGCCGCACCCGGTGCGGCGCCGGCGGGCGCGGTCCGCAACACCCATCGCGCGGCGGCCAGATACGCGGCGTGGGCCGCCCCCCAGAGAAGCAGCATCGTCCGGGTCCGCTCGCCCAGATCGCCCAGCATCGCGATCGAGGCGGACGAGGTCACAATCAGCGCGCCCAAGGAGAGGAGAACCCAGCGGTGACGATTCACCGACACTCGACCGCCGCGGAGGCCGCGTGAGCCCGCGTGCGACCAGCGAGCTCGCCGCCGGCGATCCGGCGATGAAGGGACTCTGGGAGGCGCCCCACGTCTCGGAAGGGCCGCGCGGCGGGGCCATCACCCAGAACATGATCGGGCAGAGTCCCGCCCTCCAGCGGATTTTTAGGCTCGTCGCGAAGGTCGCGCCCACGGAAAGCCCCGTCCTCATCACCGGAGAAAGCGGAACGGGAAAGGAGATGATCGCGACCGCGATCCACCTCCAGAGCCGCCGCGCCCACCGAACCTTCGTGGCCGTGAATTCCTCCGCGATTCCCGAGCAGCTCTTCGAGAGCGAGCTGTTCGGGCACGTTCGCGGCGCCTTCACGGGAGCGAACGCGGACCGCGTGGGGCTCATGCAGCACGCCGACGGCGGAACGATCTTCTTCGACGAGGTCGCGGAGATGCCGCTCTCGGTCCAGGTGAAGCTCCTCCGTGCGCTTCAAAGCGGGGAAATCCGCCCCGTGGGCGCCAAGGAATCCAGGCGGGTTGATATTCGCGTCATCGCGGCCACGAACCGCGACGTGAAGCGCGCTCTCGCGGATGGGACCTTTCGCGAGGATCTCTACTACCGCCTCAACGTGTTCCACATCGAGCTGCCCCCGCTCCGCGAGCGGCGCGAGGATATCCCGCTCCTCGCGAACTACTTCCGGGAAAAGTACTCGCGCGCGCTCGGGAAGCAGGTGAAGGGATTCAGCGAGCGCGCCCAATTCTATCTCATGCGCTACGACTACCCGGGAAACGTCCGCGAGCTCGAGAACGCGGTCGAGCGGGCGGTCACCCTGGCCGAGCGTGGCGAGATCACCCACCTCGACCTGCCCCCCGTCCTCCGCGAGCC
>Ga0066709_100003735_pt1 | contig 11845 bp, 8 predicted proteins | sample GraSoiAngelo_158_FD_79665 | JGI IMG/M metagenome (GOLD analysis project Ga0066709, IMG submission 79665) | Grasslands soil microbial communities from the Angelo Coastal Reserve, California, USA - 14_1009_16_30cm | ecosystem: Environmental > Terrestrial > Soil > Grasslands | place: USA... | reverse complement strand
GGCGCGCTCCGAGGGCGCGTACCGGCTGTACGACGCCGACGACGTCGCCCGGCTCCGGTTCATCAAGGGCCTCCGCGACGATGCCGGCTTCAGCCTGGCCGAGATCGGCCAGCTCCTCGAGGACGAGACCGCCCGTGCGGCGAACCGCGTCCGCTTCCGCGCGAGCCGCAGGCCGGCCGAGCGGCGGGCCGTGCTGCTCGACGGGATGGCTCGGATCGACCGCCAGGTCGCGACGCTGCGCGCGAAGATCGCCCGGCTGCAGGCGATGATCGATGCCGCCGATGAGCGGCGCGACCACCTCGAAGGCCACCTCCGCGGGCTCACCACCGAAGCCCGGACCGGTACCTCGGACAGGGGCGGGGATCAGTCGGGCGGCGCCGGCCGATGACGTCGCCACGCCGTGGGCTTCGCCGCCTGGCCCGGTTCGAAGGCTGGAGCGCGATGCGCCATCGCAACTATCGGCTGTTCTTCGCCGGCCAGGGCCTGTCCCTCATCGGGACGTGGATGATGACCGTGGCGCAGAGCTGGCTGATCCTCCAGCTGACTGGCGACCCGCTCCTGCTGGGCGTCGTCGCCGCCGTCCAGTGGCTGCCGGTGCTCGTCCTCGGGCTCTTCGGCGGCCTGATCGCGGATGCGCTGCCGAAGCGGCGGACGATGCTCGTGACCCAGGGCTTCGCCGCGATCCTCAGCCTGACCATGGCGATCCTGGTCATCAGCGGGACAGTCGCCGTCTGGCACGTGATCGTCGTCGCGTTCCTCCTGGGCATCCGGAACGCCGTGGACCTGCCGACGCGCCAGTCATTCGCGGTCGAGATGGTCGGGCGCGAGGACGTGGGCAACGCGGTCGCGCTCAACTCGGCGATGTTCAACGGCGCACGTGTCATCGGGCCGGCCGTAGCCGGCATCACCATCGGTGCGTTCGGCGTCGGCGCGGCCTTCCTCATCGACGCGATCTCGTACCTGGCCGTGATCGTCGCCCTGCTGGCGATGCGCGAGACGGACCTGCACACACGTCCGGGCATCGAGCGTCCGACCACGATGCGCGCTGCGCTCGGGAACCTCGCCGAGGGCCTCGGCTACGTGCGCCGGACGCGGCTCGTGCTCCTGCCGATCCTGACCGTCGGCCTGGTGTCGACGTTCGGCATGAACTTCACGGTGGTGATCCCGCCATTCGTCCAGGAGGTGCTCCACGGCGACGCGACGGCCTACGGCTTCCTGATGGCCGCGACCGGCGTCGGATCGGTGATCAGTGCGCTCGCGATCGCGTTCTCGGGCCGGACGATTCCGGTGGTCATCGGCCTCGGCGGCGCGACGCTCGGCATCGCGGAGATCGTCCTCGGCGGGTCGAGCTCGATCCCGATCGCCCTGGTCGCGATGTTCGTTGCCGGGGTCGGCAGCATCTCGATGGCGGCGACGGCAAACACGCTCGTCCAGCTGACCGTGCCCGACCAGCTCCGGGGGCGGGTCATGAGCGTGTACACGACGGTCTTCGCCGGATCGACCCCATTTGGCGGCCTCATCACCGGCGCGATCGCGTCCGGTTTCGGCGCCGCCTCGGCCATCGTGCTCGGCGGTGCGCTGAGCCTGGCGGCGGGCGCGGCGGCGATCGCATCGATCCGGGGCAGGACGATCCACGCGCGTCGCGGCCGACCGCTCCCCGCCACGGGTGGAGAGGCCATGGAGGTCGGAGCCGGAGGCCTCACCAGCGTCAGGCCCCGCTAGCCGGATCCTCCCGCGCGGCATGGGCGTCGGGCCGCGCGCCTGCCTCGCGCCACGGTAGGTGCAGGAGGCCGAGCAACGGCTCCCCGGTCGACTGCCGGAGCGTGAGCCCACCATCGGTCGCGCGCTCGAGCTCGACCTCGACCGCATCGTCGCCCGGGTGATTGGGGTCGTAGACGCCGATCGAAACCCGATCCGGCGTCTCGTCGTAGCGGTAGCCGACGACCTGGTGGCCGAGGTCGAGCGCGAGCGGGTTCACCGTCGCGCTCCGGATCAACCCGATCATCGGCGGTTCGCCGGCGTCGATCTCCGCGCGGATCGCGGGCCACGCCCGGCGAACCGTGTGCCGCCAGCGCGCCCGCTCGCCGCCGGCTGCCGCGGCCCAGAACCGGAGCGGCACGGTCCACAGCGGCCCGAACGAGGCGAACTGTCGATCGACGATCTCGGTGAATAACGGCGTGCCAGGCGCGGGAGGGGCGAGGTCGGTCGGCGCGTCTTCGCCGCGTTCGAACCGGTCGCGCGCCGCGAAGGCCATGCCACCACAGAGCCCCCGGCCGACGTCACCGATCCCGACCTGCAGCAGCGCGAAGCTCCAGCTTCGCGCCGGCCCGGCCGGCCAGCGGTTGGCGAACCGGAACCCATGGCGCGACGGGAGAAACCCCGGGACCGAATCGCTGGCCACGTGCCCAGCCTACGTCGAGCCGGCAGTCAGGGACCGGATCGAAACGCTTGGGTCCGTATGACCCCGAAGTCGAGGCGGTTGCGCACGAACGAGCCTCGCTGGGCGGCGCATCACCGCTGGATCGGCTGCGAGGTGTCTTTCTGTGGCGGCCCGTTCCCAGCTTCGACGAGGTTCGGCGGTCAGGGGGCTGGGAACCGGACCGATCGGGGCGAACCTCGTCATGTTGGTGTCGGGCGTGACCCATCGCCGGGATGCGGTTCCGTGGCGCGACGATGGAGATCGAGATGACGACGCCGGGCCCCTGGGCAGGGCCCGGCGTCGCCGGGGGATTCGATGCGGCGAACCCCAGTCGGGGGCCAGGCCCGCCGCTCGCTACTTCAACTTGACCGGAATGGCTGGGCGTGCCGGACGGCGCGGTCGTTGCCGACCGCGCCGCCCTGGAGGAGACCGCCGGTCGCGCGGCGGCTCATGTGGTGCGCGGGCGCGCGTCGCGCCGGGCTCGCGTCCCGCGGGGACATCGGCATCGCGACTCGGTCTCCTCTTTGACACCACTCGACGTGGTTTCCCTCGCCGAGATGCCACGGACGATACACACCACTGGTAGGGGTGTCAAGATTGCAAAGGCGTTACAGATCGGCCGCGGCTACGATCTCCAGGTGTCCGAAGTCGTCGAGCCGCCGCCGCGCCATACGAACCGGCTCGCGGGCGAGACCAGCCCGTACCTGCTGCAGCACGCCCACAACCCGGTGGACTGGTACCCGTGGGGGCCGGAGGCGCTGACCCGGGCCAAGCTCCTCGACCGCCCGATCTTCCTGTCGATCGGCTATGCGGCGTGCCACTGGTGCCACGTGATGGAGCGCGAGTCGTTCGAGGACGAGGGCACCGCGGCGTACCTGAACAGCCGGTTCATCGCGATCAAGGTCGATCGCGAGGAGCGGCCGGACCTCGACCAGATCTACATGGCCGCGGTGCAGGCGATGACCGGTGGCGGCGGCTGGCCGATGTCAGTGTTCCTCACGCCGGAGGGCCGGCCGTTCTACGGCGGGACCTACTTCCCCGATCGACCCAGCCACGGGCTGCCCGGCTTTCCGCAGGTCCTGGAGGGCATCGATCGGGCGTGGCGCGAGCAGCGCGGCGAGCTTGAGGATGCCGGTCGGCGCCTGGTCGGCCAGCTCGCGGCGCAGTCAGCGAATGCGATCGGTGCGGCACCGGGTCCGGACGTGCTCGACACCGCGGTCGCGCTGCTGGAGCAATCCTTCGACGCGGCCCGGGGCGGCTGGGGCGGGGCGCCGAAGTTCCCGCAGCCGATGACCATCGAGCTGCTGCTCCGGCGCGCGGCGGCCGGCGATCCCCGGGCGCTGCCGATGGCGCGCCGGACCCTCGATCGGATGGCCGATGGCGGCGTCCGCGACCAGCTCGGCGGCGGCTTCCATCGCTACGCGACCGATGCGATCTGGCTCGTGCCCCACTTCGAGCAGATGCTGTACGACAACGCCCAGCTCGCCCGGACCTACCTGCACGCGTGGGCGCTCACCGGCGACGCCCGCTACCGGGCCGTGGCCACGGGCACGCTCGATTACGTCCTGCGCGAGCTGACCACGCCTGACGGCGCCTTCGCGGCGAGCCAGGATGCGGACACCGACGGCGTCGAGGGTGCGACCTTCACGTGGCGCGCCGAGGAGGTGCGAGCGGTGCTCGGCGACGACGCCGCGCTGTTCTCGACGGGGTACGGCGTGACCGACGGCGGCAACTGGGAGGGCGTCACGATCCTCTCGCGCGTCCGGCCGACGGCCGAGCTGGCGAAGCTCTACGCGATCCCGAACGCCGAGGTGGAGGCGAGGCTCGCGCGCGCACGCGAGCGTCTGCTCGAGGTGCGGGCGCGCCGCGCCCAGCCGGCGCGGGACGACAAGGCCCTCGCGGCGTGGAACGGGCTGGCGATCGGGGCCCTGGCCGACGCGGCGCGGCTGCTGCGGCAGGCCCCGGAGGGTGCCGCCGACGCGGCGCGCTACCGCGCCGCGGCCGAGCGGGCCGCCGACACGATTCTCCGCGGCCTGCTCGACGCGGACGGCAGGCTCGCCCGATCTTGGAAGGACGGCAGGGCAACCGGACAGGGCGTCCTCGAGGACTACGCGAATCTCGCCGACGGCCTGCTCGCGCTGTACGAGGCGACGTTCGAAGAGCGCTGGTTCACGACTGCCCGCGCCCTCGCCGACGCGATCCTCGACCGGTTCGGTGACCTTGCCGGCGGGTTCTTCGATACCGGGATCGATCACGAGCAGCTCGTCACGCGCCCCAAGGACATCCAGGACAACGCCACGCCCTCGGGCAGCTCGATGGCGACGCTCGTGCTGCTGCGGGTCGCGGCGTTCACCGGCGAATCGCGCTACCGCGAGACGGCTGAGCGCGCCCTCGCCACGACCACGCCGTTCACGGTCCGCTACCCGACCGCATTCGCCCTGTGGCTCCAGGCGACGGATTTCGCGCTCGCTCCCGTGGCCGAGGTGGCGATCGTCGGCGACCTCGACGATCCGGCGACGGTGGCCCTGCTCGAAGTGGCCTCCACCGCCTACGCGCCGAATCGCGTCGTGGCGGCGTCGCCGCTGCGCGACGGCCCCAGCGCCGTGCCCCTGCTCGCGGACCGGACCAGACAAGGCGGTCGATCCACGGCATACGTCTGCCGGAACTTCGCGTGCCGGCTCCCGGTGACCGACCCCGACGCGTTGCGCGAGCAGCTCACCGAGCTCACGGCCGCGGTCTAGCGTCGGAAGCGAGATGAAGGTCTACATCAGCGTCGACATGGAGGGCATCGGTGGGATCAGCCACAGCCTGCCGACCGACCGTGGCGATGCCGGCTACCCGGCCGCGGTAGCACTGATGGTCGGTGAGGCGAACGCCGCGATCGAGGGCGCGTTCGCCGGCGGCGCCACCGAGGTGCTCGTCAACGACAGCCACGGCCTGATGTTCAACCTCACCCCGGAGGACCTCGATCCCCGCGCCGTGCTGCTCCAGGGCCAGAAGCCATGGTCGATGGTCGCCGGCGCCGGTCCCGAGCAGGGCTTTGAGGTTGCCCTTTTCGTGGGCTACCACGCTCGCGCCGGCCACCCAACGGGCACGATCGCGCACACCTACAGCGGCGAGCCCACGCTCACGACCCTCCAGGGGCGGCCGGTCGGCGAGGCCGGGATCAACGCTCTGCCGCTCGGGGCGTGGGGCGTGCCGATCGGGCTCGTGAGCGGTGACGACCAGGTCGCGCTCGAGACCGAGGCGTGGTTCCCGTGGGCCGAGCAGGTGGTCGTGAAGACGGCCCGCGGCCGGCGGGCGGCCGCGTCCGTGCACCCGACCGTCGCGCGCGACCGTGTTCGCGCCGGGGCGGAACGGGCGGTGCGGCGGGCAACTGACGGCGGGATGCAGCTCTTCGACGTCGGCCGCCCGGTGGTGCTCGAGGCGGAGTACCGGCACTCGCTCGAAGCGGACTTCGCGGCGCTGGTGCCGCTGGCCGAGCGGTACGGCGACCGCGGCGTGCGGGTCACGACCGACGATCCGGTCATCGCGTATCGGGCGTTCCTGGCGGGCGTCCGGATCGCCGGGCTCGCCGCGTAGCGAGCGCCGGGCAGCTCAACGGTCAGGTCGCGGCGGAGTCGTCCTTCGGCGTGTCGTCTTCAGAGCGGAGCTTCTCGGCCTCCGCACGAGCCTCCCGCACGCCGCGGCCGAAGATGCGCCCGAGCTCGGGGAGCGTCTTCGGTCCCCGGATGATCAGCACGATGATCAGGACGACGATCAGGACGACGGCGACGTCGCTCACGCACCGGATGGTAGCGGTGGCGCCGCTCGACCATCGGGCTTGACTCCGGCTCCGTACAACCGTATGGTTGTATCAATGCAGATTGCCCCAACGGACTTCGACAGGATGTTCGGCGCCCTCGCCGACGCGACGCGGCGCGACATCGTTCGCCGCGCCATCGACGCCAGCGAAGGTGTCGCGCAGTTGGCAGTCCACTACCCGATGAGCTTTGCCGCCGTGCAGAAGCACGTCGCGATCCTCGAGCGGGCGGGGCTGGTCACCAAGGAGCGCAGCGGGCGGCGAAAGGTCGTCCGGGCGAACATGGAGGCGGTCGCAGTCGCTCGCCGCCTGCTCGACCGATACGAGGAGCTGTGGCGCGGTCGGATCGACCGGATGACCGCGCTCGTCGCCGGGAACACAAAGGAGATCGATCGATGACCGTCACCGCCGTCCGTAAGGACATCGACCGCCTGACGATGACCCTCGACGCCGATTTCGACGCGTCGCCCGGGCGCGTCTGGGAGCTTTGGGCGGACCCGCGCCAGCTCGAGCGCTGGTGGGGCCCACCGAGCTATCCCGCGACCGTCACCGCGCACGATCTCCGCGCCGGCGGCCGGGTCGAGTACCACATGACCGGACCCGAAGGCGACCAGGCCCGGGGCTACTGGGAGGTCGTCGAGGCCGACGCACCACGCCGGCTGTTCTTCCGCGACGGGTTGGCGAATGCCGATGGCACGCCGAACTCCGACATGCCCTTGCACCAGGTCGACGTGACGATCGCGGAGCTCGGCGACGGCCGGACCAGGATGTCGATCGAAAGCATCTTCCCCGACGCCGCGGCGATGGAGCAGGTGCTCGCGATGGGCATGGAGGAGGGGCTCACCCAGGCCGTCGGGCAGATCGATGCGATCCTTGCCGAAGATGTCGTCCCCACGGGCGCGGCGCGCTGAGCGCCCACCGCGCATCAAGTACCAGGAGAGAACGATGACCGCAACGACCGCCATCGCGCCCGAGACTCGGACCCTCGAGGTCCCCGGCGCCACCCTGACCTACGACATCCGCCGCAACGAGGCCACCGTTCAACCGCCCCTGTTCCTGATCGGCTCGCCGATGGCCGCCGGCGGCTTTCCGACGCTCGCCGGGCACTTCACCGACCGGGAGGTCATCACCTACGACCCTCGCGGGAGCGAGCGCAGCACCGCGCACGATCCTTCGAAGCCCATCACGACCGAAGTGCAGGCCGAGGACGTGCACCGGATCATCGAGGAGGTCGGTGGCCCGGTTGATCTGTTTGCGAGCAGCGGCGGTGCGGTCGTCGCGCTCGCGCTCATCGCGAAATACCCGGGCGACGTCCGAACAGCGGTCGCGCACGAGCCGCCGCTCGCCTCGCTGGTGCCGGACCGGGAGCATGCGCTCGCAGCGAACCGGGCGATGCACGAGACCTATCAGCGCAGCGGCTGGGGCGCCGGAATGGCCCACTTCATGCAGGTCGTCATGCACCGTGGCCCGTTCACCGCGGAAGACGCCGCGGCGCCGCCGCCGGACCCGGCCACGTTCGGCATGCCGGCGGGGGACGACGGCAACCGGAGTGACCTGATGCTCGGTCACAACGTCGTCTGGCTGACCAGCTTCGAGCCCGACTTCGACCGCCTCCGCGCCGCTCCCACCCGGATCGTCATCGGCGTCGGCGAGAAATCCAACGGCGAGCTGGCGCACCGTGGCGGCGAGGCCGTCGCGCAGCGGCTGGGCCTCGAGCCGGTCGCATTCCCGGGCGACCACGGCGGCTTCCTCGGCGGCGAGTACGGCCAATCGGGCGAGCCCAACGCGTTCGCCGCGAAGCTGCGCGAGGTCTTAGCGGCATAGCGGGACCTTGCCGCAGGATCGCGCTGCGAGACGCGGGGCTATCGTGACCCGATGGCCTTGTCGGCGCCGCTCCTCGTCTTCGGGCCGCGCTCGACGACGTACGACTTCGGGAGCGGCCACCCGCTGACACCGCGCCGGTTCGGGCCGGGCATCTCGCTCCTGGAGACGCTCGGCGCCGTGCCGAATCTCGCTCCCGAGCCGGCGAGCGACGCCGAGCTCGAGTGGATCCACGACGCGGCGTATCTCGACGTCGTGAAGGCCTTCTCGCGCGAGCCGCTCGGGCCGTCTCGGGCGGGCATCGGCCCGGGCGACACGCCGGCGTTCGCGGGAATGCACGAGGCCTCCGCCGCGGTCGCGGGCGGATCGCTCCGGGCGATGGAGGCGATTAAGCGCGGGGACGTCGTCCACGCCTTCCATCCTGGCGGTGGGCTCCACCACGCGATGCCGGCGCGGGCCTCGGGCTTCTGCGTCTACGACGACCCGGCGCTCGCGATCGCTCGGGCGCGGCGCGACGGGCTCCGGGTCCTGTACGTCGACCTCGACGTCCACCACGGGGACGGCGTGCAGGCGATCCACTGGTCCGACCCGGGCGTGATGACCGCGTCGATCCACGAGACAGGCCTGGCGCTCTTCCCGGGCACGGGCTTTCCCGACGAGCTCGGTGGCGGCGACGCGGTCGGGACGAAGGTCAACCTGCCGCTCGACCCCGGAACCGGCGAGCGCGGCTGGCTGGCTGCGCTCGAGCTGGTCCTGCCGGTGCTCGCCGAGGCGTTCCAGCCCGAGATCGTCGTTTCGCAGCATGGCGCGGACGCCCACGCCTTCGACCCGCTGGCGCATCTCCGCGTCACGACCACGGCGATGGGCACCGCCGCCCGCCTCGTCGACTCACTGGCCCACCGCTGGGCGGGCGGCCGCTGGCTCGCGACCGGCGGCGGCGGCTACGACGTCTACCGCGTCGTGCCGCGTGCCTGGTCGCAGGTCTGGCTCGCGGCGAATCACGCCCCCGTGCCGGATGCGATCCCCGCGACCTGGCGCGAGCAATGGGCCGCGGATGCGGGGCGGTATGACCAGGCGCCAATCCCGGCAACCTTCGACGACCCGCCGAATGCCGGCCTCCCGTACCGCGCCGCAGACGAAGCGGCCGACGCTCGGGCGCTGCGGATCGCGGAGCAGGTGCTCGATCTCGTCCTGGGGCACCTGCGAGTTCCATAAACAGTGTCTGCTGCGCCGAACGTCACGCTCGCGGATCGTCCGTGGGGCACTCTGGAGCACATTCGCGGGGCGAGTTTTCGTGCCCCGTGCTGCTGCCAGCGACGTCTGGCAGGAAAGCCCGGCCAACCACGAATGCTCATTGGCCTTCGCCGCATCGAACATCTGATCGAAAGGCGCTTCCCGGAGTAAACTCCTCCCCCCGTGACCACCACCACCCGCCCACGCGCGGGACGCCGGAGCGTTCCGAGCCCGACGAGCTCTCACGGCGACCCGCTGGCGCCGTTCTCGCCGGCCGTCCGGGCCTGGTTCGAGTCGGCATTCGAGACGCCCACCGCGGCGCAGGTCGGTGGCTGGGCATCGATCTCGACCGGCCGCCACACGCTGATCCACGCCCCGACCGGGAGCGGCAAGACCCTCGCCGCGTTCCTGTGGTGCCTGGACCGGCTGGCGCGGGATCCGTCGCCGGCACCCTCGCGTTCGACGCCGGGCAGCGTGCGGGTCCTGTACGTCTCGCCGCTCAAGGCCTTGACCTACGACGTCGAGCGCAACCTGCGCGCGCCGCTGCACGGCATCGGGCTGGCGGCGCAGCGGCTGGGCGAGCCCCAGCCCCTGATCTCGATCGCCGGGCGGACCGGCGATACGCCGCAGGAGCAGCGGCGGGAGCTCGCCCGGCGGCCGCCGGACATCCTGGTCACGACGCCCGAGAGCCTGTACCTGCTCCTGACCAGCGGCGCCCGCGACACGCTGCGGGGGGTCGAGACGGTCATCCTCGACGAGGTCCACGCGATCGCGGGCACGAAGCGCGGTGCCCACCTCGCCCTCTCGCTGGAGCGTCTCGAGCAGCTGCGGGCGAAGGACGCGCCGACGCTGCAGCGGATCGGGCTGTCGGCGACGCAGCGCCCGCTGGAGACCATCGCCCGGTTCCTGGGCGGCATCGGGCCGGGACGCGAGGTCGAGATCGTCGACGCCGGGAGTCGCAAGGCGCTCGAGCTCGAGGTCGTCGTCCCGGTCGAGGACATGGCCCGCCTGGGCGAGGTCCTGCCCGCCGAGGAGCAACCCGGCGGTCCCGTGCCGTTCGGCGACATGCGCACCAGCATTTGGCCGGCGATCCACCCGCGCCTGCTCGAGCTGATCAAGGCGCACCACAGCACGATCGTGTTCACAAACAGCCGGCGCCTCGCCGAGCGGCTGGCCCAGCGGCTCAACGAGCTGGCCGGTGAAGAGCTGGTTCGCGCCCATCACGGCTCGATCGCCCGCGAGCAGCGGCTCCAGATCGAGGAGGACCTCAAGGCCGGGCGCATCCCCGGGCTCGTCGCCACGTCGTCGCTCGAGCTGGGCATCGACATGGGCGCGGTCGACCTGGTCGTCCTCGTCGAGTCCCCGACGAGCGTCGCCTCAGGCCTGCAGCGCGTCGGCCGCGCCGGCCACCACGTCGGCGAGCCATCGAAGGGGATCGTCTTTCCCAAGTTCCGGGGCGACCTGCTCGAGTCGGCGGTGGTCGTCAAGCGCATGCACGAGGGCGCGATCGAGACCACGGTCATGCCCCGCAACCCGCTCGACGTCCTGGCCCAGCAGCTGGTCGCGATGGCGGTGATGGATCCCTGGACCGTCAGCGACCTGCTCGAGACCGTGATACGTGCGGCGCCGTTCGAGACGCTCTCCCGCGAAGCGCTCGAGGCGGTCCTCGGCATGCTCGCAGGCGCCTATCCCTCGGACGAGTTCGCCGAGCTGAAGGCGCGGATCGCATGGGACCGCGTGACCGATGTCGTCGAAGGCCGGCGCGACGCGCGGGTCGTGGCGGTGACGAGCGGAGGGACGATCCCGGACCGCGGACTGTTCGGCGTCTTCCTCGCCGGCGAGGCGGGGACGCCCGGGCGGCGCGTCGGCGAGCTCGATGAGGAGATGGTCTACGAGCTCCGCGCCGGCATGCACGGCGACGTCGTGGTGCTCGGCGCGAGCAGCTGGCGGGTGCTCGACATCACGCCCGATCGGGTGATCGTCGAGCCGGCGCCCGGCGTGCCCGGCAAGCTGCCGTTCTGGAAGGGCGACGCGGTGGGCCGGCCGGTCGAGCTGGGTCGGGCGATCGGCGGCTTCCTGCGCGAGGCCGAGGGTGACCTGGCCCGCGGCGAGAAGGGCCTTCGCTCACTGAGCGCGCGGCTCCGGGAACAGCACGACCTCGACGAGCTGGCCGCGAACAACCTGGTCGCCTACCTCGACGAGGAGCGCGAAACGGCCGGCGCGCTGCCGACCGACCGGCGGCTCGTGGTCGAGCGCTTCCGCGACGAGCTGGGCGACTGGCGGCTCGTGATCCTGTCGCCGTTCGGTGGGCGCGTGCACGCGCCGCTGACGCTGGCCATCGAGACGCGGCTCCGCGAGCGGCTGGGGATCGAGGCGCAGACCATCTGGTCCGACGACGGCATCGCGGTCCGGCTGCCCGAGGGCGAGGGCGACGGCGACGCGCGCCGCCTGGCCGAGATCGAGGCCCTGCTGTTCCCGGCCGCCGACGAGGTCGAGGACCTGGTCGTCGAGGCCGTCGGAGGGTCCGCGCTGTTCGCGTCGCGCTTCCGCGAGAACGCGGGAAGGGCGCT
>Ga0066709_100003734_pt1 | contig 11845 bp, 12 predicted proteins | sample GraSoiAngelo_158_FD_79665 | JGI IMG/M metagenome (GOLD analysis project Ga0066709, IMG submission 79665) | Grasslands soil microbial communities from the Angelo Coastal Reserve, California, USA - 14_1009_16_30cm | ecosystem: Environmental > Terrestrial > Soil > Grasslands | place: USA... | reverse complement strand
TGGTGTCCGAGTTTTGCCCGAACATGAAGCCCTGTGTCCTCGGGGATTCCGACGATTTCTGCATGTTGGAGCTCCGACGGGCACAGACGATGTTGCAGCAAATGGCGCTGGGATGGCCGACTCCGGAGGAGATTGCGCACACGCTCGGGAGGTTCGTTACGCAGGATCAGAAGGACATGGGGCGGTACCCTCTCGTACTGCACTCTCGGGCGCTGCCTGCCACAGTTCAGATTGAACAGGACCGGCTTAGCGAGTTCGTCGAGAGCGTGTATCGGCACATGCCCGAGAAGGCGGTGCCGCACTTGAATCATCCGTTCTGGGTGCACCATTACGGGCCCTTCCAGGCCGAGCGCACGAAGTATGTCGCCGGTGACGCTCCGGCCCCGGGGATCACTCCCGAAGCTCCGGCCCGGCCGAAACCAAGCAGGTTCGACCACCTGCTGCGAAGACTGCGGTTGCGGCTATTCGGCACTCGGCCACTCGTCGGCCCGCTGCACCCGCTTCATTCGGTGTTGAAGCCAACCTATGATCTCGTGGAGCAGGACTTGGCGCGACCTGGACGACGGATCCTGCTGATCGCCGACCACGATGGTCCGGTGTCGGGCTTCGTCCGACTGCAGACGGAGCGGGGGCATCGCCTGTCCGACGGTGCCGGCGTGCTTCATCCCGACCCTGGGAAAGAAGCGGCCATCGCCGACCTGAGCCGACAGGCGCCGTTCGACCTGCTGGTGTGTGAACTCACGTTTGCCAGCTTGTTGAAATTTCGCCACATCTTCGACGCCGTGGCCTCGCTGCTCGCCCGTCCCGCACGTATCATCGTCTTCCACTTCAACCCCAGCGGCGAGTCGGTGCACCTCAACAGCTGCGACGTCGTCCAGCACGTGGTCGTGCCGGTCGGGCACTCGACCATCATGTTCGCGGGTTCCACGGTTGCCCGGGCCGCCTTCGTCGTCCTGAAATGGGCGACCAAGATGCGCCGACGCCATCGTTGGTTGGGGGAGCCTCTGTACCTCGGCCTGGTCGCCGGCTCCGTGACTCTCGCCGCCGCGGCCGGCGTCTGGCCCAAGCGGGTCACGACGGACGCGCCGCCGCGCACGTGCCTGGCGATGACGATCGACTACGAATTGCTACCGTAAGCCGAGTCGGGACCGGCGCCCGTGTCAGCGGGCGATAATCGTGTCAGGCCGCTCGACGAGCGCGGCGAAGACCTCTCGCAACAGATTCCGCACGGACGTCAGCATCCAGCGCGTCCCCGCCACCTCGCCCGAAAGCAGTTGCCCGCGTTCGGCGAGTCGGCCCTCGAACTGCTGGAAGTTGCGATTCAGGCGGTAGTGCCGACGTAACCTCACCGTGACCGACTGCCCGTGGCGGTCGCGGCACTCGTAGGTTTCCGCTTCGTGCCGGGGATAAAGGTAGAGCTCGGGGGCAATCACCTCTTCGGCGTGATGGATCACGGTCGCGCGCTCGAATCCCACGCCAAGCAGCAGCACGAACGCCTCGTAGTCCCGCATGAGCCCGTACGGACTGTTGGCGGACACCGGAGTGTCGTCCACGTGATGGCGAGCTAGCAGGGTCGGGCTGGCCGGTCCCACCCCGGCAACCGAATGCGTCGGATGTAGGCTGCGCTTGGTCGCGTGCGAGACGCGGAAGATCTCGGCCATGACGCCGACGTGCGATTCAGTCTTCAGCTCGTCGAAGAACGGATTGGTCGGCGTGACCGTTCGCCACGACATCGCCGGCATCAGGAGGGTGGCCCGGGGGCCGAGCGCCTCGGCAAGCGCGTCGACGAAGGTCTCGGCACGGTGTCCGCGCTGACCGAGATTCCGGAACGCGCTGTGCACGACGAGCACGCCGTCGTCCGGGATCCGGGCGTCGTGGAGGATCGAGCGAACGGCCGACGTCTCCTGGCTCATCGCCCGATCTTCTTCGCCCTGATGGCCTCGATCCGGTCCAGAGAGCGTTCCACGTCCCGGTAGGGCAGTCCGCTGAGCTCTTCCAGCTCGAGCTCCCACCATTTGAGCCGCAGCATCCGTTCGACGATCTTCTCCGAAAAGCGGAACCTTTTCACGGTGGCTGGCGCGCCCACCACGATCGCGAAGGGCGGCACGTCCTTCGTCACCACCGAACCGGCCCCGATGATAGCCCCGTCGCCGATCGAGACGCCCGGCATCACGTTTACGTTGTGGCCCATCCAGACGTCGCTGCCGATGGTCACCGTCTGGAACATGTCCGGGGTCCTTGCCAGGCGCTCGATAGAGTTGTATTCCTCGACCCAGTCGAAGGAGTTCGGATGGTACTGGAACTCGTGGATGCTCAGCCAGTCGATCGGGTGATTGAAGGGATTGATGGCGGTGCGGGCGCCGATCGAGCAGAAGTGACCGACGGTCGCGCGCGCGATAAAGCAGCTCTCGTTCAATCCAGAATACCGCCCGACCACCGCGTCGGGACCGACCTGGGTGTTTCGGTTCAGATACGTGGGACCGAGCAGGCGGGACTTGATGATCCGCGCCCCGGGATTCAGCTTGACGATCGTCTCGATGAAGGCCGGCTCGCTCGTAGTGTTCTCGACACGCTCAATGTAGATTTCCTTGTACTTCATCTCCCCATGTGTTCCTTTGCCTGCGGCGGCGTCATTCGCTCGGGGAGGCCGTGAAGCGGGAGGCGTCGCGGAGCGCGACTACGCGGCACCCCCGAGCCAGGGCCTCCTGCCAAGTCATGCCTTACCGGTTCAACAGCGTTTTCAAAATGCGTGGGCGTGGCGGCCGACGTCGCAAGCCGCACCGGACGGGCGCAGAGCCGGCGATAGATCGCGCGTAAGGCGCGGAAGCCGGGGCCGCTCCTCCGCGCCAGTTGAGGCCGTAGCCCACGGCGGTCAGGGCGGCTTCGTGTGGTCGCCGCCAGGCGAGTGAGCGCGGCCCGGCGCGGCCAAGGCCGGAATCTGGTACCGCACCTCGCAGATGTAGTCGGCGTAGTAGGGATCGGGCACCAGGTTCGAGCTGGCGCAGGGGTTGGCTGTGATGTGCAGCGGGACGGGCGCGTGCTCGCGGCCCAAGCAATAAGGAAGAATCCGACGGTTGGGGTCGTTGTTTTCCTTTATCATGTCAGGCGGGCGTCGGCTTTATACAGGATGTGGACGACAGTCATCGGAAAGACAGGCGGACAATTGAACGAGACGCTAAAGCCTCTCCCGCCAACGTCGTGGGCCAAGATCTTCGTATGATCGATCATCGGCGTCACTCCAATTTTTCCTCCGACCGACCGACTGTATCGTGTTAGCCGCGCAGAGGTCCAGTCGGACGTTCGGCCGAGTCGCGTCAGCGTGACGGTGCGCGAGTGCTCGTGGACCGTTGCGGTCCACGTCCTCTCCTTCGTCCTGCTCACAGCCGCCGCCTTCAGGATCAACCAGGCGGCGCTGTTCCTCCGCTGGGACGGTTTGCTCCACCTCGTCGAGGACCGCGTCCAGCACGTATGGGGCGGGCCGCCGCACGTCCTGAATCTCGACCTCCTCATGGCCAACGGCGAACTGTCCTTCCCGAACTTCTACGCGCTGAATCCAGCCCTGGTCGTGGCCCGCTGGGCCGGACACGGCGAGCCCGTCGTGTGGCTGGCCTCGACCCTCCTGGTGACGATCTACTTCATCGCCGCCGTCTTCCTTGGTCGGAGCGTCGGCTTCAGCGTGGGGCTCGCGCTCGCCGGCGCGTGGCTGTCATGCCTCTTGACGTTGCCCTACGTCGTCCCAGTTGTTGGCTACATCCGGCTCTGGGGTAACCAGCCGCTGCTGGCCGGCATCGCCTCGCTGCTCGTCGCGCTCGGCGTCTTCTTCCGGCTCGGCCGTCGCGGTCCATGGATGTCAGTGACGCAGGTGGCCCTGATCTTCGCGCTGCTAGCCTATGCGGCCGCGTTCCTCCCGTTCGTCTTCGTCATCGGCGCGCCGGTGGTGATGTTCTTCGCGCTCGTCGCCATGGCGTCGGCGGAGAGCCGGAGCGAGCTTCGGGCCAAGATCATCGCGACACTGGTCGTCGCGATTGCGCTGCTACCGCTCGCGGCCTTCGTCGTCGAGCTGCACTCGTACTCCAAGGTGCCATTTTTCCGCCACGAGCTGTACACATTGCCGATGACGGTGCGCGACGTCTCCTTCTTTGTCCACGTGCACGAGGAGGCGGGCTTGCGCGGCGCCGCGATGTTTCTCGCCGCCGTGACTACTGCCGGTGTAGTTGCCTGGCGCGAGACCGGGCCGCTACGTCGGCTGGCCCGCGGATACCTGCTGTTCATGGGAAGCCTGATGGCCGCGGCGCTCGCGATCGCCATGATCGCCGGAGACTGGTGGGGCCCGCCGATGGCGTACATCGACATGGTGGCCTTGCCATTCACCGGCATGTTCTCGGCCGTGCTCCTCGCCGCAGCGGGCCGCTGGGTGCTTCGCCGGTCATCGCTCGCAGGGAGTCTCACCAGCTTACGGTTCGCGCGGAAACCGCTGGGAATCGCCGTAGCGCTGGCCGTTCTGCCGTGGCTCTGCCTGCCCGTCTCGTTCGCGATGGCTGCTGTCCCCACGCTCGTCCGCTCGCACCCGTGGCCCTGGCCGATGCGAAAGACGCCGCTGGTGGCCGACCTTGAGCGGGAAATCGGACTCACACCGGGGGCGCTGTTCCGCGGCCGCGTCGCCAATCTTGCGGGGGCGCGTGGCATTTATCCAGCATCGCATCCTCCGTTCAACAACCAGCACGCCTACGATCATGGTTTCATCTCCGCGGTCGGGAACGATCACCGCAGTCTCGGCTTTTGGTCATACTCGATCCCCACGCTTAACACGTCGAGTCAGTTCACGACGCCGTTCTTCCACCTGGTGGTCACGCGGTTCTTGAACGAGCCGCATTCGCTGTCGGTGCGTGCTCACGAGACGGCGACCCGCTTCGAGCCGCGGATCCTTGCCATGCTGGGCACGAGGCTGGTCATTCACGACAGCATGATTGCAAGCGGAGCGACGCTGCGACATGAGTACCACGTGGCGGGTCGGACGCTATATCTTCACGAGGTCGCCGACCCAAACCTCGGCACCTATTCGCCGACCATCACCCACGTCGTCACGAGCGCCAAGGATGCCATCACCCTCATGACCAGGAGCGACGTGCAGTTCCGCCGGGAGGCGATCGTCCATGCTCCGTTACCGGACTCGTTGGTGGAGGCGCGATCTGAGGGACTGCGTGTCTTCCGCGACGCGCTTCGCGTCGAGGCCACCAGCGCGGGCACGTCGCTGCTGGTCCTGCCCCTCGAGTACAGCCACTGCCTCGTGTTCGATCTACGCACGCCCGATCCGGGCCGTCTCCGCGTCGTCCGCGTCAATGTAAATCAGACCGGGCTGGTGTTCGAGCGCGCACTGAGTGGCGACGTCCGCCTTCGCTTCGGCGCGTTCGTGAATCAGGGCTGCCGCTTCCAGGACCTCGCCGACGCGAAGGCGCTGCGCGTCGGAGAGGCCGAAGGCTGGTGGCCGGAAGCGCCGATGACGGGCCAGGGGAGAGAGCGAGGGTGATTCTCAGGTCGTGCTACCGATCCAATACTCGCGGTGCTTGTCGTGCAGGCTCGGCACGGCTCAGTGATTCGAAGGATGAACTACACAGATCGGCCCCGACTTGGTTATACTTCCGATCCGGCGTATCAAACCACGGATGGATACAGACATCCGTTGGCGATCGAGCGCTTGAGCCAAGTTCCCGAGCGTTTGCGGGAGATCGCAGGGCACGTCCGGCAAGCGGTGGCGGCCGACGGCTGGAAGCGGTTCCAGTTCGACGGACCGATCACCGGAGTCGTGAGGCGATGGCTAAACCGAGGCCGATCGAAGTCGGAACGACCACCGATGAGATGACCCGCGCCAACTACCTCCCCTTCGGCCGCCCCAACTTCTCCTCGCGGGAGATCGCCGCCGTCGGCCGAGTGTTGACGTCAGGGTGGGTGGGAATGGGGCCGGAGACGCTAGCGTTCGAGCAGGAGTTGGCGGCGACCATCGGTGCTCCGCACGTCGTCACCGTGAATTCCTGCACCTCCGCGCTGTTCTTGTCGCTCCTCGTCTCCGGGGTCACCGCGGGTGACGAGGTGATCTGTCCCAGCCTGACTTGGTGCAGCACCGCCAACGCGGCGCTCTACCTAGGAGCCCGGCCCGTGTTCTGCGACGTCGACGCCGATACGCTCTGTGTCACTCGTGAACACGTCCTCACCAAGGTGACGTCGAAGACGAAGGCGGTGATGGTAGTGCACTTCGGCGGATTTGCCGTCGACGTGGGAGCCTTGCGGGCGGCGCTGCCGCCGAGCGTCGTGATCGTGGAAGACGCCGCCCACGCGTTTGGGGCAAGATTCGCCGACGGCCGCCCCGTCGGGTCGTTTGGTAATCTCACGTGTTTCAGCTTTTACGCCAACAAGAACCTCTCGACCGGCGAGGGAGGCGCCATCGTGCTGTTCGACGATGCCGTGGCCGACCGCCTGCGCAGCCTGCGGCAGCACGCCCTGCCTCTGGACGCCTGGAAGCGTTACAGCCATCCTCAGTCGTTGCTCCTTTCGAACCAGCTCACCGAGATCGGTTACAAGATGAACTTCACCGATCTCCAGGCGTGTTTAGGGCGCGTCCAGTTAGCCCGCCAAGGGGAGTTCGAGCTAACCCGACTGGACATCGCTCGGTGCTACGCGGACGGTCTCAAGGACGTTGCCCCACCTGTTCGATTCCAGCGCGACTGCACGCATCCCTATCACGCCCGCCACCTGTTCGTAGTACAGCTACCACTAGACGAGATAACTTGCGGCCGCGACGAGATCATCCTCGCGCTCAGGGCTCGGAACATCGGGGCTTCGATCCACTACGCGCCGCTGCACGTCATGCCACTTTACGCCGACAGCGGCGAGCCACCGTCGTTGCCGGTAACGGAACAGATCGCAGAATCGATCATGACGCTGCCGATCAGCGCGAGCATGACGATGGACGACGCCGACGACGTCGTGTCCGCCTTTCGTGCGGTGTTACGATGACCGAGTACGGCTTCTATGGCCGGCTCAAGGCGGAGTTCCCCTCGCAGGTCGTCGTCGATGTCACCGAGGTGTGCAATCTCGCCTGCGTGCATTGCCCGCACCCATCCTTCAAGAAGTCGGCGCACTACGCGGGAAGATTCCTCGACGCCGAGCTCAACACCAGGATGGTCGACGAGGTCGCGGTTCGCGGGCGGGGGCTGACCCAGTACATCCGTTACACGGGCGAGGGAGAGCCGCTTCTCCATCCCCACGGCTATGACCTGATCGAATATGCGGCGCGCCACTCCGGCGTCTTCGTCACGCTCACCACGAACGGCACGATCATGAACGAGAAACGGACCCAGCGGCTCCTGGAATGCGGGGTCCATCTGATCGACATCAGCATCGATGCACTGACGCCCGAGACCTACGCGAAGATCCGGGTGAACGGGAAGCTCGAGGAGACGCGCGCGAACGTCCTGCGACTCATCGAATGGGTTGGCAACGCGCGCTCGACGACTCGGGTGGTGGTGAGCTACATCGAGCAGCCCGAGAACCGCCACGAGACGCGGGACTTCGAAGCGTTCTGGAAGGACCACGGCGCCGACTACGTCGTCATTCGCCGGCTCCATTCCGGAGCGGGCGCCGTGACGCCGATCGCCGACACGCTGCGCAGCCAGGCCTCCGGGCAACCCCGCTATCCGTGCCTCTACCCATGGGAGCGGATCATCCTGAATCCACGCGGAGAGCTGGCCTTCTGTCCCCAGGACTGGGTGCACGGCTCGGTGGTTGCGGACTATCGGACGACCACCATTCACGACACCTGGCACGGTGAGTTCTATCGACGCTTGCGCGAGGCGCATCTCGAGAACGACTTCGGCGCTCACGCGTTCTGCGGTCAGTGTCCCGACTGGCGAGGGACCCGGTGGCCGGACGAGGGACGCAGCTACGCCGACATGGTCGAAGAGTTCAAGCGCGGATGACACCGATCCAGCACTCGAAGCCCTGGATCACCGACGCCGACCTGGAAGCGGTGCGCGCGGCCCTCGAGTCACGGATGATCGGTCAGGGCGCGCGAGCGCAAGAATTCGAGGCCACGCTCGCGGAGTGGGTCGGCGCCGAGGGGAGCGTGGTGGTCGGCAGCGGTTCGGCCGCCCTCGTCCTGGCGCTCACCGCCCTCGGCGTCGGAGCGGGTGACGAGGTCGTGATTCCGACGTACGTGTGTGCGTCGGTCGCCGAGGCCGTCGTGACCGTCGGGGCGAACGCGGTGCTGAGCGACGTCGGGCCGGCGTGGGTCGTCACGCCGGAGGCGGCGGCGCGCGTCGTCACTCGGCGCACGCGAGCGATCATCGTCCCCCACATGTACGGCATCTACGCCGACGTCGATTCGTTCCGCCGGTTCGGAGTGCCCATCGTGGAGGACTGCGCCCAGGCGGTGGACGACAAGGGCAAGCGGCCGCTGACCGGGGACATCGGTGTCTTCTCGTTCCATCCCACCAAATGCCTGACGGCAGGTGAGGGTGGCGCCGCCGTCGCCCACGATCCCGGCCTCGTGCGTGCCATGCGAACGGTGCGCGACGGCGCGCCCGCCGGCTCGCGGGGCCGGCTCTTCTCGCCGATGTCCGACGTGGCCGCAGCGCTCGGGCTCAGCCAGCTCGCCCGCTACCACGAGGCTCTGGAGCGCCGGCGCGCTCTGGCGCTGCAGTACCGCGCCGCGCTGGAGCCCGTCGTTCCGACAGCGTTCGTTCACGAGTCGTTCGACAACGGCATGCTCTTCCGTCTTCCCCTCAAGGTGTCGGGTGGGCTCGATGCGTACCAGGACGCGTTCGCGCGCATGAGCATCCACGTCCGTCGTGGCGTGGACCAGCTGCTGCACCGGGCGCGCGGAACGCCGGACGCCGGCTTCGAGACGGCGGTGGACCACTTCGATACCACGCTGTCACTGCCGCTCTATCCCGCGCTGACGGACGAGGAGCACGCCGCCTGCGTCCGGGCGGCGGTGGAAATCCTGCGCCCGGAATCCCGATGTCGATGAAGCGTGTCGCGGTCTGTCAGTCGAACTACATCCCGTGGAAGGGGTACTTCGACCTCATTCACGACGTGGACCTCTTCGTCTTCTACGACGACGTGCAGTTCACGAAGAACGACTGGCGCAACCGGAACCTCGTGAAGAGCGCGAACGGTCTGCACTGGCTGACCATCCCGGTGGGGACCGACCTCCGACGTCGCATCTGCGACGTCATGCTGACCGACCCGCGCTGGCAGCGAAAGCATCTCAAGACCCTCGAGCACCTGTACGGCAAGGCCCAGTTCTTCGAGCACTATCGGGGACTCCTCGAGCAGATCTACGTGAAGCGAGAGTGGGCGAGCCTGTCCGAGTTGAACCAGGCCGTGGTCATGACGATTGCGCGCCAGTGTCTCGGGGTGACGGCGGAGTTCAGGAGCTCGCTGGAGTTCGATTGCCACGGGCGGAAGGACGAACGGCTGCTCGGCCTTCTCCGGGCGGTCGGCGCCGACGTCTATGTCTCGGGCCCGGCTGCGAAGGCCTATCTCGACCCCGGGCGGTTCAGCGCCGCCGGGATCGAAGTCATCTGGAAGGACTACGCCGGGTATCCACCGTACTTCCAGTTCCACTCGCCCTTCGAGCACGGCGTGACGATTCTCGACCTGCTGTTTCACGTCGGCCCCGACGCTCCGTACTTCATCTGGGGCTGGCGGGTCGACGAGGACGACGTCGGGTCGGGAGCGAAGAGGCGCTCGGCGTGAGGCGCACGCTGTCGATCGTCGTGCCCGTCTACCAGAACGCCGCGAATCTCGACGACACCGTGCCCAAGCTCCTTGGGCTCCAGGGACTGCTTCCCCACTACGCCCTCGATCTGGTGTTCGTCGACGACGGCTCCCGCGACGCCTCGTTCGAGATCGTGAGCCGGTACGCCGCGTGGCATCCGGACGTCATCACGGTCGTGAAGCTCACGCGGAATTTCGGCCAGTCGCCGGCGATCCAGGCCGGCCTGCGGCACGCGCGCGGCGACTGTGTCGGCATCATCTCGGCGGACCTTCAGGAGCCCTGGGAGCTGTTCGCCGACATGGTCCGGGAGTGGGAGCGCGGGACGAAGTTCGTCATGGGCGAACGTCAGGCCCGAGCGGAAGGGCCCGTGCATCGCTGGGTCTCCGGGGTCTACTGGCGTCTCGTGCGTGTCTTCGCGTTTCCGGACTTTCCGAGCATGGGGTACGACTTCTGCCTGCTCGACCGCCAGGTGGTCGACGACATCAATCGGATCAACGAGAAGAACTCCTCGATTTTCGTCCTCATTTACTGGCTCGGATATCGGCCGGTCCGGCTGCCCGTCATGCGCCGCCTGCGGGAGAAGGGGGCGTCGCAATGGCGCTGGTTGAAGAAGGTCAGCTTCACGCTCGACACGCTCATCGGGTTCACGTATCTGCCGGCGCGTCTGATCACGGTGATGAGTTTTGGGCTCGCGGCCGTGTGTCTGATGTACCTGGCCTTCAGCCTGGCGAACTGGTTCTGGCGACGAGCGGCGCCCCCGGGCTGGATGACGGAGGTCGCGCTGTTGACGCTCCTCGGGGCGATGATCCTGTTCGCTCTCGGCATCGTCAGCGAGTATTTGCTGCGAATCCTGGACGAAGCGAGAAAACGCCCCCCCTACGTCGTCGAGCGGGTCGTCGGGCACACCGATCAGCCGTAGTCGTGCCGCTCGAGAGTGATGCATGAGCGATCAGCACCCGGTTGACGCGCTTCGCGAGAAGACGATTCGCGACTTCGGCGATCAATGGAGTCGTTTCCGTGATGGTCACAACGAAGGTCATTACGGGTCGGTGGCCCATCTGGGGGACACCTTCGGTCCGTTGCTCGATGTCGGGAAGCTCGTCGGGGCTCACGTGGCCGAGATCGGATCAGGCCCCGGGCGCTTCGTGAACATGCTGTTGGACGCCGGCGTTGCGCGCATCACCGCGCTGGAGCCCTCGCCCGCGATGGATGCCCTGAAGCACAACACCCGAGAGCGCGCTGCCCGCATCACGTCCGTGAAGGCGCTGGGGGAAGGCCTGCCCCTCGACGCGTTCGACTTCGTCTTTTCGGTCGGCGTGTTGATGCATATTCCGGATCCGAGTCCGGTTGTGAATCGCGCGTTTGCTGCCCTGAGGCCGGGCGGCGAGCTTCTGCTCTGGCTCTACGCCTATGAAGGCAACGAAGTGTACCTGGCGTTCGCCAAGCCTCTCCGTCGAGTCACGACGCGACTTCCCGATGGAGTCCTCGTCGCGATGTCTCAGGTCTTCACCGCGTTCCTGTCGGCGTACGTCCTGCTCTGTCGCTTGGTGCCGCTTCCACGGCACCGGCACATGCGAAACGTGATGGCGAAGATGACCTGGCGCCAGCGATGTCTGGTCATCTTCGACCAGTTGAATCCTGCATTCGCGAAGTACTATCGAAGGGCTGAAGCCGAGGCCCTGCTCCAGGCGGCGGGCTTCGTCGACGTGGAGCTTTACCATCGCCACGGATACAGCTGGGCGGTGAGAGGCGTGAAGCCCTGGTGGACGTGAGCACGAGCCGCCCGGCGATCGGGTCCTCACGGCCCGGAAAATTCGCGTACGTCGGGCGACTCGTGTGTGCGTGCGGCGAGCCTCTCGAGCCCCGATGCCGGACGATCCGGACGACGGCCGCCTGGGGCGAGGTGTCGTTCGTGCGCTGCACGGCGTGCGGCAACTGGTGCCAGAGCCCGCAGATCGAGCCGGCGACGCTGTCGGCGTGGTACGACTCCGACGATTACCAGGGTTCGGCGCGGCGGCGCGGGAGCGTCTACGTCAACTACCTCGAGGACGAACCGGAGCGGATGGT
>Ga0066709_100003733_pt1 | contig 11846 bp, 12 predicted proteins | sample GraSoiAngelo_158_FD_79665 | JGI IMG/M metagenome (GOLD analysis project Ga0066709, IMG submission 79665) | Grasslands soil microbial communities from the Angelo Coastal Reserve, California, USA - 14_1009_16_30cm | ecosystem: Environmental > Terrestrial > Soil > Grasslands | place: USA... | reverse complement strand
GCCCAGCGCGCCGACCATCTCCTGGCGCGTGAGCACCGGCGCGACGGGCACACCCGCTCGGTCGAGACACTCGACCGCCTCGTCGCGCGAAAGGCGCGAGAGCCCGTCCGCCACAGCCGCGTCAAGCTCGGTGTGGCGACGCATCCGCTCGGGGAAAGGCATCGCCGCGTGCTGCTGCAGACCGAGGGCCTCGCAGAGGCTCGACCAGAAGCGATCCTCGGAGGTGATGCCGAGCGACACCCAGCGCCCGTCGGCCGTGGCGTAGACGCCGTAGCCGGGTACGCCCATGATGACGCCGTCCAAGTCCTCGCTCGCGACGATCGTGCCGTCGCGCTCGCCGTTCCAGTGCGCGAGCACGTCGGTCATGGAGACGTCGACGTACTCGCCCTCACCGCTGCGCAGCCGCCGGATGTACGCCGCGCACATCGCCATCGCCCCCGCCAGACCGGCGGCGAGGTCCGCGTACGGCACGCGCGGCTGCGTGGGGATGTCGCCCGGGCGGGGGGCGAGGACGCCCGCGTACCCCTGGTAGTTGACGTCGTGGCCGGGCGCGTTCGCCCGCGGTCCCTCCTGCCCGTAGCCGGAGATCGAGCAGTAGACGATCGACGGGTTGGCCGCGCGGAGGGCCTCGTACCCGACGCCGAGGCGGTCGGCCACGCCGGGCCGGAAGCCCTCGACCGCGATGTCCACATCGGCGGCGAGCTCGACCGCGCGCCGGCGGTCACCGTCGTCGTGCAGATCGAGCTCGATGCAGCGCTTTCGGCGCGTGAGCCGCTCGAACAGCTCGGGGAAGGCGCGCATGGGGTCGCCGCCCGGTGGCTCGATCTTGACGACGTCGGCGCCGAGGTCGGCCAGCAGCTGGGCCGCGTACGGCGCGGGCCGCCAGATCCCGAGGTCGAGGACGCGCACGCCCTCGAGAAGGCTCACGGCGTCGAACACTACTGTGACGGCCGTGTCAGTCGAGTCCTGCGGCATCACGCTTCACGCGAAGGAGACACCCGACAAGGCTGCGCTGGTGCTGGGCGACGATGTGCGCACGTACGCGGAGCTCGACGATCGTTCCAACCGGCTGGCGCATCTGCTCGACGGCCTCGGCGCGGGCGACGACCGGGCGGTGGCGGTCGTGCTGCCCAACTGCCTCGAGTTCTTCGACGTCGCGACGGCCGCCGCGAAGCTGCAGGCGCCGTTCCTGCCCGTCAACTGGCACCTCAAGGCCGAGGAGCTCGGCTACGTGCTCGCGGACTCGGAAGCGAGCGTCGTGGTCACCGCGCCGTCACTGCTCCCGACCGTCGAGGCGGCGCGCACGCAGGCGCCGCGCTGCCGGACGTTGGTGACCGGCCCCGGCTACGAGGCCGCGGTCGCGGGCTCGACCGATGACAATGGCGACGACGGTTCCGATGTCGCGCGCCTCGAGAGCGGTGCGGCACCGTCGTTCGTCTTCTACACATCGGGCACGACGGCGCGGCCGAAGGGCGTGATCCACGGTCGCTTCACGGGCGAGGTGGCCCGCATGAGCCAGAACGGCCAGGTCGCGCTCTGGTCGTGGACGCCCGACGACGTCTACGTGATGGCGGGCCCGTCGTACCACGCCGCCCACGGCGGCTGGGCGTCGACCGCGCTCTACGTCGGGGCCACCACGGTGATCCTGCAGTCGTGGGACGCGCGCGAATGGCTGCGCCTGGTCGAGCGCCACCACGCCACCCGCTCGTTCCTCGTGCCCGCCCATTTCATCCGCATCCTCGAGGTGCCCGACGAAGAGCGCGCGGGCTTCGACATCTCCAGCCTGCGGCTGATCGTGCACGCCGCGGCCCCGTGCCCCGTGGCGGTGAAGCATCGGGTGATGGAGGCGCTCGCGCCGGCCGAGATCCACGAGCTCTACGGCGCGAGCGAAGGCGGAGCCACGCGCATCTCCCCCGAAGAGTGGCTCACCCACCCCGGCAGCGTGGGCCGCCCCTGGCCGGGGGTCGAGGTGCGGATCATCGGCGACGACGGCGCACCCTTGCCGGCGGGGGAGCAGGGCCTCATCTACGTGACGCCCATGGGGACCTGGAAGTTCCACTACCACAATGACCCCGACAAGACGTCGTCGGCCTGGCGCGACGACGCGTTCACGGTCGGCGACATCGGCTACCTCGACGACGACGGCTACCTCTACATCACCGACCGCGCGTCCGACATGGTGCTGTGGGGCGGCATCAACATCGCGCCGCGCGAGGTCGAGGAGGTGCTCCACACCCACCCGGCCGTCGTCGACTGCGCGGTGTTCGGTGTGCCGGACGCGCGTGACGGCGAGCGCCTGAAGGCGGTGGTCGAGGGCCGGCCGGGTCTGCAGGTCGACGAGCTCGCGGGCCATGTGCGCGCCCGGCTCGCCGACTACAAGGTGCCGCGCGAGTGGGAGCTCGTCGACGAGCTGCCGCGCGACCCGAGCGGGAAGGTCCTCAAGCGCCTGCTCCGCGACGCGGCGCGCCGCGAGCCCGGTTAGCGCACCGGGCGGCTACGAGAGCGAACCGGCGACCGCTTCCAGCACGCGGCCTGCCGCGAGAACGCGCTCCTCCCCGTTGTGCGGGCCGACGAGCTGGATGCTCGCCGGGAGCGCGCCTGTGGCCGGCGCGGGCATCGCGAGCGCGGGCAGCCCGGACGCGTTGATCGGCACCGTGAGGGTCGACAGGTGGATGTCGTCGTCCATCGCGTCGATGCGCGGCGGGAACCGGATGAGCGTCGGGAGGGCGACGAGCTCGACGCGCGAGAGGGCTTCCTCGAGCTCGGCTCTCCACGCCGCGCAGCTCTCGAGGGCCGCGTCGACCGCGTCGGAGGAGATGTGCTTTCCGAGCTCGAGCCGCTCGGCGACGTCGGCTCCGAGCCCGTCGCGCCGGTCGAGCAGCCGGCGGTCCGCCTGCCACGCCTCGGCGATGAGGACGGTGCCGCCGGCTGCCTGCGCCGCAGCCCAGCCGGGCAGCTCGATCTCGAGCACCTCGAGCTCGCTGGCGGCCAGCAGCCGGTCGACGGCCTCGTCGACCGCGGGGTCGACCCCGTCGGGGCGGAAGCGGCCGATCACCGACGGGAGTGTCGCGGCCGGCTCGAAGCCGGGCTCGAGCAGCTGCATGCCGAGGATCACGCCGTCGACGTCGGCCGCCATGGGCCCGATGGTGTCGAGGCTGAGCGCGAGCGGCCAGACTCCCTCGAGGGAGACACGGCCGTGGGTGGTCTTGAGACCTGCGGTGCCGCAGCACGCGGACGGGATGCGCACTGACCCGCCCGTGTCGCTGCCGAAGGCCACGTCGGCGTCGCCGCTGCCCACGGCGACGGCCGAGCCGCTCGACGAGCCCCCGGGAACCAGCGCCGGGTCGAGGGGATTGACCGGCGTGCCGAAGTGGTGGTTCACACCGCTCGCGCCGAACGCCAGCTCGTGCAGGTTGGCCTTGCCGACGATGCGCACTCCTGCGGCGCGGGCGCCTGCCAGCAAGGGCGCGTCTCGGGTGGCGGGTTCGGCCGCGTCGGCCACCACTCGGCAGCCCGCGGTCGTCGGCACGCCCTCCATGTCGATGAGGTCCTTGACCGCGAGACGAATGCCGGTGCCGTTGGTGTCGAAGCGCGTGATGAACGTGGTCACCCCGACTCCCGATCGACCGGACTCCCGTTCAGCTCTTGCGAGGCCACCAGGACCCCCTCGTCGACGCCTCGTGCTGCTGTTGCTGCAAGCGCTGCTGCTCGCGCTCGTGCTGCTCCCACTGGCCGGACCATCGACGCGCCCGCTCGGCCGTCGTCTCACCCGGCGGACGGGTCGACGCCTCGTCGCGCTCGGCCAGCAGGCGCTCCACCATGGCCCGCAGCACCTTCACCTCGGCCTCGAGCGCGCTCGCACGCGTACACGCCTCGACAGCGTCGCGGCGGGCCTCCTCCACCATCTCCCAGAGGCGCTCCGGCGGCAGGACGAGCCCGCCCGTGAGCGGCCGGCCGTCTGCTTCACGTGCGTGCTCGGCCGCAACTCGCTCCAGGTCGGAGACCGCGTAGTAGACTGGCCCACGCGAAGTCTTGCGTGACGGCGTGAGCTCGCCGCGCTTCTCCAGCCTGCGCAGCACGTCGGGGTCGAGGCCGAAGCGCGCGGAGGCCTGCCGGCGGCTCACCATCTCCTCTGGCCCATCGTGCACCGGTGCTGTCGGCTCCGGGTCGCGCCGCACGTCGGAGACCTCGCTGCCGTTGTCGTGGTCGCGCAGGTCCAGCTCGACCCGCTCCGGCTCGGCAGGTGCGTTCGTCGACGGCGTCTGTGGATCGGTCATGATCATCGCCCTCGAGTGGCGCGACGGCTGGCCCCAGCAAGCCCCGTCATGAAGCTCAGACCGGCAGGAAGTCGAGGAGCAGCGCGTTCACCCGATCAGGCGCTTCGAGCTGCATCCAATGGCCGGGGCCGTCGACTCGCTCGTATCGGAACGAGTTGGCGCAATGTTTGGCGGAGAGCGTCATCTGGTCCTCGGTGAGCGCGAAGTCGCCGCTCGACCACAGCCCCATCGTCGGAGCCTGCACCTGAGGTAGGTCCGGCGGAGGCCCGACCCAGGCCTCGGGCGGGATGTTCGCCCGGTACCAGTTGAGGCCCGGTGTCAACGACGCGTCGCGTTCGAGATCGGCGATGACGGCTTCCGTGTCGGGATGGTGCGACCATGCTCGGAAGTTCGACCAGTCGTCGGCCGTGAGCCATTGCTCGGCGACGCCTGTGAACTGGAACAGCAGCATGTACCAGGACTTCTCCTGCTGCGGGAGCCCGGCGGCGCGAAACGCAGCCGGGTTGCCGACGGACAGCGCGACGAGGTGGTCGACTCGGTCGCCGGCCATGGCGCCCAGCCCCCAGGCGAGGGCTGCACCCCAGTCGTGCCCCACGACGTGAGCCCGCTCGACGCCGACTGCATCGAGCACACCCAGCACGTCGCCCGCGAGGAACATCAGGTTGTACGCGTCGACCTCGGCCGGCTTGTCGGAGCGGCCGTACCCCCGGAGATCGGGGACGATCACGCGGAAGCCCGCGTCGACGAGCGCCGGCACCTGGTTGCGCCACAGCCGGCGGGTGTCTGGGAAGCCGTGCAGCAGCACGAGCGGCCGGCCGCCTTCGGGACCCGAGACATCGAAGTCGATTCCCACGCCGTTCACGTCAACACGCATGTCCTCACCCCTTCACGATCGAAACCAGCTCGGCGCGCGACGGTCCCGGCGCCTCGTCGTGCTCCCAGCCCGCGCCCTTGGTGATGATCGCATCGAGGATGCCGGGTTGGGCCAGGACCTCGTCGGGCGTCTCCTGCACCGTCGCGATGCGAAGGAACCCGCGCAGCACGTCGGGATCCTGCGTCGACGCCCGTTCCATCGCCTTGGTGATGGACCACGTCGGATCGTCGGGAGCGTAGGCCTGCCCCGCGATCTGCGCGTCGATCTCGGCCAGGCGGTGACGGTCGAACGCGAGTGTGCTGCTGTACCAGGGACCGACGACGGCCTCGGTCGTCTCGTCCCAGCCGAGCGCGAAGCCGAGCGGATCGTCGAGGGCCGTCGAGCGCAGGTGGTCTCTGAGCGCCTCGACGTGCACCAGCCCGATCGAGGCCCCACGCCCCAGCGACGGGTTGGTGCACGCCCAGCTGTCGCCGACGACGACGACGCCCGTGGCCACAGGTCGGCCGTCGACCACGACGCGGCGATGGCGGTCCTCGATCTTGGCCATGACCATCGGCGCCTCCTCGAGCGGCGCGGCGTCGACCCAGTGGGCGATGAGCGGGTAACTGCGCACCGCCTTCATCCAGGTGTCGGAGTCCGCCAGCCGTCGGAGCTTCGCGTCCTTGGCGCTCGCCGTGATGCCGACGCCCCAGGTGCCGTTGTCGGCGGGCAGGGTGAGCGTGCAGACCGAGTCGTAGTGCTGGAGGAGGCCGCCCATCATCGGCGGGATCGAGCCGTCGTCCGATCGGAAATGCCGGCCGTAGTACACGAAACCGGAGTCCTCGAGCTCCTGAGCGGGTTCCCGTGCCCCGATCGCCCTCAGCCACGCGGGCATCGGTGACCGTCGTCCGGTGGCATCGACGACCAGGTCGGCGTCGATGTCGTCACCCGCCTCGGTGCGGACCCCGACGACGTGCGGGATGCCGTCGCCCGACGGCTCGCCCGTGCGCAGGCCGGCCACCGCGACGCCCCGCAGCACCGTGACGTCCGGCGCCGCCGCCGCGACCGCAGCGAGCACGGCTTCCACGACCGGCCGTCGCCCGGTCAGCATCTCGTAGCGCTCGTCGCCGTCCCGCCAACCCCCCGTCACCTGAGCGGGTGCGTCTGCCATCGGGTTGAACCGGAGCGCACCGGCGGCGTCGAGTGCCTTCGCCACGTCGGGGAGCTCGGCCTCGATGATCTGGCGCCATCGGGAACCGAACACGTGCAGCAACCGGAACTGGGTGACCCCTCGCCGCTCCCATTCGCGCCAGGCCACCTCCTGAGAGCCGGGGGGCGGCGCGGGGTCGCGCTCGAGCACGGTCACCTCGTGCGCGTCGGCCGCCAACATGAGCGCCGCAGCCAGTCCGCACGCGCCGCCTCCGGCCACAACGATCTTTGCCATGGCGCGACCGTAGTGCCGATCATGTGGTCCGCGGCAGTCCCCCCGGGCGCTTTGCGCGCCCTCCACCGTCGGGGTCGACCGGCGCCGCGAATCCCACGCTCGAGTGCCCTTGCGTCACCCTCGGTGAGGTGCTGGCCCGCGCGACCGGAGCCGGTTCCGAAAACGACGCGACCACTGTTCCGCGGTGGGGCGTGAGCGAGTAGAAAGGGCTCGAGGCTCGGCTGGTCCGGAGGTGACGACGTGGGAGACCCGTCTCGTCCGTCGTCTGCGAAATCCAGGTTGGTGGCGGCCATGGACCGGCTCGACCGGCTCATGGCCGAGCTGGACGGCGCTGTCGCGCGCCTCGACGCGCGCACCGAGCGACCGGCCGCCCCGTCGTCCGAAGGGCCCGCGCCGGGCGCGGCCCTCGACTCGCCCAGGGCCCGGTGGTACTGGTCCGTGCCCGCGTCGGATGCGCCGCCGTCGCCGGGGCAGCTCGCGGAGGTCACCGCGCAGCCGTAGGCTGGGCGCATGACATCTGAGCGCGCCGACCGGAGCACCGACGGGGGCACGGACCCGGTCGCCAAGACCGACGAGGAATGGCAGTCGGAGCTCTCGCCCGAGCAGTACGCGGTGTTGCGGCGGGCCGGCACCGAGCCCCCGTTCAGCGGTAAGTACGTCCACGTCAAGGACGACGGCACCTACCGGTGCGCGGCGTGCGGGGCCGAGCTGTTCCGGTCCGACACCAAGTTCGACTCGGGGACGGGCTGGCCCAGCTTCTACGAGCCCGTGAACCGCGCCCAGGTGGAGCTGATCCCCGACCGGGCCCACGGCATGGTCCGCACCGAGGTGCGGTGCAAGCGGTGCGGTTCCCACCTCGGCCACGTGTTCGACGACGGCCCTGCGCCGACGGGGCAGCGCTTCTGCATCAACTCGCTGGCCCTCGAGCTCGACCCCGACACACGATGACGAAGGTTGACAGCCATGTCAGGGAACGGACAGGGTAAGCGGATGGGCGAGCGAAAGCTGTTCTTCGACGACGTGAACGAGGGGGACGAGGCGCCCGAGCTCTCGCACGAGCTGACCCGCACCGACCTCGTCCAGTACGCGGGCGCGTCGGGAGACTTCAACCCGATGCACACCGACGAGGTGAAGGCCAAGGAGGCGGGCCTGCCCAGCGTGTTCGGCCACGGGATGTTCTCGGCCGGCTTCCTCGCCACCGCCATCACCGACTACGTAGGCGTCGGCAACCTCACCCGCTACCGGGTGCGCTTCGCCAAGCAGACCTGGCCGGGCGAGACCTTCGTCACCAAGGTCAAGGTCACCGGCAAGCGCAAGGAGGACGGCGCGCACCTCGTCGACCTCGAGTGCACCCTCGTGAACCAGGACGGTGAGGTCAAGGTCACCGGCGAGGCGACCGCCAACCTCCCCACCCGCGGCTGATCGGTCGAACCCGGACCCCTACGATGGCCTCGCCCATCGACGCGCGCCCCGGAGGACGAACGTGAGCGATCAGCAGGAGTGGGTGTTCCCGTTCGAGAAGCACCTCCACGCGGTTGCCCCGGGCGTGCACGAGGCGCAGAACGCGTGGCTGGCCAAGATCGACTCGCTCACCGCGCCCGACCGCAAGACCCACGAGCTGATCCGCATGGTCTGCACGGTGATCCTCCGCAACCCGGAAGGGGTGCAACGGCACGCGATGCTCGCGGCCGAGGTGGGCGCCACGTGGGACGAGATCGCGGGATCGATCCTGCTCACCGAGCCCGCCTTCGGGCTGTTGCGCGCGGTCGAGGCCCTGCCGTACGCCCGCAAGGGATTCAACGCGGCGCAGGAGCAGGAGACCGAGGTCGACTGACCGTGGGTGACGCGCCCTTCCGCATCCTGCCGCGCGTCAACGACGAGAACCGGTTCTTCTGGATGTCGGGCGAGGACGGACGGCTGCGTTTCCTCCGGTGCGACGAGTGCGGCTTCCTCGTCCACCCGCCGTCGCCGATCTGTCCCGTGTGCCTCTGCAAACGGCTCACTCCGACGGCGGTGAGCGGACGGGCTACGGTCGCCACCTTCACCGTCAACCATCAGCCGTGGATCCCGGGCTACGACCCTCCCTACGTGGTGGCGCTCGTCGAGATCGACGAGCAGCCTTCGGTGCGGCTGATGACCAACATCGTCGGCTGCGCACCCGACGACGTGCGCATCGGGATGCCCGTCCAGGTCACGTTCGAACACCACGACGACGTGTGGCTGCCGCTCTTCGAGCCCGCGGCGGCCGAATGAACGGCGGCGAGTGAGCGCGATCGAGGTCGGCGAGCGCAAGGCCGTCATCTCCGGCATCGGCCAGTCCGAGATCGGGCGCCGCCTCCACCGCACCGGGGTCGATCTCACGGTCGATGCCGCGCTCGCCGCCATCGCCGACGCCGGGCTCACGCGTGACGACATCGACGGCGTCGCCACCTATCCCGGCAACATGGACACGCCTCCCGGCTTCTCCGGTGCCGGCGTCAACGAGGTGCAGGACGCCCTCCGCCTGAAGCTCAACTGGCTGAACGGCGGGCTCGAGAACCCCTCGCAGCTGGGATCGGTGATCACGGCCTGCGCCGCAGTCGCCGCCGGCTATGCCAACCACGTCCTCTGCTTCCGCACCGTCTACGAGGGATCGGCTCAGGGCGACAAGGGACGGGCGAGCGTCACCATGGGCGGGGGAGGGGGCTCGTTCCGCGCCGGCGGCTTCATGCAGTGGAGCCTGCCGTTCGGCGCGCCCTCGGCCGCCAACTGGATCGCCCTGTACGCGCAGCGCCACTTCCACGAGTACGGCACGACGCGAGAACAGCTCGCGCAGATCGCGCTCAACGCCCGCAAGAACGCGCAGCTCAACCCCCGAGCCATCTACCGCGACCCCATGTCGATCGACGACTACATGGACGCGCGCATGATCACGTCGCCGTTCTGCCTCTTCGACTGCGACGTCCCGTGCGACGGCGGCACCGCGGTCATCGTGTCGCGCGCCGAGGCTGCCGCAGACCTGCGCAAGCCGCCCGTCCGCGTCGAGGCCATCGGCAGCGCGATCCGCGGCCGCCCGTCGTGGGACCAGTGGGAGGACCTCACGACCTTCTGCCTCCGCGACGCAGCCGCGATGATGTGGTCGCGCACCGACCTGAAGCCCTCCGACGTACGCGTGGCCGGGCTCTACGACGGCTTCAGCTTCATCGCCATGGCGTGGCTGGAGGCGCTCGGGTTCTGCGCGAAAGGCGAGGGTGGCCCCTTCATCGAGGGCGGCGAGCGCATCGCCCGGGTCGGCGGCCAGGTCGCGCTGAACACCAACGGCGGCCAGCTGTCGGGCGGCCGCCTCCACGGCTACGGGTTCCTGCACGAGGCCTGCACCCAGCTGTGGGGCGAAGGCGGCGATCGTCAGGTGCCGGGCGAGCCCGAGGTGGCGGTCGCCGCCGCGGGGGGCGGTCCGCTCGCGGGCTGTCTGCTGCTCACCCGTTCGCGGAGCTGACCGACGGGAGGATCAGGTCGGCCAGCTCCTCGAGGTGCTCGGTGCCGGTGCCGTAGGCCTGTTGCAGGGTGAGCAGGCGCTTGTAGAACAGGTGGACGTCGTGCTCCCACGTGAAGCCGATGCCGCCGAAGACCTGGATCGCGTTGGCGCCGATGCGGAAGAAGGCGTCGCCCGCGAACGCCTTGGCCATGGTGGCGGCACGATGGGCCTCCGCAACCTGCGCCGAGCCGTCCGGGGTCGGTTCGAGGCCTCCGGTGCCGCCCGCGTTCGCCTCGTCCGCGGCCCACAGCGCGTAGTACGCGCCGGCGCGCCCCAGCTCGAGCGACAGGAGCATGTCGGCGCACAGGTGCTGCACGGCCTGGAACGAGCCGATGGGACGGCCGAACTGCGTCCTCTCCTTCGCGTAGGCGACGGCCATCTCCAGCGCGGCCTCCGCGGCGCCGAGGCCGTCCACCACCAGCGCGGCGAGCACCCGGTCGACCACGACGGCGACCGCGTCGGTGGCGTCGGTGGCGCGTGCACCGAGACGGCGACCCGGCGCGCCGTCGAGCACGACGGTGCCGTGCTTGCGCGTGCCGTCGACGGTCGGCGTGGGGGTGATCCGCACCCCGCCGGCCCGCGCGTCGACGGCGAACACGCCGAGCCCGCCGTCGCACGCGGCCGAGACGAGCACGATGTCTGCGGCCACCGCGTCCGGCACCATCACCTTGGTGCCCGAGAGCCGATCGCCTTCGAGGCGAGTCGCCGGCGCGCGCCAGCCCGCCCGCCGCTCGGGCTCGAGCAGCGCGAGCGTGGCCGTCATCGAGCCGTCGGCGAGGGCGGGGAGCAGGTCGCCACGATCGGCGCTCGAACCCACCGCGAGGACGGTCGAGACGGCGGCCACCGCCGACGAAAGGAACGGCCCCGGGTGCACCGCCCGCCCCAGCTCCTCGAGCACGACGCCGACGTCGACCATGCCTATCCCCGCGCCGCCATGGTCCTCCGGCACGAGCAGGCCCGTGACTCCGAGGTCCGCCAGGCCGCGCCACACCTCGTCGGTGGTGCCGCGATCGTCGTCGAGCATGACGCGCACGTAGGTCATCGGTGCCCGCTCCGCGAGGAAGCGGCGCACCGTGCGGCGCAGCGCCTCCTGCTCCTCGCTGAGCTCGAAGTCCATCCCGCGTTCCTGCTACGCGGCGCGCAGCGCGGCGGCGCGCGCGGGTGTCAGCTGCCAGCTGATCGGCGTGCCGTCGTGGGTGCGCTCGACCCGACGCTGGTGCTCGAGGTAACGGATGTGGGCGAAGGCCTCCGACAGCGCGGTGCGCTTCATGACGATGCCCAGGTCGTCCCATGCCCGGTTCCACGGCATGGCCGCGGCGATGTCCCACGACGTCTCCGGTCGCTCGAGCAGCGACTGCTCTATGGCGTCGAGGCGTTCCTCGTGGTGGGCCAGCAGCTCGCCCACCCGCAGGGGAAGGGAGTCGAAGCGGTGTTGGTGGGCGGGGAGCACCTCGTCGACGACCTCCCGGCTCACCCGCAGGAGCGAGTGCATGTAGTCGCCGAGCGGATCGGTCTGCTCCATGTCGATGCGATAGAGCCCGATGTGAGGCGTGATCTCGGGCAGTACGTTGTCTCCCGACAAGAGCACGTCCCGACCGACGATGAAGCACGTGTGGCCCGGCGAGTCGCCCGGTGCCCAGAGCGCGCGCACGTCCCAACCCGGCACGTCGACGCGCTGGTCGTCGGCGAGGTCGCGGACGGGAAGGACCGGGGGCTTCATGCGCCCCATCTCGTCCATCGTCGCGAGCGACGCGATCG
>Ga0066709_100003732_pt1 | contig 11846 bp, 7 predicted proteins | sample GraSoiAngelo_158_FD_79665 | JGI IMG/M metagenome (GOLD analysis project Ga0066709, IMG submission 79665) | Grasslands soil microbial communities from the Angelo Coastal Reserve, California, USA - 14_1009_16_30cm | ecosystem: Environmental > Terrestrial > Soil > Grasslands | place: USA... | reverse complement strand
GGGAGCATCCCCCGCAGTGGGGCTGTGACCGACGAGCAACGAAGCCACAGGCCAAACTGGGCGCAACCCAAAGGGCGGCAGTCCTTTTCGCTCCAGGCTTCGTTGCTCGCTCCTTACAGATCCGCTGCGGGATATGCTCGTCGCTCGCGCCTCGCCTGGAGGGAAAAATCCTTGCCGCAAAACACCAGCCATTTAGGAGACAGAACACTAGGCGAGTGCTCCCGCAGAGCCGCAGACTTCCCAACGGGACTGTTTGATTTGATGGAACCGGGCTTTCTCACTGATCACCTGTTGGACCGGCAGCGCGGCGGTGTGTCTTGAATCCGCCAGCCGTGCATCAGCAGTGCATGGCAATTAGAGGTGCCTCCTTTGCAAACCCCTTGGCCATCCTAACTTGAGTATCGCAGAATCCGCTGATCTTCCGCCTCATGTGGAGACGTGGAACTCCGAATTGAGGATGGCACACAAGTCGCTTAAACCAGTCTCGCGAATGTAGATGTTCTCGGCAGCAAGCGCGGATGGGATGGCGAATCGACCAGACCCAGAGCGATCCGGTGATCGAATTTTAATTAAACACAAAATACATGAAGATACGTACACAATCCCAAACGCAGGGCAGCGTCCTTTTGGTGTCCTTGCTCACGGCGTCGGTGATCGGCATAGCGCTCGGCAGCTATCTCACGCTGACCTCCAATCAGAACCAATCCGTGTTTCGATCGATGACTTGGAACGAAGGTATTCCGGTGGCAGAAGCCGGAGTTGAGGAGGCGCTGACCCAAATTCACTACTACGGCACCGGCGCGACAAACTTCTCGGCCAGTTGGACTTGGGGATTGGATGGGTGCTATCACAAGAAACGGTCCGTCGGAGCCGATGGCGCCTATTACGATGTCGCCATCAAGCTCGTCGAGCCGCCGGTAATTACTTCCACGGCTTATGTGCCCACGCCACTGACGCGCTCGACGGCATTTGGAATGATCCTCGGGACCGCAAGTTCCGGGGCAACATCCAATCCCTACGTCAAACGGCGCATCCAGGTGAACACTTCGGGAGGCTCCGCGCACGGCGCGGCAGTGGTTTCCAAGGGACCAATTAACTTGAGCGGCAACAATGTCACGATTGACAGTTTCATTTCCACCGACTCACGCTACAGCACGAACGGCATGTATAGTCCGGCGTTGGCCAGGGACCACGGTGATGTGATCACCAATGGTAAAGATGGACTCACTTCCAATGGTAAACCGCTCTACGCGCTTGACGTGGGCGATGCCGACATCAAAGGACATGTATCCACAGGACCGAACGGCACCGCGCACATCACCTCGGGAGGTTCTGTCGGTGACAATGCCTGGGTGAATGCCGCCACCCCGGGCGTTGAGAGCGGCTGGAGTGCGAATGATGCCAATGTGGATATTCAAAGTGTGGCCGAGCCGTTCAGCGGTAATTATTTCACGCCGATGCCCGGCCAGATCGGCAAAGTCAAGTATTCCTACCTGATTGACCAGAGCGGGAACTATAAATTGAACAGCACCCTGAGCGGCAAGATACTGGTAAGGGGTGACGTAACGCTCTGGGTCACTGGCGACGTGAGTATCGGCACCGGCGAATTCATCGAAGTCGCGCCCGGGGCGAGTTTGAAGCTCTATGTCTCGGGAGCCTCAACAGTCATCGGCGGCCAGGGCGTTGTCAACGACACCGGCTACGCCAAAAACTTTCAATACTACGGTCTGCCCACCAACACCTCGATCGATTACAAAGGCAACTCGACCTTTACCGGAACCGTCAATGCGCCGCAAGCAGACGTAAAGCTGGGCGGCGGCGGCACGACAGATTACGACTTTGTCGGATCGATGGTGGCCAATAGTGTCACCATGAACGGCCATTTCCACATCCACTACGACGAAGCGCTTCAGCCAGCCATTCCGAACGGCTATCTGGTCGCTTCGTGGAACGAAGTGGATGCCAATACTCCGTAAAGCTCCCGCCCTACCGGCCCTTCGAGAGCTCTCACATCGGCGCTAACTTGTAGACCTTTCCAGTGTTGCCGGTGACCATGTTCCGGCCGTTCGTCAGAACGTAAAGCTCGCCTTCGGCGTCCTGGCCAAAGGCCACAACAAACGCGCCGATCTTTTGCGGCGAGATCAGCTCCAGGGGCTTGAGCGACCAGACCTTCTCAGCGGCTGAAGCCGGCCGTGAGGCGACGAGCAGCACCCCGTCGGGCAGGGCAAAATTCCGCGACCAGTCGCCAAAGACATATTTGCCTTCCAGTTGCGGCAGCGCCTTGCCGCGATAGACGTAGCCGCCCGTCACGCTGATGCCTCGCGCCTCCGGATCTCTGCGATTGCCATTGATGTTCTTGTATTCCAGAGCGGGATCCAACAATGGTTCGCCCCCAGCGCCCACCTTCGGACAATCCTCTTGCGGATGCAGCGCGTCCTTGGGGTTGAAACAATGGAACCCTTCCCGGAGGTTCCAGCCGTAATTGCCGCCCTTCACGATAATATCCACCTCCTCGTACATTGTCTGGCCCACGTCGCCGGCAAACAATTCATGGCTGCCACTGCGGTCAAATGCAATCCTCCAGGCATTGCGCAGGCCGTAGGCAAAAATCTCCGGGCGGCCCTTTTTCCCGTCGGCAAACGGGTTATCGGCCGGGATCCCGTAAGGGTTTCCCTTGTCCACGTCGATCCTAAGGATTTTGCCGAGCAACACGGTTGTGTCCTGGCCGTTCCCTTGTGGCGAATGGCCGCGCCCCTCGTCATTTGCGTTCCCACCGTCGCCGACGGAGATATAAAGATAGCCATCCGGCCCGAAGGCGATGCAGCCGCCGTTGTGGTTGAAATAAGGCTTGTCGATCTCCAGCAGCACCCGCTCGGACGCAGGATCCAGGAGCGCCGAATCGTTCGGCAAAACTTTGAATTCCGAGAGGCGAAAAGTGCAGGTATCCTCCACTTTGAAATCAGAGTCCTTGAACCATTCCTGCGGTGCGCTCGCACGCAATGGCGCGCTGTAAGTCAGGTAAAGCTTGTGGTTTTCCTTGAAGCGCGGGTGCAGCGCCAGACCGAGCAGGCCGCGTTCGTCGAAACCCTCGTTGAGCTTCGCCAGGCGGCTGCGCACGTCGAAGAACGGCTGCTCCGCTTTGGTGCCGTCCTTCGTCAGCAAGTAAACGACGCCGATCTGGTCGGCAACCAGCAGCCGCCCCGAGCCGTCATCCAATGTCAGGAGCGCTGTGGGCGAAGTGAAGCCCTCTGCCACCAGTTTCAGACCGATACCAGGTGTCCCTTCCGCAGCCCTCGCTGATCGGTTCGTAAGGGTGAGAAGGCAAATCGCGGCGAGTAAAACGCTGGTGCCGGTACAGAGGTTGATTTTCACGCGGCGGACTGTAGCGGGTTTTCCGGGGATAACAAGGGCTTTGCAGCCCGCTGCATGCAAATCATCAAAACCAAATTTCACTCGAGCGCGACTGTGGCCGGCGCCAGTCGCACCCCCGATTCGGTATCGGCTCCTACAACTTCATCGGGTTCCCGGAGGCTTCTGCGGCGGGTCACGCCGCCGATTGCGGCTGCAAGTCGCGCCTCTCTTTTCTGGTAAGCAGATGATCCACCGAGAACCGGCCACCGCCGTAAATGAAAATCAGCGCCAACAAAAACAGTACCAGTGCCGCAAACTCGAAGTATTGACGCTTCTCGAAAAACAGCACTTGCGGCAACCACAGGTAGAAGACCGCCCCGATCAAGATTGGCATCTGGGCCAGGGCCGCCAGCCGGGTCAGCAGACCGATGGCCAGCAACAGCCCCCCGACCAAGTGCACGGGAATGACATAATGCGCCACGGCCCCTTGCGCAAAGACCACGTTGTCCGCCCCCTCCAGCAGCTTTTGCATCTCCTCCTTGTGCATCAGGAAATAAAGCCCTTTGACGAACAAGCCCACTCCCAGATACACGCGGACCAGGTCAATAACGATGTCCACATGCGATTGGATCCATTGTTTGCAATCGTTGATGTTTTTCATAGCGGACCTTTCTGTTTTGAAGCGCGGTCTGCGAGCAGCAAGGACGCTCGCGGCAAAAACTGAGCAGCCACGGCGGCAGACAAACGATGACGTGTTTCCGTTCCTGACCGTTGGCTGTGGCTTAGAATAAACTGCGAGGACGCAAAACGCAAACGGAGAGAAGCAATGGCGTGCAATGCCAAGTGGTGGTCGACATATTTGCGGACCGCGGGTCTGCGACCCGCAGCAGCTTCGCCAACCAAACACCTTTGGTGAAAGTCGATACGCCATAGGAATTCGCAGTTGCTGCGGCTCACAGAGCCGCGCTCCTGACTGCCCCCTTGGATCACGCCCGAAGGAATGTTAACAGCTCGACGGCGGAATGCAGTTAAACAGGAAGGATAAGGCGCCTCGGACAAGCCGCACTCCCCGGCCCACCTCGATCCGCCGGCATGCCAGTTCATAATCCTTTGACCGCTATTCTCACTTTCGCCAGGTAAATGCTCGTCCTGCCCTCGTGGGAGGAATAATAACTCACCCAAAGCAGTCCATCCGTCCAAACCAGGCCGGCATAACTGGTGTCACCGCCGGATGGCAGTTTGAGAAACTCCGCCAATTTGCCTGCGTCTGCGTCCAGCCACGCCAAAGAGGTTCGCACCGCGCCGTCGTAGAGTCGAATGGCCGCAACCACGCGGCCGTCAGGCAGCCGAATCATGTGCGGTCCGCCGATCTTGACGCCGAGGTCTTTCCATTGCCAGTCCCTATAGGGCGGCTTGGCCGCGCCAACTTTCGCCGTCGTCGGATTGCCATCGCGTCGCAAAAGGCACAACGCGGTTTCGTCGGGTCGGAAAATGAGCGACGTTTCGTTCGGTCCGCCTTCGTCGAAGAGATTTGGGATGAGCGCGTCGAACCGGCGTCCATTGCTACTCGTATAAAGGCGAACGAATTTTTCCGCAATGGTATCGTAGCCGATGCTGTAAGCCGTTTTCCGGTGCCAGGCCACGCGCCACAGCCAAACGTTTGGATCGCCGATTTTGACCGGTTCGCTCCATTCTCGCCCGTCCTTGGAAAACCAGGCCAGAGACTGATGCCTGAGTGGCGCTGGCTGATGCAACGCCGCCGCGCCGCTTAGCATCAGTTGATCATTCGGGGTGATGGTGATTTTGGCGTCGCGCAAATCGGCGTTCGTTTGCGTCAACAACGCGGCCGACACCCAATCCTTCCCGTCCTCCGAGGTGATGACCCGCAGCGCGCCGTCCGGCGAGACGTGGGCTGTGCCTTCGCGGAAGACGCAAAACCACCTGCCTTTGAAACGGACCAGGTCAGTGAACGCATTGTGCGGCGCGCGGTCCCAAATTTTTCGTACTTCGAGCAGAACTGCTTCGCCTTTTGCCTCGTCCGCGCGTGGCCAAGGCATAGGGTCGAAAAGAAACAGGGCGACGCAGAACATGCTCCATATCCAAGCCGTGCGCGGTTTGGATCGAAATGGCGGTAGAGAGCGAAGCGTCATTTGGAAAGCGCATCGTTCCGGCTAAGCCGGAATTACGTGTTTAGCGAGGGTAGGGACAGCGCGCTGCGCTGTCCGCGCCGCGTTCAGCAGCGCCCTCAACCGGGTTGGACCGACTCACGGGACCACGCGTTCCGCCCGCAGGACGCGGGCGGGGATCCCGACCGGGCGGGACGGCGTCCCTACCGATTAATGTTCGAACGCCAAACAATAGAGCTAAGGCACAAGCACCACCCGATAATACCGTTGGTTTCCCGACACCGAGGTGTCTGTATTCGTCGCCGTGGATCCGGTCGCCGTGATAGTTCCTGACAGGATGTTCCAGGTTGTTTCATTGAGATCGGACTTGAATTGAACTCGATAATTCTCCCCCGCAATGGCGCTCCAATGGATCGTAACGTTGCCGTTGGTTGAAAGGATCGACTCAATGAGTGGTGGCGGAGCCACAACAATCCTGAATGATTTGGTGTCAGCAAGGCTTGGGACACCATTGTCGGTCACACGGACGGTCACTGTGTTTGTGCCCGGCACCTGATTGGTGGCCGGCGTCCAGGTGAACACGCCATTCGTCGGATCGATGACGGCGGTGGCGGGAGCGCCCGGGTCCAAACTGAACGTGAGCATGTTCGCGGGAAAATCCATGTCGGTGGCGGAATTCGTGACGGTCAATGGCAACCCGGCGAACGCGATTTGATCGCTGATGGGCGCCAGCGTCGGTCTGCTGTTGACCTCCTTGACAATCACAATAAAACTGTTGGTCGCGCTCATCGGTGGCACACCGTCGTCCGTTACCACTGTGGTAATCGTGTTGGTGCTCGGTCCCTGCGCCTCGCTCGGCGTCCAACGGATCACGCCATTGGCGTCGTTGGTCGCGCCCGTCGGCGGTGACACCAACCGGTAGGTTAATACGTTGGCTGGGATGTCCGCATCACTCGCCGTGTTGGTAACAACCAGTGTGGTAAACTCGTCAATCGTCCGGTTGGTCTGCACCGGCAACGACGGCGGGCTGTTCGGGAGCGAGTTGGTGTTGTTGATAATCGTCAGCGTCGCGGTCTGATTGATGCCCAGAATCACGCCGCCAATCGGATTTCCCAAAACCAGGTTCACGGTCTCGTTTGGCTCCAACAACCCGTCCGGGAGGATCGGGACGGTGAAGACTTTGTTGGTTTCTCCCGGCCCGAACAGCAACGCGCCCGGTTGGGCCACGTAATCCGCTCCTGCTGTGGCCGTCCCGTCGATGGTCAAATAATTCACTGCCACTGCGCCGTTGGTGCTTCCCGTGCGGCGCACGGCGATGCTCGCGCTACCGGCGTTTTCATCAACGTTGTAATTGGCGCTCGCGAATTCGACGGTCCCGCCCTGATCGGCAAGCAACCGCACGACGTAATTCAGTCTGACAGTGTTGAATGTCGTGAAATCGCCGCCGACCAGCACTTTTCCGTCCGGCTGGACGGCGATCCCAAACAGACCCAGATCATTTTGTCCGCCCGAAGCGCCTGAGCCCACTTGGAAGGTCGGATCGAGCGAACCGTCAGCATTGAGTCGAGCGAAGTTCTTTCGAGGGAACCCGGCAATGGTGGCAAAGGTACCGCCAACAAGAACTTTTCCGTCCACTGCAGTTTGCACGGTAAGCACGCCGCCAAAGCCCAACGCAATGTTCGGCCGGAACGAGTCGTCCAGCGAGCCGTCGCTGTTCAGCCGGGCGATATAAATGTGCGACACGCTGCCAATGCTGGTGAAACGGCCCCCGATGATGATCTTTCCGTCCGGCTGAAGCGACAATGCCGCCACGTAAGCGTCCGGTCCGGCGCCGATGTCGAAGGTAGTGTCCAGCGAGCCCTTGGGGTTCAGGCGCGCGATGCGTATGCGGGTGGCTCCGTTAAAGGTTGTGAACTGGCCGCCGACGATCACCGCGCCGTTCGTCTGAAGCGCAATGGCTTGCGGTGAGGCATTCAATCCGCTTCCCGGGTCAAAGTCCGCGTCCAGCGAGCCGTTGGGATTCATTCGCGCGATGTAGTTGCGCGGCGTGCCGTTGACCGCGGTGAACTCCCCGCCGATGAGAATTTTCCCGTCCGGTTGGATCGCCAGTGCGACGACGACGGGGGGCACGGAGAAGGGAGCTTCCACTACCGGTGCGAAATTGGTGTCGAGGGACCCATCGCTGTGCAAACGCGCGAGGTAGCCTTGGGCGACATTGTTGACCGTCGTGAAACGCCCGCCCAGGATCACGCGACCGTCGTTTTGCAACGCGCAGGTGTCACATGTGTGTGGGAGACCATTCGTGCTTGACGTGCCTGAGCCAGTAGAGCCGAAAGTCGTGTCCACGCTGCCATCGGCGTTGAGCCGCGCGATGCCGCGTCGGCTGGCGTTGCCCACCTTGGTGAAAAACCCGCTGGCCAGCACTTTGCCATCCGGTTGCATCCGTACGGTGAAAACTTCATTGTCAAAACCCGGTTTGAAGGCGCCGTCCACGCCGCCGGACTGGGTCAGAGCAGTGGCGACGGAGCAAAGCAAAATCCAGAGAGTCATCGTCCAACACCGACCGGCCCCGATGAATTTTTTCACGAAACATAGAGTTCGGTTAATTCGCTGGCTCGGCGAGGAAAAAATGGCGGCGTCGTTCGAGGACGAAAATCGAGTTTTGACGGATTTGTAACTGGTCTGGACCAGCTTCTAGAATCGCGAAGTTCGGCGATTGGCGTTATCCCCTTCAATCCCGAACGGAATGACTACGGCGCATCCTGAGGGACGTCATTGGCAAACTGATCCTCGTCCTTCAATTCTTTTTTGAGCCGGTAAAGCTGCTCCTTCAACTGCTTGAGCGTCTCCGCGTAAGCCGGGTCGGCATAGACATTGTTCAGTTCGTGCGGATCTTTTCGCAAATCGAACAATTCCCATTGGTCGATTTTGTTGAAGTAAATCAGCTTGTGCCGCTCGGTGCGGAGGCCGTAGTGCGGTTGAACGCGATGGTCCTGGGGATAGTGATAGTAGCGATAATACATCGCCGTGCGCCATCCTTTGGGTTTCTCGCCGCGCAGCAGAGGCGCAAAACTGCGCCCCTGGATGTCAGCAGGAATTTTCAGGCCGGCATATTCCATGAGCGTCGGCGCGAAATCCACGTTGAGAATCATGCTCTCGTTCACCTTGCCGGCCTTGATGTGGCCCGGATAGCGGACAAGGAACGGCATGCGCAGCGATTCCTCATACATAAATCGCTTGTCAAACCAGCCGTGGTCGCCGAGGAAAAATCCCTGGTCGGAAGTGTAAATCACGATGGTGTTTTCGGCCAGGCCACTCTGGTCAAGGTAATCGAGCAGACGGCCCACGTTGTCGTCCACGGAGGCGATGCAGGCGAGGTAGTCCTTGATGTAGCGCTGGTATTTCCAGTGCTTGAGCGCTGGGCCGCTAAGGTCCGGCGGCGGGTCCTGTTTCAAATCCGTTTTGTTCAGGTCGCGGTCAATCCGCATGGTCGCTTCGCGCGCGGCGTCGGAGCGCGTCCGGTAATCATCGTCGAACGTCGCCGGTTCGGGAATATCGACGTTGTCATACAGGTGTGCGTGCCTGGCGTCCGGTTGCCACGGGCGATGCGGCGCCTTGTGATGACACATCAGGAAAAACGGCTTGTTCTTCGGCCGATTCTTCAGAAACGCGATGGAGAAGTCCGTGATCAGATCGGTGACGTAACCTTGATGCTTTTTTCGCTCGCCCATTTCGATCAAGACCGGGTCATGATAAGCACCCTGACCGGGGAGGATGTTCCAGTAATCAAAGCCTGTCGGGTCGCTGAACAGATGCCATTTGCCGATCATGCCGGTGTAATAACCGGCAGCCTGGAGATATTTGGCCAGGGTGGGCTGGCTGCCATCGAACCGGTTGAACACGGGCACGCCGTTAAGATGGCTGTATTTGCCAGTCAGGATGGCCGCCCGGCTGGGCGTGCAGATGGAATTGACCGCAAAACAATTGACGAATCGCATGCCTTCTTTGGCGATGCGATCGATATGCGGCGTTTGGTTGATCTTGCTGCCGTAAGCGCTGATGGCGTGGGCCGCGTGATCATCGGACATGAGGTAGAGAATGTTTGGCCGCTGCGTTGTGGCCGCTTCCGTAGTCGTCAGACAGCAAGCTGAGGCCAAGCAGCAAAAGATTAGAAGAGCGGGCTTCATTCGCGTGAGCAGTCTCCGGGATATGTTCCATTTTGCGTGTTCGACCGAGTAGGTCCCCCTCACCCTGACCCTCTCCCTCAGCCGGAACGATGCACTTGAAGATGGGGAGCGCGGTCGTCTCGACCGCTCTCGTCGGCGTCCCGCCGACGAGCCGCCTGCGCGCGCCAGGGCGCACCAAACGGTGAGTGGAATCTGCCCCACCGGCTGTTCGGCGAGACGCCGAACAGAGCGACCGGGACGGTCGCGCTCCCCTTTTCCGACTGCATCGTCCCGGCTCAGGGAGAGGGAACAGCAGGCGTCGGGTCGTCGCTTAGGCGATGGTGGCTGGGCAAACTCCGGCTTGGATATGATCGAGAGACAGCGGACCTTGCTCCCTCGCCCCAGGGGAGAGGGACGGGGTGAGGGGGAATCCCGATTCTGAATCGGGATGGCCAATCCCACGGTCCAACCAGTATGTGAACGCAAGCTTTTCATGGTGCGGTCCTTCCTTTTTGAAGCAAGCCTTTCAGCTCCGCGACCGTGCCGGCGTGTTTTGGATCATTCGCCAGATTGGTGAACTCCCGCGGGTCCTTTTGGTGGTCGTACAACTCGACGCCCCGTCTGCCATCGTCCCACTCCGTGTAGCGCCATCGGTCCGTGCGCACGGACCGCCCCATGAACCGGCCGGCCGCGTCGCCGCGTTGCACCTGCGTATAGGCGGGACGCTCCCAGCGCAGTCCGGGCTTATTGAGCAACGGTCGCAGACTCGCGCCCGCCAGGTTGTTCGGCGCGATCAAGCCGCACAGGTCAGCGACAGTTGGATAGACATCGAGCGATTCGACGACACGCACGCTTGCCTTGCCATTCCCTTTCTGCCCCGGCGCCGCGAAGATCAGCGGCACGCGCGCCGATTCTTCAAACAGGCTCATCTTCTGCCACAACCCGTGCTCGCCCAAATGCCAGCCGTGATCGCCCCAGAGAATCACGATGGTCCGGTCCCAGAGCTTGAGCCGGTCGAGCGCGTCGAGCACTTTGCCCAGTTGCGCGTCCATATAGCTGATCGAGCCGTAGTAGGCGCGGATCGCCTCGCGACACTCCTCGTCCGTTCGGCCATAGTTGGGCGGCCTTACGGTCAAGGCCGGAGGCGGAATGTCGTCGCGATCGTTGAATGGATTTTGCGTCAATGCAATTTTATCGAGCGGATAAAGCTCAAAGTACTTCTTCGGCACGATCCACGGCACGTGCGGGCGGTAAAACCCGCAGCCGATGAAAAAGGGCTTGTCCTTGCGCTCCTCGAGCAATCGAATCGTTTCCGCCGCCACTTTCGCGTCGGTAAACTCCGCGTCGGTTCCGGGCGATTCATACCAGGCCAGCGCAGCGCCGAGGCCGCGGTTGGCCGGGTTCAGGTTCGTGACTTTGTCCTCTTCGTCCTTGTCGCGTCCGCGCGGGTTGCCCACCCGATCCCAGGAAAGAGGATCGTCCAGGCCGCTCGTGCCGATCTGGCCGGGCACGCCGTAATGGAAAATTTTTCCGACGCGCGCGACGAACCAGCCATTCTGCCGGAACAACTGGGGCATGGTGACAACCTGAGGCAAGGTGGATTTGCGGAAGTCAGTTTGCAGGTCGAAAATCCGGGTCGTGTCCGGCCGCAACCCGGTCAGGAGCGACACGCGGCTGGGGCTGCAGAGCGGGAACTGGCAATAAGCCCGGTCAAATCGCACGCCGCGTTTGGCAAGCCGGTCCACGTTGGGTGACTTGACCAGCGGATTGCCATAACAACCGAGGTGGTTGTTCAGATCGTCCACGGCGATGAAGAGGACGTTGAGCTTGCGAGCATCTGCTTGAGGCAAATCCGCGGCAGAAAGCGACTGCGCCCCCAGAAAAATGCAAAGGACTGAAAGCAAAATCCGATGCGGCTCGGTCATGGCCAAAAGAACTTACCAACAGACAGGCGGGAGGTCCAACGCTTAGAAAACGCGGTAATAGTACAGTTTGCGGTAGGTAGGGACGCCGCGCTGCGGCGTCCCCGTCCGCGTCGAGCGGCCGGACATCCATCCACCAGAGACTCAGCCTTTTCAGTGCGCCGCTGAACGCGGCGCGGTCATCGCAGCGCGATGACCCTACCGCAAACGCATGCGATCGGGCCAAAACCAGCGTTTCGCTGGATTCACGCATCGTGCGCTCAGGCCACTGAGCGGGGAGG
>Ga0066709_100003731_pt1 | contig 11846 bp, 9 predicted proteins | sample GraSoiAngelo_158_FD_79665 | JGI IMG/M metagenome (GOLD analysis project Ga0066709, IMG submission 79665) | Grasslands soil microbial communities from the Angelo Coastal Reserve, California, USA - 14_1009_16_30cm | ecosystem: Environmental > Terrestrial > Soil > Grasslands | place: USA... | reverse complement strand
CCAAGTCAGCTGCCCGAGCTCCGGCGAAATGTTGCGCCAGGAGATCATGAATGTGGTGTGGCCAGCGCCGACCGCGTAACGAACAAAGGAGTTTTCCGGCGCGAGATCGAGAATGTAATACTTGTTGATGCAAGGTGGAACAATGACCAGCGGCCGCTTGTAGACCTCGGCGGTCGTCGGTGCGTACTGGATCAACTCGATCAAGTCGTTTCGAAACACCACGCTTCCCGGTGTTACCGCGAGGTTGCGACCGACCTCGAACGCGGACTCGTCGGTCATGGTGATGCGTCCGCGTTGCGCATCTCCGAGCAGGTTCGCGAGCCCCTGCGCCACGCTTGCGCCGCCGGACTCGACGGCACGCCGGAGAGCCTCCGGGTTGGTCGCCAGGAAATTGCACGGTGCGATCGCGTCCGCGTACTGGCGCGCGAGGAAACGAATTCGTCGTTTGGCGCCCGGATCGCACTGTGCAAGCTCCGCGAGCTCGCATACGTACTGCGCATAGAGCAGGTAAGTGTCCTTGAGCCAGGCGAAGTAGGGTTCCTCGCGCCATTCGCCGGCCCCGAAACGACGGTCGGGAACCTCGGGCGATGTCTCGTTCGCTGGCGCGAATCCGCCCGTACTGCGGGCGATGGCGCGCTCCCACAGCGACTCGAAGCGCCGGTTGTAGCGTTCGGTGAGCTCGGCGGCCGCAGCCGGATCGATCCACGCCTCGGCGGGCGCCAGCACCGCCAGCGCGGCGTTACCGGTTTCCAGCGGCGCCTGCGTGGCGATCGCGGCCGTCGCTTCCGCTCCCGTCCACCAGAGCGCCCATTGTTGACCGAGTGCCTGCCATTGTTCGACGAGCTCGGCCCAATCGGGTGCGGGATGATGCGCTTTCATCGCTCGGTATGGTCGCCTCGAGTGTAGCTGCTCGCCGCGAACGGCACAAACACAGCGAGGATCACTCCTTCAGCGCCACGTGCGCAGCCGCGATGAGCGCGATCCCGATGCCGATCAGCACGAGCTGCTGCGCCGTCTGCGCCGGCGCCGGATGACGATGCAGACTGGGGATCAGGTCGGCGACGGCGACGTAGAGCAGGCTCGCGGAGGCCAGCGCCAGGACACTCGGCAGGATGTGCTGCATCGACGCCAGTGCGGCGTAGCCGAGCAAGCCGCCGGCGAGAGTGGCCACTCCCGTGGTCAGGTTGGTCGCGAACGCCCGCCGGCGCGTGAAGCCCGAGTGCAGCAGGACTGCAAAATCGCCGACTTGCTGCGGAACCGCGTGGGCGACGATCGCCAGCGTGGTCGTCGCGCCGAGCGTGACGTCGGCGACGAATGCCGCTGCGATCACGATGCCGTCACACAGGTTGTGCACGCTGTTGCCGATGAGGATCATCAACCCCGAGCGGCCGTGATCATGCCCGGCTGGCTGCGCGCCGCCCGCGCTCACGTCGTCGAGCGTGTCGGCTTCGCCGTGGCTGTGCCGCCAGAGCACCAGCTTTTCGAGCAGGAAGAAAAGCAGAAGACCGGCGAGCATGGTCAGCATCACCGGCTCCGCGGCGCTTCGCTCGAGGGCGTGCGGCAGCAACTCGAGAAACACCGCACCGAGCAGTGCGCCCACCGCGAAGCTGACCAGGCGCGAGATCCAGCCGTGGTGGAGCGCCAGCGTGCCTGCCGCGGCGACGATCGACAGCACGCCGCCTGCGAGGCAGGCGGCAACGATGAGGGGAAGCGTCGTCACGGATTCGAGCCGTCGTTGTTTTTGAAACTCGGTTGCATTATACGCGGAGGTCGAGCCGCTTCATGCGGCGCTGCGCCAGACCAGCGTCCACATCCGTCCTGCCGCCGAGCCGTCGCGGCGATACGAATGGAATAGCGCGCTTTCGCTGAACGTGCAGCGGCCTCCACCGTGGATCATCCGCACGCCTGCACGGGCGAGGCGCCGCTCCGCCAGCGCGTACAGGTCGGCGAGCCATTTGCCGGGACGCTGCGCGGCGAAGCATGCGGCCGCGCCCGGATCCGTGGCGCAATGCGCCTTGAGGACGTCGGCGCCGACTTCGTAGACCCGCGGCCCGATCGCGGCGCCCATCCAGACGAGGACGTCGGCCGGGTCGACGCGCATCGCGGCGAGCGTCGCTTCGAGCACGCCGGCCGCGAGTCCTCGCCACCCGGCGTGCGCAGCCGCGACTACACTTCCCTCGCGGTCGGTGAACAGCACCGGCAGGCAATCCGCGCTCTGCACGGTGCACACGGTATCGACGCCGCGGGCGACCGCGCCATCGGCCTGCGGCGGCGAGCGCATGCGCCGCGCATCGGCGTCGCAGATCGTCGTTCCGTGCACCTGGTCGAGCCAGATCGGTTCGGTGGGCAGCCAGCCTCGGAGCTCGGTTCGCACCGCGTCGAGTGCCTGCGCAGGACCAGATCGATCGAAGCCGCTCGTGGCCCTCGAGTTGCGTGTGGTCGAAAGCGCGCGGATGTGCGGCGGCGCGGGCCAGTCCGGAACGATCCAGTCGAGCCCCGCCGCGGCGATGCGCGCAGCGAGCGATTCAGGCACGGGAGAGGTCATCGGGGGTTTCGCAACGACTCCAGCAGCGATGCAAAATCGGCGGGCAGCGGCGACTCCCAGCTGCGCGGCCGGCGCGTAGCCGGGTGCATGAGGCCGAGCCGCCACGCGTGCAGCGCCTGGCGATGGAACGCGATGTCGCCACGCCGGCCGTACGCCGGATCCCCGATCAGCGGATGATGCAGCGAGGCGAGATGCACGCGAATCTGATGCGTGCGGCCGGTCTCGAGCCGGCATGCAAGCAGCGTGCAGGCCGCGAAGCGCTCGCGCACCTCGTAATGCGTCACGGCGCGCTTGCCGGAGGCGACGACTGCCATCGATGTGCGCTTGACCGGATGTCTGCCGATCGGCGCATCGATGCTGCCACCGCGCGACACCACGCCGTGCGCGAGCGCAAGGTATTCGCGGCGCACCGTGCGCGCCTGCAGCTGGCGTACGAGATCGGTCTGCACCGTGGGCGTTTTGGCCACGACGAGAAGCCCGCTCGTGTCCTTGTCGAGCCGGTGCACGATGCCGGCGCGGGCGACGCCCGCGAGCTGCGGACAATGGTGCAGCAGCGCGTTGGCGAGCGTGCCGTCCCAATTGCCGCTTCCGGGATGGACGACCAGTCCGGCGGGCTTGTCAACGACGATCAGCGCGTCGTCCTCGTAGACGATGGACAGCGGCAGCGGTTGCGCGGCGAATGCACTTGCGTGCGGATCGGGCAGCGGCGCAACGACGACTCGCTCGCCGCCGAAGAGCTTGCGCTTCGCCGCCGCCGCTTCGCCGGCGACGGTCACGCGGCCGGCGTCGATCCAGGTTCGGATGCGGCTGCGCGAATGCTCCGGCAGCAGGCGCGCAAGCGCCTGGTCGAGGCGCAACCCTGCGAGATCCGCGGGGATCGTGAGCTCGCGCGGCGCGTCGGGCGCCGCGAGGGCTGGGTTATAATTCGCCGCTGCCACCGGAGTCGCAACAAATGTGGAGAAAGTCGCCGCTGTTGGGTCGGGCCGTCGTCGCGATCGCGTTTGCGGCGGGCATCGCGGGCTGCAACCTGTTGCCCGAAGTCAAGGACGAGACGGCCGGCTGGTCAGCCGAAAAGCTGTACCAAGAGGCGCACGACATGCTGACGACCGGCAATTATACGCGGGCCGTGAAGCTCTTCGACACGCTCGAAGGCCGCTTTCCCTATGGACGCTACGCGCAACAGGCTATCCTCGAAGGCGCGTACGCCAACTATCGCGCCGGGGAAACGGCACCCGCGGTTGCCGCCTGCGACCGCTTCATCCGCACCTATCCCAACCACCCGAACGTCGACTACGCCTACTATCTCAAAGGCCTCGTCAACTTCCGCGAGGACCAGGGCCTGTTCGGCTACGTCGTCGAGCAGGATCTCTCCGAGCGCGATCCGAAGATGACCAAAGAGTCCTTCGGCGCGTTCAAGGAACTGGTCACGTTGTTTCCCGACAGCAAGTACGCGGCGGACTCCATCGTCCGCATGCGCTATCTCACCAACGCGCTCGGGGGCTACGAAGTCCACGTTGCCGAGTACTACTACCGGCGCGGCGCATATATCGCCGCGGTGAACCGTGCGCAGGCCGCACTCGTCAACTACCCGCGAACGCCCTCGAACGAGGACGCGCTGATCCTCCTGGTCAAGGGCTACGACAAGCTGGGGATGACGCAGCTCCACGACGACGCGCAACGCGTGTTGAAGGACACCTTTCCCAACGGCAAGTACTTTTCGGCCAGCGCGAAACCGTGGTGGGACTTCTGGTCGAAGGACCGCCCGCTTCCCCCTGACGTTTCCACGACCGAGAAGCCATGGTGGAAATTCTGGTAGCCCGGCGGTGAGCGCAAGCAAACCTCGGGACAGACGCTCAGCCCGGACTACGTTCGCGGAAGAATTCGAGGACGTCGTCGAGCTCCCGGGTTCGACGCATCGGCGGCAGCGCGTCCAGGATGCGACGTCCGTATGGCTTGTCCCTGAGACGCCGGTCGCAAACCATCAGCACGCCGCGATCGGTCTCCGAGCGGATCAGGCGACCGGCGCCCTGCTTGAGGCTGATCGAAGCTTGCGGCAGCTGGTAATCGAGAAACGGGTTGCCGCCTTCGCGCGCGATGTGCGCGAGGCGCGCTGCGAGCAGCGGATCGTCAGGCGGCGCGAAGGGTAGCTTGTCGATGACCACGACCGACAGCGCTTCACCCTGGACGTCCACACCCTCCCAGAAGCTCTGGCTGCCGAGCAGCACGGCGTTGCCGAGCACACGGAAGCGCGAGAGCAATTCGCTCCTCGAGCCCTCGCCCTGCACCAGCAGCGGGTAGTCGAGACCCTCGCGAGCGAGCGCGGCAGCGAGCGTCTCGCGAGCGCGCGCGAGCGCGCGCAGCGTCGTGAACAACAGAAACGCGCGGCCGCCGCTGGCCTTGAGGACGGGAAGGGCTGCCGCGACGACCGCGTCGGTGTGTTCGAAGCTATTGGGCTGCGGCAGCTCGCGCGGCAGATAGAGCAGGGCCTGACGGGCGTAATCGAACGGGCTGTCCCAGCAGCCGGTCGCTGCATCGGAAAGCCCCAGCTCGCGCCGATAAAGCGTGAAATCGCCGTTGACCGCCAGTGTCGCCGACGTGAAGATCCACGAGCGCACGCTGTCCGTAATCTGGCGCGCGAAGATGGCTGCGATCGAAAGCGGTGAGGCGTGGAGCTGCCAGCCGTGAGGCGTGACGTCGAGCCAGCGGATCCACTCCGGATCGTCGCCGTCGCGCCAGCGCGCAAGGCGCGCGACGGCCTCCGTGGCACGCTGCGCGCAGTGCGAGAGCTCGTCGCTGCGCTCCGCCTGCCGTCCAAGCTGGGAAGCGAGCGCGTCGAGCGCAACGGCGAGCGCGTCGAGCGCGGCGACGAAGTCCGGACGGCGCAGCGCTTCGGCGCGCGGCTGCTTCCCGAGCGCCTCCCCTGCCGCGAGCCTCACCCGACGCAACGTCTGCGCCACGCCCTGCGCGGCGTCCGGTAGCGGTGCGTAGTCGCGCGCGACCTTGAGTCCCTCGAGCTCGGCGTCGCGCGTGAGCTCGCCGAGCTGGCCCGCGGTGATCTCCTCGCCGAAGAACAGCGTCGCAGTATCCGGAAGCTGGTGCGCCTCGTCGAGAATCACCGTGTTGCATTTCGGCAGCAAGTCGGCGAGGCCTTCGTCCTTGAGCACGACGTCGGCGAAGAACAGGTGGTGGTTGATCACCACGACGTCCGCGGCCAACGCGTCCTTGCGCGCCTTCATGACAAAGCACTCGCCATAATGCGGGCACTCGCCGCCGAGGCAATTCTCGCGGGTCGAGGTGACCTGGCCCCAGATGCCGGCATTGTCGGGCACGTCGGCGAGCTCCGCCTTGTCCCCGCTCTCCGACGTGCGCGCGAAGGACTCGATGCGCTTCAGATAGCGAACGTCCGGCCGTGAGGCAAAGCTGTCCTGCAGCCGCGCGCGTTCGAGATGATAGTGGCAGACGTAATTCGACCGGCCTTTGAGCAGCGCGACGGTGACCGGAACCTTGAGCGCGTCGCGCACCAGAGGCAGGTCGCGATTGAAAAGTTGATCCTGGAGCGTCTTGGTCCCGGTCGATACGATGACCTTGCCGCCGGAGAGCAGGGCAGGGGCGAGATAGGCGAATGTCTTGCCGGTTCCGGTGCCCGCCTCGGCGACGAGCTGGCCGCCTTCGGCGATCGTGCGGGCGACCGCCTCGGCCATTGCAAGTTGCTGCGGACGCAGCCGATACCCAGGAAGGTCACGGCCCAACGGACCTTCCGGGTCGAATATTCGCGCGAGATCGATCGCCACGTTGGCGCTGCCCCGGTCCCGGCCCACGCCGCCGGCAGGATGCCGCGACGCTCGAATCGCTGCGGTGCTCAGGGGTTCGTCTTCTTGCGCTTGGAAGCGGGCGCGGTTTTGGCCGCCGGCGCTACCGGCTTGCCCGGGGCTTCGGCCAAGGCGCGGATGGCCTTGATCCGCTCGTTGAAATCGCCGTAGGGACGCACAACGCGCTGCTTGTAACCTTCGTCGGTGTCATCGGGTCCCGGCACGAGCTTCGCCAAGCTCTCGAGCCACGCGTCGTGGAGCTGCCGGATGCTCTGGACCTCTTCCTTGCTGCGCGCTGCTTCGCGCAGCGCGGCCTGATAGGGACGGACGATCAGGATCTTGTGCTTGTCGATGCAGTATTCGGTCTTCGCGCCGTGGACGCCCTCCTGCGCTCCGACGAGGCCGAATTCGATGATCTCGATGCTCTTGATGTGGCGGCACATCGTGTAGGTCTGAGGCACCGCCTCGAGGAAGCAATCGATGCCGCTGCCTTGGGCTTGAGTGGGGCAGATGTACGGATCGACCTTGTCCAGCGCAAAAGCGGCTGCGGACAGAAACGAGACTGCGGCGAGCAGGGCAAGGCGAGCGTATCGGCGCATGGTCGCCATGCTACCGTGCGCGGGGAGGTGGCTCAAGGAGCCAAACGGATGATGCAGTCCGGTTGAGCCCGGACTCGATCCCTGGGATTGCGTTTTCGTAGTTGTGGCCCCGGGATTCGCCTTTAGCTCGTCCCGCGCTACGGCTCTGGCTCAGAGCGTGATGCCGCCCGAGACTTCGATCACCGCGCCGTTGATGTAGCTCGCCTCGTCGGATGCGAGCCAGGCGTAGGTGTTGGCGATTTCCTCGGGTCGTCCGAGGCGACCCATCGGGACCTTTTCCTCGATCGATCTCAAGACTTTCTCCGGGATCGAGTCGAGGATAGGCGTCGCGATGAACCCGGGGCAGATCGCGTTGGAGCGAATACCCTTGCTTCCGAGCTCGCGCGCCCAGGTCTTGACCATGCCGATGACGCCGAACTTGGTCGCGGCGTAGTTGGTCTGTCCGAAGTTCCCATAGAGGCCGACGATCGACGAAGCGTTCAGGATGCAGCCCGAATTCTGCTGCAGCATGATGTCGACCACCGCCTTGGTGCAGTTGTAGACGCCTTTGAGATTGACGTCGATGACGCGCTCGAACTGATCATCGGTCATCTTGGAGAGCCGAGCATCCTGCACGATGCCCGCGTTGTTGACGAGCGTGTCGATGCGGTGCCAGGCGAACATCACGCTCTCGACCATCCGCGCGATGCTTTGCTTCTCGGTGACGTCGACCTGGAACCCGAGTGCCTCGCCGCCGAAGTCGCGGATCTCGGCCAGCGTTTCGGCCACGGAGCTCATGTTGATGTCGCAGACGGCGACCTTTGCGCCTTCTTTTGCGAACTTGACGGAGGTGGCTCTGCCGATGCCCTGGCCACCGCCGGTGATGATGGAAACCTTGCCTAGAAGCCGTTGCGAGCCGTTACCGTTACCGTTGAGACCGTGACCGTTTCCCCCATCGCCGTTCAGCCCCATGCGTCCCCTTTCGAATCCCTCAGCGGTTCAGGGTTTTTGCCCCTGTTGCACTGCAGCGGATTCTGCGCGCTTTGATTGCGATGCACAATAAGGCAATTCGATGAAGGCCGTGATGAGCATCAATTGTGTTGCGTTTTGGATAATCCATGTAAAAACATTGACTTAATATCCATAAATCCGTCTGCTCGCAGTGCATCGATCATTAGAAGCCCTAGGTGGCGTCAGCGTTTCTTGTTGCATCCCGCCAAGCGTAAGTGTGAGTGCACACTTGCATGTTTTCGCCGAGAGTTACACCGGTCCCCACGACTCGATCACGATCTGGAGCGAGTCAAGGCCCTGGAAGTGGTTGACCTCGGGCCGATACGTCGCTCGAATGCGCGGCGGCAAAGGGCCGATCTCGTTAAACACGATCGCGGCCAAGCGCGGGCCGGACCCGGCTATAGCGAGCCTGGCGTGCTTGCCGCCGATGATGCTTTGCTCCAGCACAGCAAATTCACCGTCGAATAGCGGTGCAGGGAAACCCTGACCCCATACCTGCGCGCCGATGTCGCGCGCGAGGCCCAGCGTCAGCTCTGCGCCGTCGAGTTCCCCATCGGTTTCGAGCGTGCGCAGCAGCGCAGTGGGCGAAAGCCATTCTCGTGCAACGTGCTCGAACTCCGCGCAAAAGCGCGGAAATGCTTCCTCCGCGAGGCTCAGCCCCGCCGCGAAGGCGTGGCCTCCGAAACGGTCGATGACCCCTGGTGCGCGCTTGGCGACGAGGTCGAGCGCATCGCGCAGGTGAAACCCGGAGATCGCACGACCGGAGCCGCGCAGCGAGCCGTCACCGGCACGCCCGAAGACGATGGTGGGGCGATGGAAACGATCCTTTAGGCGCGACGCGACGATGCCGATCACGCCCTGATGCCATTCCGGTTTGTAGAGGCAAAGCGTGTATTGATCCGCCGCGATCGCTGGGTCGATACCGTCGAGCGCCTGGCTTTGCATGGCGGCCTCCACCTCGCGTCGCTCGCGGTTGAGCCGGTCGAGCTCCGCAGCCAGTGGCGCGGCGGCGCGCTCGTCCGTTGCAAGGAGGCAGGCAATCCCGACCGACATGTCGGCAAGCCGGCCCGCCGCGTTGAGCCGGGGCCCCACGACGAAGCCAAGGTCGTACGCGCTTGCGCGTGCAGGGTCGCGGCCAGCCGCGGCGAACAGCGCTCGCACGCCCGGCTGCATTCGTCCGGCGCGAATGCGCTGCACACCCTGTCCGACGAGGATGCGGTTGGTGCGGTCGAGCTTCACGACGTCGGCGACTGTGCCCAGCGCGACCAGGTCCAGGAGCCTTGCGAGATTGGGCTCGGGTTTCCCGAGGAAACATCCGTGCTTTCGCAGCTCCGCGCGCAGCGCGATGAGCACGTAGTACATCACGCCCACGCCGGCGAGATGTCGGCTGGGGAAAGCGCAACCGGACTGATTCGGGTTGACAATGAGATCGGTCGCCGGCAATTCCGCGCCGGGCAGGTGATGATCGGTGATCAGCACCTCGATGCCCCGCGAGCGTGCCGCGGCCACGCCCTCGACGCTGGCGATACCGTTGTCGACGGTAATGATGAGCGCGGGCTGGCGCTGCGCCGCGAGCGTGACGATCTCCGGGGTTAGCCCATAGCCGAACTCGAAGCGGTTGGGTACCAGGAAATCGACGCTCGCGCCCATGGCACGCAATCCCAGCACGCCGACCGCGCATGCGGTGGCGCCGTCGGCGTCGTAGTCGGCGACGATGAGGAGCCTCTCGCGGCGCTCGATCGCCCGGGCGAGCCGCGCTGCTGCCGCGTCGATCCCCTTGAGCGCAGTCCACGAAGGAAGGCCCGCGAAGTCGAGCTCGAGCTCGGCGGGCGAACACACGCCACGCGCGGCGTAAATGCGTGCGAGCACCGGCGCGATCCCTGCCGCGGCCAACGTCACTGCGTACTCGGGAATAGGCGGCCGGCGGACGATATCCACGATCAGGCCACGTCAACGGTGAGCGCGAGCAGTTGCGAGAATCGCGGCGGCGAGAACCGCGCGCGCCAACGCTTCACGAGCGAAGATCGCCTCAGCGCGAAACGAAAGGCGCGCTCGCGCCCGCCCACGACCAGCTCGACTGCGGAGAGCCGCCTCGCATTGAGCGCGCGCTCGATCGGTGCCATCCACGCGCGATCGATGGCGGCAAGCCGCTCGCCCGCGTTGCCGGCATCGATAGGATCCAGCCAGACGGCCGCCGTGCCGGGTTGCGGCAATGCGTCGAAGTTCGCGGGCACCGGCGCGAGTTCGATCGCAGCGCCGCGCGCCAGTTCGCGCACGCGTCCTCGATCGGCGAAAATTGCCGCAGCCGGGCGTTCCCGTTCCTCGACTGCGGTTCCTCCGCCCCACAGCCAGACGCTGTTCACCGGAGCAAGGCGCGCCTGCAAGCGCCTGCGATTGACCGGATGCTCGAAAAGAAGCATCTGCAGCTCGTTTTGCCAGCGCCGCCAGCGCGCGGCATCCGGGCCGGAGGGCAAGAACGCGAACAGCGGCGCGCCGAGCGCTGCCTCAGGAGGCCGGGTCTCGATGCGCTGCGCATACAGAGCTCGCACGAACCAGCGCGCGGGCGTCGCCGCGAAGAACCGGACCGCGTCGGCGGCAAAATGGGCGTTGAGTGCGTCGAGCAGCAATTGTGCGTCCTGTGCATCGATATCCTCGACGAGGCCGCCGAGCCGTACATCGTCCTGGCCAACGACGAGCGTCGCTGGCTCGGCGCACAGCCAGTAGGCGCGGTTCGGATCGATACCCGTGGCGCGAACGAGCCACGGCGCGACCGGCCAATCGCGCTGCTTGGCGATGCCGACGATCCGGCATGCGCTCGCAAGCAGCCCGTCGTCTTCGATCGCCGGCGAACCGGCCGTCGCGAGCAGTCGCGAAAGAGCCGGCGCGTGCGGATCGACGGAGGCGATCACGGACGGGGGCAAGTCGAGCAGACCGGGAGCGACCAACTGCATGGAAGAGCGCGGGAGAACGCCGTGCCGAGTTTAGCACGCGGCGAAGTGCGCTCTGTTTGTGGCACACTCTCGCGCGGGAAACGCATCCCAACTGGAAGAACGTGCAGCAACGGATCACGGACGATCGGCGACGCTCGGCCCCCACCCCTAGCCCCTTCCCCGCTGAGGGAGGGGAACTTCGCCTGCGTCTGCGGCGCGGAAGTTCGCACTGATGCTCTACGAGCTCGTTGTCGGGCTGCGCTACACCCGCGCGCGCCGCCGCTCCGGCCGCAACGGCTTCGTCTCCTTCATCGCAGCGGTCTCGATGCTCGGAATCGCGTTGGGTGTTGCGGCGCTGATTGTCGTGCTTTCGGTGATGAACGGTTTCCAGGAGGAGCTGCGAACGCGCATCCTCGCCGTTGCGTCGCACATCGAGATCCGCGGCCTCGACGGTGGTCTCGCCGACTGGCAAAGCGTCGCGCGCGCCGCGCGGATCAACCCGCACGTCAAAGCGAGCGCGCCCTACGTGCTCGGGCAGGCGATGCTCTCCGCGGGCGAGGTCAACCGTGGTGCGCTGATTCGCGGCGTGGACCCGAAGCTCGAGGAGACGGTCGCCGACTTCGGCGCGCACATGCGCCAGGGAGCACTCTCCGAGCTCAAGCCGGGCGAGTTCGGTATCGTGCTCGGCGCAGAGCTGGCTCGCGCGCTCGGCGCGCGCTTCGGCGACACCGTCGTGGTCATCACGCCGCAGGGCACGGTAACGCCGGCCGGTACGTTGCCACGGGTGAAGAGCTTCCACGTGGTCGGGGTATTCGAAATCGGGATGTTCGAGTTCGATAGTGCTCTCGCGCTCATCCACCTCGCCGACGCGCAGAAGCTCTATCGCCTCGAGAACGCTGTGAGCGGCGTGCGACTCAAGCTTGACGATCTGTTTGCCGCACCAGGTGTGGCGCGCGAGCTGCTCACCACGCTG
>Ga0066709_100003730_pt1 | contig 11847 bp, 13 predicted proteins | sample GraSoiAngelo_158_FD_79665 | JGI IMG/M metagenome (GOLD analysis project Ga0066709, IMG submission 79665) | Grasslands soil microbial communities from the Angelo Coastal Reserve, California, USA - 14_1009_16_30cm | ecosystem: Environmental > Terrestrial > Soil > Grasslands | place: USA... | reverse complement strand
CTCAATGACTGGGGTTTCAATATTGGCGGGCCGATCATGCTTGGTAAATGGTACGACGGCCACAACAAAAGTTTCTTCTTCTTCAACTTGGAACAGTACCGCCAAACCCGCAACGTCGCAAACGGACTGACAACAGTTCCAACGTTGGCTTACAGAAATGGCGACTTCAGCGGGGCAATTCCGAGGACGCCAACGCCTGGATGTCCAGCCTGCCAAATTGGGCAGTTGTCGCTTGGCGGCCAACCGGCCGTTGATCCATTTGGCCGTCCCGTTTTTCAAAACGCGATCTACGATCCAAGGACAACGCGAACTGCGCCGGACGGCACGACAGTGCGGGATCAGTTTCCGGGCAATAGGATTGATCCGAGCCTCTTCGATCCCGTGTCAAAGCAGATTCTGGACCTGCTCCCGCTGCCAACGAACGGCGACCTTATCAACAATTACGTCATCCCGGGATATTCGACTTTTAATCACACCACCGTTCCAAGTTTCAAGATCGATCACAATATCAATGCGAATAACAAGCTAAGTTTCTACTTTAATTACAACCGGCAGCGCTCGCCCGGCCTCAATGGTTTCACGCAGGTCTGGTCAACCGCCGCACCAACGCTGAACAATTCCTACACATACCGGCTCAACTATGACCGGACTGTTTCTCCGACACAGGTTTTGCACGTGGGCGTCGGTCTTGTGCGTACCTATCAGCGAGCGTCCATTCCCACGGCGGTATTCAAGCAGAGCGAACTGGCTTGGAGGAGCAGTTTCTATGTCGATCAATTCCCCAATATCGGCGGAATCGGAAGTGGAACTTTCGGGGGCTTCGGAGCGGGAGCCACCACAGTCGCTCTTGGGCCGGGTTTCGCAGCCCAGAACTACGATACGAAGCCGACAGCGAATGTTACCTTCACATGGGTGAAGGGAAACCACAGCATGAAGGTGGGTGCCGATCTGATCGTGGAAGGCATCCAAACCATAAACTACACGCGCGCCAATGGGCAGATTGGATTTGGAAATTCTCAGACAGGTGTTGGCACCTGGGAAAATGGACGGGGATTAAACAGCAATACGGGTTTCGGCTTTGCCAGTTTCATGTTGGGCCGTACCAGCGGTATGACGCTTTCACAGCTTACCGATGCGCGGCTAGGCAGGCATATGATGGCGTTCTATGCGCAGGATAGCTGGAAGGTCACGCGTAAGCTGACCGTCAACTATGGCCTCCGCTATGATTACGCCACGCTGTATCGCGAGCAGTATGGCCGCATGCAAAGCGCCAATTTTAACAAGGTCAATCCTCTTCTGGGCCGGCCCGGGGCCGTGGACTACGAAGGAGATTGCCACTGCCAATTCAATAAGAACTACCCCTGGGCATTCGGACCGCGCCTCTCGGTGGCGTATCAGCTTATGCCGAAGACGGTTCTACGGGCAGGAAGCGCTCTGGCGTATGGGACGTCTGCGGACAATGCATATCTGTCGTATAGCGTTCCAGACTTCTATTCGCCTTCGGCACCATTCTCGGAGACTTTCAGCCAACTGTCAGACGGCAACATTTTTGGGCCCGGCAACCGCTTTGGCAATCCACCGATCGTGTGGCCCGATTTCACGCCTCACTATCCATTTGAAGTTTCTCCAGGCGTCCGGCCGCCCCAATCCCCATTTATTTCCATCGACCGCAACGCGGGACGGCCGCCTCGGATTTTGCAGTGGAGCCTCAATCTCCAGCGCGAACTGACTTCCAATTTGTTGGTTGATGTCGGTTATGTCGGCAATCGCGGAGTATGGTGGTCGGCGCCTACGTTGCAGGCGCAAAACTACAATGCACTGACGATCGATGAACTCAAGACGATGGGCATCGATATCAATAGCGCCGCCGATCGCACTCTGTTGACGACGCCGATCAGTTCGCCCAATGTGATCGCGCGTTTTCCATACCTGGCCAATCCGAATAACGTCTATCCCGGTTTCCCGGCCACTCAGCCGCTCAATCAGGCGCTGCGGCCATATCCGCAATGGCTTGGAATACCGCCGTTCCTGGGGCCGCCGCTTGGCAACACTTGGTATGACTCGCTTCAGGCAAAGGTTGTCCAACGATTCTCCCATGGTCTCACGGTGAGCGGGGCGTATACGTTCTCGAAGGAGTTGGTCCTTGGCTCGAACGGCGACACTTCATATCTGACGGTTCAGTCGCCGCTCGTCAACGACGTCTACAATCGAAACCAGAACAAGCAGCTTTCAAGTCTTGGGCATCCACACGCTTTAGTGGTCAACTTCAACTACACAACGCCGAAAATCAATTCGAGTTCCATGGCAATGAAACTGTTGTCGGGTGTGGTGCATGATTGGACCATTGGCGGAGTGCTCCGTTATCAGAGCGGAGACCTGATCCGAGTTCCAGCCTCCAACAACGGGCTTTTCACTCAGTTGACTCGTGCAAACAATCCGGCAACGTTCGGAGGCGCCACAACGTACTGGAATAGAGTTCCAGGCCAGCCTTTCTTTTTGAAGGATCCGAATTGTCATTGTATTAATCCAACGGATCCCAACGGGTTGGTGCTGAATAAGACTGCGTGGCAGGACGCGCTGCCGGGGCAGTTCTCCCAGACCGCGCCGTACTACGATGATTACCGTTGGCAGCGCCAACCGTCGGAGGCGCTCAGTGTGGGCCGCGATTTCCACTTGGCCTCGGAAAACAAGGTTACCTTGAACGTCAGGGCCGAGTTCCAGAATGTGTTCAACCGCCTATTCTTGAGCAGTCCCACTGCAACAAACCCTGCCGCAAACACAACAACCGCCGCTTCGACGGGCTATGTGACCGGTGGCTATGGCTTCGTGAACTACATCAACGGAGCCAACGCCAGACCGCGCACCGGCCAAATCGTGGCGCGGTTGAGGTTCTGAAGTAGTGCTTGTGGGTGCGGGCGTAAAAGCCCGCCCCACAGCTTTGGGTCCGCTTTGTAATTCTTGCTGATTCTTAGTGCAGACCAGCAATTATGCTGCTGAATACGGCCAGGCCGGTGGCGGCTATTTCAACTACACGATGAAGTCTGGGACGAATCAGTTCCACGGAGCAGCGTTCGACTACTTCGTGAACGAGGGTCTGAATGCGGGCACTCCCTTCACGGATAGGATCGCAACCGGCGACGCTACAAGAGCGGGACAGCAGTGGCTGATTTCTACAGTCTCGGCGTTCCGGGATATGGACAAAACAAACGCCTTGGCAGATGGAAATCCATTCGCCCCCGGCAACCGGTTTGGCAATCCGACAGTTTCTTTCCCGGATTTCACTCAGAAATATCCCTACGAAATCGCTCCCGGCTTGCGGCCACCTCAATTACGTTCATCTCGATCGACCGGAACGCCGGACGTCCTCCTCGACAGATACACTGGAGCATCGGTCTGCAGCATCAGCTCGCAAACAATCTGATGGTGGAGGCTGCTTATGTTGGAAACCGTGGTGTGTGGTGGACTGCGCCGCTGTTGGCAAAGGAAAACTACAATTCACTCACACCCGATAGCCTCAAGGCAGTCTCCGGACTCGACATCACGAATGCCAACGACCGGGCCCTTTTGCTCCTGCCCATTCGCTCACCACAGGTCATCGCCCGGTTCCCGAACCTGGCGAATCCGAACAACGTGTATCCTGGATTTCCGCCTGATCAATCACTGATTCAGACGCTGCGGCCACATCCGCAGTGGGTGGGAATCCCACCGTTCCTCGGACCGCCTCTCGGCGATACCTGGTACGATTCGCTGCAGGCGAAAGCGACGCAGCGGTTCTCGCGCGGGCTGACGGGACAAGTGGCGTTTACGTGGCAAAAGGAATTGGTGTCGGGCATGGGCGCCGCACTTCGTACCTGACGCCAGGAACGGTGCAGCCCTCGGAAGCGTTGAGCGTAGGCCGTATCTTTTTCGTGAATCGGGAGCGGAACGTCAAGTTTGAGGTACGTGCGGAATTCCAGAACGTGTTCAATCGCCTGTACCTGTCCAGTCCAATTTCGGTCAAGACTGGTGGCTTTACCGTGCTGACCGGCGCCAACCCGCTTGCGCCGACAACCAGGGACATCTCCCAGCGGCTGACCGGCGGCTACGGATATGTCAATTGGGTCAACGGCGCCGGATCGCAGCCTCGATCCGGACAGGTTGTCGCAAGAGTGACATTCTGAAGTTCGCGAGAAGCCGGTAAAACAGCATTAAGGCTTAATTGCGTCCTGAAAACGGCACAGCTATATGTCCTGTCGCAATCCGGTGGTCCATCCATCGGTGACGCGCCGTGCTAATGTGGCTCTGCTCCGACACTAGTCAGCTCGTTGACAACAGCTACTTCAGGCCTTCCACCAGGTAAAGATCGGACAGCATTCGAAAGCCGTCGTACGCGTAGGCACTGCCATCGGGAGTAATCACGACCCTCGGAGAATTCAAGAAGCCGGCCGGGTCCAAAGGCGCAATTTCGCGGAAAAGTGTGCGCCGGCCGGTAACGGGATCGAGCCGGAAGATGCGCGCCTTCGAGTGTTCGGGGTTGCTGATGAAAATCGTTTTACCATCGGATGCCCATTGCAACATTTGATCGCCGTGCTCAATGCCTTGAACCGATCCAAGTTTTTCGCCGGTTGGCGAGTAAATGGTTACCTTGGCGCCATCCTTAATCATCATGCGACTGCCATCGAGGGAAACAAGCAACGGCGAGATAAGCACGGGTATGTCGTTCGCGCCGATTTCATATTGGTGTACTGAAAATTCCGGCGTGATCGGCTGCAGCTTGCCGTCGTTGATGTTCATGACGTATGCGCGCGATAGCCGCCCTGCGGCATTTCCAATGACGACGATTCGATCGTTGGTGAGAAACTGCGCGGTCTGGAATTGGTCGAGTCCGATGGAGTAGCGTTTCGGTTCACCGGCGCCGATCGGCAATACGAAAAGAGCCGGCGGTGTGAATGTGGTGGCGATCAATGACTTTCCATCCGGCGAAAAGCCCCAGGCCACTCCTTCGCCGATTCGAACCGGCGTGGATCCATCCGTCCGGCGCACGTACACGCCATAATTGAGTCCGCCCGCCTCGAACTCCGTCAATGCGATGAACCGGCCATCGCGAGTGATATCGCTCACATTCGCAACGCTCAGCGCATTCAAGCTGCGTTCTTTGGTGTCGCCCGGAGCCAGGCCAAAGATGGCGCTATCTTGACGGTCCCCTGCAAGCAGGACTCGCCCGTCCGGCGCGACATCGTGCACGGTCAAGTCGCTTGGGGCTTGCAGAATCCTCCGCGATTTGCCCGAGAGATTGGTTGCCCAGAGGGAGAATTTCTCGCCATGTATGGACCCTGTGTACCACACTTCACCCCCGCTCGGATTCCACGCCAAACCTTCAATGGCGGCCATTTCTTCGCAAAGGGTTGTCTTCTTTCCCTGCAGATCGATCACTGCCGCGGTTCCGCGATTGTCGCCATAGAAAGGATGATCCAGAAATGCGATGTGATCCCCTTTCGGAGACACGCGAATGTGGCTGAAGTAACCCGCCGTTTCGATCAGGACTTTACCGATGGGATACTCAATGCGATCGTGATCATTGACCCGCCGGATGATTGCGAGATCCTTTCCATCGGCAGACCAGTCCGCCGTCGATACGCCATTCAGAATTTCACGCGAAGAGCCGCCGACCAGCGGCGACCGCGCGAGCGTTCCGCTGCTTAGCCACACATTGAATTTGCGGCCAAGCGAAACCGCGAGTTCACCCGTGGATGAGATGGAAAGGATGTCACCGTCGGGCAGTGGAAATCTCGTCGATTCCGGACTCTCCGGACGGGTGACAAAAATTCGAAGTGGATCGCCGTCCCATGCCGCGCCGTAAAGAACACTTTTCCCGTCCGGACTGAATCTCGCTGAACGAATCGTACCGCGCTGGAACGTCAAACGCTGGAAGGACGGCGGCACCGAGCCGGACGAACCCGCACCAGGCAGGGATCTCCGGCCGGCGGCAAATGCGATAACCATCAACAGCAGAGCGATGACAGCCGTGATGACCGGCGTCCTTCGCGCACGTTTTGTGTCGGAAGCCGCGGCCGGAGCCAGGGCGATCGACGACTCCGATAGCGCGTCGAGGGCAAATGCCACGTCGTGCGCCGAGCGGAATCGTTCATCCGGATTCTTCTCAAGGCAGCGCCGAACAAGACGATTGAGAGCAGGAGGAACATTCGAGAGCCGGCTTGAAAGATCGGGCAGGTCCTCCTTCAGGATCGCGTTCATCGTCTCGACGCCGGATTCTCCGCGGAATGCGCGGCTGCCGGAAACCATCTCGTAGAAAATTGCGCCCAAGGTAAAAATATCGGATCGATGATCGACGGCTTTTCCGCGCACCTGTTCGGGAGACATGTATCCCACAGTCCCAAGAACGACGCCGGGATCCGTTGCGCTCGCAACAGTACGAACTTCGGAAGCAGGTCCCGCAGGCTCCGTAAGCTTTGCCAATCCGAAGTCCAGAATCTTCACCCGGCCTTCATTCGTAACGAATATGTTCTCCGGCTTGAGATCGCGGTGCACGATTCCCTTTTCGTGAGCAGCCGCAAGCCCGTGCGCGATCTGGATCCCATATTCGGTTGCTTTGCGGATCGGAAGCGGCGAGTCGCTGAGGCGCTCGCGTAATGTTTGACCGTTCAGTAATTCGGAAACGATATAAGGAGAGTTATCGTGTGCGCCGATGTCGTAAATCGCCAGAATGTTCGGATGATTCAGAACGCCCGTCGCGCGCGCTTCCTGCTCGAAACGCCGCAGCCGTTCGGGATCCCTTGCAAGGCTGGCCGGCAGCACCTTGATCGCGACATCGCGATTGAGCCGCGTATCGTGCGCACGGTACACCTCTCCCATTCCGCCCGCTCCGAGCGGCCCGAGGATTTCGTATGGCCCTACCTTTGTGCCCGATGCTAATGCCATAGTGATTTCGCAATGTACACCTAGCCGCGGGCTACGTGCACGATTTCCCGTTTTCTGAGTACGCTATCTGTGCTCACTTCTTCTCTGGTTCCTGCTTTCCGCCGAGCAATCCGCCAAGGATTCCTTTGATCTTGTCCTGCGGGTCTGTCCTTGCCCAGCGTCAGGATTATCCTGCTTTTTGTCCCAAAAACGTATTCACAAGTCCCGGCACCAGTCATCTCGCCGAGAATCCGCTCTGCCCTCAGCTGCGGCGGCTTGCGACGACGCCCGCCCGGAATCTTGGCGTAAATCCACCGCGCTCCCGGCCTGTGGCTACGGACAGGTTGACATAGGACCCACAGTGTGACGCCCTCTGGGCCGGGTGTTCCCATACCGGAGACTCTTATATTTCCTACGCTCTTGAGATTGATCTGACGCCTTCTGAACGCACTCCTGTGTTCGAAGCAGTATCCAGGCAATTACAATTGCACGAGCTTCCATCCACTTCGTCACGGATCTCATATTCAGTGACCATCCATCCGGGTCAGCGTATTTCTTTTGATGATGCAAGGTATCGAACAATTCAGGCACGTCGCTTCCGCGCTCTCGCTAATTCGCGTGTCAAAGGCCGTGTCATTGGAAATGTCAGTCACCTTTCACGCGAGGATTATTATTCCTCCAAGTTCGCGTCCGCCGATGTGGACGTGGAGCGGGGTGCGACCTTTGAATACCTGCAATACCGCGCCGAAGGAACGTGCTTTGTTCGCATTGATGGCAACGTCATCAACGCGAGTCCTTGTCCCACCATTGATACATCGGGCTTTCGCCTTGAAGCTCAGCCAAGGCTGCAATTATGGATTCATGTCGCCGTCGGCAATTCCAGCCGTTGGGTACTCGTCAGTAAATCGACTGTCAAGGACGTGGGCGCGAATAGTGTTGCTACTAAGTAGTGGCTGATAATCATCGCAATGGCACGCCTCACCGCCGAAAAGCTCGCGCAGTTGGATGCATGGTTCGACCTGCAAGATTCAAAGCTCATACCGAAGCGAGGTGACCTTTCATGGATTGGAGACGGCCCTGGACAGGAGACGAAACACTGGCCGTAGAAAGCAGGAATTGCTGGCGGCGGCTAGTTCTCGCTAGGCTTTTCCGCGTGGTCGATCACAATCACTTCGACTTGGTCTCTGGACGATTCTAGTTTCAGTCCAAGTTGCTCTTGAAGAGCGGTAAAGAGCGAAGGCCCTGAGGAGTCGGATGGCAGAGCAGCAGCAGTAGGTCCGCCCACAGTCGAATCACTTTCAGGAGCAAACTGCAAATGAATATCAAAAAGGCCCTGGAGGCCGGTTTTTTCAAGGATTGGGCGATCTACTTGAACCTGCAACGCACTCGCCAACTGCGCCATTACGATTGCGGTTGCTGCCAGTGTCGCGCCCGAACTACCGACAGCCATTCTTGCTGCGCCGCGTGGTGGGTCGGACGGGTTGGAGGGTTGCGGTCCAGCACCAGGTACGGGCGCAGATTGATCCTCCGACGATTTCAGTTTTCCACTCTTCACCACGATGAGGTTATATACGGGCATCTCGCGAGTGTCGCGATGGATCTTCAGTTGAAACCTGTCCTGCAATAACGAGCGCACCATAAGCTGCATCTGTTCCAATGGGAATGGTCGACTATCACCGTCCGGCTTAGCCTCAACATCGAAATGATCTGTATCAACCCAAGCTGGCCCTCCAACCAACTGATTATTCATAAAGTCTGTTGTGCGAGATCGGTACGCATACCGGACCAGGCCCTTTAGGGTCACGTTCGTCGCGACAAAGCGGCCAGCCGCTACACCGATGGAACTATTTCTCGGTCCTCCTGCCTTGCTCGGTTTCACTGAGACAATTTCAAATGATGGGTTCAGTGCCGTCTGTGATAAGAGCGGCGCCACCGCTATGGCAATAACGAACAAGGCCAACGTAATCCATTTCGTGCTGTGCCGCATTCTTCCTCCCTGATCAATTCAATTTGATTTCCATCTTTACGACACCGCAGCTCTTACTTCAGTTCACATTCAATTCTCCGAAGGCTTCTGCACGCTGTCGATCACAAGCACCTCAAACGCGCCGACCTACTTCGCCATTTAGCATACTGGTTAACTTCGATACAGGTACGGCGCTTCCCGTTAGTGTCATGGTTAGCCCGGTAAGTGATGGCGTTGGTATCAGTTTCATCGTGCCGCGTGGCAGCGCGATGGAATTGTCAAATATGAGAGGAGCCTGCCCATTCAAATTCGGAACTGTCTGATCCGACGAGAACTTCATCTTCATTCCATTCTTTGCGACGAGGAGGTTGTACACCGGCATTTCTCGGATCTCTGATGCGACTTCATCTAAAACCGATCTTCGAGAAGTGCCTGGAGCATAAAGAGCACCTGCTCGGCTGGCAGCGATCGCACGTTCGCGCCTAATTTTGCTTGAATGTCGAAGCGATCAGGACCATCTAACCAATCCGGGCCACCAATAATTTGATAACTCTGAAGCACTTGATGTGACGAATAGGCATACCGAATCAGCATACGAAGGGTTGCATTGGTAGCGACAAAAAGATCCCCGCGAGTGTCTATCATTAGGCCAATAGCGTCCGTCCTGTTTACCTTGATCGACGCCACTTCAAAGGATGCCTTCCTTGCTGACGGCGCTTGTGCTCGGAGCGGAAGCAAAGTCATGACAATCGTAGCCAGTTCAAATATCAGCGTGATGGCGAGGCGTCCCATACATTTCTTCACGAAGACAGTGATACAAGATTGTGACTCCGAAGTGCGCGTGCGGGAAAGTGAAAATAAGCGGCCCGCGCGGTGCGCCCGCTTTCAATTTGCTACGATACATCCGTGACTGACTGCTTAATCATTGGACTCCACCACGTACAACTTGCAATGCCTATCGGCGGTGAAGAAGCGGCCAGACATTTTTATTCCGGCCTGTTGGGTATTCCTGAAGTGCCAAAGCCGACTGATCTAGCCAAGCGTGGTGGCGTATGGTTCGAGACGCGAGACGGGCGACGTAAGAATCCATCTCGGCGTGCAGCCTGATTTCCGGCCAGCGCGAAAAGCGCATCCAGGACTACTTGTGCGAGACTTGCGGTCGCTGCCAGAGGGGTTGGTCAACGCTGGTTAACGAAGTTACGAATGGGGAGCCGCTCGATCACTATCAGCACTTCTACGTGAATGACCCCTTCGGCAATCGCTTGGAATTGCTCGAAGCCACAAGTCTGTAATGAAAGCCAGGATCAGCGAGGGTTGTGCCGTGACAGATACCTGCTGTACAACAGGAATCCAATCGAGACCGAGTCGTCCACGACAAGAGATTCAATCACCTCTGATCAAATTATTTTCTGCCGAAAGGGAGATCGCTCGACTGGAGGATTCACTTTCGTAATTCAGATGCGGCCCGAGCAGCCTACATGTCGTTCGCGAAACTACGGGTCTCGAGCTTGGATTCCAGATTCATACGTTTCCGCAACCGGCGATCAACGGTCGCCGCCATCTCCCACGTCTGCCGGGCGGGCACATGCAGTCTTTGTCTCGCCGAAAAAGGCTCGAGGAGCCCGCGCCGAACCGACCTTTCTTTGGTGGTGTTCGCGGCACCAACCAATAGTTCATGAACCACGACGGCGCTCAAAACCAATTGCGGCAGGTGCTTCTGATGAAATCGCCGCAGTGTTTCGCCAAAGGCCGAATCACGAAACGCGTGGATATATACGTTCGAGTCGATCAGATGAATCATTAAGAGAAGCGATCGGTGAACCCGCCCGCGCCGATCAGGGTATCGAAACCCTTGTCCAGTTCACGCTGGAACGCTTCAAGATCAGCTACTGCGTCCAACGCTCGATGAATTGCTTCTGTTTCGGTCGACGCACGGAATATACGCTTGGCCCGGTCAATCTTTAATTGATCCAAGAGAAGGTTCTTACGCCGGATACGATGGGCTGTTGTGGAGTCCCGACTCTTGCGGCTCACCCTTGCCTTACTCATTGACTATTCCTCATCTGTATACTTTAGCATTTTGTCTGTATGGAGGAAGAAAACGGTTCGTGTCGCAGCGGCTGGATCTTTGGCATGACAGATTCCTTGACAATTGCCGGCAGCGAGGATAGTTTTCGCTTATTCTTGAATCACATCACACTACTTGAAGCGTAAATTCCCTTTCTGGGGACGGGGGGCTGCTTTTTCGTCCATTCTGTGACTTTTGCGGAGGTAAATAATGAGAAACAGATTACTTGTTTTTTCGTTTGTACTCGTGGCCGCAGCCGCGCTATCAGCTACGATCGTATACGGCGCCGATATGTTTTCGGGAACGTGGAAAGTGAATCTCGCCAAATCAAAATACAGCCCTGGGCCGCCACCCAAAAGCAACATGCAAAAGATCGAACCGGTTGAAGGCGGGATGAGGGTCGTCACGGATGGCGAGAACTCCGAAGGTAAGAAGACGCATAACGATTACACGGTTAAGTTCGACGGCAAGGACTATCCAGAGCACCCGATGCTCGATGGAAAGCCTAATCCAAACGGGGCCGACACGATTTCGGTGAAGAAAATCGACGATAACACCTACGAGGCCACGACGAAACAAAAGGGCAAGGTGCTCACAGTTACGAAGAACGTAGTTTCCAAAGACGGCAAAACGCGAACCGCCACGGCTACCGGAAAGAATGCTCAGGGTCAAACCGTAAACAATACCGTCGTCTGGGAGAAGCAGTAACAACAAGTAACGTCCAACGATGACGCGCTCTTTCGAGCGCGTCATTCGGGCAGGCCCCGGTTACCATCGACGCCAATTTGGTTCCGCCTTACTCTGCCTGCGACAAGTAATTCGTTTAAACGTGACTACCTAGGGCGTCATTGGCCTGCGCTATCCCCTCTTTACGCTGCTCTTCTCGCTCGCTCCCGGCCACTCCCGCTGACCCCTG
>Ga0066709_100003726_pt1 | contig 11849 bp, 10 predicted proteins | sample GraSoiAngelo_158_FD_79665 | JGI IMG/M metagenome (GOLD analysis project Ga0066709, IMG submission 79665) | Grasslands soil microbial communities from the Angelo Coastal Reserve, California, USA - 14_1009_16_30cm | ecosystem: Environmental > Terrestrial > Soil > Grasslands | place: USA... | reverse complement strand
GAGCTACCACGAGGCGACGAGCCTGTTCGCGTTCCGCAAGGTGCTCGAGCAGGCCTGCGGGATCGTCGAAGAGGACGCCGCCGACGCGCGCCTGGCGAAGCTGCGCGACCGGCTCGGCGAGGGTCCCGACCTCCCGTTCCTGGCCGCCGCGCTGCGTATCCCGGCCTCGAGCCTCTCGCCTCCGACCGCTGTCGACCCGGGCCGCCTGCGCGAGCTGGCCCTCGCCGCCGCGGCACGCCTCGTCCACGTCCACTCGGGGACCGGCCCGTCGATCCTGTTCGTCGACGACCTGCACTGGGCCGACCCGTCCTCGCTCGACCTGATCTCCGCGCTGCTCGGCGCCCGGAGGCCGGGGCTCGTGCTCGTGCTCGCCGCCCGCGACGCCTTCGCGCCGCCGTGGCCCGAGGCGATCGTCCCGCGCCTCGAGCTCGGGCCGCTGCCGGCGCAGGACCTCGCGCGCATGGTCGAGTCCATCCCCGCGGGCGCCGAGCTGCCGGGCGTCCGGCGCGCCGGGCTCATCTCGCGCAGCGACGGGGTGCCGCTCTTCCTTGAAGAGCTCGTCCACACCGCCGATGCCGTCAATCGCGGGCAGGCGCTGCACCGCTCGGTGCAGCAGGCCCGCTACGCGATCCCGCCGGCGCTGCGCGACCCGCTGCTGGCGCGGCTCACAGTGCCCGGCGTGGACCTCCGGCTCGCCCAGCTGGCGTCGACGATCGGCCGCGACGTCGACCTGGAGCTCCTGCGCGAGATCAGCGGACTGCCCGAGGCGCCCTTCGCGCAGCGCCTCGAGACGCTGGTCGCCGCGGGGCTCGTCGACCGCTCGAGCGCCGGCGCGATCCGCTTCCGGCACGAGCTGATCCGGGAGCTGGCCTACGAGACGCAGCGACGCTCCGAGCGGCCCGGCCGCCACAGCCGCGTCGCGGACGTGCTGCTGCGCGACCGCGACGCTTCGCGCTATCGCGACGCCGGCGAGGCGGCGTTCCACCTCGAGCTCGCGCAGCGCCACCAGGAGGCGATTCACGCGCATCTCACCGCGGCGCAGGGCGCCCAGGAGCTCGGGGCGCACAAGGAGGCCACGACCAGCCTCACGCGCGCCGTCGAGCTGACGCCGCATCTCGCCGACCGCGTGACGCGCGACCGGACGGAGCTCCTCGTGCGTCAGCTGCGTTCCTTCAGCGCCGTCATGGCCAGCGGCTACGCGGCTCCGGCGGCGGCCGAGGACCACGGGCGCTGCGTCGCGCTGTGCGAAGCGCTCGGTCTCGGGCCCGAGCTCATTCCCAGCCTGATCAGCAGCTGGTCCTACTACGCCTTCCGAGGCGAGCTCGATGCCGCGGACCACGTCACCGACACGATGGAGCGGGGGTTCGAGACCGGTCGCGTCAACTTCCCGCTCGCGTTCGCCGGGCGCGGGATCGTCGACTTCTTCCGCGGGCGGTTCGGCGAGGCACGCCGGCTCATGGAGGCCTTCGTCGAGCATCCCTGGGGCCAGACGGCGAACCGGCCGCGCCCGAGCTGGCCGCTGCCCAACGATCCGCTCGCGTGCGTCATCGCGCATCTCGTGCCGACGCTCTGGATCGCCGGGGAACAGGAGGCGGCGGAGGAGATGGCGCGCCGCGCGCTGCACCGTGTGGAAGGGCTGGACTTCCCGTTCGGCCCGTTCAGCGCCGGCTACGTCCACAGCCTCCTGGCCGTGACGCACCGGCTCGACGGCGACCACGCGGCCGCGGCGCGGCACGCGCGCGCGATGCTGGCGCTGGGCGAGCGTCACGGGTTCGTGATGTGGACGCTCGCCGGCGCGATCCAGGCCCGGCTGAGCCAGGTCCACGCCGGAGAGCGGGAGGTGCTCGAGGTGCTCGTCGCGAGCGTCGACGCATGGCGGCACGTGCTCGTCGCCGAGGTGTGGACGCCGTACTGGCTGACCGCGCTGGCGGACGCGCAGCGAGCGGTCGGGCGCCGCGAGGACGCCCTGCGGTCGCTGGACGAGGCGCTCAAGGTGGCCGGGCGCACGGGCAGCGACTTCTGCTCCGCGGAGGCGCTGCGCGTGCGTGGGGAGCTGCGTCACGAGCTCGGCGACCGCGGCGGGCTCGCGGACCTGCAGGCGGCCGTGGACCGCGCGCGGCGCCAGGACGCCGCGGTCTTCGAGCTGCGCTCGGCGATCTCGCTCGCCCACGCAACCACCGAGGCGTCCGCCCACGAGGCGCTCGAGACGGCCATCGGGCACGCGCGAGGCACGCACCCTCGGGAGCTCGACGAGGCCCGGTCGCTGGCCGCGTCCTGACCGCGAGGCGAGATGCCGGCCGCGCGCAAGAGGCGGGTCGCGATCCTGGGCGGAGGGATGGCCGGCCTGACCGCCGCTTGGTCGCTGAGCGAGCCGGAGGCGCGCGACGACGTCGAGATCTGCGTCTTCGAGCGGGCGGCCTCGCTGGGCGGCAAGGGGGCCAGCACGCGCGGCATCCACGGGAGGATCGAGGAGCACGGCCTGCACGTCTGGCTCGGCTACTACGAGAACGCCTTCCGGCTGATCCGCGCCGTCTACGACGAGCTCGACCGCCCCGTGACCGATCCGGCGTGCCCGATTGCGTCCTGGCGCGACGCGTTCGCCCCGGCCGATCTCGTCGGAGTCGGCGACCGGCGCGATGGCTCCTGGTCGCACTGGGTCGCCGCGTTCGGGCGCAACGACGGCGAGCCGGGCGACGGGGGCGCGGCGGACGGGCCGCTCTCGGTCGTGACGTTCGTGCGCCGAGGGCTCGGGCTGCTGCTCGACTTCTCCGATTCGATCGGGGCGCCGGCCGTGCCGCCGGGCGCGAGCGGGCCGGCGCGCGTCGTGCTGAGCGGGTCGCCCGTCCCCCCGCGCCCCGACGGTTCAGCCGCGGTGCGCGAGCTCGGCGAGCTCCTGCGCCGGGCGGAGATCGCGGCGCTGGTGGGCGCCATCGAGTCGATCAGGATGCTGCGCGCGGGCGTGCCGCGCGGCGGGTCGCTCGCCACGCTCGTGCTGGGCTACCTCGATCGGGTTCGCACGGAGCTGCTGGAGCGCGTGCGCCGGGACACCGATGCCGCACGCTCGGCCGAGCTCGCCGACATGGTGATCAGCGTGCTGCAGGGAGTGATCGCCGACGGCCTCCTGACCGATCCCGCGGGCTTCGCGGTCGTCGACCATCTCGACTTCCGGGACTGGCTCGCGCGCCACGGCGCGCGGCCCGAGACGCTCGCCTCGCCGCTCATCCGCGGGATGTACGACCTGGTCTTCGCCTACGAGGACGGCGACCCGGGGCGGCCGCGCTTCCCGGCGGGGCTCGGTCTGTTCCTCGCGGGCAAGCTCTTCTTCGAGTACCGGGGATCGATCTTCTGGCAGATGCAAGCCGGCATGGGCGACGTGGTGTTCGCGCCGCTGTACCAGGCGCTGCGCGCCCGGGGCGTCCGGTTCCGGCTGCGCCATCGCGTCGCGCGGCTGCGGCTGTCGGGGGACCGGGAGAGCGTGGCGGAGATCGTCCTGCGGCGGCCCGCCGGCACCGGTGTCGAGGACGATCCGCTGGTCCGCGTGCTCGGTCTGCCGTGCTTCCCCTCGACGCCCCGGTCGCGCCCGATCGGCGGCAGCGAGGACGAGCTCGTCCTGACTGCGGGCGCGGACTTCGACGACGTCGTCCTGGCCACGTCGCTGGGACCGCTCCGGTCGGTGTGCGCCGAGCTGGTCGACGACTCGCCGCGATGGCGCGCCATGGTGGACGGCCTCGCCACGGTCCCAACCCAGTCGCTGCAGGTGTGGCTGCGCGAGGACGAGCGGGCGCTCGGCTGGCGCTGGCCGGGCGCGACCGTGAGCGCCTACGCGACGCCCTTCGACACGTACGCCTCGATGAGCCACCTCATCGCGCGCGAGGCATGGCCCGCCGGCGAGCAGCCCCTCGCGATCGGCTACTTCTGCAGCGTCCTGCCACGCCGCGCTGCCGACGATGCCGTCGCCGCGCACCGCCTCGTCCGCGCCAACGCCCTCGAGTTCCTGGAGTCACGCTCGGGTGGTCTGTGGCCGGGTGCCGCCGCGGCCGACGGAGGGTTCCGGTGGGAGCTGCTGTGCGGCGCCGACGGCGCGGTCGGTCCGCGGCGCCTGGACTCGCAGTACTGGCGCGCCAACGTCGATCCGTCGGAGCACTACGTGCAGGCGCTCCCGGGCACCGGCGACCTGCGATTGCGCGCCGACGCCTCGGGCTACGGCAACCTCGTCCTCGCCGGCGACTGGATCGACTCGGGGCTGGGCGCGGGCTGCATCGAGGCGGCGGTGCTGGCGGGCCTCCAGGCGGCCAACGCCGTCCGGGGTCGCCCGCGCTCGGCGGGCGTCGCGGGATCGTGGATCGGCCTGGGAGCCGCATGACGGAGGGCAACGGGCATCCGGGCGGCGAGCGGGGGCCGGGGGAGGCGCTGCGCGCGCTGACCGACGCCCAGCGGCGCAGCGTCGCGGCGGCATCGGACCTGTTCGACGCGCTCATGGGGGAGATCGGGGCGCGCGAGCCGCCCCGGCTGCGGGTCGGCGCCGCGTTGCGGGCGCTCGGCGAGGCGGCGGACGGCAACGACGCCGCGCGGATGCGGGCCGTCGTCGCGCGCGCGATCGACCTGTACGCCGACCTCGTGCGCGAGACGTTCGAGCTGTACGCCGACATGGCGCAGCTGGCCGTGGACGGTCGCGGCGCGGCGGTCTCGGCCTCGGGCGGCGGCGCGGCCGTCGAGCTCGACGGCGCCCCGGGCCAGGCGGCCGCGGCGCCCGTATGGCTGCACAACGCGACGGAGTCGCCGATGATCGCGGTCGCCCTACGCCTCACCGATCTCGCCGCGCACGACGGCGCGACCGTCGCCGGCGCCCACGGCACCTTCTCGCCGGCGAGCCTCGACGTGGCGGCAGGTGGGAGCGGCAGCGCGACGCTGCAGATCGCCGTGCCGCAGGGCGCGCCCGCGGGCGCCTACCACGGCCTGGTGCTCGCCTCCGGCCTGCCCGCCGCGAGCGTCCCCGTCCTCCTGGTCGTGCGGTGAGCGCGGCGGCTCGTCCGGGAGAGCTCGAGGAGCGACTCGCCGGCTATGCCCGCGCCACGCGGACGGCCATGGAGGACTTCCTGGAGTCGGGGCAGCCGTCGAAGTACCTGTATGACCTGATTCGCGACTACCCGCGTCGCGCGGGCAAGGGCATCCGGCCGGCGCTGCTGCTCGCCTCCTGCCAGGCCCACGGGGGCTCGCTGCGGGAGGCGCTGGGGCCGGCCGTCGCGCTCGAGATGCTGCACAACGCGTTCCTGATCCACGACGACCTGGAGGACGCCAGCCCGCGCCGACGCGGCGCGGCGACGCTGCACGAGGTTCACGGCGTCGCGCTGGCGGTCAACGCCGGAGACGCCCTCGCCGCCCTGGCTCTGCAGCCCCTGATGGAGAGCTCACTGCTGGGCAGCCGGGTGTCGCGGCGGCTGATCGAGGAGTTCCTCCTCATGATCCGGCAGACCACCGAGGGGCAGGCGCTCGAGCTCGGCTGGCGCCGGGACAACGTCGTGGATCTCGGACCCGCGGATTACCTTCGTCTGGTCGTCAAGAAGACCTGCTGGTACACGACGGTGGCGCCCCTGCGCCTCGGCGCCATCGTCGGATCGCGGGACACCGCGGCGCTGGACGCCCTCAGCCGCTTCGGCCTCTATCTCGGCATCGCCTTCCAGATCCGCGACGACCTCCTGAGCATGCTGGGCTCGTGCGAGCGGCACGGCAAGGAGGCCCTGGGCGACATTCGCGAGGGGAAGCGCACGCTGATGCTCATCCACCTGCTCGCGACGGCCGCGGGCCGCGACCGTGTCGAGGTTGTCGACTACCTCGCTTCGGCCGAGTCCGAGCGGACCCTGGTCGACGGGCTGCGGGTCCTCGAGCTCATGGAGGCCTACGGGAGCCTGGCGTTCGCGCGCGAGTACGCCGACGGCATGATGGTGGCCGCGTGCGAGGCGTTCGACGACGCGTTTGCCGGCGCGCGCGGCGCTGCCGCCACGGAGTTCATCCGGGAGCTGATCCCGTACGTGATCACGCGCACGCTTTGAACATCGAGAGGTTGTCTTGCTAGGTCCGCGTACAGGCGCCGAGGCCGGCCGCGCGATAGCGCGCGTCGGCCTCCCCGCCGAGGCGGTCGAGCTCCGGCCGCGCGCGCTTGAGCAGCGCGACGTCGCGCGAGTCGCCGTGCAGGCGCGCCGCCAGCGCGCGCAGCGCGGCGAGCGCGCGCCGCTCGCCGACGATGATCGCCGCGTGCTCGTCCTGAAGGTCCTTCGGCGGGCGCAGGGCCTGCAGGCGGCGCAGGCTGCGCTCGCTGACGGCGATCCCGCCGACGAGGAACGTCTTGAACTGGCTCGTGGTGCGCGGCTGGCCGAGCGCGACCGTCCGCCGGCGGGCGTCGTCGCAGATGCGGGTCGCGCGGGCGCGGTAGGCGGAGGCGCTCAGCCGCCCGTCGCCGCCTCCACCGCACCCGGCCGGCAGGGCCACCGCGGCGAGCGCCGCGACTGCGGCGACCGCCCGGCGCGCCTCAGGCCACGCGGTGCACACCGCGCTCCGCGTGATCGACGCGGTCCAGCAGGTCGCCGAGGATCCGCGCGGTCGCGCCCCAGATGAGGTTCTCGCCGACGACGTAGACGTCGGTGCGGAACGGCACGCCCCGGCGCAGCAGGCGGCGCCGCCCGTAGCCGGCGCGCAGGTCGCTCAGCGAGAGCTCGAGGACCGCCGCGACCTCGGCCGCCGACGGCTTCCAGACGTGCCCGGGCTCGATGCGCCCGACGAACGGATAGATCGCGTAGTTGGTCGCGATCGTCGGCGTCGGCTGCAACGCGCCGAGGACCTCGACGGCGTCGACCGGCAGGCCGATCTCCTCCTCGGCCTCGCGCAGGGCGGTCGCGACCAGGTCCTCGTCGGGCTCGTCCTGGCGGCCGCCGGGGAAGGAGATCTCGCCAGGATGGCGGCGCAGGTCGTCGCGCCGCCGGGTGAAGACGAGATGCAGGTCGCCGTCGTGCTCGTAGAGCGGCACGAGCACCGCGGCGTCGGTGCGGCCGTGGACGTCGAGCGCGGCGGCCTGCGCGGGCTCGAGCAGCAGCCGCCGCAGCTCGTCGACGTTCGTCACGTGTCAGGCGGCGCGCGCGGGCGCCGCGACGCGCTCGACCCGCTCGCTGAACATGACCTCGCCTTCCAGCGTCCGGTGCACCGGGCACTTGGCGGCGATGGTCATAAGACGCTGGGCCTGGTCGGCGGGCACATCCGGGGGGATGCGCACGACGAGGTCGAACCGGGTCGGGCAGCCGCGCTCGGCGACGTGGTACTCGACTGCGACCTCGACGTCGGGCAGCTCCCAGCCCTTGCGGCTGGCATACATCTCCATCGTGATCGCGGTGCACGAGGCCAGGCTGGCGGCCAGCAGCTCCTCGGGGCTGGGCGACGAGTCACCGCCACCGCGCTCGGCGGGCTCGTCGGCGGCGACCTCGTGGCTGCGGATCGCGATCTCGTGCCGGTAGGTGCCTGCGCGTCGTGCGATGGCCTTCATGCCGTCGATGCTACTCCTCGTCGTGGAGCGGGTTGAACAGCAAGCCGGTCAGCAGCTTGGGGAAGAAGTACGTGCTCTTCGGGGGCATTGATGCCCCGGAAGCGGCTACCTCACGCACCTGTTGCACCGGAGTCGGGCGCAGAAGGAAAGCGAGGTCGAACTCGCCGGACTCCACGAGCGCCAGCGCCTGCTCGGCGTCGCGGGCGTAGCCGAAGCGGTGCAGGTGCGAGATGTCGTCGTCGGTGAGCTCGAGCGGACCCTTGAGCAGCAGCGTCTCGAGGACGGCGGCGTCGAGGCGGCGGTAGGGCTCGGGCGCGCCGCGCAGCGCCGCGTCGGCGGTGGCCTGGTCCTTGAGCGCGAGGCGGAACGGCTGCCGGAAGTGGGCGTCGATGTAGCCGAACGTGGCCAGGCCGTCGCCCCGCGGCGGCGCGATCTCGTCGCGGCCCACGCGCTCGATCTCGAAGTCGCGGCGCAGCACGTCGGCCAGCCCCTCCTGCTGGGCGGGCGTCGTCTCCTTGACCAGCCGGTGGGTGGGAAAGACGGTCAGCCCCGGATCCTCGAGCGCGACCAGGCAGGCGAGCACGTAGCTTTGCGGGCCGTCCCCGCCGATCTCCTCCGCGTAGGCGCGGGCCGTCTCGTAGCGGTGGTGGCCGTCGGCGATGAGCAGCTCGGCGTCGGCGAGCGCGGACTGGACTTCGCGCAGGCGGTCCGGGTCGTCGACGCGCCAGAGCCGGTGGCGGGTGCCGTCGTCGTCGGTGACGTCGGCGAACGGCTCGCCCTCGCCGCGCAGCAGCGTGGGCCCCGGGTGCAGGCAGAAGATCGGCGAGAGGTTGGCTCGCGTCGCCCGCGTGAGGCGCAGGCGATCCTCCTTGGGGCCGGGGTGCGTGCGCTCGTGCGGGCGGATCCGGCCCGGGCCGTACCCCTCGACGCGGATGCGGCAGAAGAAGCCCTCGCGGGTCAGCGCGCGGCCGTCGGGGCCGGTGTAGTCCTGGCGCAGCGCCCACAGGGCCGGGTCGGCGTCGCGCACCACGGCGCCCTCGTCGCGCCACTGCGCGAGCAGCCGGGCGGCGTGCTCGTACGGGTCGCCGTCGCCCTCGGGCAAGTCGATGGCGACGACGTTGTGCGGCGAGCGCGCCGCGAGCTCCGCGCGGCGGGCCGCGTCGATGACGTCGTAGGGCGGGGCGACGAGGTCGGCCGGCGATCCGGCGACGGCCGGGTCGTAGTGCAGGGCGCGCAGAGGCTGGACGTCCGCCATGGGCGGCGCCGCAGCCTAGTGGACCCGTCCGCAAATCCGACGCGGAACCGACGGACGCTCGCCGCCCCTGCCTGCGTCCTCGGTCGGGCCCGTGACTCCGTCACTGTGCCCTCCCTGCGTCCTTCGCAGGAACGGCGATCGCCTCGCCGGATTCCACGCCGGACTTACGGACGGGCCCACTAGTGGGCCGCCGCTAACGCCGCGCGCCGAAGTCGGTCGTGTACGTCGCCGCGGCCAGGCCGGCCGGCAGGCGGACCGGCGCGCCGGGCGCGATGCCGATCCCGATCTCGGTGAAGCGTCCGGTGAGGATGTTGCGCCGGTGGCCGGCCGAGTGCATCCACGCCTTCACGGTCCGGCGCGGCGTGGCCAGCGGGCCCGAGCCCCAGGCGATGTTCTCGCCGAGCGCCCAGCCGCGGGCGCTGGAGAGGTACGCCGTCTTGCGCACGCGGCCCAGCAGCGTCGAGCCGTGGGGCGAGACGTGATCGAAGAAGTCGTTGCGGACCATCGCCCACGAGTACGCCTGCGCGGCGCTGCGCAGCTTGCCGCTCGGGCGCAGGCGGCGCAGCCGGTGCGCGACGCGTATGCGGTTGAGCAGGCACAGCGTCGAGTGACGCGCCTTGGCGATGTTGGCGGTCGTCGGGACGACGTCGCCGCCCGGGCAGGGCCGGCCGGCGGCGGAGGCGGGGGTGGGAGCGACCACGGCGGCGACGAGCGCGGCGGTGGCGAGGACGTGACGGCGGGGCATTGCGCCCCTGTGGTCGGCAGGCTTGGAGGCACCTTTCGACCATCTGTCAAAGCGCGTGGACGCCTGTTTGGCACCGCCTCCGCGCGAAGCCGTAAGTTTGTCTCAGCCGCGGGGCGTAGCTCAGCCTGGCTAGAGCGCTGGCTTTGGGGGCCAGAAGTCGCCGGTTCGAATCCGGCCGCCCCGACTCCACACCGGCGGTTGCCGACCGGCGTGCCGTCGGCGTAGCGTTCGTCGCGTCCCCGGCAAGAAGGAGCGAGGCATGTACGTGAGCATCCGGACCTATCGCGTCGGGAAGAGCGACTCGATCCCCGACATGATGCATCGCGTCGACCGCGACCTTGCCGAGTCGTTCGCGCGCGAGCCGGGGTTCGTGGCGTACCAGGTCGCGCGCACGGGCGATCACACGGTCGCGTCGATGACCGTCTTCCAGAGCCAGGAGCAGGCGGAGGCCTCCAACGAGCTGGCAGCGCAGTGGGTGGCCGAGGAGCTCGCGGACTTCGAGGTCGAGCGCATGGGCGTCATTGGCGGGCCGATCATGGTCAGCCGCGCGAACGCCGACATGCTCGAGCCCGCGCACGCCTGAGCCGGCACAAGCAGCGGGACGGTGGGCATGACCGTCCTCGAGGCGATCGCGCTCGGCGCGCTGGTCGGCATCCTCGTGGGTGTGCTGATCGGCGCGCTGCGAGCGCGGCGGTAGGCCCGTGCTCGAGCGCCTGGACCGCGCGCTCGGGCTGAGCGTCGAGCGCGCGATCTGCGCGCATCACGCCCGCCGGCTGCGGCGCACCGGCTGGCTGCGCGCGCTCGACCCGCAAGGCGACGGGCCGTGGGCGGCGGGCGACCCGCCGCCGCGGGCCGGCTGCCGGATGGAGGTGCTCGTCGACGGCGAGCACGCGCTGCCGGCGATCGCCGAGGCGCTGCGCGGCGCGCAGCGGGAGGTCCTGCTCGCGGGATGGCACGCGTCGCCGGACTTCAAGCTGACGCGCGAGCCCGGCGCGCCGTCGCTGCGCGCGCTGCTCGCCGAGCTCGCCGAGCGCGTGCCGGTGCGGATGATCCTGTGGGCGGGCGCGCCGCTGCCGGTGTTCACACCCTCGCGCGCGCGGGTTCGCGCGGTGCGCGAGCGGTTCGTCGACGGGACGCGGATCGAGGTCGCGCTCGACGCGCGCGAGCGGCCCATGCACTGTCACCACGAGAAGCTCGTGGTCGTCGACGGCGAGGTGGCGTTCGTCGGCGGGATCGACCTGACCGCGCTCGCCGGCGACCGCTTCGATCACAACGTGCACCCGCCCCGCGCCCGGCTCGGCTGGCACGACGCGGCCGTGCGCCTGCACGGACCAATCGTCGCCGACGTCGCCGACCACCTGCGACTGCGCTGGCGCGAGGTGACCGGCGAGACCCTGCAGGCGCGGCCCGCCCCGCCGCCCGCCGGCCCGCACCGCGTGCAGCTCGTGCGGACGGTGCCGGAGAAGATCTACGACGCGCTGCCGCGCGGCGACTTCCGGATCCTCGCGGCCTATGTGCGGGCGCTTCGCGACGCGCAGCGGCTCGTGTACCTCGAGAACCAGTTCCTGTGGTCCCCCGAGCTCGTCGCCATCCTGACCGCCAAGCTGGCGCGGCCGCCCACCGACGAGTTCCGGCTCGTCTGCCTGCTGCCCGCGCGGCCCAACAACGGCCGCGACGTCACGCGCGGGCAGCTCGGGGTGCTCGAGGAGGCCGACGCACACGGCGGCGGGGGCCGGCTGCTCGCCTGCACGGTCTACGCGCGCGACGCGCGCGGCGAGCCCGCCCCGGTGTACGTGCACGCGAAGATCGCCATCGTCGATGACCGCTGGCTGACGCTCGGGTCGGCCAACCTCAACGAGCACTCGCTCTTCAACGACACCGAGGTCAACGTCGTCACCGACGAACCGGCGCTCGCGCGCGACACGCGGCTGCGCCTGTGGTCCGAGCACCTCGAGCTCAACGCCGCGGCGTTCGCCGAGCTCGCGCCCCACGAGGTCGTCGACGAGCTGTGGCGGCCGCTCGCCGAGCAGGAGCTCGCGCGCGTGCTGCGCGGTGCGCCGCGGACCCATCGCCTCACGCGGCTGCCGCACGTCTCGCGCCGCTCGCGGCGGCTGCTGGGGCCCGTGGACTCGTTCCTCGTCGACGGCTGATCCGTGACTACGCTGGCAGGGCAATCGACGTCGTCGATGCCCGGCCCCGGTAGCTCAGCTGGACAGAGCGGCTGCCTTCTAAGCAGCGGGTCGCAGGTTCGAGTCCTGCCCGGGGCATGACAATGGGGAGGAACCTCCCCACGGGCCTCGTCGCTCCGGATCTAGGGT
>Ga0066709_100003725_pt1 | contig 11850 bp, 11 predicted proteins | sample GraSoiAngelo_158_FD_79665 | JGI IMG/M metagenome (GOLD analysis project Ga0066709, IMG submission 79665) | Grasslands soil microbial communities from the Angelo Coastal Reserve, California, USA - 14_1009_16_30cm | ecosystem: Environmental > Terrestrial > Soil > Grasslands | place: USA... | reverse complement strand
TTCAGCCAGCGGTGCAGGGAGTCGCTGTCCACGAACACGCGCCCTGCCCAGACAACTCCGGTAGGCCGCACGGGTACGGGCCGGTCCTCGCTCAGCCGGTGTCCGACGTAAGCGGCGGGCAGCAGGACAGCAACGGGCAGCAGCAGCGCCCCAAGGACCCTCATCGCGCTTACGAGTGTTACACCCAAGCCCCCGGCTGCCAAGGCTCGGCCTCGCAGCGCGGGCGGCGAACCCTGCCCCGCAGCCGTGCGCACAGCGCGTCTTCCGCGGCATAGGCTTCCACCATGGCTGCCACAGCGACCGAACGGAAGCTCTTCGTGGGCGGCGAATGGATCGAGACGGGTGAGTGGGTGGAGGTGCGGTCCCCCTACTCCGGCGATCCGGTCGGCCGCGTGGCGAAGGCCGGCGCGGACGAGACGCGGCGCGCAGTCGACGCCGCCCATCAGGCGATGCAGGCGCCGTTGCCGGCGCACAAGCGCGCGGAGATTCTCGTCCGGGTGGCCGGCGGCCTCGGGCGCCGGCACGAAGAGGTCGCTCGCCTGATCTCGGACGAAGCCGGGAAGCCGCTCAAGGCCGCGCGCGTGGAGGCCGCGCGCGCCATGTCCACGTACACGTTCGCTGCGGTGGAGGCTCGGAAGCTCGCGGGGGACATGGTGCCGATGGACGCCGCCCAGGCTGGCGAAGGCAAGCTCGCTTTCACGCTGCGGCGACCGATCGGCGTCGTCGGAGCGATCAGCCCCTTCAACTTCCCGCTCAACCTCGTGGCGCACAAGATCGCGCCCGCTCTGGCCGCAGGTTGCGCCGTCGTTCTGAAGCCTGCGAGTCAGACCCCGCTGTCCGCACTGCTGCTCGCGGAGCTCGAAGAGGAGGCCGGCCTTCCTCCCGGCTGGCTCAATGTCGTCGTCGGTCAAGCCTCTGAGATCGGCGACGTGCTCGTCGCGGACGACCGCGTCAAGCTCATCACCTTCACGGGCTCGAGCGAGGTCGGCTGGAAGCTGAAGGAGCGCGCGGCGAAGAAGCGCGTCAATCTCGAGCTCGGGAACGCGACGCCTCTGATCGTCACCGCCGACGCAGACGTTGGGGCGGCCGCGACGAAGGTCTCGCAGAACGCGTTCGCCTTTGCGGGGCAGAGCTGCATCTCCGTGCAACGAGTCTTTGTCGAACGCGGCGCCTACGACGACTTCGTCAACCGGCTCCTACCGCTCGTCGAGGCACTGAAGGTCGGCGATCCGGCCGACGAAGACACCGACGTCGGGCCGGTCATCGACGAGGGCGCGCGCGAGCGCATCCTGGACTGGATCAGGGCGACGAGCGGAGACGTGCTGACCGGCGGCGAGCTGGACGGCGAGCTGATCCGGCCGACCGTGATCGCCAATCCCGGCCGCGAGGACGACGTGTCCTGCCAGGAGGTCTTCGGCCCGGTCTGCACCGTCACCGCCGTGGACTCGCTCGATGAGGCGATCGAGCTCGCGAACGGAACCCGCTACGGCCTCCAGGCGGGCATCTTCACGACGAGCCTGGACAGCGCGCTCCGCGCGGCCCAGGGGCTCGAGTTCGGTGGGGTCACGGTCAACGAGGCTCCGACCTTCCGCGCCGACCAGATGCCGTACGGCGGCGTCAAGGACTCCGGCAACACGCGCGAGGGACCGCGCTACGCGGTCCGCGAGATGACCGAGGAACGCCTCGTAGTCGTCGAGCTGCCGTAGTTTCGCTCCGACGTTCACGGGAACCTCTGCCTCATGATCGGACTCGTGCTCGCCCTGGCGGTCGTTGCGATCGTCGTCGCGCTCCTTGGCGGCTGGATCTTCGGGATCGCAATCGGCGCAGTCGCAATCGTCCTGCTGGTGCTGTTCCTCGCCGGATTCGGCCGCAGGGCAGCATCGCCCCGCCAGCCTTAAGGCATCACACCCCGCTGTTACATTGATCCGCGTGGCGCGGCCTTCGCTGCTGGCACGCTTTCGCCGCAAAGAGGAGCGGGGACCAACGGGTGTGCGCCCGGCGGGGCCGCCGAGGCGGTCCCTGCCGCATCCCGGTCAACTCCGGAAGGAGCGGCGGGGGCTACTCCGAGTGCGAGAAGAGCGCCTGCGCGATCTCGGCGGGCTGATGCTGGAGATGTTCCGCCGCGACCAGTTCCGTCAGGACCTCCTCGTCGAGCGGTGCGAGGAGCTGCTCGCGCTGGATGAACGGTTGCGGGAGCTCGACACGCTTCTCGTGGCGGCGGTCTCGGTGCGCCGGGCGGCTCCCGCTGCGCGCTGCGCCTGTGGGGCCCCACTCGTCTGGGGGTCGCACTTCTGCGCCAACTGCGGGCGCCCGGTCGCCGCGACGCCGCCGGTCGTCGGTTGCGCCCAATGCGGCAGCGCACTCGCCGCCGATGCCAAGTTCTGCGCGCTCTGCGGTCATGCCGTCACCGCCGAGCAGCAGGCGGTGGCCGCAGGCGCCGAACCCTCCTCGGAGTTGCTCGAGGCGCTCCCGGCTTCCACTCTGGATCCCTGGGAGCAGTGAGCACGCCGCCGGACACACCCCTCTGTCCCCGCTGCGGCGCGCCGCACGGCCCGGATCAGGAGTACTGCCTCGAATGCGGGTACCGACTGCGACCGGCGGCCGGCCCCTTCGCTCGCCTGTCCGCGGCCTGGCAGCAACGGTTCGGCTGGTATCCGGGTGACTGGATCTGGCCTGTCCTGCTCGGGTTCCTGATCGCAGTTGCCGGAGCGACGGCCGCGATCGTCCTGGCGGACGCGGGCGCCGAGAACAGTCCGATCGTGGCGACCCAGGGCGGACCGGCTCACGCACCGACCACGGCGCCCCCGACGGCGACGGTGGCTCTCCCAAGTGTTCCGAGCGGCACTCCGTCCGGCCCGCCTTCGACCCCGAGCGCTCCGCCTCCGGCGACGACGACAGCGCCGAGACCGGGCGTCCTGACGACCTGGCCGGCCGGGCAGAACGGCTTCACCGTCGTCCTCGAGTCGATCCCGGCCGGCGGGTCGGGCCGAGCCCTGGCAGTCGCCCGCGCCCGCGCGGCCTCCACGGCCGGCCTGCCAGGGGTCGGCGTCCTCGACTCGAGCCGGTTCTCGAGCCTCCACCCCGGCTACTACGTGGTCTTCAGCGGGGTCTACGACTCCGCCGCCCAGGCCGAGCAGGCCCGGGCGGCCGCCTCCGCCAAGGGGTTCCAGGCCGCGTACGTGCGACAAATCACACGCTAGCCGTTCTCACCGATGACAACGCCGGGCCGGACTTTGTAACAGGGGCCCGAACCCTATAGACTCCGCTGCGAAGCCACGCCGGCAGTTGACGGTTTACCGCGGCTTAACAAAGCTTTGCGGGGGATTAATGGGAGCCAGAGATACTGTGATCGAGGAGTACACCGCCCAGCTTCAGGCCTGCATGTATCAATACTCAAGAGCCATCTATAGGTCGATTAAGGACCTAATCGATCCATACGTGGCTCCCGAGCTCCATCTCGAGTACCGCCGCGCTGTGCTCGAGCAGTGCGAGCAGACGATGGAGCGACTGGCCCGCGATCCGCTCTACTTCGCCAAGCCCGGGCAGGCTCTTTTCCAGGATATTCGTCGCTACTTCCCGATCACGGCTCAGGCAGAGGTGGCCTGGGCGGTGAAGGAGGGCGTCGCCGCCGCGGCCGCCTTCATCGAGGAGCAGATCGAGTCGGGCGTCCTCGACGGGGGAGTCGCGCGCTGTCGCGCGACCACGCGCAAGGGCAAGCCGTGCCAGCGGACGCCGCTGCCGGAACGGGACTACTGCCCGTCCCACCAGCACCTCGAGCGCTCCAAAGTCGCGGCCTAGTCCCGAAGGGACACGCCCTCCCCGGGCCTGCGCCCTCCTCCCAGGTCACGTGCCTGGCACGTGACGGGGCCGTAGCGGACGTGCGCCGAGACTGAGGCGGAGGGGGACAACCCCTTGGGGCCGCGGTACCTTCGCGGGATGGGAAGGCCGCACCGCTTCGTCGCCGCCGGCGCCTGTTACCACGTCGGGAGCCGCGGGAACAACCACGCGCCGATCGTGCGCGACACCGAAGACCGGATGGTCTTCTTCCACATCCTCCGGCGGGTCGAGCGCCGCTACGGGTGGCGGATGCACGTCCGGTGCCTCATGGGCAACCACTACCACCTCCTTGTCGAGACGCCCTCGGCGAACCTCGACCAGGGGATGCGGGACCTGAACGGGACCTACGCCCGCGCCTTCAACGAGCGCCACGGGCGCAAGGATCACGTCTTCGGCCGCCGCTACTGGTCGAAGGTGATCGAATCCGAGGAGCAGTACGACGCCACGGTCGAGTACATCGTCAACAACCCGCTCCACCACGGCTTCGTCCGCCGGCTGGAGGAGTGGCGCTGGACGTCCGGACTTGCGGTCCGTCCGATAGATTCGGCCGGTGTCCCACGACACCGACAAGCTGATCCGCCAGCTGTCGCTCGTCGCCTTCCTGATGGCCGAGCGTCGCCTCCTCACCGCAAGGGACGTCAAGTCGAACGTGGAGGGCTACTCCGAGATGTCCGACGAGGCGTTCGCACGCCGTTTCTACTCGGACCGCGCCGAGCTCCTCGCGCTGGGCGTGCCCCTCCAGTCGCAACGCGACGAGTTCACCGGGGAGGAGCTCTACACCCTCCGCTCCGAGAATTACTTCCTCGACAAGCTCGAGCTCGACGACGACGAGCTTGCCGCGCTGCAAACCGCCCTCTATCTGCTCGAGGGGCAGTTCGCCTACGCCGAGCCGCTGAGGCTTGCGCTGCAGAACCTCGCGCTGGGACGGCCGGGATTCGGAGAACCCGCCACCCAAACCGCGATCCGCGTCGAGGTGCTCGACCCCGACTACTCGCCGGAGATGCCGGGACGCCTCGGGAAGCTGGAAGGCGCCATCTCGAAGCAGCGGACGATCAAGTTCCCCTACTACTCGATCTCCCGCAACCGTCAAAGCGAGCGGACGATCAATCCGTACGGGCTCCTCTCCGACAACGGCAGCTGGTACGTGATCGGGCAGGACCTCGACCGGAAGGACATCCGCACATTCCGTGTCTCGCGCATCCGGGGGGACATCAGGTTCGCAACCCGGCGTGAGCGCGACTTCAGGATCCCGGCTGACTTCGACATCGACGAGTACCGCGGCCGGCCCCCGTGGCAGATCGGGGACCTCGAGGGCGAGGCGCGCGTCGAACTCGCGGGAGATACGGCATGGTGGGTCGAGCGCGCCTTCGGAAACGCCGGGGAGCTGGAGGACGGCGTCTTCGTCACTGGCTACTCCTCGCTGCCGCAGCTCGCCTCGTGGATCCTCCGGCAGGACGGGCGGGCGATCCCCCTCGAGCCCGATGAGCTCCGGCGCGAGGTCGCGCAGGCTCTGCGCGTGGTTCGCGACCGGCACGAGGAGGCACCGCCGAAGCTTGCGGCTCCCGCGCCCATGCCGAGCGCCGAAACAACGGGCGAGCGGCCCGCTGGCCCCGTCGTTCCGGAGCGCTTCGCCGTCTTGCAGGCCCTGCTCGCCTATCTCCTCGCGGCCTGCGGCGAAGGGAACGACGCCGTCATCTCCGCGCACGAGATCGTCGAGCGGTTTCACATCCCCGAGGAAGAGCTGGAGGAGCATCTGCAGCTGCTCAACCTCGTCAACTTCGGCGGCGGCTGTTACACGGTGTATGCGGCGCTCGACGGCGACGTCGTCTACGTCGACAAGGAGCTGTACGGAGACACGTTCCGGAGGGCGCCGCGGCTGACACCACTCGAGGCGCGCGCGATCCGGCTCGCACTGGAGTTCGTCGGACCGATGATCGCCGCCGACGCGCATACTCCGCTCGATCGCGTCCGTAGGAAGCTCGAGGAGACCTTCGGCCAATTCGAGCTGGCGCAGACGCCGAACCCGCAGGTCGCCGACGCCGAGGCCGATCTCGTTGCCACCCTCACCGAGGGGATCCGCGAGCGCCGGCTGGTCGAGATCGAGTACCAGAAGGAGGGCGAGCAGACCTGGTCGAAGCGAGTCGTCGAACCGTACTCGCTCGAGCGCGAGCTGCCGAACTGGCGGGTCCATACATGGGACCGCTCTCGCGACGCTGAGCGCAGCTTCCGGCTCGACCGGATGCGCAGCGCGCAGCTCACGCAGGAGAGTTTCGATCCGCGTCCGGCCTTCGAGCCACGGGGATTCCGCGACGCCCGCACCGCGAAGATCCTCTACATGAAAGGCGTCGCCGCACGTTGGGCGGCCGAGCGCGGCGCGACCCTGCTCAAGGACGGTACGGCGCTCGCCGAAATGCCCGTCGGCAGCCAGGAGTGGCTCCTCGGCGAGGTGTTCTCCCAGCGGGGCGAGGCTGTGTTGCTCGAGCCCGAGGAGTTGCGCACCGTGGTCGCTGCACGCGCGCGCAAGCTCGCCAACGAGCTCGGCGTCGCCCGGCTGCGCGCGCGCGCCTAGTGCCCCTTCCAGTGATGCCGTCGAGCTTCTGGGTCGCGAGCACCAAGCCAGAGGCCGCACTCGACCGCAGCAAGGCTGGTGAGCCTTGCTAAGGGCGAGGGTGGACTCTGGCGCAGCGTGATCGCGGGCCAGAAGCCGGGATGTATTGCTGGGAGGGGCACTAGCCGCGGGTTACCGGAAGCTCGAGCGTGAACACCGAGCCGCGGGCGGGTGCCGAGTCCACCTCGAGCGAACCACCGTGCGCCTCCACGATCGAGCGTGCGATGAAGAGCCCGAGGCCGGTCCCGGCCTTCGCGCCCCCCGCCACGGTCGAACGACCGAACTTCTCGAAGATCAGTTTCTGATCGTCCACGGGAATGCCCGGTCCCTGATCGCGAACGCGCACCCGCACGATGCCGTTGTCCGCGCTCGCGCTCACACGGACCTCGGAGCCGGCAGGCGAGTACTTGACCGCATTGTCCACGAGGTTCTGGACGACCTGACGCAGGCGCTCGCGGTCGCCGCGTAGGTGCGGCAGCGCTCCGTTCACCTCTGCGCTGACGCGTACCTCGTCCTGACCGAACTCGGCTGCGGCCGCCACATCGCGCAGAAGCTCCCCGAGATCGACATCGGTGAAGGAGAAGCTGAACGTGCCCGCTTCGATGCGCGACGTGTCGAGGACGTCGCCGACGAGGTCGGCGAGCCGCGCGGTCTCGTCGCCGATCAGTGCGAGGAACGATTCCCGCTGCTCGGCGGTGAGCTCGCGCCAACGTCCCTGCAGGGTGCGCGCGGCGCCGATCACCGCCGCCATCGGACTGCGGAGCTCGTGCGAGACGAGCGAGACGAAGTCGGCGCGTAGCGCGGAGAGACGGCGTAGCTCGTCCGCGGTGCTGCGCTCCGCCTCGTACGCGCGGATGTTCTGCACAGCTGTCGCGACGAGCCGACCGAGCAGGTTGACGAGCTCGATCTCCTCCGACGAGAAGCCGTTCTCCTGCGCCCGGACGAGCCCGAGCATTCCGATCGTCCGCGGCCCCACCTGTAGCGGGGCAAGGACACGACTGCGGAGACCGAGCGCGAGCAGATCCTCCTCCTCGGGATAGCGGCCGGCTTCCATGGTCGGCCGGTAGACCAACTTCCCTTCGAGCACCTCGTCGAGCGCCGAGCCTCTGACCGGCCGCGCCGAACCGGCCGGGAAGACCGTGTCCGTGCCGCGGCCGGCAACCGCCATGACTTCGGCGCGGCCGCCCTCAACCAACACGATCGTCACGCGATCGAACTCGATGAGACCGCGCAACTCGCGGATGAACGCGCCGAAGGCGAGATCGACGTCGAGGGAGGAGGCGAGCGCGCGAGCGCACCGGTTCGCGGCTTCGAGAAGATCGACCCGACGGCCGAGTTGATCCCGCAGGTCTTCCGCGCCGCCTGCTCGCGCCTCGGCAAGGGTCGCCTCGTGACGCAGTCGCTGGACGAGCCAGCCGACAATCAGCCCTGTGATCAGCAGGATTCCGAACGGAAACGACACACGGTCGAGGACGAAGCGTGGGCCCCCGAACTCATGCCCGCGCCACCACTCGACGAAGACGAGAAACGGGAGGACTGCGAGGGAGACAGCCGTCGCGCCCAGCAGCCCGTAACGCAGCGCTCCTTCGACGACCACGAACATCAGAGCCCAGCGCGTCGGGCTTCCGTACTCGTAGGAGTAGAGCGTCGCGAACGCGGCGATCACACACGTGTCGAACAGGAGCGCGGCGACTCCCACCGCAGGCGCATACGCACTCTTCGCCGTGACGAAGAACACGACGGCGCCGAGAGCGAAGACAGCCGTCGCGATCCAGGCGAACCGCTCGTACCCGGCGGGATAGTCCTCGCTGAGCACCCCGACCTCGAGTACCGCGAAGAGGACCGCCGCCAGACGCACGCGGGCGATCCACAACTCGATCGCACGAGCCCGCTCGCGCCCGCCCGGGTCAGTCGGCATGCCGCTCCTCGATTCGCGCCAGGGCCCACTCGGCCTGCTCGCGCAGGAGCTCGTCCTCGTCATCGAGAAACGCCTCCGCGAAGGGCGCCTCGTCGGGCTCCCCAGTGTTGCCGAGCGCGACGAGCGCGTTGCGCCGCAAGTAGCGCGGGTCGTTCCGCGGAACGTAGAGCCGGTCGTACTCCTCGGCCAGAGCCCCCGCATCGCCGCACAGCCAGTCGGCCAGACGAACGTGCGGTTGCGAACCGGTGGGTGCCGAAGATCCAGCGCGGCGTTTTTCGACGCCGCGGTTCCAGGGACAGACGTCCTGGCAGATGTCGCAGCCGTACACCTGCGCCCCGAGCTCCTGGCGGTAATCCAAGGGAATCGCCGCCGGCGCCTGCGTCCAGTACGACAAGCACTTGGTCGAGTCGAGGACGCCCGGCTCGTCCAGCGCGCCGGTCGGGCACGCCTCGATGCACAACGTGCAGGAGCCGCAGTCGAGCTCCAGAGGTTGCGACGGTTCGACCTCTGCCGTCGTCACGAGCGTCCCGAGGACGACCCACGAGCCGTGCCGGCGGGTGATCAGCATCGTGTTCTTGCCGTAGAAGCCGACGCCGGCGCGCGCCGCGGCCTCGCGGTCGACGTGCTGGTTCGCGTCGACGAGGACGCGGTACTCCCCGCCGAGGCGCCGCCCGAGCGCGTCGAGACGCTCGCGCAGAAGCGCATAGCCGTCGTGCCAGGTGTACCGCGCCAGCCGGCCGTGGCCCGGCTCGAGCGACGGCTCGGGCGCGTAGTAGCAGTACGCCGCCGAGATCACCGACCGCGCGTCGGCCAACAACGCCTCCGGATGACAGGAAATCTCCGGCTGCGCCATAGTGAAGCGCATATCGGCAAACAGCCCTCGCGCCTTGCGTTCGTTGATGGTGCGCTCGGTCTCGGTGTACGCCTCGGCGCGCGTCGCCCCGACGACGTCCAGCCCCAGCTCGCCGGCGACTTGCTCCAGCTCAGCGGCGGTCATGTGGAAGATTGTGCCCCGTGAAAGCGATTCGCATCCACGAGGACGGCGGGCCGGAGGTCCTCCGCTACGAAGACGCCCCGGATCCCGTGCCGGGCGCCGGCGAGGTGCTCATCGAGTTGTGCGCCGCGTCGCTCAACCACCTGGACATCTGGGTCCGCAAGGGCCTGCCCTCAGTCCCGAAGCCACGCATCCTCGGCGCCGACGGTGCCGGGATCGTGGTTTCCGGAGTCGGATTCGCCGCAGGAGACCGCGTCGTCATCAACCCCGGGCTCGATCACGGCGACGGTCGGGTCACCGTTATCGGCGAGCACACCGACGGGACACACGCCGAGTTGATCGCAGTCCCGCGCTCCCAGGTGTATGCGATTCCGGACGGGCTCGACTTCGAGGCCGCAGCGGCCTTCCCGCTCGTCTTCGAGACCGCGTACCGCATGCTTGCGACGAAGGCCGCTCTCCAGCCGGACGAGTGGGTGCTCGTCTGGGGGATCGGCGGCGGCGTCGCCACGGCGAGCCTGGCAATCGCGAAGGCGCTGGGCGCGAAGGTGATCGTCACGTCGTCGAGCGCGGAGAAGCTGGCCCGGGCGGGCGACCTGGGAGCAGACGCGACCTTCAACCACGAGACGGACGACGTCGTTGCCGGGGTGAAGGAAGTGACCGGCGGCGGTGCGCATGTCGTTATCGACAACGTCGGCGAGGCGACGTGGCAGCGCTCCCTCGCCTCCGCTCGTCCCGCGGGCCGCGTCTGCGTGTGCGGTGCGACGAGCGGGCCGAACCCTCCCGCACAGCTCCACCGCATCTGGTGGAAGCAGCTGGCGATCTTCGGGTCGACGATGGGCTCGCGGGAAGACTTTGAGGCCGTCTACGACCTCGTCGCGTCGGGCGACGTCGCTCCCGTCGTCGACGCGGTGTTCCCGCTTGCAGACGCCGCGGCCGCGCACGAGCGGCTGGAGGCGGGCGAGCAGCTCGGCAAGGTTATCCTCCGTATCCCCGGCTAGTCCGAGGCCTGCGCTTCAAGCCACGCCTCTACCTCGCGCGGGGAACGGAGGCGGACGACCTTCAGGTTCGGAAGGTCTCCCAGAAGGGCCGGCCAGGCGCGTCGCAGCCTGAAGTGTCTCTTGAGGGCGAAGCTCACGAGTGAATCCCGCGTGAAGAACGCGAGCCGCCACGTCTGCCGGTTCCCGTTGAAGAGATCGCGCTTCGTCACGATGTCCCTGACGGCTCGCGACACCAGACGTCGAAGAACGAGCGGCAGCGGCTGATCCAGCCAGACGAGCGTGTCGGCGTTGCGGAGCACGAGATCGCCCAGCCTCCGTTCGTAGGAACCGTCGAGCACCCAGCCGTCCGGGGAACTCATCGCCGCCTCGACGTCGCGGCGGAAGTGCTCGTCGCTGGCCTCCGTCCAACCCGGTTGATGGTTGAGGGCGTCGAGCTCGGTGACGGGCACTCCGAGCTTCGCGCCCAGCCGCCTCGAAAGCGTCGTCTTGCCGTTCCCACTGATCAGTCCGCCCGAGGCTCATCGGCTGACCTCCTGGAGCAGGAAACTGTGTCCGGAGCGAATAAATGCAGCCAAATGCGGTGGCGAGAACGCATCCGCGGTGAGCGAGGCGAAATTACCCCCCACGCTTCGCGCGGGACCCACGAGTTCGACCAGGCCTACGGATTTGAGCTCGAGGACCACCCGACCTTTGCAAAAGCTGCGGATGCCTGGGCGAAGAGGAGCAAAAGCTGGCGGCAAGGATGGCGGTTCATCCTGCGCTCGAAGAAGTGAGCGTTGCGGAACAGCGGACTTAGCTTCGTTTCAGAGCACTACTCCGGGATGGCAACTTCAATCGATTGGGATCGCCGCCCCGAGGGCCGGTTCAAACGACCCACTGCCAGTCTGAAGCCGGCCAGCGTCGCTCTTCCAACTGATCTCCGCATACGTCACGTCGAGATCATCGACACCGAGTCGCAAGCTGCTCGACCGACCGTCGTCCCACTTGACGAGGACCTGAAGTCGGTCCGAGTACAGGACGGTTCCTCGCAGAGCTACTCCGAGTCTCCGGCACTCGAGCCTTTCCCCCTTGCTCGGGATGTACTCGAATCTCTTTGAGGAGTGGGTCACGTGTCTCGGCCTCTCAACCGCGCCGGACGACGAGGTAAGCGATAACGGCCGCCAGTAGCAGCAACTGAATCGCGCCGAGCACCAGCCGTGTAAGTCGAAAACGTAGGCGGTGGCTTCGCCGCAATCTCGCCCGGTGGCGCTTTCTAAATGTAGGCATACTCATATCCGAACCCGCCACATTTTCCGTCTTGCACGGAGATGCGAACAGGGCCGGAAGACCTAGACCGCGTTGAGTTCGATCAACCGCAGAGCTGCGGAAATGCCGCTCGGGAGATGGGCGGGCCTACCCGATGCCCAAGATGAACTTGGCGTCGTCGGACATGCGCTCGGGCGTCCAGGGAGGATCCCAGGTCAGCTCGATGTCCACGTCCTCGACGCCGGGAACC
>Ga0066709_100003724_pt1 | contig 11851 bp, 6 predicted proteins | sample GraSoiAngelo_158_FD_79665 | JGI IMG/M metagenome (GOLD analysis project Ga0066709, IMG submission 79665) | Grasslands soil microbial communities from the Angelo Coastal Reserve, California, USA - 14_1009_16_30cm | ecosystem: Environmental > Terrestrial > Soil > Grasslands | place: USA... | reverse complement strand
TCCCACAAAATGGGTCGAGTATCAAATCTCCGGAGGAACTGTAGGTTCGAATGAAGTGAGCCGCTAGCGCTGGGGGCATCGAGCCTGATCTCGACATCATTTTGTGCAGAGGGTGGGTCGAAGAGTTTTTCTTCCAAGGACGCTGAGAGATTTGTTTTTTCATGACCTGGGCGAAAGTTTGCTACTCGAGGAGCTCGGTCGGGTATTGAAACTGCAGCCCATCTTGGTCCAGGAAATCTTGAACATCTCGGGCCTCGCGTTGTTTCTCACGTTTCTTGTCCTCAGAAAGATTCCCCAACTCCATTTCGGCACTGACCACGTTTCCCACGACCGAGATGCTAGAAAGGACATCTGGTTCCTGTACTCTCCCTCGCCGGTCCTCTTGAATACTGTCAATGAACATTAGAAGGGACGCGAAAGGGAAGCGACTTGTTCTAATCCGATTGATTCCCTCCTCCCTGAGGAATTTCCGCACGGGCCAATCATGGAACGGGATCGAGACACCGGCAAGAAACACATGGCGGAGAAGGAACTGCCTGTGTTGCGTTATCGACCCGGGTATGCTCCTGTAAAATTCTGCTAGCATGCGCATGCTGCTTGCCACGGCGTGTCCAAGCGTTCTGAATGACTTGGCAAAAGCAACATCCAGGGGATGTCCGGCTTTAAGTGGATACGGATCCGCGCTCCAAGACGATTCCAAATCGTCTTGCGTGAGGTAATCGAACACTGAGATTAGTTGGCCGCGGGCCATCCTATATTCTGGAGTCTCCCACGCCCTAGCCCTCTCGGCGCCAACTTGCTCATCGGTGATTGAGTCGACGCCGAATATCATCTTAGACGTCTCTCGCATCTTTTGGATCGGATAACCGACGTCGTGAAAGAGGACAGTCAATAGCCAAACATACTCAATCGAGAAGGCATCTTGCTGCAGGTGACATGATTGCCGAAAGTGAGTGAAGGAATCATGGCATTTATCGATTACAATGCATCCAAGCAGAAAGTTATTGAAGGTGTGGAAATAGTGATCTCTAACCGACTCGTAGAACTTGAACTCTAGGAACTTCATCAGGTCAAGAGGTGTAAAGTCCGCGACGAACCTCAGGTCCTGATTGAGGAGCGATCTCAGCGTTCTCCTTATGAGATCGTCTTGGGTCTCATCCGAAATCCTCCCCGAGCCGATGAGCGCTCGATAGCGGTTTCTGAATCCCTTAAGCGCTCCAATAATCCCTTGGTTAAGGTTTGACAAGTTATCTATCTCATCAAGAATCCACTGAGGTATCCGCAGAACAGGAATGCCGGGTTGCGGTTCTGGGCCAGCAAATACGAGGGCTTCATACTCGTCTGCTGCTTTCGCAATTAGGCCGAATCCTCGATCTCTGCAAATCGGGAGTAGGTATTCATAAGGCTCTCCTTCAGGTATGAAGAAGGCTGGCTGGACATTGCCATCGATTTCTCGAGCCCTGAACATCGAGCGAACTGTGACATCTGAAATTCGATCTCCCCGGCACAGTTCAATTGCCCAGACGCGGCCCGCTACGCTCTTGATATAGGTCGGCAGCCACGGGACTTCCCCGAAACGCACATCAAGGAAATATGAACTATTAACCGTTTCTGGATTTCCGAGAGGCCGGAGGGCACGTTCTATGATTGCGTCTGCCTCATCCTGTGTCATGGATTGCTGGAAACTTAACCCTTCATGCGCTGGATAAATTCCTTGGCAACATCTAGCAGTTCTCTCGCTGCCCCGATCACCTCCGTCATCCTCGGCTTAGTCCGACCGCTATACCCTTCGAAGTGTCGTAGTTCATACTCTGAAAGAACTCCCGTGAGCTTGCGCATAGAGTTCAGCAATGCACGCGGCCTAGGGAGTTTTGGTTCGCGGAGTGCGGGAAATTCTTGAGCAAATTCATCGAAGGCTTCGCTGTACGAATACCCTAGATCCGAAACGAGCCGATTCAGAATCCTAATCACGACTTTGCGGTCACCGCTTTTCTCCAATCGCTTTCTCAGCAAGGGCGCTGCATCACGAACGTCCACAGCCGCCCGAATAACCCCCTGATCCCATTTCTTGTACAGAAATCTCCTTACGTCATCGATCTTCACCTTTTCGAAGTATTCTGGATAGTTGCGTTTCGCCGGATCCACAATCTTGTCTTCGATCTCGACAATATACCAGTATCGATCGTGCTTGGCCGGATCTGCATAAATAGATTCTTTGACGTCCTTCGGCCAGGAGAGAAACTGAATGCGATTTCTTGCAGTCCTTTGGTCAGTCCCCGTGAACTTGGCAAATTCATCAATCACGTTATCGACATCTCCGGAATGCATCTCCATCAGCTCTATGAACAGGGACTCAGAGGCTTTGCATTGCTGAACGGCGTCCCAAGGTTCCCGATTCATATGAATCTGAAACATTCGTTGCAGGATTGCCTTTCGATTGAGATCCCCATCAAACACGTAGGCAGGTACGCGGTCCAATTTCAGTGACTGGGCCACCCAGTAGCGGCGCTCTCCGTCGATCAGCTCGAACTTGTCTTCCTCAACTTTCCGGACCACCAGCGGAACTAGGATCCCGAACTCAGCAATTGACTCCTTCAGGGTCTCCCTATGTCGATCATTCTCTCGCACATTGGGCCCCCGTGGATTGTCCTTGTTTGGAACAATCTTGGAGGTCTCTATCAACTTCAATTCTGGTTTTGTCGCGGTTGGGGGCATGAGGCTTCCTCCAGGCGCCAAAGCTCTGCTACAGAGAGGATCCCATCTCCTCCCCTTGATCTTAAATGGATCAAGGTCTTGAGTCGAGGACGTTGAGGGTTCTCATCAACTTGTAGGACAAATCATAACGGTGTCGCTGGTTTCTTCTACCTAGCCTTTCAAAGCGCCCATCGTGGAAACGACTTGTGGTGCTATGAGCTGGGGCGCTCAGCGAGCCAAACTCATGCGAGAGGCCTAAGCTTCGTACCATGGTAGTCTAGGCATTCTTCATGATTCCGTGGAGAATCTTTGATACCGGTCTCATCCAAATACCCAGGTAGCCGAAATCAAGAATCCGTCTCCCTGCCAAGTAGCGGTCCTCAGAGCAGAGGTTGAAGTACCTTCGTAGGATGCCGAGACTCTGTCCTTTTCTTCCAGAGATAGTCCGTGCAGTGAAAACTCCAAAGCATCCTCATTTCGAAAGGTAGTCTATCAACGATCTCAGCATACTGCTTGGTAAAATCGGCGAAAGTTGCGACCACATTTGGCCTTTGACGCCAGAAACCCCCAAAATGAGTATAGCTCCAGTGAGCAGAACTCCAGCAATCGTCCCGATGGCCACAACAGCCCGCCATTTCCCACCTCCAAAATGCTAAGACCCATCCTAGCCTCCGCCTAGTCCTGCGCCGAACTTCTAAGTAGAAGCTCAGATCGTCACGAACCTCTTGCAGGTTTCGGTTTCCATTACACGAATCCTGACTCCCACCTTAACGAATGCTGGCATTCGCGACTTGTCCGGCACAAATTTTTGGGGGGGGCAGAGGATGGCAGCTCCCACGTTCAAGAGTAAGACGGGCAAGAAGGGGAAACCTGCGAGAGCTGTCTACCTTCAGATCGGAATATGGCACAATCTAAAGACGGGGCGAATCCACATAGCATCGAGGGACAAGCGATTCAAACATACAACCGTTTCGAACACCCGAGGTTCGAAGCGCTATCATCCGAATCTCTATGGCAAGCTCAAAGCAGTGCTCCTAGCCGAAGGTCGGTGGCCTTAGCAGAATCCCCTCGCGATGTATGCAGCGCCACCGAGTGTGTACCACTCGTAGCAGGGCTCGTCCGGCTACTCTGTTTCGAAACCTTGGGTCTTGAACTTGAGGGTCCGGGCATTCTCGGTGACAGTGCGCACCACATGATCCGGCACGCCGTCCGGAACGTTTGCATCGATCTCGAGGGTCACATTCACCTCTGCACCAACCAACCCAGCCAAATGGGAGACTACCTCGTCCGCAATGCGGCCAGCATCCCGGCCAACCCGAGTTGGTTCAAGGTCCACAGTCCCGTGGAATCGCCTGGCCTTTCGTGTGTCCACGGGTGTCGTGAGGCTGCCTGGCGGGGGGCCCGCCGAAGTTCCAGCTTTGTCGATGACAGTTGCTCCCGCGCCTTTAGCCGCCGTGGCCGCAGCATCGGCCTCTTGCTGCTTCAGCGCCCGCTCTGGGCGCACGAGAAGACCGATAGGGTCATCATCTGCGAGGGGAACCCTCTGGCCGCAGCGTAACCCGCGATACCGGTCCTGGGTGTCATCGTACGCGTCAGCGAAAGCAAACGACTCCTGACTCCATGTCAGCAAGCCAAGACCGTCTCGAGCGGCCTGGACTAAGACCGCGGGTTCCCTGAGCCTGGGCAGGTACAGGTAGCGAGCGAAGTCCTCAATTAGCTGCTTGATGGGAACATGATCACCTCGCCAGAGCGGCACTCCGTCGAGCTCCATCCGCAGCCGCGTTGGAGCAAAGCTCGTGACCAGAAGCTCTTCGTTGCGCAGCTTCTTGCTAGCACGAACCGCCAAGGCGTCCTGACCGGACAGGCGAATGGCCTGCCACTCGACGGGCGCCTGCGGGGATCCCTGATCTGGCACAAGCATCCATTGATACGCTTCCGGCAGCCGAGCCGTGACTTCGGCTTCAGCCGTGGCCTTTTGAGCTTCGGCCTGCTTCACCTGAAATGGTGAGAGATCAAGAGTGTCCTTTTCATCGAGGATCTGCTCCCAGGCAAGATAGCGACGGGTAGCCTCATCAAGATCTTGAAGGCGCGTTTTGTCAACTGCGAGGAAAACAAGGGTGTTTCGATAGAGACGGGGAGAGTTGCCTCGCGTTTCGAGGATACTCCTCGCTTCCGCCTCCCCTGGACTAGCCGGCTCTTTCGAGTACGGATAATCCGTACCCAATACAACAAGACGAGTATCCATGTCATCGGGTACGTCCTGCCCGGATCTGGGCATCGGATGAATGCGACCAAAGTCACCAGTTTTCCGCAGATCCACGCGCACACGTTTGTCGAGTTCCTGTATGACTTTGTCAGGATCCCGCTTGAGCTGCTCGGCACGATCCTCTGCAAGTTTGGTGACCGTTGGTTGCGTGGAGTACCAGTAGCGTGGACCATCCTGGTAGAGGAACGTGGCAGCAGAGGCGAGACGTCGCAAGGCGTCCCCGAAGATCGCGGGGGATTCCTCCGGCATTACGCAGCCCAGCTTGACTCTGCGGTCCTCGAGACCGCGGTGGGCAGCGGTTGTAGTCGGGGCGGAACCTAAATAGATCGTACGCGCCACACGCCGGCAGGCGGCATACTTGCCGAGATTGGGTATCTCTCCGTCCAACCGAAGCGGTAACGAGTTCGGGCCATCCACGTCCTTCTCAATCACAGGAACCCAGTTGTCCGATAAGTACCGTGTAAGCTCAAACTGAACGCGGGGGTCGTTGATGGGAATGTTCGCCGGAAGGATGAGCGGGTTGCGGTCCCCCTTCTCCCAGAGGCTGTGGATAACAGCCGCCATTAGACGCAACACACCTCGGGTGCGCTGGAACTTCACCAGGGTGGACCAGTCGGAATAGAGCCTGTCGAAGACCTCCGGGTGGATAGGATATGCTGCCTTTAGACGTTGCTCGTAGTTGGCGTCGCGACACTCCGGTGGAAACTCCTGGTGCTGTGTCCGATACAGGTCGTGGAAGGCCCGAGCCACGGTGTCCCGCCCCACGAACTGCGATTTCTCCACAATAGGCTCGAATAGCCGCCGTCGGACGATCTCGAAACTTTCCTCGGCACTGGCAGGGCGCCACGTAGCTTCTATCCGCCCAACCACATTGCGGAGCCTATCGAGAGCCTCACGTCCCCGCTGCCCGCCGACCTCGACATCCTCGACCTGAGCATGCGGGGAACCGGTAGGTTCGGAAGCGGGAAGACTTATCACCAGCAAACACCGCTTCGCCGCCCTGGCTGACTCGGTGAGAGCTTGCGCAAAGGTGAATTGTGTGTCAAAGCTGCCCGCTGGCAAGTCACTCTGCTCGTGGAGCTGCCGCGCGTAGGCGACCCATTCGTCGATGAGGACGAGGCAGGGTCCATACTCGTTGAAGAGTTCGCGGAGCACGTCGCCCGGACTCGTGGCCTGCTCATCGTCCGCACGCACTCGAGAAAATGCCTTCTTGCCACCAAGTTGCCAGGCCAGCTCGCCCCAGAGTGTGCGGACTACGCTACCATCCGATTTCGTGACCGGGTTCCCCGGCGAGATCTTGTTCCCAACTAGCACCACACGCTTTGTTGCTGGGAGATTGGCGACGCCAGCCTCCCTGAGTACCGCATCTATACCCGCTAATTCGGTGGGAGCGGTGCCGGAAAAGAGGTGATACAAGGCGAGCATGGAATGAGTCTTCCCCCCACCGAAGTTGGTCTGCAGCTGTACCACCGGATCGCCACCCAGCCCAGCCAGGCGCTGCACCGCCCGCGAGAGAAGCTGCTTGAGGCTTTCAGTGAGATAGGTGCGGCGAAAGAACTCCACTGGCTTCCGGTACTCGTCGGTTCCTTCACCCAGGTACACCTGCCAGAGGTCCGCTGCGAACTCTGCCTGCTGGTAGCGGCCGCTCGCCACGTCCTTGTGGGGACTAACGACCTCGCGCCAGGGCGCGAGATTCCCGATGGCCTGACTCTCAATGGCGGTGCTTGCGGTCTTGCGCTTCTCGCTGCGCACCTGCTCGTCGAAGCGCACGCGCAGGAGCTCCATCTTCATCCTCTCGATCTCATCAGCCTGCGGCGCTGACACGGCGGTCAGAAGCCGGCCCGCGGAGTCGAGAGCGCGATAGGCATCGTCGGTTGAAAATGCCTCCTGGTGAGCCCACCGGTTCCGCACATCGCGCAACTCGCTTACAAGCGTGCGCTCGGCCTGTCCGAGGATCCTTCGGAAAACGCTGTTCCAAGCCTCCCACATCAGGCGCAGGAGGACTGCTGCGTCCCATGCCACGAACGGACGGTTGGCGTCCAGGCGCTCGCTCATCATCAGCTTCTGAGCTTCTGCGAGCGCCTGATCTCCGTACAGGTTCTTGAACTCTCGTTCCACAAAGGGGCCGAGTCCTGCTTTGAGCAGATCAATCGTCTTACCGATGCGCTCACGATTGGTAATTGCCATAGTCTACTCCCGGTTGAAGAGGTCTGCCTGTTTGGTCTCGTGCTTGCCGCGCACCCTTGCGAGACGGGCAATTTCGGGCCAACCGAGTACTAGAGCGTTGTAGGCTTGAGCTTCCTGTGACCGCTTCTTCTTCTCACAGATGTCAAAGAGTCGGTATGCGAGGTCGCGCGAAATCTCTCTTCGTGAGCCAATCCCTTGCAACAGGTCCGCGGTCACCTCGTCGCCTAACTTCTCATGGAAGTAGACACGAACCAATTGATGGGTCATCTCCCAAACGGTCGACTGGCCGTCCCTACCTGAGGCGGAATTGCTCCGCAGTTCCTCGGGACGAAGCAGTCGAACTTTTCCGCCTCCGGAACGAATAAGGCCGGCCTGTTTTAGTCCGGTGACGGATGTCACCTTCGCCTTGCTTAGAAGCTCTGCTTCGCCGAAGTCGCCTTCACCGAAACCGTGTTGCTCGAACCAGGCGATAGCCCAGCGAGTGTCGGCATCGAACTCGTCGTCTTGCTCGGACAGCACCTCTGTTAGCGTTCGGTTGATGAGAGAGAGCGCAGCACGTACGGTCATCGCTCCTCCGCTGGCCTCTAGGATGTGGCTATATCGCGAGAAAATCGCCATGCCAGGTCCGATCGCCGCCTGAGCGAAGTCTACTGGCGCAATGTTGCCCTGCTGCAGACGCTTCAGCGTCAAGGGAAGCTCACGCTTGAGGTCCGCGACGAACGACCGCCGATCGGTGTTTGGTGCGTCAAGCGGGCGCGGCCGACAGGCAAGCACAACGTAGGACGCCAGGGCGTTTGTGCCACGAGAGAGGATTCGCCACTTCTGCGAGGCGCGTACTGGCCAAGTGCCAGTAATTTGGAAACCACTTGTCATCAGCGCCTCAAGTAGTGTCTCCCAACCTGTGGTCAGATCGACCGTTGGCGTGCCCTCAATTTTCTCGTCGCCTCCCCCGTCCTCGTCATCCTGCTTGAAGGCATAGTAGACCGTGAGGGGGAAGCGTTCGTCCATTCGGTTGCGCAGTGTGGAGAAGGCCTTCAGGAACCCGCCCTCAAAGTGCTGCTTGGCTTTCTCTTTATCGCCATTAAAGCGCGCCGGATCGGCGGTCAATTCACCCATCTTGGGCACGAGCATTGTGCTGAAGAGGTCGGGGTAGAAAGCGCCGACTGTGCGCCGGAGCCAGCAGTAAAAGAAATCAGATATGGCAGCGTAACCGATGTTGTCGTAATAGGGTGGGTCGGTACTGACTAAGATGTCGCGGAGGCCGTTCGAGTCGGTCGCCGCATCAACTTGGAGGGACCGCCCAAGGTTTGCATTGCCGCAGGTGATTGTCTCGAGACAGTCAGCGACGTAGTCGCTACACGTGCTCCAGGCGCCGACCGAGTCACCGAGGGCGTTGGCCTCCGCATAGTCCCACAGCATTGGGATCGCCTGGCGGTCAAAAAGGGTCATAACTTTCTCGTTGGCTGCACCCCACCTGCAGAGTGAAGTATTGAAACTCGCACAGCGATCGACTCCGAGCGCAAGAAAGGTCACAAGAATCCGAACATACGCTTCTACTTCCGAATCTGGCAACCCGGCCGATGCCGCATCGCTACGCACATCCGAACCAATTTCCCTGACCAGGTTGCTCAGTGTTACTAACGCCGTGAGCTGACGGGGTGTAAATAACGACGCGTAGGTTCGAAGGCCAAAAAGTGGTGGCGAGAACCAACGGGGATTGTCGGGCATCTCCCCCGACTCCATGACGGGAGCTTCCACCATCGCGACAGATTGCTGCTCTGGAGTTGCCTGAAGATAGATTCTTCCTCTGCCGGAACTCACCACGACTGCCAAGAGTGTCGCGCCAATGCGATGCTCCTGCCCCTCTGCTCGAACGTAGTCCTCGAGTATGGGCGCGCCGGTTATCAGACACTCAAAGTTGGCGCCCCTCCCGCGTTTAGTTCCCGCAGCAATCGTTGACCGATCCTTGGCTGGCCCCGTGCGCACGACAAATCGGTAGGCCGACGCGGACTTGTTGACCACCGGCTCCAACCAAGCTTCACTGCCCTCCTTGCTCGAGAGCCAGAAGGTCGTCATCAACGGGACATGCTGGCCGCGCACAGCCGGGTCGGGACTTGCCACAGTGCGCGCCCAGATCCAGGCGACAACCGGCAGTTCTCTTCCCACATAGGTTTTTAGGTCTGGCCGACTCTCGGCCATTTCTCTTCTCACCTTCTCACGAGGATAGAGATATCCGATCTTCTCTTGCGCACGCTCACCAACGAGCCGGCCATAGTACCGTACGTCGGCCGCGAGCCCGCCAGTGCCCCGCCAAGCTTCCGTGCCGCCGATGCGCTTTCGGTCTTCGGGATTGACCGGCGGAAAATCCAACCACCGCGGAGCAAGCTCGAGGTTGCACTTGTTAAGCAAGACTGCTACCGGATTCGAGTCGCCCGCGTGGGTTTCGAAGCCCATTCGATTTGCCTCAAGCGGTATGGAACCGCCGCCCGCGAACGGATCGAAAACGGTGGGTAGTCCACCGTCGCAGTGTTTGAGCATTTCAGTTAGCGTCTCGGCGTACACCTCCGGGTGCTTATGCAGCTTCTTGCCCATCATTTTCCGGATGATGTCGAACAAACGCTCGCGCTCGGCGTTCTGAGATGCCTCCGTTGGCCACTTCTCCGGATGGTCACTCGGGTCGTCCACCACGGAGGCGAAGAGCACAGCACGTGCAGCCGGCAGCGGCAACCGGGCCCACCAGTGATGGATGCCCTTCGGATGCGGACCGATGCCAGGCATTTTGTCATAGGCTGAGGCGTCGTTGATCTCGGGCAGCGGCAACGCCACTTCGATGAGTTTCCTCTTGTATGTGCTCATCTTCAGTTTCGGGCTCACACGATCTAGCGGCATCGGGCTCATGTTGGCATCGTAGCCCGCGCGACCAGTTCAGCGAAATCGTAGTTGACGCTCGTGACACCAAAATCTGGCTCACGCCGGAACGGTTGATGCACGTAGTGGGTCCGATGCGTTCCGTCCTGGCGAAACTCGACAATGGCGAGAATGAAATCCTCGGGCTTGTTGAGTGAGTAGAGTATTTCGTTCTTAGTCACCGTGATGGTTTCCGCACTTGCGTCCCGCCCTTTGACCTCGATGAAGCGGAGCTTTCCCGTGCCTGGTATTCGACTCTCGATGTCGTACCCGAGCTTCTCTTGCTCGCGGTCGATCGGCTCGAAGCCCAACTTACGCTCGATCTCCATAACGATTGCGCGGGCATGGGCGGCGGCAGCTTGGGTATCGGCGGTGTTCACGCGCGTTGCGACTTGCCGTCCTGCGAGTTTGGCCAGGAACCCCACGGGCACCACCACAACTCCGCCGAGCACGACGGGGGGAACCGGCGAGAGTTGCGCCTCCAATTTCAGTTCCTCCATCCGTCTCTGCAGTCGGACCTGAAGATTGTCCGCTCGCTTGCGAGCTTCATTCGAGTTGAGCCGCGCGTTGAGTCTCCCTGCCTGTTCCTGCAGCTTTAGCTCCTCGGCACGGTGGTCCCAGTAGTTGATTTCTTTGGTCAGCCGGTCCTTCACCGCGGCTTCGGTCTTGGCAAGCCATTCCAGCCGACGTGCACGCACCTCCTGGACATGCTCCGGGACCACGTGCGTGACAGCGTAGCTCGCGGCCTTCTGCTCCAGGTCGTGCCGAATCCACGAACACTCTGGCCGATCAAGGATTGTGCTGGGCATGGGCTCGTCGCTTCTAAGAGGTCTGTAGTCGAGGTATGGAGCGTATTGCAGATGGTGCGGCGTGCCCGCCGCATCAACCTCAACATAGAGCATTCGCCTGGATACGACGCGGCGTTCGCCAGAACGGGTGAGACTTGCATCATGAATCGCGTGTTCGAGGTAGAAGAGCACCCGTGGCTCCCCACTCGGATCTCGTTCGTCAACCAGCACCGTTCCCCGGCGGAGCAAATCTTGGTGCCGTTCGATAACCAGGTCGATCGCCGCGTCAAGCAGTGGGTGGCCTGGGCAGATGAAAGCCGCCAAAGGTTGGCCTTGCGGTGCGATGAGTGGTTTCTCGAAAGCAACACGCTCGTAGCGAGCTAACACGGGCTCGCCAATTCCTATCATTCGATCGCGACTACGAACCGAAGTCGGCACGTGGGTAACCTCGTACCGACGCGGCTCGCGCTGTCTGAGAGTACCTCCTAAACGCTTAAAGGCTTCTAGGAAGAAGGATTCAATGTAGTGGGGTTGGAGGCGACGGGCTTCCGCACGTTCCATCTCCTCTCGGACACGGTGCACTCGGCTTGCATCCATAGCGTCGTGCGCCAGCGCTCGCTCCTCCAGAAGGTCCTGCAACTGCTGACGATCAAAGGCATTTGTCACTACGTGGGTGAGGCGAGCCCGGACTTCAGGCCGCTCACCGTAGCGCACGGCCTCAATCAGCAGATCACGGAGGGGCCTGCCGTCGAACTGAACTTTGCCAAGCACGTCGAAGACTCGCCCACCGAGTGCCTTGCGAGCTTCCTCCAGCTTATCCAGCAGCGTATGATAGACGTCTCCCTCGCGTGTTTCTTCAGCTACGAGGTTCCAGAGGTGACAGACTTCAGTTTGACCAATCCGGTGGATTCGCCCGAATCGCTGCTCAATTCTATTCGGATTCCAAGGAAGGTCGTAGTTAACCATCAAGTGGGCTCGTTGCAGGTTGATTCCTTCGCCTGCAGCATCC